>Ga0206916_1009_pt2 | contig 51970 bp, 54 predicted proteins | sample Alteio_BWOrgHeat_71_FD_152957 | JGI IMG/M metagenome (GOLD analysis project Ga0206916, IMG submission 152957) | Enriched cells from forest soil in Barre Woods Harvard Forest LTER site, Petersham, Massachusetts, United States -... | ecosystem: Environmental > Terrestrial > Soil > Temperate forest >... | reverse complement strand
AGGAGGAAAAGAGACTTCCTCAATGAAAAAGAAAAAGAAAGATGAAGAAAAGGAAAAAGAAACAGAAGAGGGAGAGGAAAGTGAAGGCGAAGGCGAAGGAAAGAGTCCTTCAGAAGAAAAACTGTCTCCTTCTCCTTTCTCGAGGTTAGATGATGAACTGTGGATGTTAAGCTTTCTTCATCTTGTTTCAAACAAGGATATTGCCCAGGGATGTAAAGATCTAGCTGTTCTCACAGGTGTGAATCGTCGTTTTGCAGGTATCATAAAAAGCCCTTTTTTTGTTCAAAATTATCATAAAATTGTCGCAGGTCATTTCCCAGAGGCCAAAATTGACCTATGGGAAGAGGATGATAGGTTTTATGAACAAGCGGCGAGGCTCTTTTCGACCCTGCGAAAAGCAGAAGCATTTGAGTATAAACGACAATTTGCACAAGCTGGAGAAGTGTATATGTGGGCTTTACATATGTACCCAGTTCTTGAGAGTAGTCGTCTTTTGATTTCTCGTTTGATGGATCTTACATATTATCCCCGTCTTTTTCCTCGTGAGGATGCGGAACATACCAATAGGTTCAAAGTTTTTTTACTACAAAAAGTCTTGAGGGCTGCAAAATCTTTGTTCGAAGAAAAGAAACGTCAAGATGGGACTTTTGAAGCAGATAAAAGTGAGAAGTTGTTTAAATTTTACTTTTTCTTGAAAGGGTTTCCTAGCTCATCCGATTTGGAAGATGAAATGGGCGATGACCATGGGTTATTAAAAGTAGAAATCGAAAAAGCAAAAAGCATATTGGAAAAAGACTTTCAAGAAGGGGAAGGCTTTGAAGAGAGGGATCCTCTGTTACCTATTGCAAGACAAATACCTTTATGGGACCAATCCCTCTCAGATGAGCAGCGTTACCATTATTATTTTCAGCTTGCAACTCATGGCCTTGCTGTTGATAAATGGAATCTAGGTCGATATTACTTTCAAGGCTACCGTGTATACGAAGAGTCTAATCTTGAACATCTAGAGTCTGGGATCTATTGGTATTTACACGCAACACTACAAGGCTATATTGCAACTCAAGCAGAGATTGAAGATTTTGCTCATCTTGGCGCTGTGTATTTCCATACCAATGAAGTAGAGTTGCAAGAGGGAGCTATGCAATTATGCTATTTAGCGGCTCTACAGGGACACCCCAAGTCCAGATTTAACTTGGCTCGTTGTTTACAAAATGGGTGGGGATGTAAAGCAGACGTGATACAAGCTATGAAATGGCTTCGATCAGCAGCTGAACTAGGGGATCCTCAAGCGCAATACACACTTGGTTTACTCTCTAAAGATAAAGAGCTGACTGAAGCTAATGAAGCTGTAAAATGGTTTCAATTAGCAGCAGAGAAAAATCACCCTGAAGCTCTTGAGGAGCTTCGAAATTTTTTCCATAAAATTGATTGGGATTGTCTCGATCCAAAATACTACCCAGACGCTGTGAAACATTGCCAAGGAATGGCTGATAAGGGAGATGCTGAAGCTCAACACACTCTAGGGAAAGCTTATGAAAAGGGGTGGGGAGTTCAACAAGATGAGCGGAAAGCTATAGAATTTTTTATGTTGGCAGCTGAGCAAGACCACCCCCTATCCGTATTCGAACTTTACCATCGCTATATGGATGGGGTGTTGGGTGTTAATAGAAGTCTTGAGGAGCATGAAAATCGTTTTTATAATCGATATATAGAAGCGCAATGTGAGGAGTGGATTCGTGATTCGATGGTGGAGCTCTATACCAAATTCGCCGATATCATGAAGAAGGAAGGGGTATCGAAGTTCATGATAAGAAAATCATAGAACTTTCCTTTTGCAGTGGCATGGCGTTATGGATTCGTGAAAATCTATGCATAAGATAATTCAAAAGTTCCAATAGGCTTATCCCTCGTGGAACTTTTTTTGTACAAAAGGGGCGACCAGCTCATCCAAAAAATAAAATGAATGCATCTCTTTGCCCAGATTTTCATTTTCCCCCTGACATTCTTGGCTAACTTTGGCACAATGGCTTTATAGAAATAAGGTGGCTACATTTCCAGCTGTGTCATCCTTGGCAAGAAATGCTTTGTTTTCCTTTGGGAAACATTAGCATTTCTTGGCCGAGGATCTATTCGGATGCAAGATCCTCGGGTCAAGAAAAGTCATTGTTTTTCTTTTGAAAAACAAGTCTTTTCTAGCCCAAGAATGACACGCAGGGGATGAGGTGTGAGCAACCGTAAAATGAGAAAACGAAAGGGTCGTTGAGGTGTCAGAAATTTATACAAAAGTTTTAATTATTGGCAGTGGTCCTGCGGGCTATACGGCAGCCATATATGCGGCGCGAGCGAGTCTCGAGCCCGTACTTGTGACAGGGCTTGAGGCAGGTGGACAGTTGATGATTACCACAGATGTCGAAAACTATCCGGGGTTTGCGGATGTGATTCAAGGGCCATGGCTTATGGAACAAATGCGCCTTCAAGCGGGTCATGTGGGTGCCAAAATTGTCCAAGATCAGATTATATATGTCGATTTTTCAAAACGCCCTTACATTTGTCATGGAGAAGGCGGGACGATTTATAAGGCGGAAACAGTCATTATCTGTACCGGTGCTCAAGCAAAATGGCTAGGACTTGAAAGTGAGATGAAATTCCGTGGCTTTGGCGTTTCAGGATGTGCAACCTGTGATGGCTTTTTCTTTCGAAACAAAGAAGTTGTTGTTATCGGAGGAGGAAATACGGCCGTAGAAGAAGCCCTTTATATGACCAATCATGCATCAAAAGTAACCCTTGTCCATCGACGTGAACATTTAAGAGCCGAAAAAATTCTACAGGCGCGTCTCTTCAAACATCCAAAAATCAACGTTATTTGGAATCATGTCCTGGAGGAAGTTGTAGGTAAAGAAGATCCTCTTGCCGTTACGGGTGTGCGCCTTAAAGACACACAGACAGGGGTTACACAAGACCTTCCCGTTGAAGGGGTGTTTATAGCGATCGGACATGTTCCCAATACCCAAATTTTTAAAGAAAAATTAAAGCTTGATGGTGAAGGATATATTATTGGATCGCCAACTACGACTGAAACCTCAGTTAAAGGAGTTTTTGCGGCAGGGGATGTGCGTGATAAAGTCTATAGACAAGCCGTAACGGCGGCAGGAATGGGATGTATGGGCGCACTTGATGCAACAAATTTTTTACAGGATGAAGGAATAAATTAACACACAATGGATTGGGATAAGCTCCGCGTTTTTTATAATGTCGCAGAATCAGGTAGTTTTACCCGAGCCGCTTCCCGTCTGGAGATCAGCCAGTCAGCTATCAGTCGGCAGATCAGTAATCTTGAAGATCGTATGGGCGTTCCGCTTTTTCACCGCCATGCTCGGGGGCTTATTTTAACGGAGCAAGGAGAGCTTCTCTTTCGAACGGCACGTGAGGTGTTTTCTGATCTTGCGATGGTTCAAGCAAAAATTACAGAAAACATTAAATTTTCTCAAGGGGTTTTGAAAATTGCCGCTACCATCGGATTTGGCACGACTTGGATCGCTCCGCGTCTCCATAAATTTCTTGCCCAATATCCCGAAACACGACTCACCTTAAGGTTGAGCGATGATCCTGTTGATTTAACGGTTCATGAATCTGATGTGGCCATTAGCTCATCTGTGACAGAGGATAAGGAACTTATTTATCAGGAACTTTTGTGTCGACACTTATATGTTTACTCAAGTCGTAAATACCTTTTAAATTTCGGAGTTCCCTTAAAAGCTGAGGATTTAGATCGTCATCGACTTGTCATTTTTAGCGATAGGTCTATGCTTCCGTACGATGATGCAAACTGGCTTTTGACCTGTGGAACACCTCCAGGAGTGAAACGAGAGCCTTATCTTTCAATTAACAATTTATACGGGATTGCCCGGGCTGTTGAGGAAGGAAGTGGGATTGCTTGTCTCCCCAGCTATGTGACAAAAAATTGTAAAAATCTTGTTCAAATCCTTCCTGAAATTGAAACCCCTTACGTCCGTTTTTACTTTGTGTATCCTCGTCAATTAAAAGACTCAAAAAGAATTAAACAGTTGTGGACGTTTTTAAGTAAGGAATCTCAAGCGGAGGAGAAACAAATGGAGGAGCACTGCGAATGAGACATGGACTCGTACTTTTTGAGAAGATGGGGTTGGTGGGCGTGATCACTCTCAATCGCCCTGAAGCGTTGAATGCTCTTTCTGAGAGCCTTATCCAAGAGCTGGGGAACGTATTGGATATGTGTGAAACCGATCCTGAAATTCACTGTATGGTTTTGATGGGTTCTGAAAAAGCCTTTGCGGCTGGGGCTGATATTAAAGAAATCCAAAGCAAAACATATATGGATGCCTATCTAGGGGATTTTATCACCAAAGGTTGGGAAAAAATAAGTGCTTGCCGCAAACCTATCATCGCCGCAGTCTCTGGCTATGCCTTAGGGGGGGGATGCGAGATTGCCATGATGTGTGATTTTATTATAGCGGCTGAGTCAGCCAAATTTGGCCAGCCAGAAGTGACTATTGGAACGATTCCCGGAGCGGGGGGGACACAGCGGTTGGCTCGATCTATTGGGAAATCGAAGGCTATGGATCTCTGTTTGACAGGCCGTCTCATGGATGCTCAAGAGGCAGAACGAGCGGGTCTTGTGAGCCGTGTGGTGCCGGACGCTCAATTGAAGGAAGAAGCTTTAAAAGTCGCTCAAAAAATTGCGTCCTATTCTTTACCCATTGTGATGATGATTAAAGAAGCGGTTGGTCGAGCTTTTGAAACACCTCTTTCCGAGGGCCTAAAATTTGAGCGTCGTCTTTTCCATTCCACCTTTGATCTTGAGGATCAAAAGGAAGGGATGAAGGCTTTTCTTGAAAAAAGGTCACCGGTATTTAAGGGTAGATAGGCTATATGGGAAGTTAAGTACTGTAAGGAAATTTATCGAGTTTCGGGTTGAAACGTGAATAAATTTTCTATACTTTATTTTCAATGTTACCTCTGCTTATACTCTCCAACAAACAAAAGGTGTTGTGGTTTTATTTTAGAAACATTTGAAAGGACATCCTTATGAAAATTAGGAAAGTTATACTATCAAGTTTAATCTTATGGAGTTCGATAAGCAGTCTCAATGCGATCTTCGATTATGATGAAGTAAAAATCCACGCCACAAACTCTCCTTCCGTTAGGATTACTTTAAAAAAAGAAGGTGTCAAAAAAGACAAAATCCAGTTTGAAGGTATTCCTGTTGGAAGTGGTGTTCAATGGACTGGAAGAAATTTTGAAATTCGGACAGGAAGTTATTTATTTGAGGTAGATGAAGACGATGTCAAAGTTCAATTAAGACTCACCAATCGTATAAGAATCATCAAAGCTCTTGGTCTGAAACGCCTGAGACTTCACACTGAGCTTCCCGTCGATCTAGGTTATGAGATTGAAGGGACGATTATTGAGCTGAATAATAATGGAAAAATAAAACCTATGGCACTATCCATAGGAAACAAGAAAATTTCTACGTCTGAAAAGAAAAGGGAAAACCTTAAGGATAATAAATTAGCACCTTCTCAGAAGTTTAAATCGAAAAGAGAAAATACACGAGAAGCAGAGAGTTCTACAGACTCGAGGGGCTCTCGCCAAGTTCCTATTACGAAATCCGAGCAGAAGAAGCTTGCTGACGATCTTTATAAGGTTGAATCAAAAGACTGCGTCTCCCTAAAGGAACGCTTTGAATCTTTACAGGCACTCGCCAGGGCTGGAAATCAATGGGCTCAAAAATATGTTACGTGCGCCATCTATATGGGTACATTTAAACAAGGAAAACGTTCGAAGGAAGAACGTTTTAATTCTCTTAATATCCTTGCACAAGAAGGGGATAAATGGGCTCAAGAGAAGCTTTCTCGCGCCATCTACGATGGCGCATTAGGACAAGAATCCCGCACAGAAGAAGAGCGCTTTGCGTCGCTAGAAGCTCTTGCTAAGGATGGAAATAAATGGGCCCAATGGCGTGTTATGCAAGCTATCTACTTTGGTGATCTAGGACAAAGAAATCGTCGGAAAAAAGAGCGTTTCCAAGAGCTCCAAAGTGTCGCTAAGGAGGGAAATAAATCAGCTCAATGGTGGGTTTTGCATGCACTTTGCAACGGTGGGCTAGGACAAAGAAAGTGTTCAGAAAAAGAGCGTCTTGATGCTCTCCATATCCTCGCAAAATGTGAAAACCCAATAGCTAATAAATTTCTTGCAAAAGCCCTATACGAAGGGCTAGGCCGAACAAAACTCCCAGGAAAAAAGAGCCTTAGTTTTCTCTTAAATCAAGCGAGACGAGGGAATCACTGGATTTGGAAATGGGTTGCCGAATTCATTTATGAAGATATTGTTTACGAGAATGAGAATTATAAAAGCCCACATTATATTGATCCTTATAATCTTTTTGATCCTTCTTGGGGTGGAAATGCAGGTAGAAACAAAGGAATTCAAAAACGTGTGATTAATTTTGTCCCTGATGGAAGTATATCAGAAGAAGAGCGTTTTAATTGGCTTCAGGATCTCGCTAGAGGAGGAAATAGATGGGCTGAATGGTGGATGCTACAAGCAATCAGCTTTGGCGAATTGGGTCAAGGCGCTCGCTCAGAAGAAGAGCGTCTCCAAGAGCTCCAAACTCTCGCTAAGGAAGGAAATGATGCAGCACGTTGGTGGGTGTCGGCTTTATATGACAAACCACCCTTTACATTACGTGAGAATATCTGCAAAAATCTTACAGAGTACGATGATAAATGGACCGGAAACTGGGCTGAAGAATTGTTAGCTTATGAGTCACTTTCTTCATATGCAGTTACACCAGAACCTGGGAATGGATGGCAATTGCTGAAAATACCTGAGTCGGAATGGGAATTGGCAATCAAAGAAATGTGAGTCCGTCAATTGCGTCTTAATAAATGATGGTGCCGCTTGTTGGTAGATCATTTATTTCATTTTCTTTGATTCATGGAGTTTCATAACCCATCCTTCTGAAAGATTGAGGTTACCTTTTCGTCTTATGCGATACTGCCAGCCGAATCGTTGGCATAAAGATATGAGAGACTTTGATCTAACATCAAAATGGGAATCTGAGCTCACATCCACGGGAAAAAAGTTAATTTCAGTTGTATTTTTTTAAAATTTAGCTATTTAATCCACCTATAGAAAAGTATTTCAGGGGGGGCTGTCTTATCTTTTTTCATTTTTTTTCACTTTTTCTCATTTTCACTTTTTCTTTCCCACAATTTTGTTGGGCAGAAAAGATTACTCTTTCCAGTGCAGATGAATTTCTCACAGATACTCCGGTTCCACTTCTTCCAGGACGCGTTACTTTGGATTTTTATTCTTATCTTTCGAAAAGAAAACCGGGTAGCACTGTCAACATACCTTCGCTTGAGGCGAATGTTGGTGTTTTACCTAATCTCCAGCTTTATACGATTACCCCAGTTACCTTAGCTGCCCCAAAGCATGCATCAACACAGTATGGATATGGGGATGTGAAGATCGGCGCTAAATGTCGTTTGTGGGAAAGGAGCATTGACATTGCCATCTATCCCAAAATTACCCTTCCCTCAGGAGATTCAAAAAAGGGACTTGGAAATGGGACCTGGATAGGAAGATTTCCGATTTGGATACAAAAGGAATGGGGGGATTGGAGAGTCTCAGGAGGAGGAGGATACTATGTAAATCGGGCAATAGGACAGCGAAATTATCCTTTTGGGGGGGCTCTTATTCGGTGGCAAATAACAGAATATCTTATGTTAGGAAATGAACTCTTTGCACAAGGGAAAATAAATGCGAACGAAAAGGCAAACCTTATCTACAATTTTGGGGGGAGTTATTTTTTTGATTCCCGTTCTTTTTTCAACTTCGCTGTTGGGCATAGCATTGCTGGAGCAAAACAATTCGTTGCCTGGGTTGGTTGGGGTGTAGCTTGGGGCCCTGTAACCACTCCTTAATTATATAACATATATTCTGTGTTAATATAAGTTAGATAACATTCCTCTGCCCTAACTTCTTTACTGAAAACTAACCAGGTTTTATGTGCTAAGATGGATGATCCTGATAGAGGGGACACAATGAATAAAATTAAATTAGTTTGGATTTACGCTTCTTTATCGTTTCTGTTTTCTCAAGTCTGTTTCGCTGAAGACACAAAAGAAATAACGGGGGCAGGTGCTACTTTCCCTTATCCTTTATACTCAAAATGGGCCGCAGCTTATCAGAAAGCAACAGGCGTAAAACTTAATTATCAACCCTTAGGTTCGGGGGCTGGCATCAAGCAGATTGAGGCAAATACTGTAGATTTTGGATCTTCTGATATGCCCCTTAAATCTGATGAGCTTAAGAAAAATAATCTTTTCCAATTTCCTGCTGTGATTGGGGGGGTTGTTATCGTTTATAATCTGAAAGATATTAAAGCAAAAAGACTCAAAATAACTCCAGAAATTCTAGTGGAAATTTTTCTAGGAAAGATAACAAAGTGGGATGATCCAAAGATCGTTCAGTTAAATCCTCAACTGAAATTGCCTGATCAAACAATAACAGTTATCCATCGTTCAGATGGTTCAGGAACGACGTTCCTTTTTACGAATTATCTTTCAAAGGTGAGCCAAGAGTGGAAAAAGAAAGTTGGCTCGAGTTCTTCTGTAGCTTGGCCAGCAGGCGTAGGGGGAAAAGGGAATGAAGGGGTTGCTGGTTTTACAAAAACCATCGATGGATCGATTGGTTATGTTGAATATGCTTATGCCAAACAAAACAAATTAGATACGATTGCTTTAAAAAACAGAAGCGGGACTTTTCTTTCCCCCAGCCCTGAAGCTTTTCAAGCGGCAACTTCTAAAGTTGATTGGAGAGACGCTGCGGATTTGTATCTTATTTTTACAGATCAGATAGGGAAAGATAGCTGGCCGATTACAGGAGCAACCTACATTCTATTGCATAAAATAGAAGCAAATCCTGGGCGTGCTCTCGCTGTGATGAAGTTTTTTGACTGGTCCTATACGAATGGTGATAAAATGGCAAAAGACCTAGACTATGTCCCTCTTCCTGAGAATTTAAAGAGTCTCATCCTCAAAGCATGGAAAGACGATGTTAAAACAAAAGAAGGTAAAAAAATTTGGAGTGAATGAATGGGGGATGTGGCTGAAAAAACGGAAAGAATTTTAAAAAGAAATTCAATCATAGATACGATTTTTTTGAGGGTAAGTTTGATTATATCTATCGGGGTTTTTGGTGTATGCATTGCACTTTTCGCGGTTTTGGTCCAGGGGAGTTTTTTAAGTATTGAGACATTCGGTTTCTCTTTCCTCTTTCATTCAGACTGGAATCCAGTAACTCAAAATTTTGGTGGGTTATCCGCTATTTATGGAACTTTGGTGACATCTTTTTTGGCCCTCCTCCTCGGGGTTCCAATTGCATTTGGAACAAGTTATTTCATTACCGAATTAGCACCATCATGGCTAAAGACTCCCCTTACCATACTGATTGAATTGCTAGCCATTATTCCAAGCATTATACTTGGGATGTGGGGATTGTTTGTTTTTGCCCCCTCTCTAGGAGTAGATATAGAATCTTGGCTTAACAATGCATTGAGTTCGAAATTCCTCATTGGAAATTTATTTAGAGGCTCCCATGTCGGGATTAATATTCTAACAGCAGGTTTCATTCTTGCCTTAATGATTATTCCTTTTATTACGTCTATTTTTAAAGATGCTTTTGATCTCGTTCCCAAGATGATTAAAGAATCGGCCTACGGTTTAGGCGCAACAACTTGGGAAGTTGTTTGGCATGTCGTTCTTCCCTATACGAAAAGGCAAGTCATTGGGGGCATAATGCTGGGATTGGGGCGCGCGCTTGGTGAAACGATGGCTGTGGCTTTTGTTATTGGGAATGCCCATTCATTCACGATTTCTCTTTTGATGCCGGGGAGTACCATCTCATCGGTACTGGCGAATGAATTTACAGAAGCCGTAGGAGATCTTTACTCATCCTCTTTACTCTATCTAGCCCTTATTCTCTCAATTATATCTTCTATCATTCTCGGTATTTCTCAATGGCTTCTTCGGGGGTTTAAGAAAAAAAGGAACAAATGAAAAAAGGGTCTTACCTATATTTTAAGCGGCGTCTGAAAAATTTTATCTCAAAGATATTTGCCTACCTTATGACGTCCGTTTCCCTCTTTTTTTTAGGATGGCTCTTATTTTCTCTCATTACCTATGGTTCCTCTCATTTTAATCTCAGTCTGTTTATGGAAACAACACCTCCACCGGGTATGGAAGGAGGGCTTTTAAATGCCATTCTTGGAAGTTTAATGATGGTTGGTCTTGCCGTTCTTATGGGGACACCGATAGCCGTTGTTGTTGCTGTTTATTTGACCGAATATGGTTCACCAGGCTATTTTGCATCAATGTTAAAGTATGTAAATGATATCCTCTTAAGTGCTCCGTCGATTATTTTGGGATTATTTATCTATCAAATATATGTTTTAAGGTACGGTAGTTTTTCAGGTTGGGCTGGGGTGTTAGCTCTGAGCCTCATTGTTTTTCCCATTGTTGTAAGAGCGAGCGAAAATGTCTTAACATTGATCCCAGATCATCTCAAAGAAGCTGCTGCAGCATTAGGAACGCCTAAATGGAAAACTATTATTTTCCTTATTTTACCTATTTCAAGAACGGGTATCGTTACTGGGGCTGTTCTTGCTTTTGCAAGAGTGAGTGGGGAAACAGCTCCTCTTCTCTTTACGGCTTTAAATAACCAATTTATGAATTTAGATCTTAATAAACCTATGGCTAGCTTGCCGGTTGTCATTTTCCAATTTGCTATGAGTCCATATGATGATTGGCACAAGATAGCGTGGTCGGGGGCTTTGTTTTTGACACTTATTGTTCTCACCTTAAACGTGTGTGTTCGGCTTATATTCAGACAAAAAATCATTTTACACTAACGAAAATTTGACGAGTAATAATAAAAGATATGGAAATAAAAAATAAAATTAATGTGAAAAAGTTAAATTTCTTTTACGGAGATTTTCACGCTCTTAAAGATATAGATTTGCAGATCGAAGAGAAACGAATCACCGCTTTTATAGGGCACTCAGGGAGCGGAAAGTCCACGCTTTTAAGAACATTCAACCGGATTTATAGCCTTTACCCTCATTATAAAGCGACGGGAGAAATATATTTAGATGGAGTTGATATTCTTTCTATTGACCAAGATCTAACAAGGCTCCGTCAGAGAGTAGGGATGGTTTTTCAAAAGCCCACATGTTTTCCCATGACGATAGAAGAAAATATATCCTTCGGGGTAAATCTTTATGAAAAACTAAAGTCACATGCAATGGAAGAGAGAATAGAATGGTCCTTACGGAAGGCTGTTCTTTGGGATGAAGTCAAGGATAAATTAAAACAAGATAGTATGGCTCTTTCATACGGGCAACAGCAACGTTTATGTATAGCAAGAGCAATAGCAGTAAAACCAGAAGTGCTTCTTTTTGATGAACCGACATCATCTCTTGACCCAAAGTCGACAAATTTAATTGAGCGACTTCTTGTTGAATTAAGAGAGGATTACACAATTGTGCTCGTGACACATAACTTAAAACAAGCAAAGAAGGTATCTGATTTTACAGCTCATATTTATCAAGGTGGGCTCATCGAATTCAATAAAACTTCAGAGGTATTTATCAATCCTGCGCATGAAGTCACACAAGAATACATTCAAGAGTACTAGGGTTAGTTTAGAGACGCTATTTCGGAGGGGGAGGTCCCCATGTATAGGTAAGGCCTAAGTATGCAACAAACCTTTTTGCACCATAAAAGGAATGCCCTGCGCTAAAAAGAACAGATGTATGGGGTGTAAAATTATAATGTCCTCCAAAGTTGTATAAGACATATGACTTATTATTTAGGCTCCTAGGTTCCTCTGCGAATACCTCATTTCCCAATAAAAGGTTTTTCGTAATTTGCCACCTTATCAAAATACCCCCATAAAGATGGTTGAAATGGTTTTTAGCAGGATTTATTTCATAACCTCCGCCCAGGGTAAGTTTCCAATCCCCCCATTCCTTTTGCATCCATAAGGGAAACCTTCCTGTCCAGGTCTTATTTCCAAGACCCTTGGATGAGTCTCCCATAGGAAATGAAAAGATGGGGAAGAATGCGACTTGAGGACACCATTGCGCCTCATGAATAAATCGATATTTGAGGCCTGCATGGATATCTCCATATCCATAATGAGATGTCCCATCTTTAGGTACGGAGAGGCGAAGGCGGGGCAGGAGAGTATGTATTTGAACATTAGGTAAAAAGCCAACATTTGTTGTAAGAGCGGGGAGATTTGCTTTCGTTCCATTTTTTGTGCGGAACATATGAGAGTGTAAATTTAATTGAACATTCTCATAAGGGGTAGGCTCAGGGGACATAACTCTAAATTCATCTGCTCGTGCGAATTGCGCGGATCCTAAAATGAAAATGGAAATTATTCCATGCGAGAGGCTTAACAGATTTGAAGTTACCTTATGTCTAAGTTTCTTGTGACCGTATAAACCAAGGCTCATTTTCACGAAGGATTATCTAGACACATTTTTTCCCCATCACCTAAAAGAAGATTTAAGAGAGAGCGATTAATTAAATATTCATAACGTGCTTTCGTGAATGAAACTTCTGACTGGGTTTTTCTGAGGTGCTCTTGCACAAGATCAACGATAGATATGAGCCCAAATTCATAACTTGCTTGCGCTAACTCAAGACCTTTTACGTTGTTTAAAAAGAGTTCCTTAAGAACGCTAATATTTTGATAGGAACTTTGCACATTATTCCAAGCAACCCGTACATCACGCATAAGCTTATTTTCCTTTGAAATTAATTCCTTTTCGACAGCTTTCATTTCAAAGAGTTTTTTTCTTTCTTTAGCAGTGATCAGACCTCCTGTAAAGATTGGCACATCAACGGTCACGCCTGCCGTAGCATAAGAGGAATTCATCTGACTTTTTTCCCGAACAGGGTTCATCCCAGCGTAACCAGCAGCACTGACAGTGGGATAGTTCTCAGCTTGTGCGGATTCATACTGAAACTTCTTCTCTAAGACTTCAGCTCTTAAAGTGATGAGATCTGGATTGGATTGTTTTGCTATTTTTAAGAGGGGCTCTAACTTCGAGGTATAAGGATGGGTTGATATTTTCTCAGTAAGAGAAAAATGCTGCAGTTCTCCATAACCCATGGCCTGTGATAATTCAGCTTGTGCATCGTCTAAATCATTTTGTGCATTCAATACTAAAAGATTTGCTTCATCAACGCTTTGCCTGGTTATATCAACATCAAATAGGGCTTTCAACTTCGCTTGATATAATAGCTGAATTTTTTCAAGGAGAGTGTTGCGTACTTCATGAGTTTCTTGAGCAACGGTTAAGATCTCCTGTGCGAGGAGTTGATTATAATAAGCTCGGGTGACAGTAAATATAACCCGATCACGAACAGAAAGGGATTTGGCAATTTTTGCTTCAACGCCTGATTTTGCTGCGCTTACAAGGTTACTCGTTTGACCAAAGTCTGTGATCAGTTGGTTGACGACGACCCCATAAGACACATGTTTTAAAATAAGAGGATTCGTAATTCCCTCAACAGTACCAGCGCCAATGCGTGCATTCGTCTTTTTATTAGGAGCCACACCTGCCGCATCTCCATAGATCTGCGGAAAATACCTAGCTTCCGTTTGAAGGATTTCTTCCTGACCTGCCTTAATTTGAAACTTACTGGACAGAATGTCTGGATGTCCCATGAGAGCAATTTCTTGGGCCTGCTTGAGCGTAAGTGGTTTAAAGTTATGAGATACGCTGTTTTCATGCGCAGCATAAATGGAACTATTTGCAGCCAAAGCAAAACCTATTCCTATGATCCAATAAACTATTCTAAGGCAATTTTTCAAAGAATAAATTTGTTTTAGCAATAACATCATGAACTTACTTTCGGTTCTCAGAATTCAGGCTTGGGCGTCTCTGATAAATCGCAAGGCATGCTGCGGGAATCAGAAAAATTGTGACAACAACGGAAACACTAAGTCCACCGATAATGACGCGCGCTAAGGGAGCATATGTTTCGCTTCCTTCGCTCAAGCCTAATGACATAGGGAGAAGCCCAATAATTGTTGCAAACGATGTCATCAATATGGGACGGAGCCTTACTCTGCATGCACTAATAACAGCCTCGCTTAGACTTAGGCCTTGTTCGAGCAAACGGTGGGTAAATTCCACGATTAAAATTGAATTTGAAACAGTGATGCCGATCATCATCAAAACACCCATCAGAGAGATTATATTGAATGTCGTCTCTGTCAGAAATAAGATAAGGAGGGTTCCACTCAAACCAGGAAGAATGGCAAATAAAATAATAAAAGGATCTATAAATGATTTAAATTGTGCTACAAGAACGAGGTAAACAAGCAAAATGGAAAGAATTAATCCATTCCCAAAGCTTTTAAAAGAAGCATTCATGCTTTCTACCAACCCACGCAGGTTGATTTGAATATTTTTTGGCATTTGTTCTTGTTTAAGTATCTGATTGATTTGAGTCGAGATAGGGCCCAAATCCTCTCCTTTTGGAAAAACATAAATATCGGTCACCCGCTGCAATTGATAATGGGTTATGACCGTTGGTGAGACAAAGGGTTTGATATCGGTAACAGAATCTAAATAAACGATGTCTTCTCTTTTAGAAGAGCGTATGGGAATACTTTTTAAATCCTGCAGTGTATTCACTACCCCCTCAGGATATTGAACTGTTAAAAAATAATCATTACCGTTTTTAGGATCTATCCAATAGTTAGGGGCAATAATTTGGTTGGAGGTCAGAGAGGTAATAAGGGTATTGATAACTTCTTCAGGACTTAACCCTAATTCACTTGCATACTCTCGATCAATATTAAACATCAAAGAGGGGGCATCGATATCTTGAGGAATAAAAACATCTCGAACTGAGTCTAGTCTATTGATTTTACTGGCAATTGAAGAAGCTATCTTATAGATCTCCTTAAGGTCAAAGCCAGAGATCTGAATATCAATGGGCGCGGGAACGCCTTGATTAACAATGGCATCTACAAGACTTCCGGATTGAAAGTAGGATCTTAATTGTGGCAACTCTTGTTGAAGCGCAGGACGGACGTGTTCAATAATGTAAGCTGTGCTTTTTTCCCTCTCTTTCTTTAAATTCACTTGGATAAATGCGACATGGGATCCGGTATTAGTTGTATACATTGCAGTAAAATCTGGAGTTATACCGATATTTGAGGCAATCATTTCCACGTCATCCTTAGCGATCCGTCGGATGATCTCTTCGACCTTTTTAACTTCTTGCGCTGTTACTTCAACCCGTGTTCCCGTTGGGGCCTTTATATTAATAATGAAGAGTCCCGTGTCCGTAGTAGGAAAATAAGAAATACCAATAAAGGGAATTAACCCAAAACTTAAGATGACTCCGGCTAATAAGAGGATGAGCGTTAGTTTTGGGAGTTCTAAAGTTTTTCTAACAAGCCTCTCATAGAAATTGAGGAGATTCTTAAACTTTCGATCAAACCATGTTGAAGAATGTACCCTGAATGGAAATGTTTTCATCATATGGGATGCCCCTCATGTTGGTCCCTACTTTTTAAAAATCGAGAACAAAAAAGAGGCACAACGGTCATAGCAACGACATAAGAGACAAAAAGGGCGATGACTGTTGAAAGGGCGAGTGCACTAAAGAGATATTTGCTGACGCCATAGAGCAAAATCACAGGAAAAAAAACGATACTTGCGGTAAGGGTAGCCGATAAAACAGGGAGCGCAACTTCTCGCCCTCCCTTTTCAGCTGCGATTGCGGGAGTTTCTCCTAATTCTAAGTGACGATATATATTTTCGAGAACAACCACAGAATTATCAATGAGGCGTGAAAAAGCAAGGGCCAGCCCTCCGAGAGTCATGGCATTAATAGAGTTATCGCCAAAGGCTAAAATTGCAAAAGTTCCAAGAACAGAAAGCGGGATAGAAAAAAAAGTAGCAATGGTCGCCCTAAAACTACTCAAAAAAATCAAAATCATGAGTCCCGTCAAGACAAGACCTAGGGAACCCTCAAAAACCAGACTTTTAATAGAATTCTTGATGTAAAGCGATTGATCAAAGATAACATTCGTTACCAATTTTTTGGGGACATCAACCAGATGTGTAAGCACTTTCTTGACGCCATCAACAATCGCAATTGTATTTGAACCCCCTCCTTGCCTGAGGATGGGCAAGTAAACGGAAGGTTCCCCGTCTATAAGGACGATTGTCGTTTGAATTTGTGCGGCATCCTTAGCATATCCCACATCTTTAACCATGGCCGACGAAGTCCCAATTGTTTTTAAAGGTACCGAATTGAGCTCTTCAAGTGTGGTCTGACTATTACTAAATAAATTATAATAAATTTGTCCGAGGTAAGCAAAGCCTACGGGTAGAATAAGATTTGACGTATTAATTTTGCGAACAACATCCATGGCACTTAATTGGTAGGATCTTAATTTTATAGGGTCGACATAAACCATAATTTGTCGATACTTACCTCCAAAAGGGAGGGGGACAGACGCTCCAGGAACGGTAGCAACTTGGTCACGAATACTAAACTGCCCAAAATCCCTGAGCATTGCCTGACTTAAAGTCTTATCTTTAAGGCTAATCAAACAGACAGGAAGGTTAGAGGTATCAGATTTGAGAACGATGGGTGGTAGAGTGCCCGCGGGTAGCCGCCCCAGGTCAGCCATGGCGAGCGTTGCAATATTAGCGACGGCTATATCGGCATCCGTTCCGGGTTGAAAGTAGATTTTAATAATGCTTACCCCTGGAAGAGAACTGGATTCGATACGATCTATGTTATTCCCAAGGGTAAAAAACCTCTCAAAGCGAGCCGTAATTGTCGTTTCAATTTGCTCTGGAGGCATTCCACTATAAAAAGTCGCGACAGCAACTGCAGGAATTTTAATTGTTGGGAAAATATCAACTGGTAAACGCATAATGCCAACAACGCCAAGAATGCAGACAATGAAGCAGGAAACGATTATGAAATAGGGATAATTGATAGAAAATCGTGACATTTGTTTTTATGATTCTTCCACAAGTTTCTTTAATTCTGGGAGATTAAATTCTTTAGAATGAAAAAAATTGATAATTTTCTTTTTCTTTTCCAAAACTTGTTCAGCGTTTGCTAGAACTTCCTCCACACTATCTGGAGGTATAGACACAATTCCATTTATATCTCCATGCAATAAATCTCCCGGTTTGATCGTAAGACCTGAAATTGTAACAGGAGCACCTACTTCAACGATATGTGAATAAGCATGGGAGGGAGCTAATTTGCATGAATATATATGCATGTTTTCTTTTTTTATGAGTGATATATCCCTTAAGGCACCATTAGTAACGATGCCAATACACCCGAGTGCTTTAAATATTATTGCGTGCGTTATACCTGCAATCGAGCCAACGCCAGACGGAATATCCAAATCTTGAATAACAGCAATTCGGGGGAGTGGCATAGAACGTACCATATTCCACCAATCCTCACGGTCAGCATAATACCGCCCATTCATGGGTGGATTTGCAGTTCGCATTTTAAGAGTTATGGCATAACCCACCATGGGTTGGGATTGAGGGTTATGATTAATTAAGGTTTCGTGGTTATTTGTATAACCTTCATTTTGCAAACGGGATCTGAGCATTTCTATAGAATTACAAATGGTTGGTGTTGAGAAATGACGCAAGGATTCAATGAAATCTTTTTTTGGAGGATCTGTTTTAGTCATTTTCTAGATTCAATTTTCCTGTGTGCTATCGGAAACTTCTATAAGTTTGGGCTTTATCTTCAGTCCTAAAGCAAGCCCATTTCTATTGCCAAACACCACCAAGTCACCCTCTTTAAGACCGCTTAATATTTCAACCCTGTAGGAAGTTTGTAAGCCAAGAGTTACGGGTCGTTCCTCAATTTCGTCATTTTTATCAATGAGCCAAACATTAGGCTTTGGAACAATTTGAACAGCTGAAACAGGGAGAGCTAACGCATTCTTTTTTTCTCTCAAATGTAATGTAACTGACGCAAACATTCCTGGGGTTAAGTTTAAATCAGGGGGGTTATAAACATCGACCTGTGTTTCCATTGTACGGGTATCTGTCGTGACTTTATTCGCAATACGCGCAATGGGGGCTTTTAAATTTTTATTCATAGAGAGGATGTTTATATCAACCTGATCCCCTGGTTTAACCAGAGAGACGTTGGACTCGGGCACGGGAAAAGTTAAGCGAAATTTTGTGTTATCGGCGATATGTACAACAGGGATAGCTTGTGTATGCGTATTGATTCCTTCTTGAATCATGGCGCCTTCATCTACGAATCGTGCGGTGATTACACCATCAAAAGGTGCCGTTATGACAGAGTAATTATACATTGTTTGTGAGTGTTCATAATTTGCTTTAGCGATTTTGTAAGTCTCTGTCATCTTATCAACAGTATCCTGGGCAACTAATTCTGGATGTTTTTTGCTAACACCTGTTATTCTTGTGAAATCGAGTTTAGCTTGATCGAAAGCAGCTTTATTTTTAGCAAGAATATTAACCAGCTCTGGAACATCAAGAATCGCTAAGATCTCCCCAGTCTTTACCTGATCTCCGATATCAACTCTTATTTCTTTTAAGTACCCTGGGATTTTCGCGTAGAGAGTCGCTTCCGTAAAAGGAACAAGCTCAGCGCTTAACGTAATCGCTTGAGAAAGATCTGTACGGATAACTTTTGAAACCGCTACGGTTTTCGTTTTCCCATCTTCTTGGCTTCTTTCGTTTGAAGGAATTTTTAAGATGACTACACCAATAATGAAAATAGTAAGAACAAAAATAAAAAAAAGGAATGGATGTTTTTTGTGAATCGTGGGTTTATTTTGCATTAAATTATTTATATTTTTATTAATTTTCCCTATTTTTTGATGATCATACAAACAGGTCGTTATGTCTAGATAGAAAAAGAGAAGAGCCGTTCTTCTCTATCAGAATCCCTGGGGCCCGCTTTAGGTTTGAAGTGAAGGGGGTCCGTGAGATTTCACTTTGTTAAGTGCAGTGGAAGGGTGTAGAATTAAAATGATTTTAGATAAATTTTAACCATCCTAACAAAGTTAAGGGAGTATCGGTAAAAGATGGAATTATTCATAACACCTACTCCCTGGTATTCAGAATTATATTCCTTGCTAAAGGTTTTTCTTTCATTAATCGCAGGAGGGGCGATTGGTTTGGAAAGAGAAAAAGTTGGTAAAGAAGCTGGCATTCGAACCTTCGGGTTTATTTGTGCTGGGGCTTGTGCCTATTCGGTTTTATCATCCCTTTATTCTCCTGATTCTTCTTCACGCATTGTAGCAAATGTGGTTGTCGGCATTGGATTCCTTGCGGGAGGAGTCATTTTTCGTTCTGATGCCAATGCTTGGTCAGCCAAAGGCCTCACAACTGCCTCTTCTCTTTGGGTGACGGCAACAATCGGCATTATGATTGGTTTTGAGTTATATATTTTAGCGATTGGCGTAACCGCCTTGACGCTGGTAGCTTTACATGTACCTTCGGCAAAGATCTGGTCCCGTTTGTCGAAGAAGAAAGTTAAATTATAACAATCAATATTTTTCTCTAGACATAGTTTTATTTTTTGTTTATAAATTAAAATATTTTTTTGATTTAGTATTACTAGGTGGTTAAAAATTAAATATGTGTAAAAATAAGACGGAAACTTATAGAGTTAAAAAAAACGGTTCTAAACTCATATTCATAAGATATATGAAGCAGTTGGCCTATAAACTGGGAATTGGAATTTTCATTGTTTCTGGCTATGCCACAGAGGGGCACAGTTCCAAGAACAAGCTAGGTGACTGGGAAGATCGGCTTAAAGCTGAAAGTTCAGTCACACAAGCTGCCGCTCATGATGAAGAAAATCTCCAAAGCAGTATGGATCAATTAAAGAAAGTTGTGAACCAAAGTAATGGGAATGAGGTTCCCAATCTTGAGAAAATCTTTTCTTATTGTGAAAATGAGAGCCAAAAGGGAAAAAGTGAGGAGCAAGGGCTTCTTGCTTTTCTATATATGAAAGGGTGGGGAGTCGAAAAATCATATGAAAACGCTCATTTATGGGCACAAAGGGCTGCTCAAAAAGAGGATCCAGTCGCTTTGCGTATCCTAGGTACATTACATAAAAAAGGAAAAGTGGTAGAAAAATCAATTTCAAAAGCGATGGAATTTTTTGAACAATCTGGTGTACGCGGCGACGGTCCAGCCCAAAATAAATTGGGGTGTATATATGCAAAACAAGATGGCAGCGAAGCCAACGCCTTGGAATGGTTAAAATTAGCGGCGGGGCAAGATCATCCAGGGGGGCAAAGAAGTCTTGGATATTTATATATAAGAGGAAAAGGCGTTGAGCAATCAATTGAAAAGGGGCTATTTTGGTATAAACAAGCGGCTGCTCAAGGGCTTGCTTCAGCTCAAAATGACTTAGGGTGGATGTATTCTCAGGGGTATGGGGTGGAGCGGTCACCACAAGAAGCTATAAATTACTACCAGCAAGCTGCAGATCAAAATTATATGCCTGCCATAATGAATTTGGAGGCCTATCAAAACGGAGTTGGGGTCGAACAATCTTTAAATATAGCTATTGAATTATGTGAACGAGCTGTCAAGAAGAGTCATGAATCAGCACCAGAAAAACTTGAGGAATTAAAAAAACAGAGAAATGCTCAGAAGTCTATTGAAGAATTAGCGAAAGAAATTTGTGGCAGAAAACCCAGAAAAAAACATCGAAACAGAAGAAAGAATAACAAAAGCAGTTTTACTCCTGCAGCATCAGCTGAACTCCTCGTCCATGAAACCAGTGGGAGAAAAGAGCAAGCTCTTTCTGACGCTTCTTCAATGCCCTTAGAAGCTGAAACAAGCAAGAGCCACGAGCCAATTCAGCTTTCTACAAAACAAAAGAAATTAAAACGCTCTAAAAAGAGGAAGCCTCAAAAGCAAGAGGGAAAACTGATTGGCGATATATTACTATCAACAGTTGGGAAGAAATTGGAAAAAGACGAGAGTAGACAAGAAGAGTCATCAATTTCACTTGAAATGCAAAACGAAAAAAGTCACATTCCTATGGAAACTCCTCTCGTTCAAAAGCAAGAGGTCATCCCTTCGGACGAATTTTCTCCAAAAAAGCCTTTAGAGCTTCATTCCAGAGAGAAAGAGGAGCCTCAATCCGCACAAGACAAGTGTGCTACGAGCTCTTACATCCATATGAGTACACCCAAAGAAGAAGAAAATGTTCGGGAATTACAATCTCTCGATAATTCTCCCTACGTTGCACAATTGATGAGACAAGTCGGATATTTGCGTCAAAGAAATATGGGGTTAAATCAACGACATGGCAACCTTGAACACCAGTATAATTTATTATATTGGCAACATATGGAAGCCTTAAAGGAAATAGAAGAGCTTAGAAAACAAAATACTGAACTAAAAAACAAAATGTGATTTTGGTTTGTCCTAAAATAGAGCCCTTTACTCTAGAAACTGTTCCCTTAAAATTCGCTCATCAAGATTATGATCCTGATCGAAAAGGAGAGTGACGTGGTGCGTTTTGGACTGACAGATTGAGACAGAGGTCACATCGCGGATTTCCGTAAAGTCCGCAACAGCGCTGACTGGGCGCTTTTGAGGTTCAAGAATGGTGAACGTCACATTGGCGCCTTCGGGCAGAAGAGCCCCTTTCCATCGGCGAGGCCTGAAAGCACTGATAGGAGTTAAGGCTAATAAGGGAGCTCCTAAAGGAATGATTGGTCCATGGGCTGAAAGGTTATATGCTGTGCTACCAGCAGGAGTTGCTAAAAGAACTCCATCACAGATAAGTTCTGATAGGCGAATAACCTCATCAACCATGATTTGAATTTTGGCCGCTTGCCGGGTTTCCCGCAGCAAGGAAACCTCGTTAAAGGCAAGAGCTTTCTTCGTCTTCCCCCCGTTTTGATGGACCGTCATTTCAAGAGGGTAAAGGGGGCTGGGCTTGGCGTTTTTAAGACGATCTAAGAGATCCTGTGGTGAAAAATCATTCATCAAAAAACCCACACTTCCGCAATGAATCCCATAAAGAGGAATCTGTGAGTTAAGATAGGCGTGCATGGTTTCAAGCATAAATCCATCCCCCCCGAGTGCGATAAGGACTTCAGCCTCTGAGGGGTTCACAGGGGGATATAAAGCTTCAAGAGTTCCCTTGGCTTTAAGAGCATCTGGAGAGGAGGAGGACAGAAACGCAATTTTAGTCATAATGAATCTCGTTGATCATTTCGATCAGTGTGAGAGTCTTTATGCGATGGGTCAAGGGGGATCTTACAGTGCGGAGGTATTTATAAGATTGGAAAGGGATGCTACATCCCTTCCCCTTCTATTTCATAAAAGAGACTTAAAGTTTAAAAATTTATTCTGACCACTATATCTCTCGCATCTGCATGAGCAAGAGCACCGTTCAGGAGTTTTTTTACTCTTTCTTCAAGAGGAGTCTTTAAAGATAAAAGTTTAAAACTCCATAAAATTAATATAACTACACTGCTTTTTCATTTGGAGGCACGATTTGCAATAATTGCAACACATAGATTAATTATATGTTAAATACTTACCATTCCTTGGAAAAAATCGTTTACGGCTCATCCATGCGCCAAAGGCCTAAATCCATTGTCATTTCTTTCCCGAGGAGGTGATAATTTTTTTTAATCCATTCATCGGCTGTCTCTCTTCCAACCTCCTTAACTGAGTTTAAAAACCCCAGGTCTGTTTCATATTTCGTATCGACTCCTAAACTTGCCATAAACTCTTCGTTCTGAATACAATGAAGGCGGATATCAGCGAAGGGATTTTCTGGAGAAAGGTGCTCGGAGAGCTGTTGGATTTGGCGGATGCTTCGGATTTCCCGCATTAAGTTCGCATTAAACGTAATTTCATTTATACGATTAAGGATCTCTTTTGCAGTTTTGGGAATGCCCGGATGGCGAATCGCATTAATGGGAACAATGATGATATCTTTCGAATCACAATTATAAATAAGAGGTTCTAATACAGGGTTTCCCATAAACCCTCCGTCCCAATAATAACTATTTTTCCATTTGACAGCTTGAAAGAGAGTTGGAAGACATGCTGATGCAAGGAGGGCTTCCTCACATAACTCGTTATTGTGAAATACTTTTAGCGCGTTTGTTTCTACATTTGTGGCACATACAAAAAGTTTTACTTTCTTATTATTATAGAGGAGTTTAAAATCAATCGTCTTAAGGATGATTTCTTTCAGAGGATTATAATTTAAGGGGTTTGACTGATAAGGAGATAGGGTTTGAGCAAGAATATCTCTATAAATATCAACCGGTGACCAACCTAAAAAATTACCTTTAATAGATGAGTGCCAAGTTTGAGAGGGATTGAAAGCGCCTGCAGCTCCAGAGAGGGCCCCCCAAAATTTATCGAGCTCCTTCCTTGCACCTTCATGTCCGCCTTTGATGAGCCCACAGGCGACTGCGGCTGCATTCATGGCGCCTGCGCTGGTTCCACTTATCCCTTCAATATGAAGTGTTTTTTCTTCTAAAAGCCGGTCAATCACTCCCCAGGTAAAAGCTCCTTGAGCGCCACCGCCCTGTAAAGCGAGGTTGACAGAAATCTTTTTGGGACCGCTTGCTTTTTCTTTGATTTTCATTGTGTTTTTCAAACTCCGTTTAGGGATAACTGAATAAAGCAATCCAAAAGCCAGGGAACGGCTATTCTCTCTTATATATGGAAATAATTTTAAATTTTGGTTAATGCGCACCACCTTATGTCACTTATTAACTTAATCATATCTTTTAAATTACGATTGATTAAATTTAATCGAATATGTAAAAATGCTTCATTACAAGACGAAATCTCAAGCAATTACCTCAATATTTTTTCGCTAAAAAGAGAGGAGAGAACCATGAACATAAAAAAATCATTTCGTATTATTTTTTATTTTTTGTCCTTTATAATTCTGAGAATTCTTCTTCCCTGTTCAGCATTTGCAGATCACTTCACAATTCTTCCCTATGAAATTAAAGATATGATCTTTGATTATTTACCCAAAAGAAGCATTGTTTCCATGAGAGGTGTTAATAAAATAAGCTGTAAGGATGTGGAGGCTTATTTGTTGAGAAGAAGAGATTTTTTATCTCTTAGAACAACTTCCAGAGTTATCTTAGGGTTCAGCAACCCTGATCTTGTAAAAAAGATTGAACGGATAGACTGTCAGGAATGTCGTCTCAAAAGCAATTCATTTTTTTATTTTCTCAATTGGATAAATCCAAAGATTACTGAAAACTCTTTTAGTCGTCTTCAAAATTTTTCCAATTTATCCTCTTTAAATATTGATACACATTTATCCCCAAATGACATGGAATCCATGGCAGAAGCTCTTCCTCATTTGAGTCAGCTTCACGTTTTGAGTCTTAAGAGAGCTTTTCCACCCTATAAACATGAATGGAAAACGACCGAAAGCTATTCTCATACCAAGAGTGTGATGGCCGTTGCTGAGAATCTTCCTTTTCTGCCACGTCTAGAATCCTTAGAAGTGGTTAATTATGAAATAGGGTCTAAGGGGGTTTCCATACTCGCGATTCATCTAAACGATGTTTCTGACCTTAAGATATTAACTTTAGATTTTGTGATGTTAAAGGATTTAGGAGCCATAAATCTTGCCCATAATTTATACCATGTTCCTTGTTTAGAAGAACTGAGCTTACGTTACAATTGGTTTTCAAATGAAGGTTTGAGAGAAATTGCAAAAAATTTGAAATATGTTCACTCTTTAAAAAAACTAAACCTAACAGGAAATACAAATCTTCAGAATGGTCTTGTTGATTTGGCAAATTGTTTTTCTTCTCTTCCCCAGCTCAGAGAACTTATGTTAGGCGACATGCATGTGAGTTGGGCTTCAATCTTAATGATGTGTCGGAACCTTCCAGAATTAATAAGCTTGGAAACACTTGGGTTCAGTATGGATGCTCCTAATTACCGTGAGGTAGGATATTATCTTTATCCTGCAGAACGAACGCTCATCCAAAATCAAATTGAGGCTTTGGGAATGAATGTAGAGATTGTGGAAGCACCCGTGAGCCCAATTCACCATTCCGCAATGTATCTGACGGCTTTTTATGGCTTGCCCCTGTGAAAGGGACTGGGAGAGAGATGTTAGCTTCTCCCCCCTTCCTACTTTAGAAAAGCCTATATTCTAATCCAACAATAATTTTCCGTTTTTCCTGCTTTCGAAGGCAGCTCGAAGAGCTTCCTTTCCCTCCTCATCAAGAAACTCATGACCCTTTAGACTGAGTTCTGTGAGTGATGTGTTGGTTTCGAGAGCAGCTGCGAGGCGTATGGCATCCGCATCAAAAACAACATTATGGTCTAGCGTCAAAGAAATGAGGGGAACGTTATTTTGAAGGGCCGTTGCTATCCTTGCAAGGGCAGGTTCACCTAATACATTTATAGACAAATTTAAGGATCTTGGAGTGGTGGTACTTTCGAGAGCACTGCAGAGTGCTTCAATACCAGTTTGAGAAATATTAATCTTCGAGAGATTAAGCGATTTCAAAGAGGAATTTTTAGCAAGTGCTGTACTGAGAGCGGTAACTTCTTCATCTCCAATGCTAGTTTCTGAGAGATCAAGTGAAGTTAAGGAAGTACTCTGTCGAAGAGCAGTACCAAGATTTTCCTTGAAGGCTTCCCCATCTTGCCATATTGGGTTGTTGCATAAAATTAACGTGCTAAGAAAATGGTTTGTTTCAAGAGCAGAAAATAAGGCTGCAGCACCACTACTTCCAATATCAGTTGTCTTTAAATCCAGATGAGAGAGAGAGGTGTTGGTTTTAAGGGTATCAGAGAGGACCTCGGCGGCTTCGTCTCCTATGCAATTATGTGCCATAATCAATTTAGACAGAGAATTGTTTGATTTAAGAGCAGTAAAAAGGGCCACAGCGCCACGTTCACCAATGAGATTGCCACTCAAATTCAAATGAGTGAGAGATGTATTGGTTTCAAGAATATTCGCAAGGAGAGTAACATCTTCTTCATTTATGTTACTGTTACTTAGATCCAATGTCATTGGCTGAGAATGATCTTTAAAAAGCACGTCAATGAAGTCAAAAAGATATTTGAGATCTGTTTCCTCTAGTTTAAGGTCGACAGGAAGTTTCACGCGGACTGTTGTGATGAGGGGGTATTTCTGATCGATCTGGCTTTTTGTAAGATTACCCAAATCCTTGACCTCGGCCGGTGAGCTTATAACGTGTGTTCGTGGAAAATTCCAATCACGAGAAAGCCCGTAAAAATGCTTTGATACCAGGGCTATTTCTTTTAGCGCTTCACGAGGACAGCACATGACTTGAACTTCTTTTGGAAGACTCATAAAAGTATGAGCTGGGGTGCCTGTTTCGTCCGCTTCCATAGCCCAACTTGACGTTGTGAAAAGAGAGAAAACCATTGCGAAAATAGAAACTGACTTCAACGTTTTTGACAAAGACTTCTTAATTAACATATTCAAAACTCCATAAAAATAATTTCCAAGTTCTCCTTATATATTTGAATTGAAATAATTGCAATACTAAAATGAAAAATATTTACTCTACCAACTCTGCAATCACTTCCCGGAGAGGCTCCAAACCCTCCTTCTCATGAGAACTTGTGAGAAGAGGGGTAGGAAAAGCGGCGGGGTGTTTCTTGAGTGTTGCGGTAAGAGACGTTATTAGCTCTTCAAGATGGGCAGATGTTGATTTGTCCGCTTTCGTTAGCACAATTTGGTACGAGACTGCGGCCTTATCTAACTCTTTCATTACTGCTTCATCGGGGGGTTTGAACCCATGGCGGCTATCAATCAATAAAAAAACACGTTTTAAGGGAACGCGCCCTTTCAAGTAATCCTGAATCAACCGAGACCAGACTTTGATTTTGGCTTTTGAAGCAGCGGCATAGCCATATCCGGGCATATCAACAATATAAAACCGCTTTCCAAGCAGGAAAAAGTTCAGCTGTTGGGTTCGACCAGGCGTGTGGGAGACGCGAGCGAGGCTATTTCGTCCTAACAGCGCATTGATAAGGCTTGATTTCCCTACGTTGGAGCGTCCTGCAAAAGCAATCTCTGGTAACGTGGGAGGCGGCAAGATCTCCATCTTATCCGCTCCCGCCACAAAGGTGCACTCTTGCGCAAAAAGCCAGCGGGGATAGTCGTGGAGATTAGGTTGCTTCTCGCTTGACATGCCTCGCCTTTTTTCTTTCCGAGCGTTTCATAATGACCCACTGTTGAGCAATCGAGAGGGCATTGTTCCAAGCCCAGTAGATGACGAGACCTGCTGGGAATTGGGCGAGAAGGTAAGTGAAGAAGATTGGCATGAAGAGGAACATTTTGGCTTGAATCGGATCGGCCGGTGGCGGGCTCAACTTTTGTTGCAAGAACATGGTTATGCCCATGATGATCGGCCATGCACCAATCATGAGAAAGGAAGGTGGATCCCAGGGGATCAATCCAAAAAGGTTGAATATGGTTGTGGGGTCCGGTGCAGAGAGGTCGTGTATCCATCCATAGAAAGGAGCATGGCGCATTTCAATGGAGACGAAAAGCACCTTATACAAAGCAAAGAACACAGGAATTTGAATGATCATAGGTAAACAACCAGCAAGGGGGTTGATCTTCTCTTTCTTGTAGAGCTCCATCACTTTTTCATTCATTTTCATGCGATCATCCGCATACCGCTCACGCACTTTTTCAATTTCTGGTTGTAAAGCCTTCATTCTTCCCATGGATTCGTAAGATTTATTGGCGAGAGGGAAGAAAATAAGCTTGATCAGAACAGTGAGCGCTAAGATGGCGAGCCCAAAGTTTCCTAAAATACCTTTCAGAAATTCAAGAGCATAGAAAATCGGTTTGGTCAGAAAGTAAAACCACCCAAAGTCAACCGCCAAGTCGAAGTGAGTAATGCCAAGGGTTTCTTCATACCCATCAAGGAGTCTTAAAACTTTTGCCCCTGCAAAAAAGTGATCTGTCACCTCAATGCTTTTCCCTGGCTCAAGGGTCAGAGGATCCCTTTGATATTGTGCCGATATTAATGTAGCTTCTCCACTTCCCTGGTGAGTATAAAAAGAACTGATCTCAGCCTTAGGATCGGGAACAAGGGCTCCTAGCCAATATTTATCAGTGAGACCAAACCATCCTTTGCCTCTTGGGTTATGCAACGTGCCGGCTTTGGCAAGATCGTCGAAACTTGGATCATTGAGTTTGCTATTAAAAACACCAACCGGCCCCTCATGGAGAATGAAAAATCCAGAAGTCTTAGGTTCTCCTTGGCGGGCTAAAAACCCTTGAGGAGAAAGAGTGACAGGAGACGCTCCAGCATTCGTCACCTTTTGTGTGATGGTAAACATATAGTGTTCGTCAATGGAGATGATCTGGTGAAAGGTAAGTCCCTGATCATTATCCCATGTTAACGTAACGGGCGTTTGCGGCGTTAGATTAAGTCCGTTGCTTTGCCAAAGGGTTTTTTCACTTGGGAACGTTCCTTGCGGGCCTGTCCATCCTAACCGCGCATAATAGGCGTTAGGAGCATTTTGGGGGGAGAGAATGACAATCTCTGGGCTGTGGGGATCGACCGTTTCACGATATTTCAAAAGGGTCAGGTCGTCAAAAAGGGCTCCTTCTAGATTAATGGATCCCTTCACACTATTGCTTTGAATTTGAAGACGGTGGGGTGCTGCCTTTAGAGCGTCTTCCCGTGTTAATGATCGGGGAGCAATGGCTTGTGATGTCGTCGTTTGTTGAGTTGCTTGTGGCGCATTTTGCTGTTCAACCTTCTTAGGAGCTGTAGGCATGAAATATTGAAATGCGAATAACACAGCGATCGAAAGCACAACAGCAATAAAAAAGTTTTTTTGGTCGTTCATAATTTACTTTTCCTTAAGGAAGCGAATTTTCTGTTCCTATAAGGACTATAACCCTTATGGGCGTCAAGAGTTTCCTGAAAACAGGCTGGAAAGTAGACCTGAGACACTAAAGGCCCCGGGCTTTTTTCCATTTTTCCAGGGTTTCTGGATCAACTTCACCAAACAATCTTTGAGCTTCCCCTGGATTAGGATCGGTTCCTATGCCTTCTTGATAACAATGTGCCAAATTGCACTTTCCAAAAAGATTACCAGCTTCGGCAGCTCTTCTATAAAGCGTAAAAGCCAAAGGCAGTCTTATTAGAGTCCCCAGCCCCATTTCACAACAATATCCGAGATCATTCGTGCATGAGGGATCCCCCTCTCTATATTTACTATAATTAAAAACAAATAACTTGCTATTTTTTGCTTCCTCTGTGTCTTTTTCCACCATTCTAGCTGGAAACATTGAAGGAAACCTTTGGAGAATTTTCTCATCTTCAGAGTATGCTTCAATTAACCGCTTTTTATAGAAAGAAAGAAGCATTGAGCGAGTGCTTGACTGATGAATGCTGTAAGACATACTCGGAATCAAGAGGTGGAATGGTAGATTTTTTGAATTTCTATTCAAGTAGTATTGATAAAGATAAATATCTATAGGAATCCATGAAGGTATTTCTTTACCTAACTCATCGATTTTTGAAAGACATTTTAACCACCCCTCATCCTTGCCGGCATTCCAGTAGAGAAAAGATGCAAATCTTGCCGCGAGCAAAAGATTGTTTAAACGTTGATGTGGGGAGTCTTTATTCTCATCTGGCATTAAATTCCTAACATAGGATGCTTCAAATTTACTCCAATCAATTTTTTCTAATGGTTCGTCTCTAAGCTTTAACATATAAATAAGCTTAATTTGTTGAGAGGGCGTTAAGACCTTATTTTGATCTTCTTCAGGCATTTTTAAAAATTTGTCCAGCTCAGCATATATGCGGTCCGATAGTTTTTTTATAGTCTTTCTAAAGATTGCTCTCGCGACTTTATAAAAAAGGCCTGGATTTTGTTCAAACGTGAGTCCCGAAACAAAAGAAACTACATGCATTTGTGCGTTTGTCCGTTTACGAGCCACAGTTTGTCCACTATTTCTTTCTTTTGGTTTTATAAAGTGCTTATAAAAATAAATCTGTACGTCAGGATTGTCCAAATTTTCTAGTTCGTCCCGGGCTCGGAGGGATAATTTATTTATACGCATCGCTAAATTGTCACTTTCATGAACGTGATTATTACCAATACGTATATATTTGCCGCGAAGAGGAGTAAGAATAGTACCAGGAGTAGGAGCAGGAGCAGGAGCAAGAAAAGGTAGAGGTTGGTGCTTAAGCGCACTTCGTTTGTGACGGAAAAACTTTGACATTAAAATCTTAGCTTTATCTCTTGCTTTCGAATCATGCATCTCAGGTTTTGGGTTCCCACGTCTTGCAAGATAAAATTTTCGTATTTTTTGGTCCATGGTTAGACTATCATTGCCTTTAAAATAGCCCCTATCTGATAGAAATAAGACCAAATCTTCGTAAACTGGGTGAAAAGCATAAACAATGTCAAAGTGCGACTTACCGGCTACTCCAAAAGCCCAGGCATCTTCGGGAGAAAGATAATCGTGCACGATCTTAGAAGTTAGCTCCACGGGGAAGTCATTAAAAAAACGAAAAACCTCTTCTTCATGTGCTTGTCGAAGCATGACTCCAGCTGGTAGATTCTTGTCAGTAACAGCTTCACAGCCGTTTTCCTCTTCCTCTTCTTCTTCAGTATCTGTTTCTTCATGAGTTGGTGTTGAAGAAGTGATATGTAGATCATCTCCTTTTTTTTCTTTTTTTAAAGTTCCCCCATTTTTACATTGTTTGAGCTGAGGGTCTGTAGCTTTTTCAGGTTGCTTACGCTTCTTGGAATTTGAGTTAGTCTCCTCCGTGTCCATACCCTCCATTGACCATGCCGGCTGGAGGACGGAACTCATGACACTTATTAGAGCTATTAAACTGATTTTCTTCTTCATTTTAAATACCATTAATTAAAAAATATATTCTGTTATGTTAGAAATATATGTTAAATGTCAAGTAAAATTTTTAAGTATAACTCTGTGGGTGCACTTTTTAGAGTCGCCCCTTATCAGTCCTCATCCTTCACCGGATCAAAACCGTGCCCTCCCCAAGGATGGCAGCGGCTTAGTCTTTTTAAGGCTAAAAGACTTCCCTTGTAAGGGCCATGCTGTTTGAGAGCATCAAGGGCATATTCGGAACAGGTGGGTAAATAGCGGCAGCGGGGCCGAAGCCAGGGGGAAATAGCGTAGAGGTAAAAATAAATTAAGATTTTTAAGAAGAAATTTATTAAGTTCTTCATCTTTGACCATGTAACTTTATGAGGGCTCGTTCAAGCTCTTGCCTCATCAGGGCAAAATTACGTCTTAAAATTTCCTCACGGGCGATGAACACATAATCGAAGCCTGGGCGACCCATTCCGGACAGAATCTGGCTCAAAAGAGCTCGGAGGCGTCTTTTGGCTCGATTGCGCTTGACGGCACCTCCCACTTTTCGGCTCGCCGTAATACCATAACGAAAGGGACCTTCGGGAGACCTTTGATATATTTGAATAATAAAAGCAGGAGTCACAAAGCGTGCTCCTGTTTTCGCTACATTTAAAAACTCTGACCGCTTTTGAAGGCGTTCTAAGGGGTGGCTAGGCACTCAGGCGCGCGCGCCCCTTTGCGCGACGACGGGCAATGACTTTGCGCCCTCCGACGGTGGCCATACGAGCCCGGAAGCCATGACGACGCTTGCGGATTAAATTACTGGGTTGAAATGTGCGCTTCATATTCCTACATCCTAACTATCTACATATTAAATTGGTGTATAAGCCAATTTAGAGGGAAAAGTCAATTCCAAGAACAGATGAGGGAATAAAATCCTTTCCATTAGTGGGGGTTTTGAGTAAGTTAAGGCAAATTTTCTGGAGAGACGAGATATGAAAGAGTTTGGATTAATCATAAAGTTAGTTGTCGCGATTGTTTTAATTATGTTCTTTGGCGATTTGGTTCCGACAGGAATTCAGCGGGCCTTTTACACGATAAGCATTTTCTTAAAAGAAACACTTGTGTTTGTTATGCCCCTTATTGTGTTTTCCTTTATTTTTGCCTGCCTTTCGGCTTTTCAAAAAAAAGCGCCTATTTTGATTTTAATGATTCTGAGCTTTGTGGTCATTTCAAACTTCGTCTTTGTGCAAATTGGTTATTTTGCGGGAGAGATTTTCTTGCCTTATCTAGGTTATAATGCTGCTAATGCTGCACAGAAAGCTGCCTCCACTCTCTTTCCTCTCGAACCTTTTTTTACAATTCCCTATCCCAATTTCATTCGCATAGACCTGACCCTTCTTATTGGCACTATCGCCGGCCTTTATGGCGCTTTTTGGGGCAATGAAAAACTTGTCGCTTGGGGAGCTTCTTTAAGAGATATCATTCAAAACGGATTAACAAAGCTTTTTATTCCCTTGGTGCCTCTTTATGTCATCGGTTTTTTGTTTAAGATTCAACATGATGAATCGCTTTTCGAGACTTTTGCAGGATATGGCCCTATGATTGGTTTGATAGTGGTTATACAAATTTTAGCCATGGCGTTCTTTTACATTAAAGCGAATTTCGGGAATTTTAAGGATATAAAAACTTCTTTAACGAATGTATTCCCGTCAGGTCTTGTGGCCCTTTCAACCATGTCGAGTATGGCAACCCTCCCCTTGACTTTAGAAGCGGCGGAAGAAAACACAAAAAACAAGGCGCTGGCCCAAATTATGATCCCAGCAACCGTAAATATTCACCATGTGGGGGATTCGATAGCTATACCCATACTGATGGCAGTTGCCTTAGCTATGAATGGAATAGAGCCAATGGGCTATGGGACTTTCCTTATCTTTTCCATGTATTACATGGTGGCGAAATTCGGTGTTCCTTCTGTTCCTGGGGGGGAGCTTGTTGTCTTGTTCCCTGTATTGTTTGGCGGGAATTTCGGATTTACGGATTCTATGGGGGGGCTTTTGATGACCCTATACCTTCTGATGGATCCCTTTATTACAGTGACGAACGTGCTTTCAAATGGGGCCCTCGCCATTTTCATGGATAAGATCTGTGGGCGGATGAAGGCGTTTCAAAGTATGGAAGAACCAGAAACCGCGAGTTAATATAGTTTTATTGTAAAATTTATTTCCCGAAATTTGCCATTTAAAGTAAATTATGGTAAGGTCAAGAGTAAACAAGGGAGGTTTTTATGAAAAATACTTTTGGCTGGATGCAACAAGGCTCCTCTGACCCTAAAAAGGCAAAGGACTTCTATGGTAAACTTTTTAATTGGTCATTCGATGAAAAGACCCTGGAATCGGGGGCAGCTTTCATTCAAATTGACGCTGGGGATGGCCCCATTGCAGGAATTCACCGAGCGGCAGAAAATGAGCCGATTTGCTGGACTCCTTTTGTGAATGTGGATGACATTCATAAGTCCACCGCTAAAGCTGAAGAACTGGGTGGAAAAATCATTGTTCCTATCACGGCACTTGGCGGCGATTCAGGCTTTTATAGTGTCTTCATCGACCCCACCGGGGTTGTTTTAGGACTTCACGCTCTGAAGTAAGCTGACCCTACGGACACTGCTTTTTTTCAGGAGCAGGAAGATCTTTTGCATGCTCTGAGCTTTTTATAGAGGTGTCCAGTTCATCAGCTGATTTGACAGTTGCAGAAGACGTCAACCCCGTCTCACAGCCTGATTTATTACAGGTATCCGTAACAATCACATAAGGTCCCGCGTTTTTTACGATTGAACAGGTGCAAACGGCTTTTGACGGATCACTCGGATCTATTATACAGGGACTATCTAAACAATTTGCCCATGGCCTTGCATTTGAACAGCTCACATAACTTTCAATTGGGTAATATCTTGAGTTAATCAACGTATAACCTTCGGGGGTTGTTTCTGGCTCTTTACATGGCTTTAACCCCGCCGAATAACCCGTTTCTGTTTTGCAGAAGCAAAGAGACAACCCAGCTTGTCCGGGTATGGGAGAGCATTTTGCAGTCGTACACAACGCATATTGGCTTTTGCAGATATAAGGGTTATCAGCAAAAGTCATTTTGGGAAGAAACATAAGAGAAGCCGTGAAAAAGATGAGGGTACTTAAAAGATTTTTTTTCATGTTACATTTTCCTGTTTTAGACTGAATTTTTTTGAATGATATCACATACTCACATGAAAGGAAATAAGGGTTACTAGATCAACTATGTCCCCAAAGCTTGTGATTTTTCCATTTCTCCCTATATATATAAAATGGAAGGAAACAGGATATGAGTGATAGCCGGATTACAGCACTTACGGAGGGGGTTTCGCCAAAGCTTGTAGGTGCCGCTTTCATGTTGCTGTGGGCGCTCAGTTTTAGTTCTGCCATGGCTTTTGCCAAAACACTCTCGCCAGAAGTTGATAGTATCATCGTTCTCTTTATGCGATACTTTTTTGGGCTCATTTTTTTCAGTCCTTTTGTATTTCAAGCGGGGTTGAAGGGGTTTGTGACCTCCCGTCCCATTTTACATATTACGCGTGTTCTTTGTGTTGGGGCTGCAATGGGGTGTACATATTACGCCTATCGAAATTTACCCCTTGCTTTGGCAACGTCCATTGGCATGACGGGTCCATTATTTACAACTATTCTTGCCATGGCCCTTTTAAAGGATTCCGTATCCCTGCCTAAGTGGACCCTGATTATCTTTGGATATCTTGGTGTTATTGTGATGGTAAGGCCCCACGAGATGCCCATCAGCATCGGGGTATGGGTAGAGCTCTTAGCAAATCTTTTTGCGGCGTTTTCAATTATTTGTGTGAAGCTTCTCTCACGCACAGAAAGCACGCTAACCATTATGCTGTACGCAAATACAGCAACAACTTTTATCGCAGGTCTTTTGGTCTTGGGTGTTTGGAAAACGCCGGAACCCCAGGACCTCATGGCCCTAATGGCGATTGGAGCTCTTGGTGTCTTTTCTCAATATTGCTCGGTTACGGCTTTAAGATATGCTAATCCTTCATACCTTGCGCCCTTTGAGTACACGCGTTTAATTTTTGCGATTCCGGTGGGGTATCTTTTCTTTCATGAGCTACCCACACTCTGGACCCTTTTTGGAAGCCTTATGATTATTGGGGCTACTTATGGATTAACCCGTCTTGAAGTTCCCGATCAAGGGCGCAAAATAGGCTGAAAAGAGATATTGACATGAAAGGCTCCATAGTTTTTTTGGGGTTTTCCACTCTCACAACTTGCTTTGCAGGCAAATAACTCCTGATCACAAGTGTTGAAACTATGGGATTTTTGAGCATTGCAACTTTGTTTAGAGGCAAAACAGGCACTTTGACATGAGGAAAGAGTGTCTGCTTTTACAGGCAGAGAAAAAATTAACGTTGTGGGTATCATGATGAGAAGTTTCATGGTTGCTTCTCCTTAAAATTGGTTTTCTTATAAGCGGTAGCAGGAAAAGGTTAATTTTTTACAAACATCGTTTTTCAAGAGTCTTGATTCAGGATGAGACTTCAGGTACAAGGCAATTCAAGTCCCCTTCGTCTAGAGGCCTAGGACATCGCCCTCTCACGGCGGTAACACGGGTTCGAATCCCGTAGGGGGCACCATCCGCCGTCGCGCCGAAGGCGCTATGGCGTGATGTCACGACGAAGCCTTGGCGAAGGCGGGCTTTCTCCAGTAGAGCGAAGCAAATGCACTCAATGGCCATCAAAATCAATGTGTCTCCAAAGGATCAAGAGGCCATTAATGATGCCCTTGAAAGGGCTGGCTACCCAAGGCAAAGGCGTAAATATCATTGTACCTTTGGGTTCATCGAAAAAATGATTCCAGAGGAAGAGGTGGTCACTTTTGGAGAAAAAATAACCCATGCACTCCAAGACTACATCAATCCTCTGACCCCTCATTATGAGGTTGAAAAAGCGGCCCATCTTTTTGGCCATGTCATTGTCTTTTTGCCAACAGATAAGTCATTGACCACTTTGAGAGAGATTAACCTTTGGCTTTCTGACAAGGTTAAAGAAATTTCAGAAATGAGGTGGGAGTTGAATACGGAAACCCAGTCTCAAACTTACATTCCCCACCTGACTCTCTGGCGAACCCACCATCCAGATCAAAGGTTTGAGGGGTTGAAAGAAGTTGCTGAGACTCATCCTACCTATCATTTGTCAGAAGTAGGTTATGTTATTTTTTAATTCTTAAACTTATATTGACTTAATACTATTCATGGTAGTATGTTTCCTCATCATCTATGGAGGCTGTTTTGATAAAACACCTGCTACGAAAATGTTTGTTGGTAAAATTGGAGAGTATTATGTGTTATAAGTCTAGGTTCTTAATTGGTTTTTCCCTTGCCATTTTATTTATGTCTGCGTCCTTCCCTGTTCAGGCAATGGAGGAGGTTGGGCGGGAAAAAGAGAGAAATGGTTCTCCGAGAAAGGCACAGAAGAAGGAAAAGAAGAAAAAAAGCTCTTCGGGAAAGGGGCAGAAGTCTCAGGCAGAAAAGAAAAATAGTACATTCAAGAGGTTGATTCCCTCTGTAAAAGCTACGCGAGCTCGGAGAGATTCTCGACAAAAGAGAGCGTTAGAATCCAACCAAGTTAAGTCTCAGGAGAAGCATCTTCAAGATGTGGTTAAATCAAAAAGTGTTAAATTAAAAACCGATTCAATTGAAATGTTGAGAAAGGTGCAAGAACAAAATCAAATATCAAAAAATGAAATAGAGTTCTTAACAAATCAAGAACAACATTTACACATATTAGGAGAAGCTATAACTCAAAGTGCGACACAAAAGGTCGAAATCTACTCTCCATTTGTCTCAAAGTGTTTTATAAAAAATACCCTCATGCCATGGGTTAACAGCTCTGAAAAACCACTTCATGTTTTTATTTACTCAACTACATTGGGTTTGAAAAAACTTGAAAAAGTCGTAGGTTGTGAAGACCCAAGATTTGATGAGCAACACACCCTATCGGTTGCACGTCTTGACTCCGGCTCAAATGTGTTGATTGCGGGTGATCTCGCGATGGTAACCTCATACCCATTGCTTACCTTTCCCCATGAAGATAGAAAATCATCCCTTTTAGCAGGGACAGTGTTTAGAAGGAGGCAAGCACAATCGATAATTGAAAAAATTAGAGGGCAGCTTGAAATAGCGCACAAGGAATCCCATGATGATTTGAGAGATGGTTCCCTAGCTGAAGCTTTGGTTGTGGAGCTAAAAGAGAGTGCAGATCCTGACATTTGTTCTCCCTACTCGGGACGAAAGCATAATAATAGTGGAGGTTCTATAAGAGGGCGACTAAGAGCACAGAGTGGTTCATCTGGAGGAAGTGATTACAATGAAGAGGAGTTTCAAAACAATAAAAAAAGAATTGAGTTAAATGGCAGCGGTACCTTTGGTACTCATCATTTAAAAGATTCTTCAAGTGACGATAGTTCCTTAGGTGGAAAAGAAGAAGATATAGGAAATTCAGATGGAAGTGATTGCGATAACGATGAAGTAATTTATGAGTGAATCAGATAAAAAATATAGATAATAAAAAAATAGTAACATAGTGTAATTGTGCCTTTTCCGTCCTCCGGCGAAAAGAGGCAATTATACTATGTCACCGCTATTTTTTAATTCTTAAGCTTATATTGACTTAATACTATTCATGGTAGTATGTTTCTTCATCATCTATGGAGGCTGTTTTGATAAAACACCTGCTACGAAAATGTTTGTTGGTAAAATTGGAGAGTATTATGTGTTATAAATTTAAGTTCTTAATTGGTTTTTCTTTTGCCTTTTTATTTATGTCAGCTTCCTTACCTGTTCTGGCAATGGAGGAGAAGCTCGAGAAAAAAAGCAACAGCATTTCTCGTCATATCATGCTTCGTTCTCAAAAGAAGCAAAGAAATTCAAAAGCTAACAAAGATACCGTTCAAATAAGGGACCGTACAAGAGAGGGGATAAAACACTTTAGAGAATTGAAGGAATGTGAAGCAAAGGATAATTTAAAAAATCAAACTGAGCACTTCGAAAAACTTAAAGAAGTCATTATTAAAAAAGCAAAAGAAGAAATCACCAAAGAAATCACCATCTACTCTGAAGAGGTTACAGATCGTTTCATAAGTGAGCTCTTCATCTCATGGGTTAACAGATCTAAAGCCGACCTTATCCTTACGATTTACACAACTCCAAGCGGGGAGGAAATATTTAAAAAGGCAACACTTAATAATGAAAAATTTGAAATTAATCACACGATTAATATTGTATCTTTATATTCATTTCCCTCTAATATATTGATTATGGATCAGACTTTATTCGTATCAACTACCTATCCGTGGCTTACCTTTCCAAGCCCTGAGAGAGAAGACAGGTCTTTCCCCGCTACTGTGATTTGCGGAGAGCGAGCAAAAAAGGAAATTACAAAAAAGAGAAAAGAACTGGAAGAAGCACCGCGGGCTGTGGGTGATTCTATGGGGTGTGAGTCTTCAGAATCCGATGAGGAAAGCCCCCACGAATTAGAAGAGCAAGTTCCTCTAGAATCAAAGGAGGGTCGATCCAGGAAAAATAGGGCCTTCACGCTATCCTAATGATAAATAAACAAGGGGATATCTGATGATTTTAAAAGATCTTTCGCACAAGACCCCCTAAAGAAGTAGCTAATTCCCCCATGGCCGAAAGCTCCCATGACGACAAGGCAAGGTTTGATGTCTTTCATTAAATCGGAGAGGGCCTTTGAAGGTTTTTGAGAGGTGGCGATAGGATGTATATGAGCCTTTACGCCATGATTTTGGCAGAGTTTCGAGGCTGAGTTGACGCGATCCCGAGCTTCTTCTTCATCAGAACTTACGCTCGCGATATGAACAGTTTTTCCTTTAAAAATGCCAATGAGAAGGGCCATATGCAGGGCTCTTGAAGAGGCAAAGGTTCCATCATAGGCCACGAGAACATGAGGACTGTCTTGATTGGCAAGCGTAGGGCCTGTCACAATGATAGGCCTTGGGTTGTCTCTAATAATTTGTTTGATAGAAATCGATGTATCTTCGGTTGTCGTAAAATGAAAGTTGGCATCCTTTCCAATAATCAAGAGGTCATATTCCGTAACAAAATGCTCAATTTCGTAGGCAGGAACGCCTGTTGCATCAATGATCGAACACGCTATCTTGTGGCTTTTACAATAATCCATAAATCCTTTCTCAAGCTTATGGATACGGTGTTTCGCATCTTCTAAGAGCTGTTCATCTAATTCTACCTTAAAGGCAGCACCGCCCAAAGGAATAGCTTCAGGAGCTGCAATCCAGGGCTCATCCAAGACACCAATACCCGTAAGGGAAGCTTTATGAAAATGAGCGAGCGAGATACCTAACTTTTTCGCGGATTCACTGGATTCAGAATCATCCAGTGTCACAAGAATACTTTTTATCATCGCAAGCCTCTTTTTATTTTGTGAGTGATGGTGAAGACATTAATCATACCTTTCCTGGTCAGCCTTTTCTAGCCCGAAAATGACACATAAGTGAGAGTTTAAATCCATCTTAAAATGACGAACTCCACTTGCAATTTGCGAGCGGAGCTAGTCATTGCATTGTCTTAGGGTCCTCGTTAAGGATGATGATGACTAGGTGCAGGTGGTGGCATTACTCTTCCACCAGCAACTATGAAATGTACTACTTGACCCTTTGATACCCCAATATTTTGAGTGATTAAGGCAAAAGTATTAAAGGATGGTCCTGCTATCAAGAGGCCCAAAACAAACATGAAGCATAATGTTTTCATCTTATCCTCCAATATATTAACGTATAATAACAGAAATTGCTACTATATTTATATTATACATTAATAATTATTAATTATTTATTAAAGTTTTTAATGACCAATTTACACATTTTTAACAATTCTTTCTGACTCTTTTTTTAATCAAACGAGATTATTTTATCTTGAACAGACTTGGGTTTTTCTGCAAGTTAGATGGGGATCTACCTTTTACACAAAATTGTATTGAGACCAAAAAAATGACATCAATCACTTTCAAAATCATTGAATTTGGGAGCAACGAGTATCAAACAGCTATTGCTTTACGAAACGAAATTTTACGAAAACCGTTGGGTTTAACTTTGACCTCTGAGGAACAAGCTCAGGACAAAGACTGCATTGTCATCGCTGGCTTTTTAGAAGATAAATTATGTGCAACAGCTGTTCTTGTTCCAGAAGGGGATAGGCTCAAAATGCGCCAGGTTGCTGTTAAGGAAGATCATCAGGGTAAAGGATTCGCATCAGACATGCTAAAATTCTGCGAAGACTATGCTCTTAACAATGGATGCAAGGAAATATACTGCCACGCCAGAGAGACAGCCATCCCCTTTTATCTAAAAAATCAATACCTTGCAGAGGGTGAACCATTTATTGAGACGACAATCCCTCACCTGAAGATGCAGAAGGTTTTAAGGAGAAAATAACATGATCGATCACATTTCTTTTTCCGTTAAAAGTTTTAAACAAAGCCAGGATTTTTACGACAAAACCTTGTCCATACTGGGCTATGAACGTTTGATGAATTTCGATACGGAAGAGCATCAAGTCGCAGGCTATGGAAAAAATGGCAAGCCATCCTTTTGGATTGGGGATAGCTCACTTTCAGGTAAGGATGAAGAAGTTGGAAATGCAAAAGGGTTCCACGTTGGCTTTTTGGCACCTGATGTTGCCTCTGTTCATCAATGGTACGAAAAATGCTTGGCACTGGGAGGAACGGATAATGGGCCCCCTGGGCCACGCCCAGAATATCATCCTGGCTATTATGGCGCCTTTATCGTTGACCCCAATGGCTGGCGCATAGAGGCTTGCTTTCAGACTTATCAAGGGGGCTAGATCTCTCGCTTTTATGCACTAGCCCTACTCAGGATAATGCAGCGCCACAATGCTGATGCCCTCACTGGCTTTGTCCATTTGATTTTTATATGCATGCTTTCGATCGCCGGGGAAAGCCACCACATCTCCTTCTTGAAGTGAATACTCATTGCCTTCAACCGTTACCGAAATTTGTCCCTTAGTGCAGGTGAAGTATTCCCGTGTTCCTTTTGAATGCGGGGTTCCTATCAGCAAAGCATGAGCCTGAAACTCAAGCCGCTCAAATTGAAGACCTGGGATAGGCCTAGGTAACAACTCAACTTTATTGACTTTCCCTTGAGACCGAGTGTGTTTTTTGAGCTCATGGTTTCGAACAAGAACACAAGAGGGCTTTGGTGCCATGAGGAGCTCTTCGTAAGGAATGCCAAGGGCCAAAGCTAATTTGCTGAGCGTTTTCAGAGATGGGTTCCCCTCGCCAGATTCGATATGGGAAAGTGTCGTTCTAGGAATTCCAGAGATGCCGGCCAGTTGATCTTGCGTTAATCCTCTGGCGTTTCTCAAGTATTCAAGGCTACAGCCTAAGTTTTTTCCAATTTCAGACATTGTATCAGCATTATTACAATATATTGTCATTTTAGGCAATGAATTAACGATCTCTGTTTATTATAGAGGAATCAACCGAGAAGGAGACAACAATGACACAATCTTTACCACCCGTAAAAAAACCCCTTGTTTTTAAGGGTGATTTCGTAAAACCAACACCACCCGTTTTTGAGGGGGTGACTTTAAAAAGTTTTATCCATCCTGAGCCAATGTTCAATGATGGCTTTGAAAGTGTTGATATAGGACGGCCAGAGGTACGATATAGCTTTGGTTTATTTATTATTGAAAAAGGAAAGTTTTGGCCTTTGACGCGATTTTCGATATCAGAAGTTGATTATATCCTTGAAGGACAAGCAGAATTTGAAATTGAAGGAGAAAAAATTCATGCACAAAAAGGGGATGTTGTTTACATTCCTCCCCATCAAGCGCGGACAATTCATGTTTTAGGAGATCAAAATTTAAAATATCTATCTATCGTCGATCCCGCATGGCTTCCCGAATACGAAGAAGTCTTATAAATCATGAAGGAGGCGCTTATGAAGAAAGAAAAGAATTTTTATATCAAAAACTCTAAAGCCGAAAGGCCCGCTTCGAGGTCAAGCCTTTACGTTGACGGGACCGCTGGTGATGATTTCCGGGAGAGCATAGATGTTGAATTGAGTCATTGGTTACCCAATAGAACAGAGGATCGTTATAAAGCCGGCACCTCAACGGAAATCTGCTTTAAATTTCTAGAAGCCAATGAAACCCTTCCTTATGATTTGGTGATCAATAACCACTTGGATATGGATGGTCTCCTTTCTGTTTTCGTCTTGTGCTACCCAACGGTTGCTCTTCACTATAAAGATGCCCTCTGCAAGGCCTCAAAGACAGGGGATTTTTGGGGTTGGTCGACGGGGAAAGCTCTAAAACTCTTTCAAGAGCTGACCTTACTGTACCGAAACCTTGAAAAACAAAAAATTGACCTTCAAATCGCTTATGAAAGGTGCTTTGAGCGGGTTTTGAAGATCTTGGAGGGTGGGGAAGATCTGACTGATGTGGAGTCCATTCTTGAATATCAATCTTCCTTAATCGAAAAAGGAAAAATTCAGCGTCAGGAATTATGCCCTCGAATTGTCACCTATTTTGTTCCTAAAGCTTTTACAAAAGGTAAACTGCAAGAATTTCTTGAAATTCCCCGTTTTAACGAGCCCCTCTCTGAACGACTGGCTTTCTGGCCCCAAGTGCGTAATCGATTAGATGAGGAAAAAATCCAGCTCGTTGCCATCGAAAGTGAGAAAGGGATCCATTATGACCTCTGGTATCCCGGGTATGTATGGGCAGATACATCTGGGTTGTGGAGGCCTACGGGGCTTATTCCTCCGGAACGCACAGAAGACAGACATTTAATAGAATGCCCACGTCTCACAGGCGTCATCCGAGAGCTCAATGACATTGAAACGGGCCCGTGCATTTGGAACTTGTTTTCTGGAATGGGTTTATTTGATAAAGAAAACCCAAGAAGGTTTCCGATCGTCGCCTCAACCTTGGGGAAGGAACATGAGATCAAAGAGAGCCATCTGTCATTGGATACAGTGAACCGTTCTTTTCAAAAAGAGTTTTAGAGAATAACGAAGAGAATCTGCAGGAGACTCAGACCAAGGTTGAATTCCTTACCGAACTTAGATATTTTCCTCATGGCTAAGTTCACGACTCACCCGCAATTTTTTAAGAGCTGGGAAATAGTGTTGCAAGCTCCCAAGAATGATAAAATCATAGCACTGAATAAATTGAGCTATTTCTTCTGTTTGGCAATAAAGATTCACAGTTTTATCTCTAGATGAGAATGTTCCCAATTGTGCTCGACGTATTTGAAGAGCTATAGGACCCATGATATTGACGACTTCAGAACAGACATATTCCCACAAAGGGTCTCTATTAAAAGAAAAGCAACGTTTAGAGGAAAATCGCTCTCTATGGGGTGGACGAAATGAAGAAAATTTGGTATGCATAAAATCCACTTCGTTCTTGAGTCTTTTGCGTATAGAGAGAGCCTTCAAACCTGGCATAGAATTTGTAAGACCCTCTCCACCTTAGACATGTTATGCGGCCGTCTTTACCACCAGGGGGAGGACTAATAACACCACTGTAAAGGCCGCATAAAAAAACGTATAACTAATTTTAAGAGTGTTGTCTACAAAAAAATTCAAATTATGAAAAATAATTTCAGTTGTTGAAAATATGATAAACGTTGAAAGAGGAAATCGCCTCAAGCAGTGCAGAGCGATGCTTAAGAAAACTTTGAAAGAGCTTGGAAATGCTCATCAGGTAAGTATAGGCTCGCTTTCAAGCTGGGAGTCCGGATCATCTCTCATTACTGAGAAAAATATTCATAAAATCATCAGCATGCTTGCTACCGAAGGCCTGATTTGTTCAAAAGAGTGGCTTTTAGAGGGGCGGGGGGAGGCGCCTTATCTTTATTCCACCCAGGTGAAGAAGGGGGAGAAGAAGCCGTCTTTTGATTTGACAGATCAATTTCTTTTTTTCAAAGAAATTGAATCATTTAAAAAATTACATCCCGAGATGTTGATAACCCTTGTGAAAGATGATTCCATGCTCCCCTTCCTGAAAACAGGGGATTATGTGGGGGGGCATGTGCTTTCGAAAAATGAATATGAAAGAGAACAAGGGAATATTTGCATTGTTGAAACTGAAAAGGGGGAGTATCTGATTCGACAATTTTTTATAAGAGATCAAGATAAAATCCTTCTTCTTCCTAAGAATCCTAGCCCTGAGCATAATTTTTTGTTGCTAGAGGAGGAGCCATTAAAAATAGCTCCTGTAACGTTTATGAGACGGTTTTGAGGGTAAATCTATCCAACTTTATCGTGCACTTCCCAATGATGATCTCGTATGGGTAGAACAATGGAAGAGAGATTCAGAATATAATCCGTATCCAATTTTTCTAAGTCTAAGTCACTCCATCCTATGAATAGGCTTTCTATATAATTATTTGGTCTTTTAAAAGAAAAAGTTATTCCGTCCTTTACTTGAGTTGCCTTTATCCTTTCTTGACTGCATGGGCTACCGTGATGTCCTATTTCCCAGGAGACAACTCCACAATTGTTTTTTAGAACTGCTTGGTGGAGTGTTTTCTCCAAGGGATCATGATTACGATACTTGTCCCAATAAATCTCATGCCATGCCTCATAATTGCAAAATGTACTAATTTTGTGGCCGCTCTCTCTATAATTTTTAATAATGTTATGGCCAAAAAACGTAGCTCCCGTATCCTTTACAATTTTCTGTAAAAGGTCATGAAAATGTTCATAGAAATCTTTCCGCATGATCACTTCCATATCGGGATATGCAATAACTTTAGGTTCCCTCATTTTTTAGTCCTCCTTTAATTAATCTGTAGTAGCTAAATTTTATTATGAACTTCCCAATGGTAATCTCGGATGGGTTTAAGAAGAGAAGTGAGGTGCAGTATATAATCAATATCAAATTTTTCTAAATCCATGTCTTTCCAACCAATAGCCAAGGTCTCAATATAATTCTCTGGTCGTTTGAAAGAAAAAGTAATTCCTTCCCTTACTTGAGTGAGTTCTGCCCTTTCCTGACTGCAAGGACTTGAATTATGACCTATTTCCCAGGAGACAACCCCAAAATCGTTTTTTAGAATTGTCTGGTGGATCGTTCTTTCCAATGGATCATGATTACGATACTTGTCCCAATATACATCATACCAGGCTTTGTAATTACAGAAAGCGCTTATTTTATGGTCCTTCTCTCTGTAGTTCTTAATAAGACTATGAGCAAAGAATGTCGCTCCTGTATTTTTCACAATTTTCTTTAAGTGATCATCAAAAATTTTATAGAAGTCCTCCCTCACGATCACTTTCATATCAGAATAGTTAATAACTTTAGGGTCCTTCATTTTGTATTCCTCCAGTACTAGGTTTTACATTTTATCATGAACTTTCCAATGATGATCTCTTAGAGGTTTGAGAGTTGAACAAAGGTGGAGTATATATTCAACATCCATTTCTTTTATTTTTAAGTTATTCCATCCAATCGTAAATGATTCAATATAATTTTTTGGCTTTTTAAAAGAAAAAAAGATTCCCTCTTTTACTTTTGTTAGCGTTATTCTTTCTTTACTACAAGGACTAGAGCCTCCGCCTATTGCCCATGAAGTAGCTCCAAAGTTACTTTCATTTGTTGTCTGGTGAACTATTTTTTCCATTGGATCTTTGTGACGATATTTTTCCCAATAGAGATCATGCCATCTCTCGTAGTTACAAAAAGTACTGACTTTATGATTCCTCTCTCCATAGTTTTTAATGATATTATGACCAAAATATATAATTCCTGTCTCCTCTGTGATTTTTTTCAAGTGACTACCTAAATGATCATAAAAATCTTTTCGCATGATCACTTGCATATCTTGATGATTAAGTATCTTTGGTTTTCTCATTTCATACCCCTCTTGCCGCAATGTATTCAAAAGATTTCAGACGGCCTCCATAAGCCCATAAAAAGACTCCATAAAGGCACGCCAACAAGAAAGTATAAATGGCAGGAGACCATAATACGTCGGTAATCTTAATCAGATATATGGCAAGGACAGGTTGAATGCCTCCTAATAAAGCTTGGGCAAGATTATTACTAAATGCAGCTCCTGTATACCTTTCACGAGTTGAAAATGAGCTTGCTATTAAGTGAGGCATACATCCAGCTACGCCACCTGTTGGAATGGCAAGAAGGAGTAAGGATAGGATAATAGACCACATTTCCCCCAAGGCGAGAAACCAGTGAATGGGAAAGATAAAAAGGATAATCGATATGAGAGAAAGATTAAGCGTTTTGTAAAGGCCTAATCGATCACAAATTTTTCCTCCCAAACCAACAGCGATCATGGCAAGAACAGTTCCAAAGGCAGCACAGGTCAGTGAGAAAGAAGGAGAAAAATTTAAAAATTGATTGAGGAATAAATTAACAAAGGTAAAACCCGTATAAGTTAAACACCCTCCGATTCCAACACATAATATAATATTTAATAGATTAAGTTTTCTCTCTTTTAGAACCGTTATGATAGGAATAGGTTGATCTAATCCTTTTGGAGATTCCTGAAGAAATGCGGGAGATTCGTCAATAAATGATCTTAAATAAAATCCTGCAAAACCTAATACGCCTCCAAATAAATAGCAAATCCTCCACGTTTCTCCTGAAAGCGGGGCGGACATAACCAGCAAACTAATAAAAAAAGCGAGAAGAGCGGCCATCCCATTTGAGGTTGCAAGGAACCCTCCTCTTGTTCCTGGATTGACACCTCGGTAATGTTCTAAGACAAAAACGCTAGCTCCTTGTCCTTCTCCTCCTAAGCATAATCCTTGGATCATTCTTAAGACAACAAAGAGAAGAGGAGCCAAAAAAGAAATGGATTCATAAGTTGGGAGAAACCCTATGCACACGGTAGCAATCGCCATTCCAAAAATACTCAACAAAAGAGCTTTTTTACGACCATAGGTATCTCCAATATAGCCAAAAAGGATCCCTCCTATGGGTCTCATCAAAAATCCCACAAGAAAGGTGAGGGAGCCGGCTAAAAGGACAGAAATTTTATCTTGAAGGGGAAAAAAGAGTTGAGAAATATAAGGCAACATCATTCCCGTGACGAGAAAATCATATCCTTCAAGCATATTGCAAATATATGCGCCAATAAATATTTTATTTTTAAAATAAAGAGAAACACTTGTAGTGCTAGAGGATGTGGCGGTTAAGGTTGCCATACATGTAGGACTCCCATACGACATGAAGATTTGTTTTTATAGATTGAAGATTATTCATTGATAACCCCCATCTAACTTCTTACTTACTTCTTATACCAAAATTAATAGAGCACTTTTTTAAATTTTCCAAGAAAAAAATACTCATTCCTAAAAACCTTTAATAGGCTTGGGAAATTTAAGGGTTAAAGAATCTCTATATAGCGCTAAGGGAGGAGGAATTTATAACAACACACAACCACATTAAATTCCTCCTCTTTTGGCGGCTCGTGAGCAGGGAGGTCAAGCCGCCAATTTTATCTCTTTATAAAGCATCGATTCTTCATGAAAGTTTCGATGGGTTTATCGTAAGAGATAAAATTCCGTGAAAAAGGCCGTCTCGTGATTCATCAGGATGGACTTCAAAGACATATGGCCAAGATCCGATGATCTCTGTGTAAAGGTATTCTCCTTGCTCTAGGATTACGCAGAGGAAATCTATTTTTTCCTTCATTCCAAACGCAGCAAGTTGCTGATAAAGGTTTTGATAGAATAATTTACAAAAGGATTCACTTTGGGAGAGAGAATGGTTTTCACCCTGTAACAAGAGCGAGCAAGTCCAAACTTCTCCATTTTTTGGCGCAAGGGTAGAGAGATACTTCCCTAATTTTTGATGGAGGGTACCAACTCTTTGTTTAAGAAGAATGGCTCCCCCAAAAATTCCATTTGATTGATCTTTGAGAGCAATAAATGTAGCAGTTGCATGATCTTGAAAGGAATAATGCAGCATGACCCTCTCTTTGATGAGTCCTGAAAATAAATCTACGACAGTCTTGTAGAAATGGTAATCTTTCGGTTCGATAATGACAAACATGATTTAAATTTCTCCCAATAATTTAAAAAATCACAATAAATAAACAAATAAGAAGTATCTTCTTACAAAATGCGGAAGTGAGGCCGAAAACAAAAAGAAGGCATGATCCTTGAGGAAGCTTGAATTTTTGAAGAGATATGTATATACTATAGACATCTGGTGGTTCCTCATCGAGCTTCAGATACTCCCCGGGGCTTCCGCCAAGATGACCCCGGGAGCAAGTTTCCTCAGTTAATTTCTACTTTTCATTCAATTGTTATCCCATTATTTGTTTTTTTAAGCTATTTTTATTAAAATAAGACCTCCCCGCAAAAAAATACCCAAGGAGAGGGGGGCCCACCTCGAGTAAGTTTTGCAGGGTTAGTCCGCACGGGTCAGATGACCCGCGATTTGTCCTCGAATGAGCGAGGGCAAATTTCTTTAAAAGTGTTTCTTTAAAAGAATGCTCAAGGGATACAAAGGCCACTTTGAGCATTGCAGTGTATATGGAGAGCGAAAACAGGAGAAAAGCACCCCATGATCTACTCAAGAGGAGGACAGTCGGGTAAATTTCGTCAAAATTCAGAAAAATAGCTGAATCTGGCCGTTTAACACTGCCGACGTCTGCTTGTATATCAAATTTGCAACATGTCTTTGGCATAATCGCCTTTCCCTATCCTTATCAAAATTATTTTTATTGTTATTCTTGGTCATTTTTTCTGCCTCTTTTCCCAAATCCCGAGGAGTTGCCCTCAGGATGGGTAGGGAGGCTAAAAGCGTGAACTGAAGATTTGTCTACTTGTTCACGTGACTTGCATCATTTGATGCAAAACTTTTCATGATCATCGCAACTAACTTCATTTTTAAGACGATCATTTTTTCAGTACAATTCCTTTATATGGTGAAAAAATCTACGTGTAAAGTAAAATTTGAAAATGTTATCTTTGTATGAGGAAAAATCAGTTAAGCTATTTAAATCACTAGAAATTTTTTGTAAGAAAATACTATTTTCTTTTCAAAATTCTGAAGTGACTTTTCTTAATTTGAAGAACGATATTGCTCAAAGTGATGAGAACACCTGCAATCAACATGTTGGTAGCTGGCCATTCTCTCCATAAGGCAAATCCAAGAGCCATTGAGATTGGGAGCGCCAAGTAATTAACCATAGAGATCGCAGTGAGATTGTGTATCCTCAAGCCATAGGTATAAAAGAATGATGCGATCAAATGAAAAAAGGCCATGAGTGCAAATAATTCCATGTTTTCAAGGCTGAAGGTTAACTTTGAAAAATCAATAAGGAAAAATGATATAAAGATACAAGCAAGACTGTAATAAAGAATTATGGCTAGGGTCGTTTCTGTGGGTGCCATTTTTTTGAATGTCAACACAGCTAAAGCGGCACAGAGGGCGGAACAAATCCCAAAAAATCCATATGAGCTTAAAACCTCACTCCCTGGCTCAAAGGCAATGAAAACGCCGAATAAACAAATCAAAAAAGCCAAAACATATTTCTTGGATATCTGTTCTTTTAATATTAAAACCCCAAGTACAACAATAAAGATAGGACTCACAAAAGATAAAGCCTTGAACGAGTATAGTTTCAACCCAGTGAGTGCTTTGATAGCAAAAAGAAAACTGCCTGCAGAAAAAACAGATCTTAGCATATGCATATCGAGGCGAGTCGTTTTAAAATGATGTAATTTCTTCGTTGTAGCCGCAACGATCACTACAAAAACAAGAAGAAAAAGGCTCCGATACAGAAGGATTTCATAATCTGGATAAATTCTGCTGGAGAATCTAATAACAGCTTCAGCACCCGCAAAGCATAGCAAACCAAGTATAAGAGAAATATAAGCTAAAAGCTTCTCATCTGTTAACCGGCGGATCATTAATTTCTCCCTTGCTCCCTTGCATATGAGACTCATCTTCCAAAATTTCAATATGATTAATTTCTAGACATTCCATATATTTCACATTAAGATTCCACAAAGATAACATTTCAAAATTTTACTTAATTTTATATTTCAATTATGAAAAAAGCAAGAAAAATAACCATTCCCATACCTGGTACACTGGACTGGGAATTGCTTAGAAGGTTTAATATTATTACTCACTCCAAAAGCTTTGGCGAAGCTGCAGAAAAAATTGGTACCAGTCAGCCAGCTCTTCTTAAACAGATGGATGATTTAGAAGAATTTCTCGGTAAAAAAGTATTTACGACGACAGCTAAATATCGCTCAATGGAGCTAACGCCTGATGGGAAAGTTCTTAAAGCACTAACAAATCAAGCTTCAGAAATATTTAACAAACAAATCATTAAAAACATAAAAAAACCACTTGAATATGAAAAGAAAAAAAATTTAAAAATTATTACCACTGCAGGACTTTCAATAACTGTGTTACCAGATTTGATTTCAGAATTCATAACCTTATATCCAGATGTTAAAGTAAATTTATTAGTTCGCCAAGAGCCTCAAAAAATTAATGCTGGGGAAGTAATCATACGTGGTAACTTTATTTCTCAACCACACTTAAAAATGGCAAAAATATTAAATTTAACGGTGTCTTTTTATGCATCAGATAATTACTTAAAAAAATATGGTATTCCTAATTCATATGAAGATTTGGTAAATCATAAAGTACTTGCTTATAAGTATCATGATGTCACAAGTACGGATCAGTATGCCTTAACGCAAGATACAAGGTTTTATCTTGAACCAAATATACAATCAGACTTTATCAGCTTTTTAGTGGAAATGGCTTTGAGAGATCATGGTATATTAGAATTACCTAATGTTTCGCCTTATATAAATTTATTTAAAAAAATAGAAGGATTAAATCCTCAAGAAATGGAGATTTCGATAGGATACTTAGATCTTGTAGAGCAAGATCTAATAGTTTATGAATTTGCTGAATTCTTAAAGAAGAATAATAAGGAAGTAGACAATGAATGAAGATAGAACACCATCTGATGCACAAGATGAATGGTATCATCCTTGGTAATTTTAAAAAGTGACTGAGAATATATCTTCTGGCCCAGGTTTCATTGTTATTGATAATTTCTTGACTCTCGAAGAGCATCAACTTGTTTGGAACTACATCCAACAAGAGACACTGGAATTTGTCCATCAAAAGAAATGGGTTAAAGCTTTTCGTCTCACTGATGGTGAACCTTTATGGGGCCCACCCTATTTATCAGATCCGTACGCTCCTGACACGAAAAATAAAGTCTATCCAACCCATTCTGGCATCGACCTTGTTATAAAAAGAATAAAAGAACAGGCCGCCGAATGGGCTCACTTGATTGGCAAGCAAGGAGAAGATTGGGCTTATTTCTTTGCTCGTGCTTATATTTATCCAAGTGGTGCAGGACTTTCTTGGCATCGAGATAATGAGAATTCAGCAAGAGGGGCTTATGTGTACTACGCCCACCCTGATTGGGATCCTCAATGGGGAGGAGAGTTCTTAATTGCTCCCTCTGAAACGAAAGATCTTAAGTATCCAACCTCCAACCTCTATAGTTCAGAAAGCAAATACCTGGGATCTCATTTAGAAAGCGCTTTTGAAAAGGAAGCATTATTAGAACATAGCATTGGAACGTATATTGTACCGAAACCTAATCGCTTAGCAATTATTTCCTCTGGGATTATCCATTGCATTAAAAAAGTAGAAAATGCAGCAGGAAACAAAGTTAGAGCAACCATACAAGGATTTTTCCAAGATCCCACGGCTCTACTAAGAGCTAAAAAATAAAAGTGTTAACAAAAAATAGATAAGAAAGAATTTGAGAGCGAATCCCTTATTTTGTATGACTTTTTTCTGGCTCGGCGTTTAACAGAGAATATATATGAGGAATAAGAAAAGATTTTAAAAAATAA
>Ga0206916_1017_pt1 | contig 53573 bp, 56 predicted proteins | sample Alteio_BWOrgHeat_71_FD_152957 | JGI IMG/M metagenome (GOLD analysis project Ga0206916, IMG submission 152957) | Enriched cells from forest soil in Barre Woods Harvard Forest LTER site, Petersham, Massachusetts, United States -... | ecosystem: Environmental > Terrestrial > Soil > Temperate forest >... | reverse complement strand
GAAGTGATTGATGTATGGTTCGATACCATCAAACAGACACACTTCAAAGGGAAAGCGGATGAGATAAGATATGCAGACGATATGGTTTTTGTATTTCAAAACCATTGGGAAGCGCAACAGTTCTTTGAAGTCTTGCCAAAGCGATTGAAGAAATATGGACTTGAGATGCACATGGATAAATCAAATCTTATAAGATCTGGCCAAAACGTGGCAAGGCGAGAACATAGAGCAGGACGGAAACTACCGACATACCAATTTCTAGGATTTACGGTCTATTGGGGAAGAGCGAGGAATGGTAAATGGTGGCGGATGAAAGTCATAAGCCGCCGTGACCGTTTCACAGCAAAACTTACAGGACTTAAGAAATTCCTTAGGAAGCAACTCAACACAAGTGACACGATGGGAATCCTCAAACTTGTTGCGAGTGTGATAAAAGGTTGGTTGAATTACCATGCCGTCTCAGATAACGAGAGACGTGTGCGGCAATTTATACAGGAATGTCGGCGAATCATTCGGAAATGGATCAATCGCAGAGGAAGAAAAAGACCCATAAGTTGGGAAAACTTCGACAAGTTAATGAAGAAGGTAAATGTACCCAGAGTATGGAAGACGACGTCCTTGTTTGAAAGTGTGCTGAATATGGCTTGAGTTGCCTGGTTTATCGGGAGCCGGATGCGGTAGTTCCGCCTGTCCGGTTCTAAGAGGACTCTGCGGGAGTGATCTCGCAGTTTTACTCTCCTGATATACTCCTTCTTTCGTAAGGCGTTATTGTGGTCAGCTGTACATGGGTGTTTCGAGCGCCCATGTATGGCGTTAAAAAGAAGTGTACCATGATTGAATTTGGTGTAAAACAATTTTTTAAAATAAATAACTCATCACTAAAGACTGAACGTTACAAAAGCCGAGCTGAAGCTGTTTGAAACAGCACAACCGAAAGGAAACATCTCTTAAGCAGCTGCCCCTTACGTTTCTTTTGTTTTATGGACATATGCGTCTTTCTTTACTTATTTCCAATTCATTTTCTGCTTTTTGAAGGGCTTCTTTTTGAACAAGCAATCCTTGTCGTTCATAACGTTTTCGTGCACGACTAAATTCGACAACAACAAGAGTTATGGAACTGTATTTCTTTGCGAGACGAGTTAAGGAAGCATCTCCCCTATGAAGATACTCCAAATCCGCAAATCCTGCACAGGCAAGGCAGAGACCCTGTTCCCCTTCCACGTACACAATATTTCCTTTCCCCAGTTCTTCTTTGCACTGAAAACACTGGGAGGGTTTCTTAATGAAAAAGGCAACAAGCTCGGGTGGTTTTTCTAACTTTTCCTTGAGTTTTTCCTGTTTTTTCTCTGAAAGGAGAGGAGAAATATAATGAGTTTGATAGGCTGTCTCTATCTTTGGATCGCCGCTTTTGCTAAACTGCAAATGGTTTTGGGGGCCTCTGGTTCTTGCCAGGTAGACTGTTCTGCTAGGTTTTAATTCCTTTTCAACGGCCCAACTCCTGAAACACTTCATGACGAAGCTAGTTTTACTAGGGTTCCCTTGAATAACTCGTTCAAGATGAGAAATCTTACCTTTTTTCCAGTCTTTTATATGAACAGGTTGAAGTAAACCCATTCTCATTAAAACGTCCAGAGGACTTACATAATGTTGGTCGTGCAAAGCTGCTTCTGCGGCTTGAAAAACACGTTTTTTAATTTTGTCTCGATTGACCATGCGAGAACGACCTTCAGGTTAATTCGATCTGAAATAATAAAGCGAATAAAAATTGAACGCAAGATTGGTCATGACTCATGCTGCGTAGTTAATTGACAACAGCCGGGCCATTTATTTAAACGTCTTGGCAAAGATAAGCAGAAGTTATCTTTCTTCCCCGTCAGAAAAAATCTATCATCCTCGTGAAAAAAACGTCTTGACCCTGACCTCACGTCATACCCTAGCTTACAGAATAAGGAGAAAGAACGATGACCCAGTGGTATGTGAATGAGCTGAGTAAGCTGACGAAAGTTTCGGTGCGAACCCTGCACCATTATGACAAAATTGGTTTGCTCAACCCTTCTGTGCGTTTACCAAATGGGTATCGTTTGTACTCTGAGAAGGATTTATTGAAGTTACAACAGATTCTCGCCTTGAAGTTTTTTGGCTTTGAGCTATCGCGGATTAAAATGTTGATGCAAGAAGAGATCAATATCTTTGATCATTTTCGCGCACAGCAAAAATTCCTTGAGCAAAAAGTTCAATCTTTGCAAGAGGCTAGCCAAACACTCGATGTCATTCTCAGTGAGAGTGACTCCAATAAATCTGTTCCTTGGGAAACAATTATTAAACTGATAGAGGATTATAATATGACAAAAGAACTTGAACATCCATGGGTGGCTAAGCTGCTTAACCCAGATGAACTCAAAGAATACATAAGCTTTGAAAAAGGCCTAAAAACAAGATTTACAGAGAATCAGAAAAAAAACCATGAACAAGAGTGGACAGACTTAGTCGCGCAGATTGAAGCCAATCTCGATAAAGATCCATCAAGTGATATTGGTAATCGTATCGGAAAACAATGTATGGATTTGGTAAATAAATGGTATGGTAAAGAGCATGCAACTTTGCGCACAACCATTTGGGAAAAGGGCTATAAGGAAGGTAAAATGGAGGAGGAACATCACCTATCTCCCCAAGTTGTTGCTTGGCTTGATAAGGCAGTCGCTGACTATTATAAAAAGCGCGCTTACGACATTCTTGCACAAGTTGGAACACAGCCTTCTGATAAGGTCTTAAAACTCTGGAACACATTATTGGAAGATATGCATGGCGATGATCAAGCTCAAAATGATGCCTTTTATGAAATTGCTATGAAAGATGATCACGTTGGTACCGCTGCTAAAAACTGGCTCAAGAAAATTTCTAAATAACGCAGTGTGCAGGTTTTTTTGATTGTTTAGATCCTCGGCCAAGAAATGCTAAATATTTTCCTTCGGAAAACAAAGCATTTCTTGCCAAGGATGACACAACGTGTGCCCCTCTCCGTGTCATCCTTGGCAAAAAAAGGTTGATTTTTCGAAGAAAAAACTTACCTTTTTTTGGCCGAGGATTTAAAGATCGTTCTATCGCAACCTCTTTTTAAAAAACTTGGATACCGCACTAAATAGAAAGTTTTTTCTGCTCTCGCTACGGCGAGAGCAGAAAGCTCATTGGGAGCAATTTAAAGGATCTTGCACGCCTCTTCAAAAGAAAGACGGGGAGCACGAGGACCCGGAAGGCCTGAAGGGTCTCCATAGCCAAGGTTGCACAGGAAGTTAGATTTAAATCGACCCTCTGGAAAAAATTCTTTATCGACACCTTCATTCGAAAATCCCGACATGGGGCCGCAATCCAGACCACAGGCTCGGGCTGCAATGATAAAATAGCCCCCTTGGAGACTGCCATTGCGAAAGGCCGTGTCTTCAATAAAGGGATGTTTTCCCTCAAACCAGGGCTTTGCATCCGCAAAGGGAAATAATTCAGGAAGATAATCATAAAACTGTAGGTCATAAGCTATAAGAGCTGTTGCAGGGGCAACCATCGTTTTATCCACATTTCCTGGAGACAGATGGGGTTTTAAGCGCTCTTTGGCTTCTTTTGACCTTAAGAAAAGAATTCTTAAGGGACAACAGTTGGCGCTTGTCGGTCCTAGACGCATGAGGTCGTAGACCTCTTGTAAAAGTTCATTGGATACGGGCTTATCTTTCCACTTATTGTGGGTTCTTGCATCAATAAAGATTTGCTTAAGACAGTCCTCAGCAATTTTTCCCATAACTTTATCTCCCTCTAATTTATCTCAAATTTTATCTACCCTCTCTCCTTGTGTCATCCTTGGGCTAGAAGCGATTGATTTTCAAAGAAAATATTAGCGCTTCTTGACCCGAGGATCTTGTTTCCAAAGAGATCCTCGGCCAAGAAATGCTAGAGCTTTCCTTTGGAAAACAAAGCATTTCTTGCCAAGGATGACACCAACAGGCGGGTAATTATATAAAATTTTATCTATCGTAGGGGGGAAAGGTTAATAATTAGTAACCACCGGCACGGTTCTGCTTATTCAGCTTGAAACCCCTCACCCGCCGCTTCGCGGCGACCTCTCCCACAAGGGGAGAGGTAAATTCTTCGTATATGTTCAATGCCGTGACTGTGGTTTCTTTCACAAGGGGAAAAGTAATGCAGTTAGCACTTAAATCACCTCTCCCCTTGTGGGAGAGGTCGCCATGCGCGAAGCGTATGGGCGGGTGAGGGTTTAAGGCTTTAAACGCATGTGCTGATCAAGGGTCATCTGATCATACCTACGTAAATCCCGGCGTTTGATTAAATTCTGCACATCCACAATGTAAGCATGTCCGCGTTCAGAAAACTTTTGGAGCCCAGCAGCCAAGGTGTGTCCACACAGCGGCTTGTTTTTTGCTCTTAAGCTTGCTCGAATTTCCCGGAAACCTTTGTAGGCAGCATGACGATTAAGATTTGTAATGTAGGCCAAAACATTGGCCTCAAGGCTTGCAAACTTTGCAACATCTTTTTTCGTTCGCATGTGACCGAAGGTGGAATTTTTATTAACGGCAGCGTGAGATCTTCCCCCACCTGTTTCGATAGTAGCTTGAGCCAGCGCCAAGGAAGGAGGCACAATATCCACGTGTTTCAACAAAGCTTCAATTCTTGTTGATTTGCACCGATAGTCAGAAGCAAGCTTACTGAGCCACATTTTCTCTGCGTGAAGCAAGCGGTGTCCTGCCTTTTGACGCTTTTGCATGTCTAAAAGACGAGCTCTATCAACTAAAATCTTTTCATTCACTTTTAAAATATGGGGTAAGAGAACTTGAATGAATGAAGCATTTGAAGACTTTTTCTGGCGTTGCATATCACGGGGAAGCTTCGCCAAAAAGAGGCGCGGAACTTTTCCGTCGCTCTTAGCTTTTGTGAGGGTGTAATTCCAGTTCTTAAAGACATGGTCAAGTTCCTTCACGCTTGAAACTTGGAAATGTTTTTCCTTCGGAACGACAAGACCAACAGCTTTTGCGGAACCGGGGGTGTTGTGATGATAATGGCCTTTATAAATAGCAAATCCTACTTGACCTAGTATCATTAATCCCAAAGTAACAATAAGGGAAATCTGAGTTTTCGATTGTTTTACCATAATAATAACTCCTTAACTCTCTAGTGCTCTGACTTCTAAAACCTCCGGCACATAATGACGTAGCATATTTTCAATGCCAGCCTTCAATGTTGCGGAAGAACTTGGGCACCCATCACAGGCCCCCTGCATACGCACATAAACGATGCCATCTTCAAAGCGTTCAAAGACGATATCTCCCCCGTCCATAGCCACCGCTGGGCGGATACGGGTATCCAAGATCTCTTGAATTTGGACCACGAGGGGGTCATCGTCGTCTTTTGGAGATATGGGGATTCCAATCCCATAAAACAAGGGTTGATGTGTTATAAAGTGTTCCATGATGGATCCCAAGATGGCAGGTTTAAGTATAGCCCACTCAAGAGATTCATCCTTAGAAACTGTAATAAAATCCGCGCCAAAAAAAACACCTTTCACGCCATCAATCTCAAAAAGCTTAAGAGCAAGGGGTGATCGGGTGGCCTCTTCCCGGGATTTGAAATCCGCCGTTCCTTCTGGCATGAGGATACGGCCGGGAAGAAATTTTAATGTGGCCGGATTAGGTGTTTCCTCTGTTTGTATAAACATTGTACGCACTCATCCATTTAATCGATATTCCTTATTAGCTAAAAAGAAAGAGCAATGCAACCCTCCTCTCCTAAGTCATTCTTTTTGAGGGGAACTTTAGTTATAGCCACCCATTTGAGCAAGGATATCCCACGACTTCTCATCGATGGGCACAACGGAAAGTCGGGATTGACGCACAAGAGCAAGGTGTTGGAGACGGGGTTCCTCTTTGATTTCTTTCAATGTAACGGGGCGAAGGAAAGGCTTGACCGTTTTGACATCCACCATACCAAAACTGCCTTTTGGGTCCGAAGGGTCAGGATAGTAGGGTTTTACGATTTCAACGACGCCCATAATTTGCCGCTCATCTCCGGTATGATAGAAAAGAGCAAGATCCCCCACCTCCATCGCCTTTAGGTTATTCCGGGCTTGATAGTTACGGACCCCATCCCAAAATGTGACTCCATTTTTTACCTGATCCTTCCAGGACCAAACTTCAGGTTCGGTTTTTATAAGCCAATATGTCATTTATGCTGCCTCCGCTCTTAAGGGTCGGGCGAGAAGATTCTCAATTAAGGTCTCTATGTCTCCTCCTCCATTTAAAAGATCATTCAGGGCAAAAGTGATCGGCATGTCCACCTGAAATTTTTCAGCAAGGGTGACCGTTCCGGAAACCGTATAAACACCTTCTGTTAGAGTTGTCTTATTACCTAGAAGTTCCTCAAGGGGCGTACCGCGTCCTAGATTAAGTCCAAAGGATTTATTTCGCGATTGGGAACTCAAGGATGTTAAGGTGATGTCTCCCACACCTGAAAGACCCAGGAAAGTTTCAAGTTTTCCCCCCATGGCACACCCAAGACGGGCGATTTCAGCGAGACCACGTGTCACTAAGGCTGCGCGTGCATTATCGCCGAGCTCTCGGCCTTCAATGATCCCACAGGCAATAGCGATAATGTTTTTGCAGGCTCCCCCCACTTGCGTTCCGATGATATCTTCGGACGCATAAAGACGAAAATAGGGGCTACTCAAAAGACCTGCGATCTTTTGGCTCAAGGCAAGATTTTCTGCGGCAAGCGCCACAGCGGTTGGAAGTTTCTTGGCTACGTCAGATGCAAAGCTGGGACCTGAAAGGACGAGGAGAGGATTTCGAGGAAAATACTCTTTGATGACTTCAGACATAAGAAGAGCAGTACCATCCTCAATCCCTTTTGAGGCAATGATGAGCGGCGTATGAGAGGGCAATACCTTGCGAAACGTTTCACAGGTGCTCCGCATAAATTGTGCAGGGGGAGCCAAAATGACCAGGTCGGCCTTTGAGGTTTCCTCAGGATTCATCGTGGCATGAAGGCTAGCATCCAGAGCGATTCCAGGAAGTCGATAGACATTCTCATGGCGCCCGTTGATGGTTTCAACCTCATCAAGGCTAATAGACCACAAAGTGACCTGAGATCCGGCGCGAAAGGCAACCAACGCTAGGGCTGTTCCCCAAGCTCCTGCTCCAATGATAGAAACGCTATTCACGCGCTCTTCTCCTTTAATTCAGTCTTCAAGTTCTCAAGCGGCCACCGAGGCCGCGGTGCAAAACTTAAGGATCCTACCAGACCTTGTATGAGATGCTCAACCCCTGCCCACGCAATCATCGCCCCATTGTCTGTACATAAGCTCACAGGTGGTGTGATCAAGGTAAAGCCTCGTTCTTTAGAACAACTCGCAAGACGTTTACGGAAATACTGATTCGCGGCAACCCCTCCTGCCAAGACTAGATTGACGATATCTGGTTTTTTTTCAAGGGCCATCGTTACGGCATGCTGACATCTGTCCACCAAGATCTCGCCTATTGTCTTTTGAAGAGAGGCACAAAAATCCGCTTGGAAAGAAGGAGAGGAGGCTTCGTTTTCTAAGATGACTTTACGAGCTGCTGTTTTAAGACCTGAGAAAGAAAAGGAACATCCTGTTTGGCCTTTGAGGGGGTGAGGAAGGGAAAAGGCTTCAGGATTTCCTGTCAGGGCCAATTTTTCTATCGTTGGGCCTCCTGGATAAGGATATCCTAGAAGTCGTGCGGTTTTATCCAGACATTCCCCAATAGCATCATCAATCGTTCCACCTAAGTAGGTATAAGAACACACATCTTCTACAATTAAAAACTGACAATGCCCCCCTGAGGCAAGAAGCAAAAGGTAAGGGAAAGGCACATCGCTGGCAAGTCGCGCCGTCAAGGCATGAGCTTCCAAATGGTTGATCGGTATAAAAGGAATGTTTTTCGCCATAGCAAGCCCTTTAGCAATCATGACGCCCACAATGACTCCTCCAATGAGCCCTGGTCCACCAGTGGCTGCAACGCCGTCGATCTGGTCAAGAGAAACATTGGCTTCCTCAAGGGCGCGTTGAATAATAAATTCGATATGGGTGAGGTGAGCGCGGGCAGCAATTTCAGGCACAACACCGCCAAATGGTTTATGCTCTTGAAATTGGGAGGATACTATATTTGAGAGAATGCGCTTATCATCTGTAACGAGAGCGGCAGCGGTTTCATCACAACTGGTTTCAATTCCTAAAATAATCATACTTCCTTCAAGCATAAATACCTGGGAGAGACAAGGGAAAACGACCAGAAGCCCCCTCACCCGCCGCTTTGCGGCGACCTCTCCCACAAAGGGGAGAGGTGATTAAGTGCTGGTTGCGTTAACCTCTCCCCTCGTGGGAGAGGTCGCCACGCGCGCAGCGTGTGGCGGGTGAGGGGGCCTTTCAGATAGACCAAACTAAACATGCCCGGAAGAATTTCCCCGATACGTACTTTAGGACAAAAATTTTGGTTATCTAATTAGGGAAATAGGTTATATAAAGATCATTACAGCTACAGAAGTCACGAGCCCACAATTTGAGAGAGATTTAAAAAATGTCCACCTTCCCAACAACGAGACTCAGGCGGCTTCGTCAGACGTCTTCCCTCCGTCAACTTACGAAGGAAACGCGACTTCATAAAGAGCAACTCATCCTTCCTTTGTTTATCAAGGAAGGGATTGATGAACCCGTTCCTGTCCCTTCCATGCCGGGGTATCATCAACTGAGTCTCAGCTGCCTTAAAAAAGAAATAAAAGAAATCAAAGAGTTGGGCATTAAAAATGTTCTTCTATTTGGCATACCTGATTCAAAGGATGAATGGGGATCGTCAGCTTCTCGGGAAGATGGAATCGTTCAAAAAGCCATTCATGAAATCAAATCCCTTCACCCGGACCTACTGGTTATGGCCGATCTTTGCTTTTGCCAATATACGGATCATGGCCATTGTGGAATTACACACCAGCATAAAAATGGCTATGATGTTGACAATGATGCAACCCTTGAAATTCTTAACAAGCAGGCCATAAGCCTTGCGACAGCAGGAGCAGATGTCGTGGCCCCCAGTGGGATGATCGATGGAATGGTCGGTTATATCCGTCAAACGCTTGATAGTGTAGGCTTCAAACATATCCCTATTATGAGTTACGCGGTTAAGTATGCCTCAGCTCTGTACGGTCCTTTCCGCCAAGCAACGGAAGGAAGCCCTCTTTTAGGGGACAGGCGAACCTACCAGATGGACTTTTCAAATGGCCACGAAGCCCTTCGTGAAGCCGCTCTCGATGTTCAAGAAGGAGCAGATATATTAATGGTTAAGCCCGGTCATACATATCTTGATATCCTTTACCGTATTAAACAAACCTCTCCTTACATTCCCTTAGCTGTTTACCATACGAGTGGGGAGTACAGTATGATTAAGGCCGCTGCAGAACGTCAGTGGATCGATGAAAAGCAAACCGTTTTAGAGGTGATGACAGCTTTCAGACGGGCTGGTGCCGATATTATCCTCACCTATTATGCGAAAGACATTGCCTCTTGGTTGGAAGAGGATTAAAGGTTCATGGATGAAGCGCCCTACCCAATCAAAAGGGAAGTGGGTGTTGCAAAGTTTGAAGGCTGGATTGCTTCGGAGCAAAGCTCCTCGCAAAGACGAGAGGGGGACGGTTCCCATAGTCGTCTTCGCGAGCCCCCAAAGGGGGCGTGGCGATCCAGTTTTTAAATTTTAACACCCTATTTCCATTTCGAGTGACTATAGACAAATAAAAATTATGCAAGAAACCCTATGAATAAACGAATCTTTCGCATCGGAACGCGGGGAAGTCCCCTCTCCTTAATTCAAACCCGAGAAGTGATGCGGGCTTTTGAAATTCGTCATCCTGACCTTAAAGGGCGTCTGGAAGTTGTTCCTATGAAAACAACAGGGGATACAATTGTTGATCGGAGCCTTATTGACTTGGGTGGAAAATCCTTATTTACAAAGGAAATCGAAACGGCCCTTTTAAAAGGCAGCATTGATTTAGCTGTTCATTCGATGAAAGATATGTCTGCCGAATTTCCATCTGGTTTAATTGTTCCAGCGATGCTTGAACGAGAAGATCCAAGAGATGCCTTAATAACCCGAGAAGGCCAACGCTTAGAAGATCTTCCTAATGGCGCCCTCTTTGGAACGTCTTCCTTAAGGCGACAAGCTTTTGTTCTCCAGAAATTTCCTCGACTACAATCGGTTTCTTTAAGGGGGAATGTTCAAACCCGACTCCTAAAGATTGAAAAGGGGGATATAGCTGCAACTCTTCTTGCCGTAGCGGGGTTAAAACGCCTGGATCTTTTGGAAAAAGCAACTCAAATTCTTTCTCTTGAGGAATTTTTGCCTGCTGTCGCACAAGGTGCAATTGGTATTCAATGCCGGGAAGAGGATTCAGATCTCCTCGCGCTTTTAGCTCCTCTGAACCATCAGGCTACTTATCAAGCTGTCAGTGCCGAACGGGCATTCATGAAGGCTTTAAACGGGTCTTGTCGAACGCCGATTGCAGCCTATGGGATGATTGAAGGTGAGACTCTGAGTCTCAAAGGTATGCTGAGTGAACCCCAAGGTCATAATATGCGTTTTGTTTCTCACAGTGGTTCTGCTTCACAAGCGGAGGATATTGGGCGAGACGCTGCCCAGTTGCTTCAGGAGAAAGCATGCGCCGTGTCCTCTTGATTCGCCCCCTGGAGGACGCTCTTCCTCTTGCCAAAATTTTGGAATCCAAAGGAGTCGAGTCACTTCTTCACCCTCTTTTTGAGCCTCGCTTTCTTCCTCTCCCCCCTTTGAAGACGCCACAGGCTCTAATTATCACAAGCAAAAACGCCCTTCGCGCCCTTGAAGGATATGAAGAACTTAAAGAGATTCCTCTGTATGTGGTCGGGGATCAAACAGCTCGTCTCGCCCAAGTGCGGGGATTTTTAAAAGTGTTAAGTGCTTCAGGAACCACTCAAGAGCTGACAAAACTCATTCTGGGTCATGCTCACCCTGAGAAAGGGGTTCTTTATCATTTCTCAGGTGAAGTAGTGAAAGGCAATATCGTTCATGAGCTCCGCTTCAGAGGATTTGAAGCTGAAAGACATATTGTCTATCATATTCAAGAAGCTGAAAGTCTTTCTGGACCTCTTCTTATCGATCTTCAAAACAAAGATATTTCTCACATTATGTTTTTTTCTCCCCATACGACCACTATTTTTGTTAAACTCATTATTAAGAACGCACTTGAAAAAATAACATCCCGGATGACAGCCTTATGTTTAAGTCATGATGTGGCAGAAGAAGCGGGATTTCTCGAGTGGAAAAAAATTTGGGTTAGCCCTCAACCAGCAACACAAAATATGACGGGGTACTTTGATGAAGAAAAATAAAAAAACAAATAATGTCTCTTGGTTCCAATGGGCCCAATCGTCTGATTTTCTGAGAGGAATCGTTATTTTTGTCAGTCTTCTCATCCTTTTGATTCTCTCGGTTTTCATTATATGGAAACGATATACTGAAAGGGTGGAAGGTCAGCCGATTATGCTCCTTCAAACTGCCCCGCCTCAGCCAGTGGTCCAGCCTATTGAACCCCCTCCCTTGTCTCCTCGAGAAGAATTAAAGTTGCTTTCAGATCGCCTCACAGCCTTGGAAAATAGAATGAATCAGCAACAACAAATCTTGCTGACACCTCCAAAACTTGTTGCGATTGAGCTTTTGAGAGCTGTTTTAAAAGGTTGGGTTCCTTTGGAAACTTTAAAAACATATCTTCAAAAAAACCCTGATCCATGGGCACAAGGTCTTTCGGGTACGCTCGTTCCCATAAATGAGAGTAAAACTTATCCTCAACTTGAGGCTTTATTAACTCTTTCTCCTGTGGAGCTTCCATCAATGTGGGAGCGTATTAAAAGAAAAATAAAATCTCTTGTGCATATTCGAAAACTTGATGAAAAGGGTGATTATCAAGGGGGGCAAATTGAGGACGTGCAAAAAGCGCTCCACGACCATGATGTTCAAAAAGCTCTTGAAAATTTTGAAAAGCTTCCTTCTGAAGAGAAGGCACAACTTTCTACTTGGAAAGGCGTGGCTCAAGATCGACTCACACTTGAGATTATGATGAAAAAATTGATCTTAGAGCTTACGGAAGGTTAAACCTCGATGAAATGGATTTTATTTATTCTTGTCTTTGTCCTCGTTTTTGCTTCACTCTGTCTTTTAGCTCTTCAAGACCCGGGTATTGTCGAAATTTCCTGGCTAGGATATGAAGTTCAGCTCTCGGCTATGTTAGCCTTACTTATCCTCCTTTTTTTCTTTTTTGGTATTGTTTTATTAGGCTGTGGGATTTCCTGGCTTTTGGGAATGCCTGTAAAATGGTTATCTTTTTTCAGGCGGTCTCAAAGTGAGAGGGCTGAGCTTGAACTCTTGGAACTCCTGTCCTTTTATGAAGCTGAAATTTTTTCAGGTGCCCTACAGCATCAAAAAAAGGCAGCACACCTTTGTTCAGACAATCCTTTTTTCCTCTGGGCGTCAGGGAACACTTTTGAAAGAGCCGAAAAGCACTTTGAAGCAGAAAAATGTTTCATGGCTCTTACAAAAAACCCTTCGACCACTTTTTTAGGGTTGAAAGGGCAAATTCGTGCGGCCATGCATCGCGGGGATGTTAAATCAGCCTTTGACCTTTTGAAGCGGGCTGAAAAAATTGTTCCGACCTCTCCTTGGGTTTTAAAACATCTTTTGGCTTTAACCCGTGAAAAAAAGAATTTTGGGCAAGCAGAAGTTCTTATCCTTCATTTAGAAGATTTGGGATATTTTACACCAGATCAAAGCAAAAAACAGATGGCATTCGTCCAATACCAACAGTCCCTCCAACCTAAAATATCTCTTTCCAAAAAAGAGGTTTTTTTGAGACAAGCTCATTACTTAGATCCAAGCCTCGCTGAAGCCACTGCAATTCTTGCGCCCCTTTTACAGAAGCAAGGCCACATAACCTATGCCTTGACTGCGCTTGAAACGACGTGGAGTTTAAATCCCACCCAAACAATTGGAGATTTATACCTCAAAATTGTTTCGCCGAAAGATGAAATGAGGGCTTTTCAAGAAGCTCAAACTCTTGTGAAAGATAATCCTAAGCATCCGGAAAGCCTTTTCTTTTTAGCTCGCATTGCTCTTCAAGCTAAGCTTTGGGGAGAGGCGAGGGCTTTTTTAACTGAACTTTTAAAACAGAATCCCACTGCTGAAGCCTACCAACTTTTGAGCCATCTTGAATTAGAAGAAAAGCATAATTGGAAAGCAGCCCTTAAATGGTTGGAGGAAGGGGTTGAGGCTCCTCGGCATGTGACTTAAGAAGCAATTTTTTCCTTATTTTCTTCATACAAAGGAAGACCATTCATAGGAAGGCGCTTGTCGAATTTTATGGCTTGGTGACTCTCTGAAGTCATCTGAAATCCACCTCTCCACCGATGGAGAGCAAAAGAAGGATGTGTTAAATCGATACCTGTGAGAAAATCATCCTTATCAGCTGCAAAGTAATGAGCTGGAGCAATACTCGGAGCCACGAAGTATAATTTCCCTCCAAAGAGCGTGGTACATATTTTATGATAATGTCCTGCAACAATTCCAAGGACCTGGGAAGCGGATTGAATGAGTTTTTCAAACTCCCCTTCCACCCGGCATATGATGTCATCAATACATTTTTGCCCCACTTCCATAGGAAAATGATGCATAAATATCAAGGTTGGTTTGGCAGGATTTGTCTTTAGTTTCCCTTCAAGCCATGCAAGCCTTTCCTTACAAAGAAGCCCATAGTCTTCATTCGGCACAAGGGTATCAAGGGCAATGAGACGAACAGGGTAATCATCGATAACGTATTGAATAAAACCTGCTTCAGGCATATAAGCTTCAGTAGAAAAGGCATTCCGCATTTTCTCACGATCGTCATGATTGCCTGGAATAACATATATGGGAATAAGAAGAGGCTTTAGAATTTCTTTTAAATGTTCATAAGCTTCCTCCTCTCCTTTATCCGTGGCATCGCCAGTTAAAAGTAAGACATCCGGACGAGGATTCAGATTATTTAAGTGTTGAACAACGAGCTTTAAACGCTCATTCACTTCTGTCTCTGGCCTATGTAACCAGACCTGTCCTTTAGGTAAAATATGCGTGTCTGTAATTTGGGCAATAATCATTATTTTTTTGTCGTTATTAAAAAATTAGAAGTCATTTTTTGCAAGTATGCTTTGGTGCATAAGGATTCTCAGTCTATATTTACCAGTATATGCTTTTTTAGGCCCGTAGCAAGTTATTAAAATTGGCCATTATGGTAGTTACATCATCACATGCTCAAAAGAATGGATTGCTGCAACCCTAATAAATTTAAGCTTCTGGATCGCCACGCCCACTTTGTGGGCTCGCGAAGACGACTAGGGGAAGCATACTCCGCTCGTCTTTGCGAGGGCGAAAGCCCGAAGCAATCCAGCCTTTTTTACTTTGGTTCCTTAAGAGTGAATCAATATTAAAGAGACGTGATATAACTTTGAAGAGGTTTTTTGAGGATTTTTTCAGCAACGTGTTTGGTGAGTCCTGTTGCACCCGCTAAGGTACCCGCACTAAAGTGTTTTGCTCCACTGAGAAGAGTCACTTCAGCCAACTGTTTTGATGCATTAAATGCCTCATATATTTCGAGAACGTCTGTTGATACATTTACATATGTATGGAATGTCCCTATCGGAATAAAGATGAGGTCACCGGGGTTAATGAGGGCATTAAATACAGTCCCTTCATCATCCATCATCGTAAAGAAAGCCGTTCCCTTGTTCACAAATAAAACCGTATCTGCAGCCGTATACCAGTGAGGTTCACGAATGGCTCCAGGCTTAAGCATCGTTTGTTGAAGGGCCATGGATTCCATAGCAGGGTTAGTGTCTGCATCAACTCGGCGAATCGATCCCAAATCACTCTCATAGAGTGGTTTGTTCGCAAAGAAGTTGCCAGCAAAAGGATCGGTAAGAATTCTTTCCTCAGGAATGGATTCAGGATCATAGCTGCTTAAGCGATTGTTGGTGGTCTTTTTAAGCGTCGTGATTTCATCGGGTAACAGTCCTAAGGATCGCTCTAAAAGGATATCGGGCAGTGCCGCCCATGCCGTTACAAAGTCCCGGTCTGCCGCCTTTGGAGAGTTATAAACCACAAAAAAATCTAATTCATCGCTTCCCACATTTTCAAGGGCGTGGAGGGAGGCTTGGGGAATGAGCCATGTTCCATTTTTCTCAACCGTAAATATCTTTGGTTTGTTCAATCCATCCCAAATGGTGATTTTCATTTTTCCCGTCAGCACAACACCAACTTCAATCGCGTTCGCATGCCAATGGGGGACACGCATGGAGTGATCGAAGAGTTTGTAATAAAAGAGAAGACCACTTAATCCTAAATCATCAAACTGCTGAGCTGTCTCTGAATATCTAATCCCTGCTTTGTTTTCATCAATTTTGCCGTCCTTATATAAATCGAGACAATAAGGAAAACTCGGGGACAATTTTTTGGTTTCTTGTTCAAGGAACTGCTTGATTTTTTGCAAGGTTTCCTTAGAAACAGTGTGACTATGATCAGGGAGTATGGGGGGTTTATTCATGGCCTCTACTCATTGTCTACTCGAGGCTCTGAAGGAGTATTTGAAGGTACACAACCCGTTAGTCTATCTTGGCCAACGTGGCAGGTGTTGGGGATTACCGTTCCCTTTAGATCTATTTGTCCATCTCCCGGGCAGTAGTCTCGTTTAATGTCTCCAACTTGATGCAGATAACAACAGGAAAAATACATTGTATTTTGTTTAGTATTCCATATTACCCTGGAAAAGGGTAGTTGATGCTTTCTAAATTCTACTGTAGGAGCACAAGTATAGCTGATGTAAGTGTTGTCTTTTTCAGAGTCTATTTTTTTTGTAATTAAATAGCCAATGGCTAAAGTAGGAGCAATTTGAAGCCAAATCACAATAAAGGTTAAAAAAATGCGCATGATTATTCCCCTCAGTTTTTGCTTGTTCTATTATAATAAGGAATATTCATTAATTTATAATTAAAACACGAGAGAAGAAATATATGGACTTTTTATTTTCTTCCAGCTTTGGTCATCTGGCTCTGTCTAGCTCTCTATGGCATTTTTAAGCCATGGAGGAATGCTTTTTTCTATTAAGATTTCTTCTTTGTTAGATTCGAGCAACTTCATGAAATTCTTAGAATTATCAAAAACAATCATATAATCTGAAATTTCTAATAAATTTGGGAGATGCTGCAAACTTCGTTCATATCTTCTCACGATATCTTTCAATGGGACATCGTGGCCTCCACTTAGCTTTCTTTCCTCTACTCTACTTACACAAACATCTTCCCCTTCTACTCCTATATAAACTGACCCTATCGCCCAATTATTTTGCTTTAAGCTGTTGGCAAGCCTAAAATATTGAGTGCCAGATAAGGTCGTTTCAACTGCAAAATTTTGCTGTTCAGAAGTTAATTACTTTATTTTATGGAAAATTCTTTTCCCAGCAGTGAGGAGGGACATCGGACTTGAGATATAGGGGTCAGTAAAATGATCTGGATTTAAGATAGGAATGTCTCCTAAAATTTCAACGCATTGTTCAGAAGTTGCCCAGGTTGATTTTCCAGATCCATTCGGACCTGCAATAATCCAAAACCAAGCATGGTTATTAAATTTTTCGGATAACTTTAATGCCATCTACGGAAGCCTTAACAAGATAACACGTTCCATCGGCAAGTTTCTTTAATAAGTCTCCCCTTTTCTTTATAATAAATAGGGTTTCCCGCCGCTTTATGTTTAGCAATTGCTTGAGAAACGGCTTGTTTCCCAATTTGCTCAATTTTTTGTCCAAAAGGAGTTAACTGGTTTTGTTTGGTAAAATGTCTTATTTTTTCGAGCATACGGTAGGTTTCCTTTCAATTCTTCATTCTAACCCAACAAGCTTTCAAAAATCACTATGTTTTTTCCTTGAAACCACCCCTTCTTCCGTCAATATATAATCCAAGGCAAAATCGTGATCTTGACGGGGGATTTTTTCAACTTCTTGGCCTTTGAAGCCAACCCCAATCGTGAGCACTTTATGTTGGTGGAGGAATCGATCAAAATGGCCTTGGCCATAGCCTAATCGATGGCCTTCTTTATCAAAGGCTAAGAGGGGGACCAGAAGAACATTGGGAATCGTCACAGGTGCTGTGGAAGGGGGCTCAAAAGCGTGAAACGTTCCTTTTTCAAGATGTGTTGAAGATGTCCAAGCACGATAAATAAGCCCTTCAGATGTGATACAGGGAAGGGCACATCTGAATCCCTTATTAAGGAGTTTGTTTAAAAGAGGTTTGATATCAAGCTCACTTTTCATTGGCCAATAGCCGCCCACAATGGCCTCAGGGGATAAATCAAAAAAATTAAAAAAGAGAGCTACAATTTTTTCACCCGCATTAGGGTGGTCTTGAAAGAGGATTTTGCGTTTCTCTTTCATAATGTCACGCAATATTTTCTTCTGCTCAGCTGGCATGTGGGAATCCATATATAAAGAGATGAGGGCGCCGCAATGACCGTTAGCGTTATTTATCCTCGTGTGGCCCGCGTATGCAGGTGGGCGCCATATGCCTAACCCACGGGTTATGGCAGAAACGGCTCCCTTAAGGATCTTATCGGCCCCAGGGAAATGCACGCTTAACGCATCCCGCAGCAACCCTCATTTTCTATGTAAGCACTAATTCATAAAATGGCAAGATGAGATTCTGGAAGAACTTCTACTTCGAGCTGTTTCCGATATGAATCCGTTCCCAACAAATAGTCTATAAAGTATCCCTGCTTATCATCCAACATTTCCGTCCATTTAAAGGGGGAATAATTTTTTCTCAGGAATTCGAGTATCTTTAGTCCTGAGGAGAAAGCATCAAGCTTACTCAAATCAGTTATGAAAAGGTGGGCGCCTTGGCATTCTTTTCCCCTTAGTTCACTGGATTGAGGTGTGAAAGTAAGCGGTCTTGCTCGAATGCCATCCAGCCTATTTATAAAATCCACAAGCTTATGATGGTCCAATCCAGGAGCCCCCAGACAGGTGAAGGGAAGGCTTGTGCCGCGGCCTTCTGAAATATTTGTTCCTTCCAGCAATACGAGAGCTGGATAGAGAAGAACCGAATCCCAAGACGGAAGGTTTGGAGAGGGAGGAATCCAAGGGTACTCATAAGGTTTGAGATCATGCTGGTAGGGTATGACCGTTAAAGACAATTTTAATGACTGATTGTAAGTCGAAAGAAGCTGTCCAATCGTTTGACCATGTTGAAAGGGAACATCCAAATACCCTACAAAAGACCGAAAATGAGGATCAAGTGTTGGTCCCTTGCGTTCGGGCCCAAGAGGATTCGGACGATCACAAACAATGATCTCAAGAGAAGAACCGGCACAAGCTTCTAACACTTTTGCACAGGTGGCCGTATAGGTATAACAACGCAAGCCCACATCTTGGAGATCAATGATGAGCGTGTCTATGTCAATTTCTTGAAGCGGTTTTTGATGCGTCCCATAGAGACTGAAGAGAGGGAGTCCGAGTTGAGCATCGAAACCATCTCCGACTTTCACCCCTTCTGGGACGAATCCACTCCACCCATGTTCAGGGGTCAGAATACATGTGAGGGCACTCCCTAGCTTCTCTGATAAAGCTGATGCGGTGGGTTTGTACGTTTGCGTAAGGGCACTTTGATTGGTTAAAAGCCCAACTTTTTGCTTTGAAAGACGGTGAAGCAAGCTTTCATCTTTGAGAAGAAAATCAATTCCTGAGAGAGGTAGATGATGAAACATGTGCTTTTTCCACGATCTTTTGCGTAAAGAGAAGGTAACGCTTAAAGATCAAATTAGGAAGAGTGTTTTTTAAAGCCCATTTTATTATTTTAGAAATTTACTAATTCTAAATAATATTGTGTTATTTTTGTAATAAGTATTTGAACACCATTTAGAGGGGAAGCATGAGAAAAACAGAATATAAGAATTTCAAATCTCCGGACGAGGTTAGGACATTTGAGAAAGGAAAAATAGAATTTTTGAATATTGGAGATAATGTTGTTGGGTTGGCAACGTTAGAGCCAGGATGGCGTTGGTCTCTTTACGTGAAGGAGATTGCAAGGACAGATCTATGTGAAATTACTCATTTCCAGTACCAGATTTCTGGGCGCCTTCGTATCGCATTGGAAAATGGAGAAGAATTTGAAACTCGTCCTGGGCAAGTCACATACTTACTTCCTGGACATGATGCTTGGGTCGTGGGACATGAACCTTCCGTCGTTTTAGAATGGTTAGGAGCTAAAGATTACGCAAAGTATTAATGAGGCGTAATAAATGCTGACGCTTATAACAGTGAAGAAGATTGATTTGGCATGAGCCTATTCTTTAAGAGAGCATGGGTCACAGAGTTTTCATTCACGTGCCAAATAAGGAACTTTCCCCGTTACACCCATCGCATGTCGAATCATGAACTGTTTGAGAGGGGTTAAGTGTTTGGCGAGACCAAAACCTATTGAGCGCGAGCGAGCGAGGGTACGACTTTGATTTGAAAAAATACGTACCATCCCATCGGTTAAAAGCGTCATTGAAAAAATATCCATTCGTCGCCATTTTTGATAACGCTTGAGGACAGAAGGTGAACCCAGATCAAGTCCCAACGCATACGCATCCGTTAAAACTTCTGCAAGAGCCGCTACGTCCCGAAGTCCCACATTAAGCCCTTGACCGGCAACAGGGTGAAAAATATGGGCTGCATCTCCCACGAGGGCAAGGCGAGAATCGACAAGTTTTTTTGGTAAACAAACATTTAACGGGAAACTCTTGCGCTGACTTGAAAGCGTAAAAGTTCCTAAGGAAGACCCAAAAAGAGCTTGAATTTCTTCAGCAAATTCTTGTTCAGAAAGGGTCAGAAGCACCTCAGCCTTCTCTTTTTCGATGGACCAGACAAGTCCTGACTCTTTCCCCGGTCGTGGAACAAAGGCGAGAGGGCCTGACGGCAAGAAATGCTCAAAGGCTTGATTGTTGTGAGGCAGCGTATGGGCCATGTTGCAAACAATCGCTATTTGATTATAGGACCATTCAATGAGGGGGATCTGTGCCCACGTTCTTAAGGTTGAAAACTTTCCATCGGCTGCAATACAAAGAGGGGCTTTTAAGATCTTTCCCCGATCGGTTTCAAGGAGGGCATAGGTTTCTGTTCTTTCAAACCGAGCCACAGAGGTGGGTGCATGGATGCAAATATTTTTGAAAGAGTGAACTTTTTCTGAGATCTTGGATTTTAGAAGCGAGCTATCCACAACATAGCCGAGAGGACCCCCCTTAACATCATCCTCATGATATTCCATCCATTGAGGGAGAAGGCCATCGGAGGTGTGAATTTTTGTAATAGGGGTTGCTTGATCAGGCCACATGCCTAATTTCGAAAAGATATTATAAGAACTTCGGGAAAGAGCAAAAGAACGACCGTCAGAAATCATTGGGGTATGAGGGTCAATTTGGTCGATGAGAACAACTTCTAATCCTTTTTCCGCAAGCGCACAGCTGAGCGTGCCTCCTGTGAGACCCCCTCCGACTACGATGACATCTGCCATAAAAAGGTCCTCTTTTAGACTAGAATTCCGACCCTAAACTAGAGTAAGTTGAACCTTAAAAGCAAGACAGGAAATAAGCGTTTATGATTCCCATCCGTAATCCACATCCTTATTCGGCCCCGAGTCTTGCGTCATTAACATCCCTTCTAAAACCTCAACTCAACGCAATTAACGCCTGTATTCTTGAGAAAATGCAAAGTCCTGTCGCATTGATTCCTCAAATTGCTGGATATCTTATTTCTCTTGGAGGAAAGCGGTTAAGGCCCCTGTTAACCGTAGCTTCAGCTGAACTCTGTGGGTATGAGGGGACACGTCATATTCAACTTGCTGCCTGCGTTGAGTTTATTCACACTGCAACACTCCTTCACGATGATGTTGTGGATGAAAGCACCCTTCGCCGAGGGATGAGCACTGCTAACGCCTTATGGAGCAATAAAGCCAGTGTTCTTGTGGGCGACTTTCTTTTCAGCAGAGCCTTTGAACTTATGGTTAGTGATGGCTCATTGGACGTGCTGCAAATTCTTTCGCAAGCGTCTTCCACTATTGCTGAAGGAGAAGTGATGCAGCTGGCTTCAAGCCATGATTTGGGGTTAAACCAAGAGACTTACTTGAAAATCATTGGTGCCAAGACAGCACGACTTTTTTCAGCCGCAACTGAAGTTGGGGCTGTTGTAGCAAGGGCAGATGATTCGAAAAGGAAGGCTCTGGCGAAGTTTGGGCATACTTTAGGAATTGCTTTCCAACTTATGGATGATGTTCTTGATTATACGGCAGATCAAGAAAAATTGGGTAAGGCTGTTGGGGATGATTTTCGCGAAGGTAAAGTCACTCTCCCCGTCATTCTCGCTTATGAAAAAGGGGCAGATTATAGCTTTTGGAAAAAAGCGTTTGAAGGCGGTATCCGAGATGAAGAGGCGCTTGTACATGCCACCCGTCTTTTAAGAGAGTCAGGCGCCCTTTTAAAAACCAATGACATTGCACAAGCTTTTGTGGATCAAGCTCTTGGGTGTTTAAAAATCTTTCCCAACTCTCCTCTTAAGGAGGCCCTTCAGGATCTGGCCTATTTTTCTTTGCACCGAGAAGTGTAATTTAGAAATCCTTACTTAGTTCTGATGCGACACACTTTAAAGCTTCCCCATAGACTTTAAAAACGTAGGCTTTTGTTTTCTTATCCTCATTACAATGCTCCAAAATAAGCCTTGTCAGTTCAATCGCCCCTTGCTGTTGCACCTTAAGAAACTCTGCCATTGTTTCGAGGGATTCCATCCCATTATCTTCAATCCATTCGTCGAAGTCTCGTAGGGCCATTTTTTCTTTCATATTAATTTCCTTTTTTTGAATTGTATTTGTAAATATTCACCTCTTTCCCCAGACGAGCCATTTATGGTAAAGCATGGCAAGGCAGTATGAGTGGTTACTTTTTTTAAATCATAAAATTGGCCATTTTGTCAAAGTATTTGGCCTTTTTTCAGCGGTAAATGCATCTACTTTGCTTGGCAAGAAAAGGAATAACCCACTTTATTTTTCATGGAATACGAAAATATGTCTTCTAAGAAAAAATCTTCTCTAGTTCGTCTAACGTAAGACCCGTCGCAACCGCGACTGTTTTCCTATCCATTCCGTTTGTTAGAAGGTTCTTAGCTATGGCAAATCTTTCTTCCTTCTTTCCTTTTTCGATGCCCTTTTCGATTCCCTTCTCTATTCCCTTTTCTTTTCCTTTTTCAAACCCTTCCTTCATCCATATTTCTGCGAGTGTCATAATTTTCTTCTCCTCATTTGTCTCTGATAAAGTAGATTGGATAGTTTCTTCAAATTGAGCCCTATCCTTAATTTCTCCTGCTTCTACCACATAGGCAAGAGTAGGATACAAGTAATCAAAATTTGCTTCCTTTTCAACTCTTCTTATTAACTCTAACACAGTTTGAAAAATAGGCAAAATATCAGTGTGAATATGTTTGGCTGTAAGGGCAGCTGCTCCAAACCAATAGAGGTCTCGTAAAGTCTCATCCGGAACTTTTGTCAGATCGATAAGGTGATACGGTTTTAAAAACACAGAGCGAGCAAATTCTTTTTCTTTTTCAAATAAATCAAACAAATCCGTTGAATAGGTGTACGATTTTTCGCCCGTATAGAGAATCAAAGGATAAACGAAAGGCAGCTTTGATCCTTTTGTTTTTTTTATATGTTGATCCATAATTGCAATTGTATATTTAAGCATACGATAGGGGAGTAGCTTATCTGGGGTGGATGCGTGTTCGAGGAGAAGGTAAAGGTACCCTGGTTCTCCATGGAACTTGACAGAATATAAAAGATCAGCGACTTGAAGCTTTAGTTTATCGTCTATAAAGGAATCCTTTTGAGCCTCAAAAGATGTAAAATCAATGGCCTTTGAGATGTTATCCGGGAGGTAATTTTTGAAGAAGTCTCCAGCAATATCAGTGTTAGACATAACGGATCTTATGTATCGATCATGGGGACAGAGGTGCTTTTTTATCATATTTGTTATATCAAATTTTTTATTATTATCTGTTTTTAATAACATGAATATGGTCCTTCTGGAAGAGGAAAATGATGAATTAAATTTTTCATAATTTAGAGGCGTTTGACGTGGCCTTCCTTTTTTTTTCTGGTATACTAAAAAAGGAATATGGGGCGAAGAATGAACAAAAATAAGAAGAGATCTAAACGCTTAGTCCTTTTCATTTTCGCTATCCTGCTGACTCAAGAAGTTCATGCCTCACCTCCCTTACGCATTGCAGGATCTTCAGCTGTCTTTCCTTTTGCTGCAGCCGTTGGAGAACACTTCAGTTACAAATCCCGTGAACCGATCCCGCTTGTTGAAGCCATTGGTACAGGAGCGGGGATAAAACTCTTTTGTGGAAACCTAAATGGTCCTGATGGTGCCATTACATCAAGGCCGATGACAAAAGGGGAGAAAGAAAAGTGTAAATCACAAGGTATTACTTTTGAAGAATTTATAATTGGGAAAGATGGTCTTATCCTGATCCAAAATAAAAAGGAAACTCCTTTCTCTTTAACCCTTGAGAACCTCAACGGCGCACTTGCAGAAAAAGTTTCTCAAGGGGAAATTTGCATTAAAAACCCCCATAAAACATGGAACGAAATTCAAAAAAATTTTCCCATCTATCCCATCCGTGTTTATGGACCAGCTCCTACATCAGGAACCTATGACGTTTTAGTTGAAAAAATCATGGGACCTTGCGGACCACCTTTGAGACATGATGGAGCGTATATTGAAGCCCCTGCTAATGAAAACCTAATTGTTCAAAAAATCCTGAATGCTCACCGGACAATCGGTATTGTGACCTTTAGCTTTTATGAACAAAATAGAGCCCGTCTGAATGCGCTTTCCATCGACGGTATCCTTCCCTCCATGACATCGATTCAGAAGGGAGACTATCCTTTGAGCCGTCCTCTTTATGTGTATATTAAAACCAATAACATGAGAGATTATTCCGCGCGTGCAGGCTATGTCATTGAATTTACATCAAAAGACGCTGTTGGAGAAAAGGGTTATTTAAATGAAAAAGGGTTGATTCCGCTTTCCTCTGGGGAACAAATAGAGATGCATAAACGTGCATTAAATCTTCAGCGAGGCAACACTCCATGAGATCTCTTTGGCTTGAAAGACTTGTTAAGTATTTTTTCTTCCTCTGCGCCCTAAGTGCTGTCATCATTACAATAGGAATTGTGGTGTCTTTACTGGGAGAAACCCTCCGTTTTTTTGCACGGGTTTCCGTCTTCGATTTTCTCTTCGGTCTAACCTGGGCTCCTCAAACATTTCCCAATGGAGAAACCTCAGGCTTTGGCGCCATTCCCCTTTTTACGGGAACGGCCCTCATAACCCTGATTGCTATGGCTGTAGCGCTTCCTTGTGGAACGATGGTTGCCATTTATTTGTCTGAATATGCGTCACAAACGATGCGCCAAATCTTTAAACCTCTCCTTGAAACGTTGGCGGGGATTCCCACCCTCGTTTATGGATTTTTTGCAGTCACGACCCTTGGCCCTCTTTTACACGATATTGCCGAGCTGTTTCATCTTTCCCTTGCAAGTGAAAGTGCCCTGAATGCGGGACTTATCATGGGAATTATGATTCTGCCTTACATGTCATCCTTATGTGAAGATGCCCTTCACAGTTTGCCCGTGGCGTTACGGGAAGGATCAATGGGTCTCGGAGCGACTTCGTCGGAAACCATTCTAAAAGTTCTTCTGCCAGCTGCCTTTCCCAATCTAATGGCTGCCTTTCTCCTTTCCCTCTCCCGCGCCATTGGAGAAACAATGATTGTGGTCATGGCCGCAGGCCTTGCCGCAAATTTGACCTTTAATCCTTTCGAAGCCGTGACGACTGTTACAGTTCAAATCGTAAGCCTTTTGACAGGAGATCAAGAATTTGATAACGCCAAAACATTGGCAGCATTTGGGTTAGGATTTGTGTTGTTTGTTCTCACCTTTGTCTTGAATATACTCGCTTTATACGGCGTTAAAAGATATAAGAGGATTTATGGCTAAAAAACTCTCTCCCAAAGTCAATGATGATGAGAAAATCGACCTAGAAGTCGAAAACTGGCAGTGGGAAGTTTCCTCTCGTCGTTTTACCTGGAAGCATTTGTTGGCTTTTGTCCTTATTATTACGGTCGCGATTTTGTTTGCCTTTGGTTTTTTAATTATTGCTGCTGTTGTTTTCATCGCTTTGATCGTCATTAATATTATGCTCTTCATTTTTAAAAAGCTCTCGTGACACAGAGGGGTGAATAGTTGGCATGACCTCCTCATTAAAAACCAGACGCAGAAAGGAAAAATGGTTTCGACGGATGGGACTTTTTAGTCTTTGCCTTGCCCTTGCTTTTTTAGGCGGCATATTGGGGAAAATTCTTTACACGGGGATTCCTGCTTTTTTTAGAACTGAAGTTGCAGCTCAGGCAGAACGGCCGGATCTTTTAAACGCTCATGCGCGCTATTTTCTCAAGGAAAACAGAAAGTGGATCACAGCCTCAGATGATGTGGATATGTATTATAAACACGAAGTTGTTGGCAAGTTAACACCTCATCAAATCCAAGCCATAAACTCTTTAAAGAATCAAGGACAGATTCGTCTTGTTTTTAATACGAGCTTTTTCACCCATTCGGATTCTCGGGAGCCTGAACTTGCAGGGATTTGGGGAGGGCTCGTTGGGTCCCTCCTTACGCTTTTTGTTACTTTTTTCACTGCCTTTCCCATAGGTATCGGCACAGCCCTTTATTTGGAAGAGTTCGCCCCAAAAAATCGTTTTACGAACTGGGTAGAGGCCAACATTAATAACCTAGCGGCCGTTCCCTCCATTCTATTCGGTCTTTTAGGCCTTGTTTTCTTTATTCATTTTATGGGCCTTCCTCGGCCGTCTGCCCTTGTTGGCGGCCTGACCCTTGGGTTGATGAGCCTTCCAGTGATTGTGGTTGCAACACGCGCAGCTCTTTCAACTGTTCCCCCAACCTTAAAGGAAGCAGCTTTAGGTCTTGGAGCAACTCCTCTTCAAGTCCTCTTCCACCATGTTGTTCCGATGGCCATGCCAGGGATTATGACTGGTGTTATTTTAAGCCTGGCCCGGGCTCTGGGTGAGACAGCTCCCCTGTTAATGATTGGAATGGTGGCTTTTATTGCAACTCCTCCCTCTACTTTTCTCGATCCCACAACCGTTCTTCCCGTTCAAATATTTAATTGGTCTCGGAGTCCCGAAATGGGCTTTGTAGAAAACACATCAGGTGCTATTCTTGTTTTGCTTATCGTGTTAGCGCTTTTAAATGGGATCGCAATTTTTATCCGCAAAAAGTTTGAGTCTTAAGATGCCCCTCAAAATTGACGTTAGAGATTTGAATCTTTTCTATGGCGATAAACAAGCCCTCTTTAATGTAAGCTTGGGTTTTCCCGAATTTCAAACAACAGCCCTGATGGGGCCTTCGGGATGTGGAAAAAGCTCTTTATTAAGATGCCTGAATCGTTTGAATGACATCATCCCGAATGTTCATATTCAAGGTAAGGTTCTACTAGATAAAGAGGATATTTATGCCCCTTCTGTTGATGTTGTTGAGTTGAGAACCCATGTGGGAATGGTTTTTCAAAAGCCGAATCCCTTTCCTCGCTCAATCTATGAAAATGTGGCCTATGGGCCTCGTATCCACACTCTTTTTAAAGATAAAACAGAGCTTGATGAAATCGTCGAAAAAAACCTGGGTCGTGCTGGGCTTTGGAATGAAGTTAAGGACCGTCTCCATCAGCCAGCAACTCGTCTTTCTGGAGGGCAACAACAACGCCTTTGTATTGCACGAGCGATTGCTGTCAATCCGGAAGTTATTTTAATGGATGAACCTTGTTCAGCTTTGGACCCAATTGCAACAGCAAGGATTGAAGAACTGATTGATGAATTGCGCGAAAGGTTTACGATTGTTATTGTTACCCATAATCTTCAACAAGCGGCCCGTGTGTCACAACAGACGGCTTTTTTCCATAGCGGTCATCTTGTGGAAGCTGGAGAAACGGGGGCGCTCTTTACCATGCCCCAAGATGAACGCACTCAAGGATATATTACAGGACGTTACGGATGAATAAACATATTGTTAAAGGTTATGATGAAGACCTCAAAGGGCTTCGTACCCTCATTCGTCACATGGGTTTACTGACCATTGAGCAAATTCGAAAAGCGACTCAATCGATTCTAGAACGCAATGACGTTCTTGCGCATGAGGTTATCGACAGTGACCATGAGATTAATATTCTGGAAACAAAGGTCGATGAACTTGCTGTTCGGATCCTTGCGTTGCGCCAACCTCTTGCGTCCGATTTACGGATGGTGGTGGCGGCTTTAAAAATTTCGAACCAAGTGGAGCGCATTGCAGATTATGCCGTAAATATTGCAAAACGGACGTTGATACTGGATGAAATGCCTCCCTTTCCTGAAGTGGAGGGATTATCCACGCTAGTTAAAATTCCCAAACTTATGATTGAAGGTGCCCTTACCGCTTTTGAAACCTATGACGTTAACTTAGCACTTGAGGTATGGCATATGGATCATAAAGTGGATGAGTTTTATAATACCTATCTTCGTAAGATTTTTGATGAAATGATAGCTGATCCCAAAAATGTTGGCCCCTGCACCCAACTTTTATTCGCAGCTAAAAATATTGAACGTATTGGGGATCAAGCGCAAAATATTGCAGAGGCTGTCTATACGATGGTTACAGGTAAGTCTTTTAACGAAAGTGATATTTTAAAAAATGCTCCTAAAGTCTGAATTCTTAAAAATTATGAATGAACGTGGCTTTGTTTATCAAGCAACGGATCTTGAGGGCCTTGATGCTCTTATGGTGGAAGGTCCATTGACGGCTTATATTGGCTTTGATGCAACAGCGAGCAGCTTCCATGTCGGCAGTTTGGTACAAATTATGGTTCTCTATTGGCTCCAACAAACGGGCAATCGGCCTCTTGTTTTGATGGGAGGGGGAACAACCAAAATTGGAGATCCCACAGGAAAAGATGAATCTCGCAAGCTTTTGACTGATGAAGAAATACAAAAGAATATCCAAAGTCTTTCTCTCGTTTTTAAGCGAGCCCTCACCTTTGGAAATGGCCCAAGTGACGCCCTTTTGCTCAATAATGCGGAATGGATCGATACGTTAAATTATCCTGCTTTCTTACGAGATTATGGGACCCATTTTACGATCAACCGAATGTTAAGCTTCGAAAGCGTGCGTCAACGCTTGGATCGCGAACATCCCATGACGTTCCTCGAGTTTAATTATATGATTCTTCAAGCCTATGATTTTCTTGAATTTTATAGAAAATATGACTGCATACTTGAAGTTGGGGGCTCTGACCAATGGGGAAACATCATTAATGGTGTAGAACTTGTGCGCAAAGTGACCCACAAAACGGTTTATGGTCTCACAACGCCCCTCATCACAACCGCAAGCGGCATCAAAATGGGGAAAACAGCCCAAGGCGCTGTTTGGTTAAATGCGGATCTTCTGTCGCCCTATGACTATTGGCAGTTTTGGCGCAACACGGAAGACCAAGACGTAGGGCGTTTTTTAAGACTTTTCACAACCCTTCCTCTTGACGAAATCAAACAATTGGAAAAATTGGAAGGCGCTGAAATCAATGAAGCGAAAAAGATTCTAGCAGATCAAGCAACGGCTTTTATCCATGGGGACGAAGCTGTTCAAGACGCTCGGTTGACTGCGCAAAAGCTTTTTGAAGCTCCTGGGGAAAGTCTTGATGAAGCTGCCCTTCCTACGATCACTCTTTCTGAAGAGGAACTTCGAGAGGGAGCTTCTATTATGGATCTTTTTTGTCGTCTGGGTCTAACAAATTCGAAAGGAGAAGCCCGTCGTTTAATTGAAGGTGGTGGGGCGCGGCTCAATGATGAACCCATTAAAGATGAGCTTTTGACCGTAACAGCTGCATCCTTTGAGAGTCAGCCTCTTCTTAAGCTTTCCGCGGGCAAAAAACGCCATGGGTTGGTTAAGAGGGCATAAGGAGGATAGGTTCAACGGAACTTCTGTCTTTTCTTACGATGCGTGAGACCAAGTGATTATTTCAAAATTATTTCCCTCATATTAAATATTTTTTAAGTAAAATGACATAAAATCATTAAATGAGCTTTGGGAGGGAAAAATGGGACTTGTGCATATTGAAGTTATAAGTAAAAGCCTACGAATGATCTTTATTGGAATGGCTCTACTGATAGGAGGGGGGTTTTTCTTCATAGAAGCCAATGCTTCCTATTTGGCAGATAAGCAAGAATGTAAACAGTCATGCGAAGAAGGCCTATTCATTTGTCAATCAACTTGCAGAGATAAATTTGGAGCCCATTATTTTAGATACCCTGTTTGCATGGAAGCTTGTACAAGTGGTCAAAGTTCATGTGACAACATATGTGAAATAAAAATTCACAGTGAAAAATAATAAAACTTCAAGAATAATTTCACATCCACCTATCTCGCTATCGGCCTGTCCTTCCTGTGAATCGCTTTTCGGGTCCAGGGGCGATCTCCTTGGAACTCCCGCACTTTTTCAAGACGAAAACCTTCGGGCGTAAACCAAACAGCATATCCCCCGTGGCGCCAAAGATTATACCAATCAAGGGTGAGAGCGGCTTCAGGACAGGTTTTTTGGCTGGGCTCAAGACGAATGAGAAGGGCATCCTTTTCACAAGGTTGCTTTTCTTTATCATAAGAAATGAAGATAGGGGTGTTTTGAAAAGACGCCCGACAAACACCTTCTTCACAGTGTAAGGCTTTTACCTCTTGAGCGGCCAAATATTTCTGCCAGGTTTCTGCCGTAAACTTTCCCTTTCGGGTGGAGCTTACATGAAGTGTTCTCCCGTCATAAAGGGCCACGAGTTTTCCTTGCCCATCGATCAAAAGGTGTGGAAGTTCTCCACCAAAGGCCGCCAAAAAACCTATCCCCATGGGAAGAAGGCCCCACCCTCGCCAAGGCTGCTGCCAGAGACAAAGCCAAAGACCACCCGCAACAACCATCACAAAAGAAATAACGGGAGGATGGGCAACCCAAATGTTGGCTCCGTGCCATGAAGATACGGTTGCAGCGATGTGAATCAAAAGATTTAGGGCGTGCTCAAAAACCCGAAGGGGACCGTCACCCAAACCGAGAGGCGTCAAAAGACAGGTTAGAAGAGCGATTGGCATAATGACAAGGCTCGTTAAGGGGACGGCCACAAGGTTGGCTTCGATGGCATGGAGGCTGAAGCGATGGAAGAGGTAAATCGTGAAGGGAAGAGTGGCCATGGTTGCGAGAAGAGAGGTAAAGACGAGACCCCCACCATAAGCAAAAAGTTTTCGGAAAATTCCCCCCTGTACCACCCAATGAGCAACTGGATTTTTTAAAGCTTCATAGCCGGCAATAAGCGCGATCACTGCAGCAAAAGAGAGTTGAAAGCTGGGCCCTAAAAGGGCTTCAGGGGTGGTGAGAAGAACGATAAACGCAGCCAGAGCGACGGTGCGCATGGAAAGAGCGGTTCGATCGATCAAAATCGCACCCATCACTCCAGTGATCATAATGAAAGCGCGTTGGGCAGGAATGCCAAATCCGGAAAGGACAAGGTAAAGTAATGTCATGAGGATGGTACCAATGGCGGCAATTTTTTTACTGTTGTAAGCTAGACAAAGGGGCGGAATAAGCGCGATTCCGCGTCTTATAATCATAAAGACAATGCCTGCAATAATGGTGAGATGGAGACCAGATATGGCTAAAATATGGGCAAGACCTGAGTTGATAAAATTTTCACGGACTTCCTCCGGGATGGCGGCCTTATCCCCGGTAATAAGAGCTGCAGCGACGGCACCTAAGGGAGGGGGCATGTGGGTGACAAAATGAGCCGTGATCTCTTCGCGGCGCTTTTCAAGGAGATTCCTCCAAGAAGGAGAAGATTCAACAATTTTTGGGACTGAAAGAGCAAATCCTGTTGCCCCAATGCCATTAAAATAAGCTTGCCTGCGAAAATCAAATCCTTTGGGAAGGGACGGCTCATTGACCGGATTTAATTTCGCCTGAAGACGTATGACTTGCCCGGGCCAAAGATGGTCTCTTTTTCCCTTTATTGTGAGGCGAATTTTTTGGGGGAGCTTTTCTTGGGTTTCAGCTCGAAGATTTGTTAGAAGAATTCTCTGATAGAGACTTCCTTTCTTGGTGGGTTTCAATTCGACGTGGGTCACGCGACCTTCTAAGAGAAGGATTGGTAAAGGGTAATGGAGCATCTCTGTGTTTAGAAAGTGGGTTCGGAGAAGTGCCGCTGAAAAGCCAAGGGCGATAAGCCCAAGGCTTAAAAAAAGAAGCCTGAGTGTTTGAAGGCGTATTCTCCAGAGGGAAAGGGTAAAAAACACGAGTCCGCCGAAGGCCCAGCTTAAGGGGGGTTCAATGGGTAAGTTAAAATAAAGAACAATCCCAAGACCCAAAAAAACGGGCAGCCACAAAGGCCACCGCTGGAAGTCATTGAAAAAAGAGGAGACGAGAAAGTTCCGAATATTCATATTTGTTATGAAATTGTTTTTTGATTTTTATCATAAAAGGTTATGCGTAAACTTCAAAATGAAAAGAGGGAAGATTTTTTTAATTGCCCTCATCTCTACCCACACGTGTCATCCTTGGGCTAGCAAAGGCTTGTTTTTCTTTGAAAAACAATGACTTTTCTTGACCCGAGGATCCTGTTGCCAAAGAGATCCTCGGCCAAGAAATGCTAAAGTTTTCCTTCAGAAAACAAGCATTTCTTGCCAAGGATGACACAGCTGGGTAGGTCGTAACGTTCTTTCCACACGAAGAATTGGATTTTTTATCTTCTTCTCAAGCTCTCCATAGGATAAAATCAAATGAAAGATCGCGACCATAAAGGAAAGCTGATGTCTGTTGTCGTTCGTTTTGCCCCATCACCCACGGGCTATCTTCATATTGGAAGTGCAAGAACCGCCCTCTTTAATTGGCTTTTTGCCCGCCATCATAAGGGAAAGATATTGCTGCGGATTGAAGACACAGACAGAGCTCGCTCCACCCAAGAGGCTGTTGAGGCGATTTATAAAGGTCTTGAATGGCTGGAAATTGGATGGGATGAAACGCCCGTCCACCAGTTTGATCGTTTAGAACGCCATGTTGAAGTTGCTAATGAGCTCTTAAAGAAAGGGATGGCTTATTATTGCTATTGCACGCCAGAGGAACTCGAGACCATGCGGGAAGAGGCCCGCGCAAAAGGTCTCCCCCCCCGGTATAATGGGCTGTGGCGCGATCGTTCGCCTGAAGAGGCACCAAAAGGAGTTGATCCTGTCGTTCGCTTTAGATCTCCGCAGACAGGAGATACGGTGATTCATGATCTCGTCCAGGGAGAGGTTCGTGTTTCCCATCAACAACTTGATGATATGATTCTCCTAAGGGCGGATGGAACCCCTACCTTTAATCTATCCGTTGTTGTGGATGATCATGATATGGGGATTACCCATATCATTAGAGGGGACGACCATTTAACCAACATGTTTCGCCAATTCAACATTTTTAAGGCGATGGAGTGGGACATTCCCCATTATGCCCACATTCCCTTGATCCATGGCCCTGATGGAGCAAAGCTATCGAAGCGTCATGGCGCACTTGGGGTAGAGGCCTACCGAGACATGGGTTTTTTGCCAGAAGCCATACGAAATTATCTCTTACGACTGGGATGGAGCCACGGGGATGAGGAAATTATTTCAACGAAAGATGCCATCAAATGGTTTGATCTTGATCATGTAGGCAAGTCTCCCGCCCGTTTTGACTTTGTTAAATTGACGAACCTCAATGGGCATTATCTACGGGAAGCCGAGAATGAACGCCTTGTAACGTTGGTCATTCCTTTCATTGAAACTAAATATGAAATTTCTATCAATACAGAAGCACGCGATCTCTTACGTCGGGGTATGACGGGCCTTAAGCAACGGGCAAAGACGCTTAAAGAGCTTGCAGAAAATTCAGTTTTTTATATTCTTCCTCAACCTCTTGATGAGGCTGCTCAAAAAATTTTAAATGAAGAAGGCCTGTCGATTCTTAAAGTGATGGGAAGTCGTTTATCTTGCTTCCCTGAAAGCTCATGGACGGAATTAGGGCTTGAAGAGTATATCCGCCAAATTGCTGAGGAAAGGGAACTAAAACTGACAAAAGCGACTCAGCCTTTACGTGTTGCATTGACAGGTAAAACCGTTTCGCCGAGTGTGTTTGATATTATGCACGTTCTTGGAAAGGATAAGACCCTTGAAAGATTGCAGGCTGCTTTAAACGGGGAGTGATTTTCTAAATTCTAAATAGATTCTTAAGGAAGGTAGGCGTAAAATTTATATAGGTATGAAGAAAGGTATTTTGTGATGACAGCCCGTTTTCTCGATGAAGACAATGATCTTGCGCACCTTGAGGTCACCCCTGGTCGGCCAGGGGGAGTAAAGCCCGTTGATCTTCCCATCCTTCATGGAACGATGGGACCTGCTGTCCTTGATATTCGAGGGCTTTATACCGAAACGGAATGTTTCACATTTGATCCAGGATATACCTCAACAGCGAGCTGTGAGTCTAAAATTACCTTTATCGATGGTGAAAAAGGGATTTTATTGCATCGGGGTTATCCTATTGAAGAACTCGCAGAAAATTGCACCTTTTTGCAAGTTGCCTATCTCCTCATGGAAGGAGAAATACCCACACAAGAAGAATACCAAGCCTTTGTAAAAAGTATCACCTTTCACACCATGGTTCATGAGCAATTGCGGGATTTCTATCGCGGGTTCCGAAGGGATGCCCATCCGATGGCAGTGATGCTTGGTGTTGTGGGAGCCCTGTCTGCTTTTTATTATGATAGTCTTGATATCCGCGATCAACGACAAAGAATGATCGCCTCCCATCGTCTTATTGCTAAGATGCCGACCATTGCAGCGATGGCACATAAATATTCCATTGGCCAACCCTTTATGTACCCCCAAAACGATTTAGGGTATGCAGAAAACTTACTTTATATGATGTTTGCAACACCAACGGCTCCTTTTAAAGTCAATCCAGTCATTGCGCGGGCTTTAAATAAAATTCTTATTCTTCATGCCGATCATGAACAAAATGCATCCACCTCAACAGTTAGGCTCACAGGATCGAGCGGGGCTAACCCCTTTGCTTGCATCGCTGCTGGGATTGCTTGTCTTTGGGGCCCTGCCCATGGGGGAGCGAATGAAGCTGTTCTTAATATGCTCACGCAAATTGGCCACAAGGATCGGATTCCTGAATTTATTAAACGGGCGAAAGATAAAAATGATCCGTTCCGACTGATGGGATTTGGTCATAGGGTTTATAAGCATTATGATCCGCGTGCTTCTGTTTTAAGAAAAGTCTGCCAAGAAGTTTTGGATGAACTTGGGTACCACGACGAGCCTCTTTTAGAACTTGCAAAAGAGTTGGAGAAAATTGCTCTGGAAGATCCTTATTTTATTGAAAAGAAGCTCTACCCTAATGTGGACTTTTATTCAGGGATTATTTTAAAGGCCATAGGGATTCCTACATGTATGTTTACCGTCCTTTTTGCTGTCGCTCGAACCGTGGGTTGGATTGCCCAATGGATGGAAATGATTGCAGATCCCACCCAAAAAATAGGGCGACCCCGTCAACTTTACACAGGCCACACCTTACGTCATTACCGGCCTTCAACCACGCGTGGAGCTTAAATGATTGCGAGACCTCCTGAAAAAAAATCATTCCTCAAAACCAAAACCTTCCCGCCATTTTTTTCAAAGGTTGCAAATGACAACCGCCCCCCTCAAAAAATCTTGATGGGTTGGATTCTTTTGGGAGCAGGGGTTTTTTTGATTATCAGTGCTTTTTTCTGGATTTAAAAAGTGTGTCTTCCCTCTCCGTGACTACTCACACCACTGTGTCATCCTTCTCCTAAAGACTTCGCAAAATATTACTTAACAAATTTTCTTGTATATTTAATATTTCTTTAAATTTTATATGTTATAAATGTGAGAGAATAATAAAAAACTATAAGTATTCCGAAGAAGAATAGATAATTATAAGATAAGCGAGAGCTAAAGTTGCTAGTGAGGGGCTTATTCACTGCACCAGTTTACTGGCAGAAAGAATAAGCCCTTCTCCTAAAGGCGTCATTTTGGCGTGGGTTTGGAGGATTTCTAATCCGACTTTGCAGCGGTTGTGATAGTAATCAAGCAGTTCCTTGCAATAGTCTTTCTCCTCTTTGGGAATTTCATTAAGGTCAAGAGCTTTTGTGAGAACGTGGTATATTCTCGCAAGAACGAAGGTTGCATGGTAAATCCCCATAAGGGGTCGCTTTTCTTTTCTTAGGGGAGATTCATGAAGTTTTTTAGGATTCAATACAAGAGGATCATCTTTATTCAATAAATAAACATAAAGATGAGCTTGCTCATGTGTAATTAAATCAAGAACTTCCGTAATTTTTTTCCACTTATACAAATAACTTACATATATCATACCAAAAAGGTCAAAACTTGATCCCCCTTTTAGCCCTTCAGCATTCATAATTAAGACTTCGCTGATCAGTTCTTGAGACTCCTTAAAAAAATCTGAAAGTGACCTCTGAAGGATCTCGAAGCCACGTTGGAGTGATACTTTAACCTGGTGAAAATTATCAGAAGACAAAGGAAAAAAGATAGCTTTAGCTATAGTTTCTTGAGAAAAGGTGTGTTTTACCAGGGGAGAGTAATACTCGTCTAAATTTGATATGTTTAAATATTTTATATTTACATCTTGAAAACTATCCGTAGCTAACCTTCTTGAAATATTTATAAGTCTTTGGGTATCTTTTTTTTCAACGGCATTAAAGAAATCCGAATGAATCTGACTTAATAACCCAGATAACTTGTATTCAAGGTTTAAGGAGTCCAATTTTTGGTTAGCTTGAAAAAAAAGATCTTCGGGGATAACCTCGACGCTGGCATCTAAAAGGTATTTTAGGCTACTGAGTAAAGATTCATTAAAAGACGTCCTTAAAGACAAAGCTCTCCCTGTTACAGGAAGAGCTTGGGATAAATAAGTCAATGACTTATCCAAAATAACCCATCAAACAATAGTTGTTTTAAGAGTATACCCAATACCGTGAATTCTTGATTTATCAATTTTTTTAATCATTTTATCCTCTTTTTTGTTGGTTATTATGAAACAAGATATGACTACCTAACCAATTATTCTTTACATTTACCATGGTTCTTTAAAAAAAAAAGAAAAATTTTTATAATATTTTAAAAAAGTTAAGAAATTCTTAAGATGATAGGATTTCTAAAAATTTTTTTTGAATTGTTGTTAGCACAGAATCCGCTCGCGTTATGTAGAAAATGTCGATAGTAGGTCCTGATTCATCAGGTAGGATACGAACAAGGTTAGAATTTTTTAGGTACTCAAATTCTTCCATCATTGTGATAATACCAAGTCCTTGACATCCAGCCTCAAAAACAAGAAATCCTGAGTTGATACTCAGACTACTCTCTCGTAGGGTATGATCAGGGAGGCCTTTCTTTAAATGCCAGTCAACATTTCCAACGTTTCCTTCATAATCAGAATAAAAACTGATTAACTTGTGGCACTTTAAATCATCCAAATTGTTGGGGGTTCCGTACTTTTGTAGATATTCACGCGTTGCAAAAAGTTGAGTATGAAGGGTTTTAACTTTCTTTTGAGAGAGTCCTTTTGAGAGCTGCTTCGGTAAAATACCAATATCTGCTTTTGAGGTATCAAAATCAATATCCGCATTAGTAGTGATGATCGCAATTTTTAGGTCGGGAAACTTTTCAGCTAATATTTTGACTTTTCGAACGAGCCAAACTCCGATGATTCCAGTCGTTGTTATAATTCTGAGAGTATTCGGCTGTTCCTTAGGAGCTAAGATTTGTGTTGCTCCATTTTCGAGGTTAGGGATGGTGTTTTGGGCTAATTTAAAAAGATCTTTTCCTTTGTCCGTAAGCTCCAACCTCTTTCGTTTCCTCACAAAAAGTTTGACGTTGTACGTTTCTTCTAGCTCTGTGAGATGCTTACTCAAGGTCGTATGATTCTTTTCCAAAACCCCAGCGGCCTTTAAAAGAGAACCTTCCTTAATGACGTAATAAAAAGACCGTAATTTTTCGATATCAATCATGATGTGACCTTGTTTTTAACCCAATAGATGAGGTGAGGAACACGTTTATGAAGCCCTTGGGCGAACATAACGCCAAGGGTAATGACACAACCTGAAACCATTTGAATCGTTGTCAAATTTTCCCCCATAATGATGTAGGATAAAATATTCGAAAAAACGGGGAATAACAACATGAATGGAGCAACGGAGGGAGCAGGAAACTTTTGCAGTAAATTTAACCATAAATAGGTGGCCCAGATGGTTGATAAAAGGGTTGCAAATATAACACAGAAAACGGCAGTTGTGGATAGATGAATCACATTCTCAAAAGTTTGAAAGGGACCCTCAAAGAGGAAACACGAGAAAAGCAAGGGAATTGTGGCAGCCATGGAAAGCCACGTAATATCTGACATGTTTTCACCAATCTTGTATTTTTTTGAAAAGGCAATTCCGATGCCAAAAGAAACACAGGCGGTTAAAAGGAAAACCACACCGGAAAAAGGAACATCTAATGGATCAGAGGAGGCTGTTAAAAGGTAGACACCCCCAAAAGAAATAAAAAGTCCAGCGACTTGAAACCACGTCGGCCTTTCTCCTAACAGTAAAAAACAACAAAGGATCACAAATAAGACTTGTGCCTGTAGAAAGAAAGCAGAAAGCCCAGCGCCTATTTCTGATTTAAGCCCAAATCCAAAGAGTGTTAAATAGAGGGCGATTAAAAAAAATCCAGAAATAAAATACTTCCAGATACTTTTTTTTGGTTTTGGATAGAAAAAAACCAAGGGAAAAACTAAAGCAACTCTGAGGAAACTTAAAACAAAGACAGAAAGGTGATCAACAGCAATTTTTTGAACGACGAGGTTTGAAGACCAAAGCAGGATAACCCACAAAGCAATACCGATATCTTTTCCTGACATGCGTAATATGTACCTCCTATGCAATCTTCCCTGAGGGGTTGCTGCCTATCTGAGAGGTTCTCCTTCCTGAGTGTTGACCAAAACCATTGCTCAGAAAATATTGGATAAAAAAATATTAGTCAAGAAATTTGTGTTTTTAATACTTGTTTTTTCAACAAAAAAATTAGTTTGAAAAAATATAAATTATAATTTTTAGTTTCTTATTATTTATAAATCAGTGATGAATAAACGTTCCACTCAAATTTATTTTATAAGAGCCCCTCTTCTTTACACAAATAAATCAACTGATTCATATGCTCTAAACCCGATTTGAAGAGAATTGTGTTGAAATGAGTTTCGACCGTTCGGTGAGAAATATTGCACTCTCTTGCAATTTGCTTGGCCGTGAGCCCTTGGCTTTTGTGGAGGAGGCATTCAATTTCTCTCAAGGTTAAGCTAAATTCCTTTTGTCCTATTGAAAGACAATATTTCTTGGTAGATATCCTTTTATTAAATTCAAGAATTTTTTCAGGATCTGCTCTATAAAGATTTTGAGCTTTATCCTGAAAAGCAATATCAAGGGTTTTGTTTTTATCTGATATATCAATCAAATCTTTTGCAGCACTTTTAAAAAACATGAAAAATTTTTTCAACATGTCTAAATTATTTAAATAAAAGTCTCCCAACCCCGTATTTTCTAAAGTACTACCGAATGCACACCCTTCTATGTAATCTTTCGTTATGAAATAAAATGAAATTCCATTCCACATATCCACAGACATTCTCATTTTTTGTGCAGACCCATGAGGATCCCACAAGAAAAATAAAGTCTGTTTTTCAGTTGAGAAAGCATCAGGATGGCGGAGTCCTCTATAAAAATCAGGGTGGTCATAAAGAGTCTGCTCAAAAAAAAAGTCCGTGTATGTCTCGTGATTACCTATTCTAAAAAACTTTTGGTCTTTTGTAAGCTTCGCATAGGAAAAATTCGAAATATCAAACATATTGAGAGGCTCACACAACTCTTGCAATCGCGGCAAAATCGATTCGTTGTATTCTTTGAGCGACTTAGCTTTTGTCATATTCGTCATTTCTTACTTCCTTCACATAAAAATTTTATAAGAGTCCCTCTTCTTTACACAAATAAATCAACTGATTCATATGCTCTAAACCCGATTTGAAGAGAATTGTGTTGAAATGGGTTTCGACCGTCCGGGGAGAAATATTGCACTTTCTTGCAATTTGCTTGGCCGTGAGCCCTTGGCTTTTATAGAGAAGACATTCGATTTCACGCAAAGTTAAGTTAAATTCGTTTTGTCCCAATGATACGGGATATCTTTTCGTCAATATTTTCTTATGAAATTCAAGAACTTTTTCAGGATCTGCCCTATAGGGGTTTTGACTTCCTTCGTGAAAAGGAAGACCTATGGTTTTGTGTTTATCCGCTAAATCAATTATATCCTTTGCAGCACTTTTAAAGTACATCAAAAATTTTTTTAATATATCTAAATTATTTAAATAAAATTCTGTTAGTCCACTATTCTCTAACGTACCACCAAATGCCCAAGTTTCAATATAATCTCCGGTTGTTTGGTAAAAAGAAATCCCATTCCACATATTCACAGACATTCTCACTGACCCTCCAGGACCTTGAGGGGTCCATAAAAAAGATAAAGTCCTTTTTTCTTCTGAAAATGAGCTAGAACGGAGGAACCCTCTATAACAATCGGATTGATTGTAGAGGTCATGTTTAAAAAACAAATCTGTATATCCCTCATGCGTACCGACCCTAAAAAATTTTTGGTCTCGGGTAATTTTTGCATATGAAAAATTCGAAATATCAAAAAGTCTGAGGGGTTCGCATATATCTTGTAACCGTGGAAGAATAGATTGATTGTATTCTTTGAGCGATTTTGCCTTGCTATTATCTGTCATTATTTGAATTCTCCTCTCGTCCTCTCGCTCATAATAAATGGCATGCCACATCAAGGCAATCATCGGTTACAGGCTCTTCATTAAGGAATCCATGCAGCTCATCAAGAGCTTCCTTCCAGCAATTCATATATTCTTCTGCAAGGCGAAAGAGGTCTTGCCGGTCTCCCATTCCCGCTATGTTTATCATATCTGTATCTTCATAAACGTTTTCCCGATCCTCAAAAGCTTCATCTTCAATATGAGCCGCAATCCAATCCATCACTTCTGATGATTTAAATACTTTTTGCCCTTGGACCTCGATCTTTGCAAACAAAGCCAATAAAAATAAAACCATTTCGACAGCGATGGATTCAACAACCCAAAGCTGCACAGCAAATCCTAAGGGGTTTTTGGCAAGTTCATCCATCAATTGGAGCAATATCTGCGTCTTTGGTGCTACTGTGATTTCCGAAGATAAACGCCTATTAGGGGATGCGGCTATTAAGGGCCGTAATATATTGTCTTCCCACCAAAAGGTGTTCATTCCATCAGGGTCAGCTGGGACCGTTTCTTCAAGACTGAAGAAGGCCTTATCGAGGTCATCTGAGATAATGGTGATACCGGCTTGCAAAGCGCAAATAACATATTCAGATGACATGTCCAATTGGCTGACGTTGTCTGCTAATTTTCCTAAACTGATGAGAAGCGTATACATATACTGCTTCGTAATGTCTCGCCAATGGGATGCAATCTTTATTGCGGTCTCTCGTGAAACTGTTCGTGTTTGTTTGGCCCGGATAAAGAAAGGATTTTCTTCGTCTCTAAGTCGAGTTCGTTCCATCAAAGAGAGCATTTTCGATTCAAATTCGCTCGTTGATAGGATACGTTTAATGGCTTCATAAACCATAAAGTTATGAAATTTATTTGGGTTGATCTTGAGATCTACCCTCGTCTTATTAAGCTGCATAAAAGCCTCCACGGTTCTATAGCTTGCAATTACAATTCTCTATATACGAATTATTCACTACCAACATTAATTTTACTCTGCGCGACGCTATGGCGTTTTTTTGAAAATTAATACCCGTAAAAATACGTATGCAGGGATACTGCTGTTTTATTTTTTTTGTTGTAAATCAATAGGTAAAGGCCCGATATATTAGGTCTTGCTAGTTAATTATTTTTCATCTAAAAATTTAATTTGAAAAAAATAACATCACAACTTTTATGTGATATTTTCTCAACGAAAAAATTTTTATGAAAAAAAATAAACTTTTTTCTTGACGCCATCCTTTTGAATTGTGTATTCTACTAAAAGTGGAAAAGGAATAATAATTATGCGCTGAGGAACGACCTAAAACTCAACGCATAAAGAAAAAATAAAATAAAGCTTATGTTTGGTAAATAGTGTTGTTGTTTGTAAGTAGCAAAACGTAAACAGAGGCACTCAAAATTTCCCCATGGGGTTCTTTCGAGTGTGGTCTAAACCAAAAGGAGCGTAAAAATGGTCAAGGGAAATCTTCATTTACAGTCCGCTTCTCTTCAACCTTTTTTCCGTATTCCTCAGAGTTCAAGGCTTTTTGCTGAAATGAGGGAATGGGTGGTTTTTCGGTTGATTTCAGTTCTTGGTGGTATCATTTCAGTAAAGCTCCACGGGTTTACTCCCGTGGAGTTCTTGGGACTTTGTCCCGAGGACAATTTAAGGGCCAATTTTATTGGCCCCATGAGATATTTTAAAGCAACATAACGGTGATTAAGATGTGGAAAAATGTTTGTCATCAAGTCTCCTGTTCCTCATTTTCAAGGGACAAGATGTATAGAGAATGGAATCTTTCCCTCGATTGGCCTTTAGCATCTGTGAAGCTCAAGAAATGTTCCAATAGGCGTTTTAAGGATGAGCGAGTTCTTTCAAATGAGTTTCCCCTTTCTGAAGGGGCCCTTCATAGGTATAAAATTGAAGCAGAAACAGGGATTTCTCAAATACAAGACCCTCTTTGGCGTAGGGTCTGCTTAGATGTTCTCAGGGTCTTAGGACCAGTCGCCTTTAAGGACCTATGGAAAACAAATTTAATGAGTATTTCTCCCAGAGAACGAAGAGCATACCTTGCTTGCCCAACCAAAGGCATTGCTGAGACTGTTGACAATTATCACTTTGTGATTATGGGAGCCCTTAAAAAATTCTACCCTTTTCTCTTTTCGATAGAAACAGAAATAAGCGAAAATGAGAGCACAAGTATGAAAAGATCAAAGGCCAGTGTGAGTCTTTATCGGCATCTTACATAAAAAAACCAACACCCAGTTCAATGAGTGTTGGTTTTCTATATTTTTATTTACTTTACCTTAAGCTGCGACTTTTTTCTGACCTTTTGGATGCGTTCCAAGGCCAATATCTTTTGCAATACTGCTACGGCGTTTTGCGTAGTTGGGAGCAACCATAGGATAGTTTGTTGGTAAATTCCAACGTTCCCGATATTGCTCAGGAGTCATGCTATAAGCTGTCTTTAAGTGACGCTTCAACATTTTCAATTTGCGTCCGTCCTCAAGGCAAATAATGTAATCCGGATGAACGGATTCCTCAATGGGTACGACTGGCTCTGAACGAGCTGAGAGTAAGTATGACTTACCGGAGCTGAGGGCACATAGGCTACGATGAATAAGCTGAACAAATGCAGGTATCTCAGAGGATGCCATCGCATTCTTTGAAATGTAAGCAGCAACAATTTCAGTAACACACGACGTTAACTCTAACGATTCGTTTCTTGTTGTCATTTTCAACCTTCCTTTTTTAGAAATTAGACCTATATTACATGTTAGATAACAAATCAAGAAATTTATTTTTTAATTTTTTTATAGATGAATTTAGCGATTAATCTTCTTTAGCAGATTCTTCTTTGAGCTGCTGCCAGAGAGTAGAAAGTTCAGTTGCTGAAGCTTCTTGAAAAGAAATACCTTTTTCTTTTGCATAAGATTTAAAACGCGTATATCGATTCTTGAATTTTTTGAGTCCTAAATCAATAGCCTCATCAGGCTCCACCTGACAATGTCGAGCAAGGCATGAACAAGCTAAAAAGAGATCTCCAATTTCCTCTTTTAAGGCTTGTTGTTGAAGAGAAGTAGAGGGTTTATGGAGTTCTTCAAGGACCTCTTCCAGCTCTTCTTTTACTTTTCTTGCAGCTGCAAAGGGAGAATCCCAGTCAAATCCTTCTTCCGCCACCTCTTGAAAAAAGAAGTAAGCTTGCATCAAAGGTGACAACGATACGTGCATGGGGAAACCTTTCATAAAAGCTAGGCGTGAAATCTATATTAATTGTCTGAGAGGTGTCGTCAAGTGTGCAATTGACGCTTTAAAGTGAGATAGACTTGAGCCTTGCCCGATTCTGGCTGTTCACTAAACGAAATATTAACTCTTTTTAAGACAAAATGGATGTTACTTGATCATATAAAATAGGAAAAAAATGGTCTGGCGCTCAAGATCTACAGTTAGAAAGTTAGCTTGGTCCAATAAACGGGAGCTTGTGGCTCCTTTGGCAGGTGCCATATGCGCTGGGATTGGAATAGTTGTCCTTATTGGTTGGTATGCACATATCATTGGATTGGTTCAACTTCGTCCTGAATCGCCCCCAATGCATTATAACACTGCTTTCTGCTTCATCCTTTTGGGGGTAGGCATTTTACTGTTAACATCTCACTATAAAAAATTGGCATTTTTTCCGGGAATTGCCTTAGTCATTATCTCAGGGGTTACATTTCTTCAATACCTGCTGAATACAAATTTAGGTATTGATCAGCTGTTTTTTAAGACATATATGATTTTCCCGACATCATCTATCGGTCGTATGAGTCCTAATTCGGCTCTCTGTTTTTTGATGAGTGGAATGGCTATTAACTTACTTTCCGTAGGTACATCAAGGCTGCTTTATAGTATTGCTTTGTTGCTGACAATAGGTGTCCTTGCGCTCGCATGTATATCTTTACTTGGATATACGGCACAGCTTCCTATAACCTATGAATGGGCAAAGCTCGTCCCCATGGCAGGGCATAGTGCAATTGCGTATTTAATCTCAAGTCTTGGCATTATTTTTTATATATATGTAAAGCACACCTCGGGAGAAATTAACCTTTCTCCAGCGCTACCCTACTTTGGAGCTCTATTTGTGCTTTGCATAACAGGGTTACTTTGGAAAGCATCAATCGAAGAGGCACGTCAAACCCTTCAAGAATCCACAAGTGCAGAAGCACAAAGAATTCAGGCAAAAACAAAAGAAAAACTTGGGCTAGTCATATCAGATTTAGAAGAACTCAACCTTCAACGGCAAATATTTCCACTTATATCTACCGAAATCTGGAAAAAAACCTCCGAATTCTATCGAAGAAATATTCCATGGTACACATCCATTGAATGGGTTGATCCTTCTCTTCATATCCTTGGGGGGAAGCAGCAGGACGGAAAAGAATTCTTTTCAAATTTAGCACCTGAAAGCCTTTCTTATCTTCATGAGTTTTTAGAAAGTTCAAAGAACGAAAAGACTTTAAAAATAAGCAAGATCATTAATCTTGTTCCGAAAGGCCGTGTTTTTCTGGTATCTGTCCCTCTTTTTAATGCGCCTCATTTTGAAGGATTTATCATTAGCACCGTTGATGTTGATCTTATGCTTCGAGAAGTCCTGAAAGAAAGCGTAAGTTCTGGCTTTGAAGTTGCTTTTTTTGAAGGAATACAAAAGAAACATAGCTTTTTCAAATCTGGCATAGATTATGTCCAAGACATCACCGCCAAGATTGAACTTAATCTTTATAATTTGTATTGGACCATGGAATTATGGCCTTCCCTAAAGTCTTATTCACGACATATATATACCTTTCTTTCCCTATTAATTCTTTTTATAGGGTCATTAAGTGCGCTTCTTCTCTTTGTGACGATTCGCTCCCGGCAAATGCTCAGGCAGGCTAAAGATATTCTTGAATTGAAGCTTATAGACACAAGCTTGCATGTAAAAGACCTCCAATATCTTAAGGAGATGGTAGATACCTTGCAAGCTTGTACCTCTCTCGAAAGCGCAGCCTTTCCCCTTGCAAAATCCTGTGAGCTCTTTTTCCCATCAACATCGGGCATGGTTTATTTAGCGGGAAAGCATTCTGAAATTCTAAACCCTTTTTCTCATTGGGGGATGAGATCTTCAAGATCGCCTCCCTTCTTAAAAAATAAATGTTTGGCTATCAGTCAAGGAAGGATTTTCCATATAAGTGGAGGAGACAACACGAAGTGGTGTCCGCATATCAAAAAACCTTCATCCAGTTTGGATAAGCAGGGTTTTTTATGCCTGCCTCTTCTGGATCAGGAGGGTCCCTTTGGACTTTTATATATTCATGACAACCAGATTTTGTCCCTCCCGGAAAATGAACAAACAAAAAAAATTGCATTAGCAGAAACATTTGCAAGACAACTTTCTCTCTCACTTACAAGCTTAAAGACACATGATCTTCTCAGTAATCAAGCCATAGTTGATCCTCTGACAGGTCTTTATAATAGGCGTTATTTTGATGAATCCTTGCGGATCGCACTTTCAGAGGCAAAAGGTCGATCTCAGCTCCTTACCCTTCTCATGATAGATATTGATCATTTTAAAATGGTTAATGATACTTATGGTCACGAAGCAGGTGATGAAGTTCTTAAGAAAATTGCATTATTATTGCAGAAGTACTATCGTAAAGAGGATATTGTTTGCCGCTTTGGGGGGGAGGAATTTATGATTATTTTGCCAGAAACACCTCTTAAAGTCGTTCTTGATAAAGCGAGGGATATCCGAAAAGCGGTCCCTAAGATTAATTTATCTTTTAAGGGGGAAAAAATTAAGAATATCACCATTTCTATAGGCATCGCCTCCTACCCAGAACATGGATTCTCGATGAAGAAACTCGTGAGTACAGTTGATAAGGCACTCTATAAAGCAAAAGCTTTAGGTCGCAATAGAATTGAAGTTGCCTAATTCTTCAAGCCTCTAGGGAACAATCCAAAGTTATGTAACCGACCGGCGGGAATTCATTCTTACTTAAGTTGGGGTCGAATGTAATATATAACTTTAATCAAATTTTATCTTGCCTCATGACAAAGTTATGTTTATGGTTCAGCATAAATGCTAATTTCTACGGCTGTTAAAGAGGAAAAACCCATGATGATTCACCCAAAAGCAAGACCCCTGATATCAAAATTATCTCTACCGACCCCTATACAGAAATATTTTTCTAACCTCGACTGGGAAATCGACCTAAGTAACAACACAAATCCTTATGTAGGAGGCTTTTCTGAATATCCAGATGTCAAACAAAATGACCTCAAGATGCTTTATTTAAATAGGATCCTTGGTATAAATCCTTCCCCCTACACTTCAAACGGAACCAGAGAAGTCCTTACCTTTGAAAACGTCCTATTTACAGCCGGATCGATGGAAGGGCTGGACTTGATATTAAGAACTTTTGCTGAACCAAATAAAGATGTTATTTGTGTCACCCTCCCAAGTTTTTCTGCTTACACTCACTGGGCCTTGATCCACAATTTAGAAGTCAAAGCGATTCCTCTCCTTGGCAGCAACCTCAACCTTATCGATGAGGAAGAGATCATTCAACTGAATCCAAAAATTATTTTTTTATGTGACCCCAACAATCCAACGGGAACAAAGCTCACTCCTGAAGCGATCCAAAAGCTCTGCAGCTCCCTAGACGGATTTGTTATCGTTGATGAGGCCTATATCGAGTTTTCTGATCAACCCTCATCCATTTTTTATTTAAATAAATACAAAAACTTAATAATTCTCCGAACCTTTTCCAAGGCCTGGGGGCTCGCAGGTGTGCGTTGTGGGGCAATCATCGCGGATGAACCTATTATTAATGCCTTAAGATATGTCCAGCTTCCCTTCTCTTTTTCCTCATCGTCTCAAGAAAAAGTGGAAGAACGACTGCTTAATCCCGAAAAGACCTTTACTTCATGGGAAAGAATCAAAAAAAATAGAAAAGAGATGCTGGAAGAATTATCAAATCTTGGGGGTATTGCTAAAGTTTTCGAGAGTGATACGAACTTTATCATGCTCGTTCTTAAGGACTTTCAGAAAACCATCCATTTATTAAATGAAAACAAAATCCGCGTTCTTGATTGTTCTGCAAGCGTTCCCAATTCCATAAGAGTGTCTTTAGGAACAGAAGAACAAAACCAGAAATTTTTGGAGGTTCTGAGGAAGAGCTAGGCTCCGTGAACAAAAATTGAACTGTCTCCCTGATGTGTCATTCTTGGTAAGAAATGCTTAGTTTTCCAGAGGAAAACCTTAGCCTTTCTTGACCGAGGATCTTACCCGCCGAGAGATCCTCGGCCAAGAAAAGGTAAGATTTTTCTTCGAAAAACCAACCTTTTCTTGCCAAGGATGACACCAATTGGTGTTGCGGCTAAAAATTTGTTGAAGAGTTTCTAACCTAACTCTTCCACTTAATATTGCACCCAATGCTGGGCTTTTGATCTTGAGGAACAGGCTCTCCACTGATGATAGAATCTAAAGCAGCCTTCAGATCCTTACCCGTCACAGGGATTTGATTGCCTGGCCTTGAGTCATCAAACTGACCACGATAAACACATGAAAGAGATTGATCAAATACATAAAAATCAGGGGTACACGCTGCATCATAGGCTTTTGCAATTTCTTGGGTTTCATCATAAAGATAAGGGAAAGGAAACATCAATTCTTCGGCAAGCTTTTTCATATTGGGAGGGGAGTCTTCAGGATAGTCTTCCACATCATTTGAATTGATAGCAATAAAGCTTATCCCTTTAGGAGTATACTGATTTGCAACGTTTATGAGCTCCTTTATGATATGCTTAACAAAGGGACAATGGTTGCAAATAAACATGATCACGGTTGCTTTGTTTGATTTGAGGTCAGAAAGATTCAGTACTTTCCCTGAAACAACGTCCTGAAGACTGAAGTCGGGAGCCTTTGTGCCAAGAGGGATCATTTGTGATGGAGTGACAGCCATTTTATATCTCCTTTTTAGGGAATTGATTTTTATTAAGCTCGATTATACCCCAAAACTGCTCATGTACCGAGAGAATAAAGCATGAGATCTTTATCCTTTTGATCACTCAGAGCAGTTCTTCTCTTTCCAAATGAAAAATCACATTAAAACTCCATTTTTAAAAGAGGGTGACTTTCCTGAAGTTGACGCAAGGCTTCTTTCCCTTCCTCACCAATCTTAGTCCCGTATAAATGTAATGATTTGAGAGTGGTGTTTTTCTTCAAAGCTTCAGCCAGAAAATTGGCTCCCTCCGTACGAATTTTTTTATTAGCGTCTAATTCTAATTTCTTAAGGGAAGTATTGTTTTCTAACAACTTAGCAATGGCCTTTGCCCCTTGGCTTGTCACACCAGTATTTACGAGTGATAATTTTTTGAGTGTGTGATTATGCATTAATCCATCAACTATGTATTCAATTCCCTTATCACCTAAATTGTTACCGGTTAACCGTAGTGAAGCTAAGCTTTTATTTTCTCTTAACATTCCACCGAGGGCTCTTGCTCCCTCTGTGCCTATGTCATTACCACTTAAATCCAATAAGACGATGCTATTGCTTTCATTTATTGTATCAGCGAGGGCCTCTGCCCCTTTGTCGCCAATGTGATTATCATCTAACCGTACAGAGGTTAGAACAGGGTGGTTCATAAGCCCTTTAGCGACTGCTGCTACTCCGTCATCTCTAATTTTATTTCCGCTTAAATTGAGTGAAGTCAGAGCAGGAGAGTTCATGATGGCATTAACCAGAGTTTGAACTCCTTCAGCACGAATTCTATTGTCAGCTAAATCGAGTACAGTCAGAGTTGAAGAGCTCTTAATGGCACTAGCCAGAGTTTGAACTCCTTCAGCACGAATTTGATTTCCTCTTAAATTGAGTGAAGTCAAAGCAGGAGAGTTCTTAATGGCTTCACCCAGGCTGATCATTCCCTGCTTACCAATCCTTTCAACACAAAATCTACTATTGCTTAAATCGATTGAAATAAGGCAATTAATTTTCGTTAATATTTCTAGTTCTTTACCTGCCAACATTCCGTGAGAACAACTCAGTGAAACTGGTGCTATCCTATCGTTTAAGGTTTCTTCCCCCATTCTCCCACCATACCCTGTATCAACATATATGTGAGCTAAGAAAGGATAAGCATTCAGTGTATTGATCGCCTGGCTCCAAGTAACTCCTCCCGAGTACGAAGAAAATGCGGAAGTAATTTTGGATCTTATTAAGTCCTGATCCTCAATTGCCAAATCATCCAAACTATCCCACAATTTCCCTATATCGACTAACTTCCAATCTCCTAAGTCGTCGTTTTTGTCAAGGAACGCTATCTTAATATTCTTTTTGGGTAAAAGAGATTTGGCTTTTTCAATGCTACGAGGAGTCACCATGTATCCCTCTCGGGGGGGTGGAACAACAATCTGCAAGTCATCTCTCATTAATAATTTTGCTAACTCACGATCAGATGGCTCATATGTGAACGTGACTTGTGTAGGCCTATCAGGGGCTCGTTGACCTTCTTCAGTTTCTTTCTTTAAGAAAGAATCTAAATCTTTTGAAGATTTAATAACAATTTCCTGAGCTTTGCCAAGCTTAGAGCTATCATCTTTTGTCAGGCTTTTTGATACCAAGCCAGCATTACGAGGAAGATCTGAAGGTGATATAGACTCTTCCATCCCATAACATGCTGTTGATGTGAAAAGAAGGAGTGGTAATAATTTTCTAATATCCATAACGATGTCCTTATTAAATATCTATATACAATGTAATGTGCATAAAATAAAAAACAAGTGCATAAGTGAAGACTAAATCACTTGATTCCAAGTTTTTTTAAGTATAAAGGCAAGTCTAAAACAACTTTTTCCCATTCTCAACCCTTGGGTCGAGTGTTGCAAGGCATACCGCTCCTTGAAGATCTGGACACCCTACCATGAGGAATTGGGATTCAAATCCTGCGATATTCTTTGCCCCTAAATTGACAACGCCCAAAACTTGCCGTCCCACGAGAGACTCAAGCGTATAGTGAGTTGTAACTTGGGCTGATGTTTGGAGGATTCCAAATTCAGGACCAAAGTCTGCCCATACCTTGTAGGCCGGTTTCTGAGCTCGCGGGAAAGGTTCAGCCTTGATAATTGTTCCAGAACGGATGTCGACTTTCGCGAAATCTTCATAAGATAGTGTCATTGTAAAATCTCCTTATAGCCATAGGGCTAATAAATACGTGTTAATAAATGATTTGAGTTTATAAAAGGGAAAGGCCAATGCAGTTGGCCATAGAAAATCCCAACCTTAGGCGTTGCCCGGTCGCTTATAGAGAAAACAAGGATTCTTTGTAAATCTACTTAATGTCATAATAATAACATAGGGAAGATGTTTTCAAAAAGCAAGGGGTCCCTTCCAATCCACATTGCCATTCTTGATTCTTTCTCCTAGAGTGCAAAGAAAAAGACATAAAACATGTTTTACATAGCCTTTCGCATGCTTGTTGGAGATCGGGGGAAATTCTTAGGAATTATTCTGGGCCTTTCGTTCGCCTCCCTCATCATGACTCAACAACCAGGCCTTTTCGTGGGTATTATGACCCGCGCCTATAGTTTTATTACGGACCTTGGTTTGCCTGATATTTGGGTTATGGATCCCACGGTTCAATATATTGATGACATTAAACCCATGCCAGATACTTATCTTTATCGTGTTGCAAGCGTTGAAGGCGTCGAGTGGGCAAAACCTTTATATAAGGGAACTATTCAAGTACGCCTCCATAGCGGAACGTTCCAAACCTGTAACTTGATTGGTCTAGACGATACGACCTTAATTGGTGCTCCTGCCGTGATGCTTGAAGGAAGGATTGCGAGCTTGAGGCGAAATGCAGGAATTATCGTTAACGAAGAAGGGGCTCTCGATAAGCTCGCAAATCCTCCAACGTATCCCGGGGGACCGAAAATTCCCCTCCGGGTCGGTCAAGAGCTCGAGTTGAATAATAATCGTGGAATTGTCGTTGGGATTGCACGAACGACACGTACCTTTCAGTCTCAACCGGTTATTTTTACAACCTATTCAAATGCGACCCTTTTTACGCCGCCACAACTGAATTTGCTCAGCTTTGTTCTTGTTAAAGCCAAGCCAGGTGAAAACTTGCAGGTTCTTTGTGATCGTATTAAACGACTTACAGGATTAATCGCTTACACGAGACAACAATTTAAGGATCTAACCGTCACTTATTATTTAAAGTATACGGCCATTCCTATTAACTTTGGTGTGTCTGTCCTTCTTGGGTTTTTGGTAGGAGCGGCTATTGCTGGACAAACGTTTTATAATTTTACCTTAGAAAACCTGCGCTATTTTGGCGTTTTGAAAGCCATGGGGACTTCTGATAAAACCCTCCTTTACATGATTATCTTTCAAGCCCTTATCGTAAGCTTTATTGGATACGGCTTGGGTGTTGGGTGCACAGGATTGTTTGCATTATTCACACGAAGTACCGTGGTTGCCTTTCGTTTTCCATGGCAGCTCTTTGTCTTCAGCACTGTTGGAGTAACTATCATTGCCTCCTTTGCTGCCCTCCTGAGCATTCGAAAGGTGATAACCCTTGAGCCTGCTGTTGTGTTCAGGAGTTAGCCTACAATGGAATCAGGTCAACTTGCTGTTAAATGTAAAAATGTCATTAAAATCTATGGTCAGGGAGCGAGTGGGTCATCTATTCACAACCTCTTGAGGAAGCGATTCTGATGAAAATTCTTTAAGAAGATGGTCATTTACATGGGATGTAACCATATCTACCGCAAGATCGATGGCATGGGCAAACCCAAGAGCATCCGCTCCTCCATGACTCTTAATCGCAATACCATTCAAACCCAACCAAATACCCCCATTATAGCGCCTATAATCTAAACGGAGGGACAGCTTTTTCAGCATGGGACTCGCCAAAAGATAGCCCAAACGTGCAACCCAAGAACTTTGGAAGGCTTCTTTAATATAGTGAAGGGAAAGCTGCATAACGCCTTCAGCTGCCTTAAGAACCACATTGCCCGTAAATCCATCCATAACGACCACATCGACTGTACCGCGGGTGATATCGTCTCCCTCAATAAAACCATAAAAATTATCTTTGATAGAAGAGACGCGAATAAGATCTGCGGCCCCCTTTACAATAGCATTTCCTTTAATGTCTTCAGAACCCACATTCATCAGCCCTACCTTGGGCTTTGGCAACTGGAGAACGTAACGAGCAAAAATTTCTCCCATGATTGCAAATTGTTGGAGGTTTTTAGAGGAGCATTCCACATTAGCTCCTAAGTCTAAAAAGATAATCTCCCCCTTTAAGGTAGGAGCAAGACTAGCCAGAGCAGGACGCTCAATACCAGGCATCGTTTTTAAGAGCATTTTCGCAAGCGCCATATAGGCCCCCGTATTCCCTGCGGAAATCACACCTTGGGCGCGCCCTTCTGCAACGGCTGTAATGGCTTGGCGCATACTTGAGTTCGGAAGCCCTCTTAAAGCTGCACTTGGCTTTGTCTCTGACGTGATAATTTCATCACAAGGGATAAAAGTAACTTTTCCTTCCAATGCTTTCGCTTGAGCAAGCAAGGGTTCAACGGCTTTTTGATCCCCGTAGAGAAGGAAGTGAACGAAAGGATAACGTTGTGCCGCGGTAACCAAACCTTGGATAATGACTCCAGGTGCTTGATCTCCGCCCATCGCATCAACAGATAATGTAAATGTCACTCTAGAATCTCCCTCTTTATGGAAGACCCGTTAAGCAACGGGTGCTGTTTCTATCACCTGTCCTAAGACTTGACGTCCCTTATAATAGCCACAGGCAGGACACAGATGATGAGGAAGTTTGCGGTCTCCACAATTGGAGCACTCAACACTCGCAACTTGCTTGAGAGCATGATGAGCCCGTCGCATCTTGCGGCGGGAGGGTGACGTTTTCTTTTTAGGAACTGCCATTGTATACTACCTATCGTTCTCATGAATGTTAGATTGCTTGTTTAACTTAAAAAAAAGATAACAGCAAGTATTTCCTATCCTTACAAGAATGTGATACACTTCTCTTTAAATTGTCACAAGATGAAATTCAAGCCCCAGGGAGCAAAAAAACAATGAAACCTTATTTTTCACTGATTATCCTTGGCTTCCTTTTTGAGAGCCAACCTGCTTTTTCTCAAACTTCTTCATCTTCAACTTATGCTGTCCTTACACAAAACCACAAACTTATGGAATTGGATAATCCTTCAGTAAGTTTTGCTCCAGCATTCATGGGCCAGTTATCGGGGATGTCGAATGCAAGAGAAGCAGGAGGAGGCTTAAGCTGTGTCGTCATCCTTAATCCAGACTGGACTTATCCAAATGCTCTCGTAACCCCTTTTTGCTTTAATGCTCAAACAGATTGTATTCGTTATGATCTTATGCAACAAC
>Ga0206916_1001_pt2 | contig 54756 bp, 48 predicted proteins | sample Alteio_BWOrgHeat_71_FD_152957 | JGI IMG/M metagenome (GOLD analysis project Ga0206916, IMG submission 152957) | Enriched cells from forest soil in Barre Woods Harvard Forest LTER site, Petersham, Massachusetts, United States -... | ecosystem: Environmental > Terrestrial > Soil > Temperate forest >... | reverse complement strand
GTCTATCGATATGTCGTGTATCCTTCTCACTTGGAAAGTCTAAAACGAATACAAGTGTTTGTGGATTTTCTTTTAAAGAAAATGCAAGAAGAAGAATTTTAGCATCAAACTTAAACACAAGTAAAACATCCCTCTTGTTAACTAAATTTTAAAAGTTTTCCTATATTTTTTATGTTATAAATATTTTTTAGAGTAAGGAGAATTTATGAGGAAAGTTCATTTTTTAACTTTTTCTATTATAGGAATAGGAATGATTTACAGTTTAGCTTATGCAAATCCTTCCTGTCGATCCCAAGTTCCCGATTCAGAAGATGCTGATAGGTGCATAAAAAAGGTGGTAAATCAAGATGTTGCGGGTCTTTATAATTTTGCACTTGCTAAAGGCCACCTAGCAGATACGGGGGACATTGGGACAGAATGTGAAGATCTTAATATGCCCGGTAGAAGATCGTATTTTTCAAAAGATAGAAAACTTTTTACGACCGCAATACAATCAATCGCTTTTATTGATTGCGAACAAAATTATGAGAATCTTGATTTTTGGGCATGCCACGGCACAATTAAAGGTCACGCTTGTACACGTAAACCTAACGCTGACAATTTTATTACTACAACTACAGTCTTTTTTTCTGTCAGTAGGCAGACGGGGAACATTTTGACATTTTATCCAGTTCCGGGAAGGGGATATTGAGCTTGATAAACATAGAAAATTACCAAACTTTAATTTATATCGGAGATGATGATATCGAGACGCTCAGACGTGATCGTTAAAAGAGGAGTATCATAAAAACACCCCTTTCAATTCCTCTACCAGATCCAGCTTTTCCCAAGAAAATCCGCCATCTGGATCGACCTTCCGGCCGAAGTGGCCATAGGCAGCGGTGCGCGTATAAATGGGTCGGTTAAGGTTTAATTTCTCTCTTATCCCCCTTGGCGTTAGGTCGACAAGATCTCGTATTGTGCTGAGAAGGCGGTCATTGGGAATGAGGCCTGTTCCGTGGGTATTGATGTAAAAAGATGTCGGATCGGCGCGGCCTATGGCATAAGAAAGCTGTAAGGTACATCGATCAGCAAGTCCTGCGGCGACTATATTTTTGGCTATGTAGCGCGCCATATAGGCTGCAGATCGATCTACTTTTGTGGGATCTTTTCCTGAAAAGGCACCTCCCCCATGAGGAGCCATTCCCCCATAGGTATCGACAATGATCTTTCGTCCTGTAAAACCGATGTCACTCTCAGGCCCGCCAATCACAAATCGTCCTGTCGGATTGACCAAAAAAGAGTCTTCTCCACAAAACCACCCTTCAGGAACGACTTTTTTAATATAAGGACGAATGAGCGTTTTTATATCTTCGGAATTTAAACCTTCCATATGTTGAAGAGACACGACAATCGACGTCGTTCTGACGGGGTGATGATCGACATATTTCACTGAAAACTGACATTTCCCATCGGGGCGAAGCTGGGGCAAAAGACCTTTCTTTCGGTCAATCGCCAAAAGATGCAAAAGCGTATTGGAAAAATAAAGGGGGGTTGGCATAAGTTCTTCATTCTCACGGGTTGCATAGCCAAACATCATGCCTTGATCGCCTGCCCCTTCATTGTCAGCTAATCCTCGAATAATATCCGGAGATTGAGTGTTTAAGCTGACTTCAATGTTCACCGTGCGCCAATCAAAGCTTGAATCTTCATAACCAATGTCACGAATACGTGCCCGTACAACTTCTTCAATTTGCTTACGAGCAAGGAGAGAAAGATCGCTTACTTCTCCCAAAATAAGAACACGACCTGGGGCAACAACAGCTTCAATGGCCGTGCGTGCATGAGGATCTTTTGTGAGGTAGGCGTCTAGAATCGCGTCCGATATCTGATCGCAGACCTTATCAGGATGGCCTTCGGCCACGGATTCACTGGTGAAAATAAAATTTTTCATAACATCGTGCCTTATTAGAAAAAAGTAATATACCACAAATGCGTTTGAGATGAATCAGTAGCTTGTCTATTCTATCTTAATAAGGATTGCAAAATGTAATCTGCATCCCTAAATTAAAAGTGCTCAATATAATGAGCTATGTTAAAAGTATTTAATTTTTTTAAGGAGTTCAAAATATGAAATATTTTAGTAAGGTAAGCGCGTTGGCTATTTTAGCGAGCTTTGTAGGAACAGGATTTGCTTTTGCGATGGAGGAGCAAGAAAAAGCTGGCGCTGGCCATACTGCACGTCAGCAAGTACCATCTCAAGATGACTACGCAAAGAGGGTCGTAGACTTTGCTAATCGACATAATTTAGATTCTCTATTTCCCACAGCTAGTGGGCAACCGCGATCCGAGAGGAAAAAGCTCCGTAATGTAAAGAGATGGGAAGGGTTATTAAAGTTGGTGGGTTTTGAACCACCGCCAGCACCTGTATCAACATCAACACCTTCCCCCACTGTAAATCTTGCAACATTGTTGAACAGCACCAGCATTTCTCCTCAGCCTCAAGTACGGAATGATCAGCCACGGCTCCCTCAGCAAGAAGAGCTCGATTAGTCAAATAACAACGATGGCGCTCCTGAGAGCGCCATCAATTGAGATGGGGCTATTCTTCCCGTCGTATTATAAAAGAAAACACCCAAGCCAAACCAAACATGCCCATGATCAACCCCAACGTTATCCAATCTCCCCATCGTGCATAAAAAGGGACAATGCGTGTGGGACTAGGAAGAAAGACATCAAGGATCCCTTTTTTACTCAAACTAATGCTTCCGATATTTCGACCATAGCCATCAAAGACGGCTGAAACGCCAGAGTTCGCTGAACGGACAAGAGGCACTCCTTCCTCAATTGCCCGGAAGCGGGCCGTCTCTAAATGCTGATAAGGTCCTGATGTATTCCCATACCACGCATCATTTGTGACATTAATCATCCATCCGGGGCGCTTTTGGGTGGGATTAATGACAGCCGTTGGAAAGATGACTTCATAACACACAAGGCCACTAAAGGGGGGTAAGCCCATCGGAAGAGAAATCGTCTCAGGCCCTGGCCCTGCGGTAAAATCTACATTTCCTGCCGTGATTTTTTTAAGCGATCCCTTTCCGAACAAAGCATCTAGTGTCATTCTAAAGGGAATATATTCTCCAAAAGGGACAAGGTGAGATTTATCGTACGATGAAACGATGTTCCCTTGATCATCGAGAACAAGAAGACTGTTCCAAATCGTAAGAGGTATCTTTCCCGGTGGCGTTCGCCGGATGGTTCCTGTGAACAGAAGAGCTCCTTTAGGCATGATTTCTGAGATTCGTTTGCGCATGAAAAGCTCTTGTTCCAAGAAGAAAGGAACGGCCGATTCTGGCCATATGATCGCCCTAAGAGGAGCGGTAGAAGGCCTGGCCGTCATCTTCAAAAGTTGCTGAAAGTTGTCTTCCCTTTGCACCGGATCCCATTTCAGGGTTTGGGGGACGTTGGGTTGAACAAGTCGAATGAAGAGAGGGGGGGAGGCTAAAATATCTGGATGATCAAGTCGGCCTTTTCCCCAAACCCAACAGAGAACGGCAATCAGGTAAATACAAAGGGCAGTATTTCTTTCAAAAGTCTTCGTTCCGAAGAGATATCCCAAACATACGGCCATTAAGAGGGTGAGGAGGCTTAGCCCATAAACGCCCGCAAGGGAGGCGGCTTGCGCCATTTCTGGGCTAAAAGCCCAGGCATATCCTTCTAAATTCCATGGAAAGCCTGTAAATATATGGCCTCTGATCCATTCCACACCCACCCAAATGGCGGCAAAGGAAAAGGCTCGGCTTATGCCGTTATAAGGCCAGAGCTTTACCCCCATAAAAGAGAGTCCTGTAAAGATTGCAAGAATTGCAGGAACCCCAAGAAGGGCAAAAGGGATGAGCCACCAAAAGGCATTCAAGTCCACGGTTAAGGCATGGGCAATCCAATAAAGTCCAGCCGTAAAATGTCCTAAGCCAAACCACCATCCCAACCAGAAAACTCTGAAAAAAGAAGATTTGTTCTCAATGTCATGCTCAAGTAAAAACCATATTCCACTTAAAGAAAGAAGAAGGGCCGGAAAAATAAAGAGGGGAGGATAGGCTAAAGCACCTAGAGCTCCTAAAACCAAGGCAATCCCGCGTTGAGACCAGGGCTTAAGGAAGAGGGAGGGAACCCTAAGCTTACGCATTGGTGGGCTGTGCGGAGGCGGGAAGTCCATGAATCCCTACACGTTTGATGCGTCTCGAGTCAGCCTCAATAATTTCAAATTCAACGCCGGATGAATGAGCGATCAATTCCCCACGTTGGGGAATCCGATCGGTTAAATGAAGAACAAGTCCACCAATGGTTTCAATATCTTCTTCTTTTTCTTCTGCAGTGAGGAGGGAACCAATTTTTTCTTCCAGTTCCTCAATATCCATGCGTCCGTCCACAATCACAACCCCATCAGGTCTGCGGAGAAAGTGGGGAGACGTTGTCAATTGAGCGACGTCTTGAATATCTCCAACAATTTCTTCAACCAAGTCGCTTATGGTTACAAGCCCATCTACTCCACCGTATTCATCGACGACAAGAGCTATTTTCTCTCCGGTTGAGCGCATTTTCAGGAGCAAATCCAGAATGCGCATTGAAGGAGAAATAAAGTCAATTTTGTAAAGATGATCCTGAAGTTTAAAATTCTTCTGTGTGGCGTCCAAGAGATCCCGCAAATGAATGTAGCCCAGAATATCATCAAGGGTTTGGCGATAGACAGGAAGACGCATAAGCTTACTGGATTTAAAGACTTTTTTAACATCTGCTAATGAGCTATCGTGAGAGATTCCAATAATTTCAGCTCGTGCAATCATCAGATCTTTGGCTGTAAGATCTCGCAAATTAAGGATATTTGTGAGCATTTCCCGCTCGTCAGGGGCCAGGGACGTATCAGCAATTTCCTCTTCTTCAATAAGTTCTTCAAGGGTTTCTCTTAAAGATCCTTCGCCTTCTTTCTTTTTAAGAAGAGAGCGAAAAAAGTTCAGTAACTCCTTCATTTATCCTCATAGGGGTTGTTAATATGGAGCTCTTTTAAAATTCGAATTTCCATGTTTTCCATTTCTTTGGCTTCATTCTCTTGTTCATGATCATACCCTAAAAGATGCAAAAAACCATGGATAATCAAATGAAGGGTATGATGAAGAGGAGAAATTCCACTCGTCCTTGCTTCTCGCATCACGGTTTCATAAGCGAGAATGATATCTCCGAGCTCACCTTTTTCTTCAGAAGGGAAGGAAAGCACATTCGTGGGCTTGTTCCTATTGCGAAAAGTTTTGTTGAGTTCTTGCACTTCCGTGTCGCCTGAGAAAACCACGCTAACTTCCGTTTCAGAAAAATCTTTGTCCAAGATCTCTGCTGTTTTTTCCAGGGCACAAGATATTTCCTCTTTCAAAGAAGGGGCGCGTTGAGTCCAGATCTTGTGATGAAGGATGAAGTTAACGATGGGTTTTTTTGTTCTCATAGGCCCTAACAATTCGTGATACCAAAGGGTGGCGAATGACGTCTCGTTCCGTAAAATTAATAAACCCAATTCCTCTGACCCCGACAAGTGTGTCAATTGCATCTTGAAGACCAGAGGGTACGCCTTTGGGTAAGTCTATCTGGCTCAAATCTCCTGTGACAATCATCCGCGAATTATTTCCTAGGCGTGTTAAAAACATTTTCATTTGAACTTCGGTCGTGTTTTGCGCTTCATCTAAAATGATCACTGAATCAGAAAGAGTCCTTCCTCTCATAAAAGCTAAAGGAGCCACTTCTATTTCCCCAAGGGCTATTTTTCTCGTCACTTGCTCAAGGGGAAGCATATCGTGGAGAGCATCATAAAGAGGACGCAAGTAAGGGTCAACTTTCTCCCGAATATCTCCTGGCAAAAAACCAAGACGTTCCCCAGCTTCGACAGCAGGGCGAGAGAGAATAAGGCGGTCCATTTGGCCTGCCATCATCATTTCAACCCCGAGGGCTACGGCGAGATAGGTTTTTCCTGTTCCTGCTGGACCCTCTGCAAACACAAGATCGTTCTCCTTGAGAGATTTTATATAGGCTGCTTGTTGCTGTGAGCGAGCGGCAATGACGCGACGTTTTGTCGTAAGAAAGGTTTCTTCATGAGGTTCTTTATCACTCGCCTGGCGAAGAGCTGTCATCACATCGGTTGTATCAACTTGTTTTCCCTCTTGAAGACGTAGATAAAGGGAAGCCAACGTGTGCCCAGCAATGCGCGTATTTTCCTCTTCACCTTGAATGGCAACCTGATTCCCTCGGGTAGTGATCGTTACAGGGATTTCCTTTTCAAGAAGTTTCAGGTTACTTTCTTGGCTTCCAAAAAGCTCAATCAGAAGCGTATTATCTTCAAATTCTAAGTAGGTCGTTGATTGTTTGTTATTAGATCCCATGGATGCTTATTACATTCACTTAAAGTCCTTATTATAAACATAAATCGCTTTTTTTCAAAGGGTGAATCGTTTCGACTTTTTTGGGAGATTAGGGCTATAGCCAACATGTATCACTAATCAAAATGAATATTGAGTGTTGGAAGGGTTTAATGACTGGATTGCTTCGTCACTGCGTTCCTCGCAAAGACGAGCGGAGTATGCTTTCCCTAGCCGTCTTCGCGAGCCCACAAAGTGGGCGCAGCGATCCAGAAACACAAAATTTCATTCATAATGAATCCATATGGATAAAAAGGAGGTCTGTTAAGGCAAACACCCAGGAAAGAAAGGAACAACCAGCCTTAAAAGCCTCCTTCTTGGGTTTAGTCCTTTTCCTCTCGGTAGACATTTTTATTAGCTTCATCAAGCGCACGACAAACTTGTCGTGCCTCATAAGCCAAAATATCCAGCTTATCTGAAATGATAGATAATTTTTGGATTTTATAGTCGAGACCTTTGAAAAAAGACTTCGACACGGTTATAGTGTCATTAGGCATGATCAAATCTCCTATAGTGATTTGGTTGTGTTAGCGACGTATAGGTGTTTCGGACCTATGCGTCGCGCTCAGCTTACCAATGAAATTGAACCAAAGCAACTCCATTTTAGAAATTTTTAGTTAATCCCCGTTTTGGATAAAGAGTCATGCAAACCTCTCATCGATTTCGGAGGGGTGACACAAAAAGGTGTGATTTATTAGGTTCCGTGAAGAAAATTTCAAATGACCACACGATGTGTCATCCTTGGCAAGAAATGCTTGTTTTCCAAGGGAAAACATTAGCATTTCTTGGCCGAGGATCTCATCGGCGACAAGATCCTCGGGTCAAGAAAAGTCATTGTTTTTCAAAGAAAAACAAGCATTTCCTGGCCCGAGGATGATACGCATGGATGATGGTTAAAAAATTTCTTTACGGAGCCTATTATACGATCTCAAAAGTGGCCACAACCTAGATGCAATAGAAAGGGACTTTGAGTCCCTTTCTATTGATGGATTTAGGAGGCCTTATCAGCTGGGGCTTTGTCTGCTGCAGGAGAAGCGGCTTCTTTCAATTTTTTATTCAGCTCTTCTGCACTGACATAACCAGGAAGCACTGTGGTTTCGCCCACAATTAAGGTTGGCGTTCCATTTATTCCTAAGGTTTGTGAAAGTTTGAGCGTTTCATCCATTTCAGCTTTGATAGCCTTGTTATCCATATCCTCCTGAAGCTTTTTGGTATCAATACCCAGAGAGCTTGCTATCTTTAGGATCTGCTTTTTCGTTAAAGTTTTGTCGGATGAATAAATAGCCCCTTGAAGTTTGTCATATTTTCCCTGCTCCTTTGCCGCAAGCATGGCTTTTATGGCTATCTCAGAATTTGAACCCATAATGGGTATATCCTTAAAGATGATCTTTACATCCTTATTTGTACTTAATAACGTCGTTATTTCTTTATAAAACTTTTTACAGTATCCGCAATGAGGGTCCATAAAGACGACTAAGGATTGGGTTCCGTGAAGATTCCCTGCCGTAGGAGTTGCAGGGTCATTAAAGATTTTATCTTTATTTGCAGAAACAGCTTTTTCCATCTTAGCAACAGATTCTTTCTGTTGTTTCTCCATCCCGTCTTGAAAAGAGGTCATGATGATTTCCGGATTTTTGGTAATATAGTTTGAGACAACTTTTTCAATTTCAGCAATTTGGGTTGGCGTAAGTGTGGAAGCTGCAGGTTGAGAAGGAACCTTTACGGGAGGAGCATTTTCTGCAAATGCACCATTTATAAGACCAAGGCTTGCGAAAGATAAAAGGCATATATACGTTTTTTTCATTGTTTATTCTCCCTTTCAATGATGAGAAAAGGATAGACAATTCTTGAACATTTAACAAGGAACTTAATTTCAGAGGCTAAAGAACATGAATCTTATTACCCATTGTACACCTTCACTGCGCACTCTCGAGGAAACTTTTCATGACCATTTTGACACCTGTATGATCGAAATCGATTTCAACCTTATCACCTTCAACAGAAAGGACACGACCATACCCAAATTTTAGGTGAAAGACCCGTTGGTTCACCTGAAATTCCTTCTTCTCTGAGGATCGTACGGGGGGCTCAGCGGCCCGTAATTGAGGGGCAGGAGCGCGTCGCCTGAAGGACTGAGAATGCCCCCCAACGTTCGTCCGTTCCGTATGTTCTATGGGGAGCTCTTCCACAAAGCGAGAGGGAAGGCTCGACTGCCATTGGTTGTGAACCCGGCGATTCGCTGCAAAAAGAATGATGGCCCTCTCCCGTGCCCGTGTCAGACCAACGTAAGCTAGACGCCGTTCTTCTTCCAGGCCCGCGCCGCCCGCCTCTCCGAGGGCTCGTGGGTGAGGGAAAAGCCCTTCTTCCCACCCTGCAAGAAAAACCGTATTAAACTCAAGACCTTTTGCGCTATGGAGGGTCATGAGGTTTACCATCTCAACACTTGTGCCACTGGTGTTTTCCATGACAAGACTGACGTGTTCTAAAAAGGCTGGCAAACTTTCAAACTCATCAATGGCGTTCACAAATTCTTTGAGGTTTTCAAGACGCCCCGGCGCCTCAGGGGATTTATCCGCCTGCCACATGGCTGTGTATCCTGATTCATCCAAGATAATACGCGCAAGCTCCCCATGGGGAGTTGTCTCTAACTGTTTGCGCCAGCGGCTTATATCAAACAAAAGCCCTTCAAGGGCTGCTTTGGCTTTCCCACGTAATTCATCGGTGTCCATCAAGCGCAGGGCAGCTTCCGTCAGAGGGATCTCTTCATAGCGGGCATATTGATGAAGGATTTGAAGCGTACTTGTGCCAATTCCACGCTTAGGCGTATTCATAATACGCTCAAACGCCAGGCTATCACTCGGTTGGACAACAATGCGCATGTAGGCGAGTGCATCCCGAATTTCAAGGCGCTCATAAAACCGAGGGCCACCAATGACGCGATAGGGAACCCCAAGGGTTATAAAACGCTCTTCAAACTCACGGGTTTGGAACCCAGCCCGTACAAGGATCGCCATGGAATTTAAAGATTGGCCTTTTCGGTGAAGGGCTTCGACTTCATCCCCTACAAAGCGCGCTTCTTCTTCACCATCCCAGATGCCTTGAATACGAACTTTCTCCCCCCCCGTTTGTTCGGTCCATAGGGTTTTTCCAAACCGACCCGCATTTTGTGCAATAAGTCCAGAGGCGGCGCCTAAAATATGCATATTGGAGCGATAGTTTTGCTCCAATCGAATAATGATGGCTCCGGGAAAATCCTTTTCAAAGCGCAGAATATTGCCTACTTCCGCGCCGCGCCACCCGTAGATAGATTGATCATCATCCCCAACGCAACAAATATTCCCTGAACCCTGGGCTAAAAGGCGAAGCCAAAGGTATTGCGCGACGTTCGTGTCTTGATACTCATCCACGAGGATATAGCGAAATTGCGTCGTGTATTGCGCGAGAACATCCGAATGTTCTGTAAATAATTTTAAACACAACAAGATCAGATCCCCAAAATCGACTGCGTTCAAAACCTTAAGACGGTCTTGGTAAAGGTTATAGATGTGATAAGCCGCTTTTTCAAAATCTGAGGCGGGAGCTGAAACTTTTTCGGGCGTTAAAGCCCGGTCTTTCCAACGGCCAATAATGGACGCCAAAACCCGTGGGGGGTATTTTTTCTCATCAATCTCTTCGGCTTTGATAATTTGTTTGATGAGGCGCAATTGATCATCCGTATCCAAAATCGTGAAGGAGCTTTGCAGACCTAAAAGCTCCGCATGACGCCTTAGGATACGCACACAAACAGAATGGAAGGTACCCAGCCATAATCCTTCGGCAGGACCGCCAATGAGGTTTGCCACACGCTCGCGCATTTCATGGGCCGCTTTGTTGGTAAATGTCACAGCTAAAACTTGGGAAGGCCAGGCTCTTTGGCTTAAAAGAATGGCTGCGAGACGGGTTGTGAGAACACGGGTTTTTCCTGTGCCAGCGCCTGCCAACACCAAAAGAGGCCCCTCTGTTACCTCAATCGCTTGTCGTTGAGCAGGATTTAAGGAGCTCACTTGCTCTAAAAATCGAGGATTGGTGATTTCTTGGCCCTCAAAGGACATATTTTTCTGCTGCACAAGTGACATCTTCTAGCTTATACCATGCCCTGCAGAGGGGGGGAAGGGATAAGGAGAGAGTAGCTTAATCCGGGCTTTAAGGCTCTCTCGTCTTTATAAATGCCCTATATAGGAATAAATAATAATTTTTCTTTCTTTAAGGTAACGTTGATATATGAGACGATCTTCCCCGTTAACACGACGTTCCCATTTCCACTTATAAGCCCCCTGTAGAGACTTAGGTTTTCCTGGTCCCTTCTCATCCGAGGAGTTGTTTTGGATGTAATCAATAAGTTTTTGGATTTTTTTTGAAGTAGGAGAATTATCGAGAAGGACTCTGTCCTTGTAGTCCCTTTCTACTTTTGGGTCGGCAAACTCTATAATAAAATTTTGTGGTTTTGCTTTCTCAGCCATTATAGGTGTTAGATTCCTCCCAAATCGCTCTAATATTCTGATATGCTTCCTTTTTTGCTTTTCAGCAGGGTTTTCTTTTTCTCTTACAATTTTTTTGTTTTTGTCTTTACTCGCCTCTTTCTCTCCTGATTCAATAGCTTGGACGGGTACAACAGAAGACTCTTTTTCTTCAGAAAGATCTGGGGTTGGAACTTGCTCATTGGTTTCAGGAAGAGGGAGAGGCACAGGCGTTAATTGAGGCAAATCTTCACCTTTAGAGAGGGGGAGTATGCTCTCCTCTTTTTCTAAAGCCGAGATTTTTTCTTGTTCGAGACGAAAAAGTGCTACAGCTAACTCAAGCAATTCTTTAGCTTTTTCAGATCCCTCGAGAATCGCAGATCCTAATAAAGAAAAGGCTTTTTGATATCGTGTAGACGTATCAAGTGATTCTTCAATCTGACCCATTAGATACATATAGGCCAATGCATTCTTTGCATCTCCTAGATTGGAAGCTCGAAAGCATTTTTCAGCTATTTGTATTTCTTCCTCTTTCGAGAGACTGGATCCATGAGAAAGATAAAATAACCCCAAATTATAAAGGGATTCAGGTGTTCCTGCCCGTACAAAGAGGAGCGCGAATAATGTAGAAGGTGTCAATGAAGAGGATTCTTCAATTCCTAAATACTCGCAGAGTCGTGACAACGCACCTGTGGCTCCAAGCTCTTCAACCGTAATCATTTCTTTATGAAGCATAAATCCTAAACTATTGAGAGCGTTGGGTATTCTTGCACTTTCGAAAAGGTGAGCAGCTAATGAAACATCTCCAAGAGATGGTGATTCTTTAACTCCTAACATCCTAAGGAGAGGGCTGAGGGCTTCTTTCTCTTTGAGATCGTGGAGAGTAAGTTTATGATTAATAAGGTTATCGGCTAAATTATAGAGAGATTCTGGTGCTCCAGCCTGAGCATAGAGGAATGCGGCTAATTCATAAGGTGTGAGATAAGAAGCTTCATCAATTCCGCGTTCTTTGAGAAACGGACCGAAAAAGCCAATCTTTTGAAGAGTCTCAAAGATAGTCGGTTCCATAGTAAGCAAAGACCCTAAGACATGGTAGGCAGGTGCAGTTTTTGCACTTGCCCAGAGAATCGCAGCCCCGTCGAGGTCTTTGAGGGGTACTCCCTCCTCAGCTTCAAATCGTTTTAAAGGCTGGGGCAATGCCCCTATCCCGTGGAGCTCTCTAAGGGTAATTTTATTTTCATAAAGCATATCCGCTAGATATTGAAGTGAATCGGGATCATTGGCTTCGCTAAAGAGTTGAGCCGCTCTTTTAAACCTTATATCTTCGGAGTAGATCCCTCCCACTTGGGCTAGCAAAAATATTTGCCCTAAGGTCTTCAGTTGTCGGCGGAGCTGCAATCTTAATTTCCAGGCTCTCAAAGGGTTGTTTTCGCCCGATAGGTAGGATTCCAAGTGTCCGAATGCCATGACATAGAAAATCTGCTGCCTCTCAATAGCTCGTGGATTTTTCTCGTCCTCCAAAAAGCAAGGAGGGATTTGTTTCAAAAACTTATTAGCCTCTTGAGTATTTAATTCTTTTAGATATTTTATGGCCGTTAGGTTAGATTTTCCCGTATTTTCCCAGGTTGTTTGAAAAGCGAGGATGTACCATTGCTGCGCTTGAAGGGGATTTTGCTCCCTTTTATATATACGACCTAGATAAATCATTGCGGAAGTATCTCCGTACAAGGCGGCCTTCTCTAAAGAAGGTTTAGCTTGAACATAGTTTTCATCCATGAAACTCCGTATACCCGCACGAGCTAAATCCTTTCTTTCCTCCTCTGTATGGTTTCCTAAATCGCTTCTCAGGAGGAGATATCGATTCAAAACGTGATCAGGAGTAATTCTCCTTCTGTCTTGGTCAAATTCAGCTGCTCTCAAGAAGCATCCTGGAATGAATGGGGTTGTTCGCTTATCTTGTGAGGGGGAGGCGGGTACAACACTTCTGGTGACATTTGAAGGAGGAGTGTCCTTATCCTGCTGCCCTTCCATAGCGTGAGAGGGAAGTAGAGTCATACTTAAAGCGCTAGAAGATGCCAAAAGAAAAGTAAGAAGTTTCGAGTAATATTTCATAAATTTATACCAAATAATATAATAAATTCGTTTAAGTGAATCTTGTAAAGTATCCTTATAAATTAGTCAAGATATAATATAGATTTTCGTTCAATTTCCCATGCCCTTCAAAGGGAGGGAAGGGGACTATCCAACATAGGTTTCAAGCCCACATACTTCTATTTTTTCCGTAAGGGGAAAGCGTATAGAACCGGGTACAATGACCGTAAGTTTATCGAGCTTTAAATCTTCTAGAGTAATTTGCATGGATTTGGTGAGCTTTGGATGATCTGTATATTTAATTTCAAAACCCAATTTCTGTCCCTCTCTTACAATTAATAAGTCAAGTTCCGCTCCCGTTTGAGTTGCCCAAAAATAACAGTCTTGCGCATCGGCTTGATGGAATCGCGCCACTTCTTCTAAAGCAAACCCTTCAAAGGAAGCCCCCAATTTGGGATGATGAAAAAGGTCTTCTTCCGTTTTAATTCCTAAGAGGGTGTGGAATAGGCCGCTATCCCGAAAAAAAACCTTTGGAGATTTTACCTGACGTTTTCCAATGTTTTCAAACCAGGGGTTGAGTTGTCTCATCATATAGGTTCCTTCAAGGATATCGAGATAATGACGAGCCGTTTTGTGAGTAATTCCCAAAGACACACCGATTTCAGAAGCGTTGAAAATTCCCCCATGATAGTGAGTCAACATCATCCAAAATCGTCTAATCATTTGGGGGGAGACTTCAAATCCGAGTTGGGGAATATCTTTTTCCAGATAAGTTGTAATAAAGCCTGTACGCCACCGATTGCTGACTTTATAGCTGGGTGCGAGATAGGATCGCGGATATCCACCTCGTTCCCATAAGCGTCGCCAGTCGTGAACTTCCTGTAAGGAAAAAGGAGTCATTTCAATATAGGAAATGCGCCCCGCGAGGGTCTCCGAGGTTTGCCGAATGAGATCAGGTGATGCGCTTCCTAAAATCAGAAATCGAAGAGGTAATCTATCTACAAGAACACGGAGAAGAGGAAATAGGTCCGGACGTAACTGAACCTCATCGATGATAATAAGTCCCTCTAACCTTTCTAGGGTAAGCTTTGCATTGACGAGTTGGGAGAGATCTCCTGGATCTTCTAGATCAAAGATATGCACAGGCCCTTTTATTTGCTCCGCATAAAGTCGCGAAAGAGTCGTTTTGCCACATTGACGTGGCCCTAAAAGAGCACATATAGGGGTTGCTTCAAAATCCTCTTGAATTCTTTTGATAAAATCTTTACGAAGAATGAGCTTTGTCATGAATTGACCCTGCAATTTGGGAATATAATTCCCAATTTACAGGGTAAAAGTTCTATAATCAAGAAAATTTTACCCTGCAATTTGGGAGTTGATGTCCCAATTTACAGGGTAAAATTCGTCATGATAGTCCCTTCCCAAATCCTTAAAAACACACTAAGCTCTTAAAAAAACACATTAAGAAGGAGCATCACAATGGCTTTTGAACTACCCCCTCTTCCTTATAAAGAAGATGCCCTTGAACCTCATATTTCGGCACGAACCCTCAGCTTTCACTACGGAAAACACCATAAGGCCTACGTGACAAAGTTAAATGAGCTTATTCAAGGAACAGAACTTGAAAAGAAATCCTTAGAGGATATCATTCACCTCACAGCCAACAAGGCTGACCAGGTTGCCATTTTCAACAATGCGGCTCAAGACTGGAACCATACCTTTTATTGGCAATCCATGAAATCAAATGGGGGTGGCGAGCCGAAAGGAACTTTGGCTGAAAAAATCACCAAAGACTTTGGAAGTTTTGACGAATTTGCAAAGCTTTTCAAACAAGCCGGCGTCGGTCAATTTGGCAGCGGCTGGGCATGGCTTGTATTGGATAAAGATGGAAGCTTAAAGGTTACGAAAACACCAAACGCCGATCTTCCTATGATTCATGGTCAAAAAGCTCTTTTGACCTGCGATGTGTGGGAACATGCCTACTACCTAGATTATCAAAATCGTCGCCCTGATTATGTTGAGATCTTCCTCAAAAACCTTGCCAATTGGGACTTTGCGAATAAGAATTTTGAGGAAGGGATGAAAGCCTAAAGGGGCAGGGCTCAACAGTTATCAATACTTTCCTATTGACGGAAGAGGCCGTGTCAGTATGATACGCCTTGCGAGGCCCCTGTGGCGGAATTGGTAGACGCGGCAGACTCAAAATCTGTTGTCTTTGACGTGGGAGTTCGAGTCTCCCCGGGGGCACCATCCGCCGTCGCGCCGAAGGCGCTAAGGCGTGATGTCATCCTGGAATTTAAAAACCCTTCGCGATCCCTTTTGGGGGGGCGTTAGGGTTTTTTAATATCCGGGACCTGAAGTATTCATACTCTTTCACTAGGTTCCGGGTACTAAGCCTCTCTATCACTCGCCCAGATGGGCGCGTGAAGAGAGTCTAAGTCCCGGAATGACGGAGATTAGGAAGAATTGCTTCGCAGCTTCAGCAGGCAAGTCAATAAGATCGAAAGACAGCGAAGCAGAAAAAAAGCATAATTGGCCAAAATTAAATTATCAATTTGTTAACACTTTTGATTTATGCTATGCTTATCTATAATGGGAAGGAGAAATATAGTATTTCTCTTTCAATAAAAACTTTGGGAGGCACGAAAATGTCCTTAGGTACCATTTTACTCATAATCTTGATTCTTGTCTTAATCGGCGCTTTGCCAACATGGGGATATAGCGGCGGTTGGGGGTATGGACCCAGCGGAATTATCGGGGTTATTCTGATCATTCTCGTTGTATTGCTCCTTTTGGGACGAATATAATTAATGTTCAGTAAATTTCTTTAAATAAATCTCGTTAAAGCAGAAGCTTTTCATTAGTGATGCTAAATAGATAGATCAAACTGACGTAATTTCTGGATTGATTCTCCACCGTCGCACGAAGGGCTAAGGTGGATAAGCAATCCAGAAGTTTTTAGATCTGTTCCTATATAAGATAAGAGATGTCAGTTCATTTTTTTTGATGAGTATGACATGAACTTCCCGATGATCAACTTTTCGAAATCCAATTGGACTCCTTCTTCGATCCTCATTTAACCCTGGACTTAATGAGACCATTTTGGATTCTTTGGATCTCCTGGCTCTCTTGGATTTCTAGGTTCCTCTGGATTTCTTGGATCTTTCGGATCATAGGGATGTTTTGGATCATTTGGATGTTCTGGATCATTTGGTTTTCTAGGAACCTTTGGTCTCTTGGGTTCGGTTGGTTTCCGTGGATCATAAGGAATCCTTGGTTCCTTTGGGTTTTTAAAATCTGCCATTTTTGTATTCCTTCAATGTAATAAAATAATTTATGATAATTAAATTCTAAAATATTAATATTAATTATTTGTTAAATTTAAAGATTTATTTTATCAGAACCCCTCGTTTTTTGGGGACAACACGTTTGAGGGCGGATATATGCTATTGATTTTATACGAGTCATTCTAAAGGAAAAAAGCCTTGCAATATCAGAGGAAATATTAAAAACTAAGCTATGCATACGGAATTTGGTGTTATCTTGTCCAACATTAGACATCACTTCAGGTTGCTCCTGAACGGGTTCATGGATCTTTTTAATTTAAAAAATAAAAAAATCAAATCGATAATTAATATATTTATTCTCGTTGTTCTTTTTATGATGATTTTAGAAGTTATCAATCGATCATCATATAATAAAAGTTCCTTTCATGAAGCCGTTCATCATATTCTTAAAGAAGAAGGAGGGCTTGCGAATGTTCGGGGTGACAAAGGAGGAATTACAAATTATGGAATCTCAATAAATTTTCTCAAAAGTCTTGTTCGCAAGAATCCTTCTTTGATCAATGAATTTGATCTTGATCATAACAAAAAGATAGATCCTTATGATGTTGTACATATGAATCAAAAAGAAGCAGAATATATTTATAAGACTCAATGGTGGAATAAGTATGGTTATGGGGGCATCAATTATCAACCATTGGCGGATAAGATTTTTGATATATCAGTGAATATGGGGCCTAGGAATGCCTCTTTACTTCTGGTCAAAGCTTGTAAGGAAGTAAATAATGATAAGTTATATTTTAAGACGAGTTCAAGATTAAACATTCAAATTGTTGATTATATTAATTCCCTGCCCGAAAAAGATAAAAAAGAAATAATAAAAAGGTTAAAATTATTATGCTTACAACATTATTTTGAAATTGTTAAAAAAAATCCTTCTCAACGGAAATTCTTACGTGGATGGATTCAGAGGGCCATGAGTTAACTTAAGTAACTTAATCTTAATCTGATTATAAAACAGATGTTCTCTTGTGTTCTCAAGGAACTGGCAAATAGGGAAACTCTTTTCTTATCAAACTCACTCTTGAGAAGTCACCTTCAACTCTTGCCTAATGAGGCACATTGAATCTAGTCTGAAAGTTACAAAACCCATGGATTGTACGAGTAAAAAAGATTCTATCGAATGAAATTTCCAAGAAATGTTTCAAAAGGGAGAAAAAATTATTGGAGAAGAAAAAGGAAGATGGTATTTTGATGAGGGGAATTTTATGAAAGAGAGAGAATTTTGTATCTGCCCCTAGGTATTGTGAAGGTTTTTCAACAAAATTTAGTAATTATTCACGATTTTTTAACCCTTAAGAATTTAAAATCTTGGTTTGTATCAGCATGCTTTCCATTTCTTTCCTCTCGCCTTGCCATAGGTTGGAATCGGAAGAGAAAGCTCTCTAAAGGCTCTTACCATGGATTTTAATGATCTTTATATTCTGATTTCCTTATCTAAAACAAAGTCCCTGACAAAAACTGCAGAGGAATTTGGAATGAAAGTTCCTTCTGTCAGTAAAAGGCTTGAGAAGCTTGAATTGGTCTTTGGTCAAAAACTGTATTACAGAAGATCGAAAGGTATTGAGTTTACGCGAGCAGGAGAGGAGCTTATCGAACTTTATTCCGAGGTGATTCAAAAGGTTGAGTCGCTGCAGCAAAAGATGAAGGGAAATGAAGAAAGAAAAGAAACACTGACAATATCAACGACCACATCCATGGCTGTCTCAATAGGAAAGTGTATTAAATCTTTTATTGAGGAAAATCCGAACATTACAGTGACTTTAATCGCCCATAATTCGGAGAGAGATCTTTCTCAATATAGCTCTGATCTCATTATATGGCCTTATTTAAAAGATAGAAAAGATCTTAAACAAGATCTTATTTATACCTATGAATTTGGGTTATTTGCAAGTGAATCCTATCTTTCTAAAATGGGTGTCCCTTCACACAATTTAACAAGCAGTCCACATCGAATTGTTAAATTTATAGAGTTTAATACAACACCCTTTGGTGGAGGATCGAATGACCTCTTTGATTTTTCTACCCTTTCCTCTCAATTGGAATTTGTCTATGTAAATACGGGGGTTACGATGTATAATATGGTAAAGGAAGGAGTTGGGATTGGTCCCGTTTGGATCAAACATCCTCATAGAATAAATGATAAACTAGTCCGCTTGTTTCCAGAGTTTACAACAAAAGTTGAAACTTTTATTATGCACCGGAAAGATCTCCCTTCTTCTCACCCGGGAAGGCTTCTTGCTAAACACTTACAAGAATTTTTAAAAGCTCTAGACGAAGGATTGTTAAATGAAAAAAATTGAACTCGAAAAAAGAAGACCCGAAATTCAAGTCATGCATTTTAAGAGAAATGATGAAGGAATGGAAAAAATTAAACTCGAAAAAAGAAGACCTGAAATTCAAGTCATGCATTTTAAGAGAAATGATGGAGGAATAAAAAAAACTGAAATTGAAAAGGAACCACCTCAATCTCAAGCCATATCTTTTAAGCGAACTGATGAATGCGTTAAATCATCTCTATTTTTTTTTCTCAGAAATGAGGAGCTCATCCTTTGGGATTATGAAAATCATTCTCAATACAAATTGGACAAACCTTATATTGATCGTCTTGTTGAAATTGCCTCAGGCGAAGCCATCGTCGAGGACGATATTACGCGTCATCTCAGAGAAGAAGGTCTGCTTGTAAAGGGTGAAGAAGAGACACGTGAATGGGAATGGGACGAGCTTTCATGGATTTTTCATCAAGGAACAAAGAACCTTCCGCGTTTAGAGTCAAATACCTCTCATTGGTTTGAAGCTTACTTGCAAAACTGTGAGGGTAAACCCTCACCAAAGGAAACGTCTTCTTCCTCGAAGGGAGAAGCAATTTCTCTTTCTCCCGTTGATAAACAACTCCTTGAGTCAAAATCCCTTTATGAAGTATGCCAGCAAAGGATGACTTCAAGGGCATTCAGTGGAGAAAAAATTAATTTTGAAGTTTTTTCCTCGCTTATAGGAGCGACTTTTGCCTATAGTCCCGCCCCATGGGGTAAAAACGAAAACTATGAGGTTTACGCAAAGCATAAGGTTTCTCCTTCTGCAGGAGGGCTGCATCCCTTTGACTTCTATATAATGGTTCATCACGTGGAAAACCTAGATCCTGGCATATACAAATATGATCCTCAAGCTCATTGCATTTATCCTTTTGCAAAAGGAGATTTCAGAGATCAACTCGTACATTCTTTAGGGGGTCAAAATTTCGTGAAGGCGCTTTCTTTCGGTGTCTTTTTTGTTGCCGATTTTTCGAAAGTTTGGTGGAAATATGAGCACTCCAGAGCATACCGTCAGGTTTTACTTGATGCAGGGCATCAATCACAAACATTTTTGCTCCTCGCAACCTCACTCGGTCTTTTAACTTGGCCGACAGGCGCCATTCAAGACGCAGAAGTTGAAAAATTATTGAAGATTGAAAGTGATAAGTTTAGCCCCATCTTTTTTGTCGGGATAGGGACAGGAAAGCCAAATTCGTTCAATGAGGAAATTATTTCCATATTGAAATCAAATAGATAGTTAAAAAAACAACTTTTTTGAAAAAATCATCTTGAAAACTAAAACACGGTGTGTTTTAATCTTTGAAGAAGATGAGAGGTTAATTTTAAAAACTCCCCCCTCCTCTCTTTCTAAGGTGGAAAAAGCACCCGTGACGTTTTTTTAAAACAGCCACAGGTGTTAAGTTAGCCCACCCTTTAGTAGTATAGTGTTGGTGGTATGTGTTTGTTATTATTTTTAAATAGCACCTGCGACGGTCCTGAAAAACAGCCGCAGGTATTTAAAACTTATATCAATTTTTCATAAAAGTCTATCTTCTTTTTGACCTAGAACTATCTCCCAAAAGCACAACCTTTAAGTGAAAAACTTTTGAGGATTTCCTTGGTTTTTAAACGAGATATTTTTCATACTGTAAATTCAATTTCACCTTAATTCTCAAATAACTGCTATTTAAAAAAATTAGCCATAAATTAATCTATCAAAATTATAATCATGTAGGTAGGTCATATGATAAGGAGGAAATATGAAAGGCATTATTTTTACTTCGTTGAACGACATGATTGAGGAAAAATATGGCCTTGAAACGTGGTCTAAAGTGCTGGATAAAGTAAATCCGACCAGCAAAGGTATTTATACCGCAGGCGGAACCTATAATGATGATGAATTAAAGGCATACGTAACCGAGCTCGCTAAGCTAGAGAATCTAACCCCCAATCAAACCCTTGAAGCATTCGGAATCTATCTTTTCCCTGTTTTAGCAAGCAAATATCCTGTTTTTATTCCCAAGGGGATTACCTTTAAAGAATTTATGAAAAGTATTGACAAAATTATACATGTGGAAGTCAACAAACTTTATCCAGAGGCTGCTTTACCCACTTTGAGTTATGAGGATCCTGCCCCAAATCAGCTTATCATCATCTATCGATCCCCTCGTAAATTATGCGCCCTTGCTAAGGGGCTTACTCAAGGAGCAGCAAATCATTTCAAGGTTTCAATTCAAATTCAAGAGACGCTTTGTATGCATCATGGCGATGATCACTGTTGTTTGGAGGTAAATATTGAAGAGTAGCAAGGACCTCATAGCAGAATTAGAACTCTATAAAAAAGCACGTTTGCGTGATAAAGAAGCGCGTCTTCAAGCTGATGCACTATTGGAAGAGAAAGTCCGCGATCTTTACCTTATTAATAAAGAACTTCAAATAAAATGTCATGAATTAGGAATGCACTCGGGTGAACTAGAACTATTTCTATCACTTTCGCCGTTTTCTCAAGGATCACAAGACCTTAATACAGTTCTCCAGTTTTTTGTGGATTCAGTATGCAGGTTACAAAAATGGCCAGCAGGTCATGTTTTTGTTATCAAGCCAGGAAGTAATAAGGAATTGATAACTTCAGGGATATGGTATTTTGATGGTGATAAAGACTACCATGAGCTCCATAAGATAACGTCAAGCATGACTTTTAAGATCGGTCAAGGGCTGCCAGGTCTTACGCTTGCAACGGAAAAACCATTATACTTTGAAGATGTACAAAACGATCCGCGTTACTTCCGATCGGAAGTTTGCAAGAAACTTAGTATACGTGGTTCATTTGGGGTTCCTCTTAAGCTCAATAACAAAGTACTCGCTGTGATTGAATTTTTTATTCTTGATCCTCCAGACCAAGATGATAAAGCATTTGAATTAATAACCAATTTTGTCACCCAATTAGAAGTGATTTTAGAACGTCAACGGGCCCAGGAAGAAGCACGAGAAAGTAATATTAAATTAAATCTTGCCAATGAAGAGCTTCGAAAAAAATATCGGGAATTAAAGAAGCACTCGGCCGAATTAGAACTATTTCTTTCCCTTGCACAACTTTCTCAAGGAACACAGGAATTTAGTTCCGTTCTCCAGTTTTTTGTGAATTCTATTTGTAAATTAAAAAAATGGCCAGCAGGTCACGTCTTTGTTCCCAAGCCAGGAAGTAATACAGAATTAATATCTGCGGATATATGGTATTTTGATAAGGATAAAGACTATCAAGAGCTGTATGACATAACATCGACCATGACTTTTAAGCTTGGCGAAAGCTTACCTGGGATTACACTTGCGACGGAAAAACCATTATACCTAGAAGATATACAAAACGATCCGGATTACTTTCGATCAAAAGTTTGTAAGGATCTAGAAATACAGAGCTCATTCGGTATTCCTGTCAAGTGTAATAATAAAGTACTCGCTGTGGTCGAATTCTTTATTCATGCTCCCCTGAATCAAGATGACAAAGCATTCGATTTGATAGGCAATTTTGTAAAGCAGTTAGAAGGGGTTTTAGAACGTCAGCGGGCCCAGGACGAAGCACAAGAGAGTAGTTTCCAATTACAACGAGCTCTCATTGAAGTTCAGGAAATGGCCCATCATGATTCATTGACACAATTGCCGAATCGGCGTCAATTTGAATTAACTCTTACGAGATATATAGCAAGAGCGAAACATTCTCTTAAAAAATTGGCATTGCTTTCTATCGATCTCGATAACTTTAAGATAATTAATGATCGCCTCGGGCACGATATCGGCGATCTGCTCTTAGTGGAGATTGGGAAAAGACTTGAAGTTATTGTGAGGATGGAAGATTTTATCAGCCGTTTAGGGGGTGATGAGTTTGCTATCATCTTACAAGATAGCAGTGTGGAAGAGGCAGAGATCGTCGCTGAGAAATTACTGAGAAATCTAAACGAACCCGTTAAAATACAAGGTCACGATATCTCTATTTCTGTAAGCATTGGGATTGCCTGTTTTCCAGACATGGGCTCAGATTATATTACTTTGTATAAAAATGCAGATATAGCTATGTATAAAGCAAAAGAAGTAGGACGAAATAATTATAAATATTTTGATGTTTCGCTAGGAAGTCAATACAAAAAGCGTCTTGAGATCGAAAACCATATTGAGTTCGCTTTAGAAAAAGGTGAATTCTTTCTCGTCTATCAACCTATCTATAACTTAATCACAAAAAAAATATTTGGGCTAGAAGTCTTAATACGATGGCAGCATCCTGAATATGGTCTCATCTTTCCAGAAGAATTTATTTTTATTGCTGAAGAAAAAGGGACGATCGTTCCTATTGGCGAGTGGATATTGGAAGAAGCTTGTCAGCAATATCTGAAATGGCGTCGCGAAATAAACTTAGATTGTAAGCTTCTCGTCAATATTTCACCACGGCAGTTAAAAGACAAAGATTTTTTTATTAATGCTATCAATATCATAAGTACAGCTGGTATGCCTTATGGCTCCCTTGAATTTGAAATTACTGAAACAGCTCTCATGGGTAAGCAGGAAGAAACTCAAGAAATTTTAAAAAGGGTGAGTGATTTGGGCATCAAAATAGCCATTGATGATTTTGGTACGGGATATTCTTCATTTAATCGCCTCAAGTCTCTCCCAATTAGTGCTTTGAAAATTGATAAGTCTTTTATACAAGATATTGGTGCAGAAAATAATAATGACCTTATTGTTAAATCAATTATTGCTCTTTCAAAATCACTAAATTTACAAGCCATAGCTGAAGGTGTGGAAAAGAAGATTCAACTTGATTTTTTGCTGGAAAATGATTGTCCAGAGGGGCAAGGCTATTATTTTAACCACCCCCTTCCGAAAGAAGAAGTGATGGCTGCTTTTCTTAAAAGTCAAACCTAACACCTAAAGAAAAAAGCCGGCTTATCCTGGATTAAACGACGAGCGTTGAGAAACAAAAGCAGCCCCCAGCAATCCTTGAATCTCATACCTAATAACTTGAGGTTCTTGAAGAGCTTGAAACAAAGTTCTCCCTTACTCCTTCAATATTTTAAATCAGTACCTCTAGGATGAGTTGCAAAGTTGCTCATAAATCCTTATATATTTTATAAAGAGTAAAATAGGGTGTTCCTATGAAATTTCAAAATCTTCCTTCAATCCTTCCTTTATATGCTGCCAACGGCATAATTTTATTACCACGCGCTCAGCTCCCTCTTATGCTTCAGGGAAGAAATGAGAAAGCTATTATAGAATGTGCTCTTCGAGATGGGCATCGTCTTGTTGGGGTTATTCAAGCTAACCCAGAAGGGGGGCATTTTCAAAAAGGATGCGTTGGACGAATTATCAACTTCCAGGATGGGGCACAGGTCTTCGTTATTCTCGGAGGTCTTTGTCGCTTTGAGATAGAAGAAGTTCTCGAGGAAGAGCCTCTCAAAAAAGCCAGAGTTAGCTATCAAGGGTTTGAGGGTGATCTGGACGACTCACACGCTGACCCTTTTGTGGACCGTCCCCGACTTTTAAATCTTTTGAAAGACTATTTAGAAGATCAAGACATTATGGCAAATTGGGATGAAATAGATCATGCGAGTAATGACCTCATCATCAGTTCCCTCAGCATGGCTTGTCCTTTTAAACCCATTGAAAAACAAGCTCTTTTGGAAATTTCTTCCCTTTCTGAAAGATGTGATATGATGATTGCCTTAATGGAAATGGCTTCCCCTCATTTAAAAGGGCGTAGGCCGATGATTCACTGACAGGCTATTTGATGAAGAAAAAGTCTTCTTTAAACCCAAAACTTTTTGAAATGCTTGTTTGTCCTCTTACCAAAGGGCCCCTTACCTATGATCCAGACAAACAAGAGCTCATCAGTCTTCGCGCCAAACTTGCCTACCCTATTCGTGACGGTGTTCCCGTGATGCTGATAGATGAAGCAAGAGAGTTGGAAGAGAGATAATGTTCAAATAGATAAAAGCCCGCCTTCGCCAAGGCTTCGGCGTGGCATCACGCCATAGTGCGCTTCGCGCACGACGGCAGATGGCGCGCCCTGCAGGATTCGAACCTGCGACCTGCGGCTTAGAAGGCCGACGCTCTATCCAGCTGAGCTAAGGGCGCACACTTTTTTCACCATAGCGAAACTTCAAAAAAAGTAAACGGGGTTTAAAAATTTTAGCCAAAATACATCTCTGAAGTTTAGAATTCTTTGATCAAAATGGCGCAGGGTTCTCCACTTTGGGCTGTGGACCCTCACAACAACCAGTTGCACAGGAATGATAACCCCTTTGGCAGGGTTGGGACATAGGTTGTGCTCGGACAAGCTGACTTGCTGCAAGCATCATTATAGCGCTTAAAGATATTACTGTTGATAAACAGGTTTTTGTCATCGGAATTTCCTTCCAATTAAAATGTTAAGAATGTAGTTTTATTTTTATAATATGATATAAATTATTTAATTTAATTTATATAATTACTGTATTGCATTCTATTGTCTGTGAGTAAAAGCTCCTCATGAGCTTAAATCTAAGAAATTGATTTTCAAGCATTCTGCGCCCTCATTACAAAAATATTAAGTAGCAGATTCGACTTAGCTGTAGTGATCCTTTGTAAAATCAAATCACTTGATTTTTGTGAGAAGGAGCTGTTAATGTATTAAAATTATTTGTGAAGGGGGGGGGAATAATAATCTAAATATATGACAAATTTAGCATTGAAAGTAGAATTACAAGAAAATGAGCGCCCTTCTGTGGGATATCTCTTAAAGGAAGCCCGTCTATCGCAGGGCTTATCTCTTGAAGAGATAGCCAAGACCTTATGTATTAGTAAACGTCACTTGGTTCATCTTGAAGAGGATCAAGAAAATCTTGTTTGTGATGTATATACATTAGGCTTTTTAAAGTCTTACGTTCAATATTTGGGGCTGAATGAAAAAGACCTCTGCAAAATGTTTAAAAACCAAGCAATCCATCTTCCCCTTTCTCATCCTCCTTTTCCAGCTCCCCTTCCAGGAAAGGGAATCCCCAGCCTCCGCATTCTTGGCTTTTCTTCTTTTATTCTTATTGCAGTTATCGTGGGGTGGGAATGTGCTAAATATTATGACTCACAAACATATCTCCCTAAAGATGTAAAAATGGCTGAAACTTTGTCAAAAGCCAATCCTATAGCTAAAGAATCAGTAGCTTTTCAAAATCAATTACCTAGATCTGAGAACCTTCTCCAGACCATTTTACCAGCGGAAGTGACTGATCCCCCTGATAATTTGACCTCAGATCCACAAACACCCATTTCTCCAGAATCTGTACCTTCAAAACCGATTGATTCTCTTAGAAATACGACACCAGATCCGCAAACACCCATTTCTCCAGAATCTGTACCTTCAAAACCGATTGATTCTCCTGGAAATACGACACCAGATCCACAAACACCCATTTCTCCAGAATCTCCACTTTCAAAACCGATTGATTCTCCTGGAAGTACGACCGTAGATCCACAACCTCTTGTTTCGCCACAATCCGTTCTTTTAAAAGCGACAGAAGAAACTTGGGTGGAAGTCACAACACTAGAAGGGACTATTATTCTAACACGCACTTTTAAATCTGGAGAAACCTTTGAATTAAAGCACCCGCAAAGTCTTGTCTTAAAAACAGGGAATGCTGGGGGGGTTTCGCTTGTTTCTGGGGAAAAATCAATACCTTCTCTAGGTAAATCAGGAGAAATAAAAAGAGGAATTTTCCTTGATCCTGAAAAATGGGTTGAACAAAGTCCTGAGATTCATTAACTAAAAGACTTGGATACATCACAACTTTGCGGGCACGAATGACGACATTACAGCCTGTTCGGGGGACTCATGATTTGTTACCCTCTGAACACCGAAAACATTCCTATATTATTGATGTAGCTCGAAAAGTAGCGGTTTCCTATGGCTTTCCAGAAATGGCAACGCCCCTACTGGAATTTAAAGATGTTTTTAAGCGGACCCTTGGTGATGTGTCCGATATTGTCACAAAAGAAATGTATGAAATTGTTAAACGCGGGGATGAAGAAATCGTCCTCCGTCCTGAAGGAACAGCAGGCATTGCCCGAGCCGTGATGTCGAACGGTCTCACCCAGTCTATGCCCTTGAAGTTCTTTTATGAGGGCCCCATGTTTCGCTATGAACGACCCCAAAAGGGACGCTTACGTCAACTTCACCAAATTGGCGCTGAGCTTTTTGGTGTCTCTGATCCCATAGGAGATATAGAGGTCATTGCTTTAGCCTTTGATATTCTGAAAGTGTTGGGCTTGAGTAAGCATGTGATCCTAGAGATCAATACCCTTGGGGATGATGAAAGTCGGAAACACTACCGTGATCGTCTCGTTACTTATCTTAAAGATCACCACGCACATCTTTCTCCTGATAGCCAGCAACGTCTTGATCGGAATCCCTTGCGAATTTTGGATACAAAAGATGAAGGTGACAAAAAGATTTTAAAAGGAGCTCCCCTTCTGACGGAAAGTCTTAATGCTTTTTCTCAAGAGATGTTTTTGAAAATTCAGGAGGGTCTTGATGCTCTTAAGATTCCGTTTCAACTCAACCCTCATCTCGTGCGAGGGCTTGATTATTATTGTCATATAGCTTTTGAAGTCACAACAACTGAGCTCGGATCTCAAGGAACAGTATTAGCCGGAGGGCGTTACGATGGTCTCATCCCGACCATGGGAGGTCCGTCTATCCCTGGTGTTGGCTGGGCTGCGGGAATTGATCGTTTGGCTTTAATGCTGAATGAAGATGCTCTTCCTCCTCTCGTTCGACCCATCGCCATGATTCCTATGGATGAGATGTTTGATATCAAAGGGCTGGAGCTAGCACAGACCTTGCGCAATCAGGGCTTTGTTGTGGAAATGACCTATGGCGGAAATCTTGGAAAACGTCTTAAAAAGGCAAATAAAATAAATGCACGGTATGCCCTCATTTTAGGGGAGGCAGAGGTCGCTTCTCACACCGTCACCCTCAAGGATTTAGATGCTGGAGAGCAAACCCAGCTTCCTCGTGAGCAAATAAGTGCAGTCTTGAAAGATAAGGGTGTTTTGTGAATTTTGATCAGAAATTAAATCAAGTCCTCACTCACTTTGAGGAGTTGCGAGATAAGCTCTCTTCCTCAATTGAGGATCATGCAGAGTTCGCAAGGCTTTCAAAAGAGTATTCTGATCTCACCCCCATCGCCGAAAAAATCGTTGAGTGGCAACAGGTTTCTGAAGAGAAGAAGAATCTTGAAGAACTTTTAGCAGATCCTTCGTTGGATAAAGACTTTAAGGATATGGCGCAAGAAGATACTGAGCGCGTTCAGGTGCGTCTACCCGAGCTTCTCCTTGAAATTCAAGTTCTCCTTCTTCCGAAGGATGTGGATGATGACCGAAACGCCATCATGGAAATTCGTGCAGGTACGGGGGGAGAAGAAGCCGCTCTTTTTGCAGCGGATCTTTTACGTATGTATCAAAGATATGCTGAGCTCCAAGGATGGAAATTTGAACTTATGCATGAGAGTGACACAGGTATAGGGGGAATCAAGGAAGCCTCTGCCTCAATCTCAGGTAAAGGGGTTTTTGCGAAGCTCAAGTTTGAATCTGGCGTTCACCGTGTTCAACGCGTTCCTGCAACGGAAGCCGGTGGTCGAATTCATACCTCAGCCGCAACCGTTGCGGTTTTGCCAGAAGCTGAGGAAGTCGATATCCATATCGAAGAAAAAGACTTGCGAATTGATGTATTTCGCTCGAGCGGTCCAGGAGGGCAGTCCGTCAATACGACCGATAGCGCGGTCCGCATTACTCACATTCCATCCGGCGTTGTTGTCCAACAACAAGATGAAAAGTCTCAGCATAAGAATAAAGCCAAGGCTCTGAAAATCCTAAGGGCTCGCCTTTACGAACATCAGCGAGCCGAAAAGGCTGCTGAAAGAGCAGCCAATCGCAAAAGCCAAGTCGGAAGTGGAGATCGCTCAGAACGCATCCGTACTTATAACTACCCGCAAGGACGCGTCACGGATCACCGCATCAACTTGACCCTCTATAAACTGGATCGCATCATTGATGGCAGTGCTCTCGATGAAATGGTTCAAGCTTTGATTTCTGATGATCAAGCGACTCGCCTGGCGGAGTTGGGGGAGACAGCCTGAAGGTATTAACGGTCATTATTATCCTTTGTTTCCGGCATAAAAAACCAAAAGAATAAAAGGCCAATAGCTGCAAAAAGTGCAAGTGTTAAAAAGCCTCCATCAAATCCAAAAAAATTAACTGAGTAACCAGCTAGAACATTGCTCAAAGAAGCTCCAATTCCTTGGCATAATATTACAACGCTTAAAGAAAAGTTAAAACGTCCGGTTCCCTTTACAAGATCGGAAACGATAACAACAGCAATAACTCCAAATATGCCAGCACCGATTCCGTCTAACAGTTGAACAGCAAGGAGAAAAAAAGGATCTTGCGTTAAGGTATAGAGCAAGGCTCTGATCGGCAAAGCCAAAAATCCAATCAAAAAAATTTGTTTACGACCGTACTGGTTTACGAAAAATTTAAGAGAATAGGCAACTCCAATCATAACACCTTGGGCTAAGATAATGCTGCTGGCCATAAACAAAGAATCGGTTTTGGGGTTCTTTTGTGCTAATAACTCTCCTACGAGCGGAAGTTGTGCCGCATTTGCGAGGTGAAACAAAATGACCGAGATACTGAAAATAATAAAGGGTTTTGTTTTTAGAACTTTCCATACAGATATGGGCTTTGCACGGCCTTGAAGGCCTGGTTCTGCTAATTCTCTCGCTACATTATAATCAATTTCTTGAGGTTGAATCATAAACAGAAATGTAGCGCTGATAAGGGCGAAAGTAATGACCGTATACAAAATCCAAGCATGACCAAAAGCATAACCCGTTAATCCTGCCAATAAAGCCGTACATAAGTTTCCCGCGTGATTCCAGGACTCGTTAATTGCAGTTCGCTTAGGAAAAAGTTTTCTCCCCACTAAGCCAAGGGTAATAGCTGCAATCGTAGGTCCAATCAACGTAGATGATACACCCATAGATGCCTGGGCGAGGATGATCCATAATTGAGTAGGTAAGAATAGAATGACGAGGCATCCCATAGAGATGAGAAAAATAGCAATTGCAATCAGTAAACGCTTGAATTTTGTTGCATCAACCAACAACCCACTTGGAATCTGACTGACAGCCGCGGCAATATTTATAGTGGCCAGAGCAACACCAATAGCTCCTGCATCCCATTTAAGGTCATATTGTAGATAAAGAGCTAGAAAGGGACCAACCCCTGCTTGAACGTCCGATATAAAAAAAATGAGTCCACTCAGTCCAAGAATACTTAGAAAGGAAGGAGATTGTGGTTGCTTAACAGTCATAAAGTGCACGTTTAGAGGGGTTTAAAAATAAAATAAACCGCCCCAATAAGGCATAATCCTGCGTAAAAGTAATTCCAACTGATGGGCTGAGCCATATAATATATGGCAAAAGGAATGAAGATTAATAAGGTAATGACTTCTTGTATGATTTTTAATTGTGCCAATGTGATATCACCTGAAAAAAAACCAATACGATTGGCCGGCACCTGAAATATATATTCAAAAAACGCAATTCCCCAACTCACCAAGATTGCTATCCAAAGTGGTTTGTTATTTAAAGTTTTTAAATGGGCGTACCACGCAAATGTCATAAAAATATTAGAGAAGATAAGCAAAAAAATAGTTTTCAAATACACCGATACCATAGGCCCCCCCTATCAATGGATGATTGCAGTTTACAACATAAGACTGAGCGAGTCACCTGGTAGCGCTGGGGGAGACGATTAGCTCTGTCATATGAATCTATACATTTTTCTTTTTTCCATTTGCCATTTCGAAAGCTGGCGTTAAAATAAGAAAAAAATTTAAACGTTCATTTATGAAAAATTTCGCACAAAATAAAGCTTTCTGGGCTCTTTTCGGAGCACAACTCTTTGGGTCTTTCAATGATAATTTTTTTAGATCGGCTTTTGTGACTTTGATCACTTTTCATTTAGTAACTACATCTGAAACAGCCATTTCTCTTTTTGTTTCTGCTGGTTTTGGGCTCTTTATGGTTCCTGCTTTTTTATTTTCACCGCTTGCGGGACAACTTGCAGATCGATATGACAAATCTCTTATTATTCGGTGGGTTAAAATTTCTGAAATTCTTATTGTAAGTTTGAGTGCTTATGGTTTTATCACTAAAGACCCCTATTTGCTTTTGGCGACCATTTTCTTTATGGGGGTGCATACCGCTTTTTTTAGTCCTGTCAAATATAGTATTTTGCCAGATATTCTTCCTGAAGAAAAAGTTTTGAGCGGCAATGGTTATCTTGAAGCTGGAATCTTTCTTGCGATTATGCTGGGGACTCTTGGTGGGGCTGTGATGATTCATCTCGAAATTTCCCCTTTTCTTTTAAGTTTTCTCTTGATCATGGTTGCTCTTTTGGGCCTTGTTTGTAGCTGGCTGATCCCCCCAATTCCGAGCAGGGCGCCAGATCTTAAAATTCGTGCTTCCTGGATAGGTGAGGTCAAGCGACTCTTCCGTTATACCCAAAGAGATGAGCGTCTCTATAAAGCCATCATCGCTATTTCATGGTTTTGGCTTGTTGGAACAGTCCTTTTGTCTCAACTGCCTTCCTTCGTCAAAGATGTGATCAGGGTTGAAGAAAACGTTTTTATCTTCCTTCTTCTTCTCTTTACCCTTGGAGTTGGGATCGGATCCCTTCTCTGTAACTGGATTTTTGCGAGTAAAATTACGATAAAGCATGTTCCTTTATTAGCTCTGCTTATGGCACTTCTTTTGTTTGATATCGCAAGCTTTGGGTCCCCTTTGTCAGACACTTCCCTGTCTCTCTTTTCTTTTTTAACGTCCTTTCAAGGCCTTCGACTGACAGCAGATATCTTTGTCCTTTCGTTTGCCGGTGGCCTTTTCATTGTGCCTCTTTATGCCTTTATGCAAACTCATGTGCTTCCCAGTAAACGATCTCAAGTTATTGCTTTTAATAATATTATCAATGCAGGGTTCATGGTTTTTGCAAGCTTTGCTTCCTTTTGCCTTTTAAGTCTCAATGTCTCAATTCCCACGCTTATTTTCTTAATAGCTTTTGGTCAAGTGATTGTGGCCATTTATGTCATTGGAATTCTTCCCGACTCTGTGTTTAGGAATTTTCTTCTCAGGCATTTTGGCTTTTTGTTTCGTCTTGGTGGTCTAGGTCCCAAAAATTATGAGAAATGAGGGGAGGGGGTCATGTCATGCTCTTTTCCCAAGGGCGTCTTACGCTCACCAGAAGATTGATGACCAAATTTGAAACGAGGGAGAAATAAAATATGGAACTTTCAATTTTTCTAGCAAAAGCGATTGGGCTTTACTATGTGATCGTTAGTTTGGGAATGATTCTGAATGGGGCTAGGATTAAGGGTCTCTTGATGGAAATTATGAAAAACCAAGGGTTATTATTTGTCACGGGTTTTTTTGCGCTGATCATTGGTATTCTTCTTGTCACGAGTCATAATATTTGGGTCGCTGATTGGAGAGTTCTTATCACACTGATGGGGTGGGGGGCTCTTATGAAAGGCGTAATTAGGGTGACGTTACCCCAATTCATGATCGAAACCAGTAAAAAATGGATTCAAAACCCCATTTCTTACTATATAACAATGGGTATCGTATTTTTAATTGGACTCTTTTTGTTGTATCATGGATACATACTAAATTAATCGCAAATACTCACCCATTTGTGTACCCCTCACCCGCCACACGCTTTGCGTGTGGCGACCTCTCCCACAGGGGGAGAGGTAGGGAAAACTTTGTTCCTGGAGCCTGTTTTTCATATGAAAATCACAAACTCTGAATTTGAAATGTGTCTAGAACCACTTAAAGGATCTATTGCCGTTGCCGTATCCGGTGGAGTGGACAGCTTGGCCCTCCTTCTCCTTGCCCACGCGTGGGCTCATGGAAAAGGAGAGCGAATCATTGCCGTGACCGTTGACCATGGTTTGAGAGCTGACTCAAAAAATGAGGCTGAGCAGGTTCAAAAGTGGGCGCAGATGAGAGGCATTGAGCATGTTATTCTGGAATGGGCAGGGGAAAAACCTACTGCTCGCCTTCAAGAAAAAGCCCGGGAGGCCCGCTATCAGCTGTTAACGCGGTGGTGTAAGGACAACCAAATTTCGACGATCCTCTTAGGCCATCATCAGCAGGATCAGGAAGAAACCTTTTGGCTCCGTCTAAGTTCTGGAAGCGGGCTTGATGGCCTTTCGGGCATAAAAAAAAGAATCGTCAGAGACGGTATGACTTTTCTTCGTCCCCTCCTTGGGTTTTCAAAAGAGCGTCTCAAAGCGACCCTCATGGCGGAGAATCAACAATGGATTGAGGATCCTAGCAATCATAGTTCCCAGTTTTTTAGAGGGCGATTCCGCACCCTTTTAGAAGCGGAAGGCCTTTCGCAGCAACGTCTTACAAATACCATGGAAAAACTACAGGTTGATGCAGATTTTATTCATGCCGAGCTTCGAAAAGTCATTCCAACCATCGTTCACGTATATGAAGAAGGATATCTTACTCTAGAGAAAAAGACTTTTAACGACTTGCATCCAGCTTTAGCTAAAAGACTTCTTCCTCTTCTCATGCATTGGTTTTCTGGGACAAATTATTCGCCCCGCTCGACCCAAGTGAGTCTCATTTTGGAAAAGTTAAAAACATCTGCTCCTTTTACATCAGGAGGAATTTACTGGGTCCCCCGACAGGAAGACATTCTACTTATGCGTGAAGTTTCAGCCATTCATGAAAAGTTCTCTCTTTCTGACCTACAAGGAAACACCTTATGGGATAACCGCTTTTGGATTAATCCTGAGATTAAGAAAAATGTTTCACGTGAAACATTTCTTGCTCCTTTAGGATCCATTCCAGGATTAAGAAAAGAAATAAATTCTTCAATCCCACCTCGGGCCTGGCCAACCTTGCCAGCCCTTTGGGTTAAGGGAAAAGTTGTTGCTATTCCTCACTTCTGCTATAATATTGAAAATGAAATGGATCACCGCAAATTTTTTTATTTAAAGCCCCTCTTTCATGATTCGTTAAGATTCACTATATAAAATAGATAGATTCTTTCAAAATGAGAACCGTACGCCATGAACCGTAATTTAGCTCTTTGGATTATTATTGGACTGTTTTTAGTCGCTATCTTTAATTTATTCCAATCGCCACCTTCACAAAAGCAACACATCAATATTGATTATTCAACGCTTTTACAAGACGCAAAAGAAGGTCGTGTCCAAGAAGTTTTGATTCGGGGCGATCTGGTCACTGGACATTTGACCGACGGAACGACGTTCTCATCGGCTATTCCAGCCCACGACACCCATCTTGTTGATCGGCTTTTAGAAAGCAACGTCCGAATTAAGGCTGCCCCCGTTGAGGAAGATATCCCCTCATTCTTCCAAATTCTCATTTCTTGGCTTCCTATGATTTTGCTCATTGGTGTATGGATTTTTTTCATGCGACAGATGCAAGCGGGAGGAAACAAAGCCATGGGTTTTGGAAAATCAAAAGCTCGTCTTTTAGATGATAAAGCAACCCAAGTGACTTTTAATGACGTTGCGGGTGTTGATGAAGCTAAGCAAGAGCTTGAGGAGGTCGTTGAATTTCTTCGGGATCCTCAAAAATTTCAACGTTTAGGAGGAAAGATTCCGCGAGGCGTGCTTCTTGTAGGTCCTCCGGGAACAGGAAAAACCCTTTTGGCCCGCGCCATAGCCGGTGAAGCCAATGTTCCCTTTTTCACCATCTCAGGTTCTGACTTTGTGGAAATGTTTGTGGGTGTTGGTGCGAGCCGGGTGCGTGATTTATTTGATCAAGGAAAAAAGAATGCACCTTGTATCATTTTCATAGATGAAATCGATGCTGTTGGGCGCCACAGAGGGGCCGGGCTTGGCGGAGGCAATGACGAGCGGGAACAAACCCTTAACCAGCTCCTTGTTGAGATGGATGGGTTTGAAGCCAACGATGGTGTTATTCTTATTGCAGCAACTAACCGCCCTGATGTGCTTGATCCTGCTCTTCTAAGACCTGGTCGGTTTGACAGGCAAGTTGTTGTTCCCAATCCTGATGTTTTAGGTCGTGAAAAAATTCTCGCCGTTCATGCCCGTCATGTTCCTTTGTCTGATAATGTGGATCTTAAAGTGATTGCACGTGGCACGCCTGGCTTCTCAGGGGCGGATCTTGCCAATCTCATCAATGAATCTGCACTTCTTGCAGCCAGACGGAATCGTCGTTCGGTTTCTATGGCTGAACTCGAAGAAGCCAAAGATAAAGTGATGATGGGAAGTGAACGTCGTTCCATGGTCATGACAGAGGAAGAAAAGCGTCTTACGGCTTATCACGAGTCAGGGCACGCTGTTGTTGCCTTTCACTCTCCAGCTTCTGATCCCATTCACAAGGCAACCATTATTCCACGAGGGATGGCCCTCGGAATGGTGATGCGTCTCCCTGAAGGGGATCGCGTTTCGATGTCTCGTGAAAGACTTTACGCAGACCTTGCGGTTGCCATGGGTGGGCGTATTGCAGAAGAGATGATTTTTGGAGCCAATAAAATCACAACAGGAGCGTCTTCTGACATTAGCATGGCCACACAAATGGCACGTCGCATGGTCACAGAATGGGGTATGAGTGACAAGCTTGGACCTATTACGTATGGGGAAAACACCCAGGAAATTTTCCTTGGACATTCTGTGGCCCAACATAAGAATGTTTCTGAATCAACGGCTCAAATTATCGATGAAGAGATCAAACGCATTGTCCAGGAGGGCTATGCAAAAGCAAAAAGTATCCTCACAAAACACCGCGATCACCTTGAACTTCTTGCAAAAACGTTATTGGAGCTGGAAACACTCAGCGGGGATGAGATCAATACCTTGTTAAAAGAAGGGAAGCTCGATCGCGCAAGATATACATCCGGTCCAGAAACTCCAAAATCATCTTCCATCCCTTCAGGGGGCAGGAAAACAACACAGAAAACAAAGAAGCCAGCTTCAAAAAAGGCTCCTAAAGGATCACCGTCGCCTCAAGCGGGGGTTTAGATCCCCTCCCTTATATTTTGAAACACGATGGGGCTACGCAAAACTCTGTGCGTAGGCAGGTAAAGAATTCTTTAACTCATTTGTGATAAAATCAAAAAGATATCATTCATAAAGGAGGAACACATGAAAATCATTGTTGGCATTATGGCGCTTGTCTTTGTACTCAGCACGGAAAATTCATTTGCTGGAAACTACAGATGTTCAAATGTAAGTTTCCAATCTGTATATAATCCCCTCGTCTGTGAAGCAATAACTACCTCGAAAGTTTGTGCGGATGTTTGTAAACCGTACGGTGGGTGGGCAGGAGGTTTTAGTTGTCAAATGGACAAAAACACATGCCCGACTCAAAGTGCGTGCTACTGCGTGTCATAAGGTAGCTGCAAAGAATTGCCTTGTATACTCATGGCATCCCACGAGAATTTTTGTAAAATGGGATAGAGGCGCGAGATTGCAGATAAAAAATGAATTTCCTTCCAGATTTTTTTCTTAATACTGAGAAGGTCGAATTTTGGTTTAGAAAGAACAAGAGTTACCTCAAACCAATAAGGGAGAAGAAACATGATACCAACAAAGGGATATGCCGTAAAAAGTGCTTCCTCAAAATTTGAGCCCTTCAATTTTGAGCGACGCGAGCTTAGAGATCATGATGTGCTTATTAAGATTCTTTATTGCGGAATCTGTCATTCTGATATTCACCAAGTGCGGAACGAATGGGGAGGATCGGCTTATCCCATGGTTCCAGGACATGAAATTGTGGGTCGCGTGGAGCGTGTGGGGTCTGAAGTTAAAAACTTTAAAGTCGGAGATTTAGCTGGCGTCGGCTGTTTTGTTGATTCCTGCAGAGTGTGTGAGAGCTGCAAAGAGCATGAGGAACAATTTTGTGAAACACATCTTAGCTTAACTTACAACAGCACGGAGCAGGATAAGAAAACACCAACTTTTGGGGGGTATTCGTCTCAAATCGTTGTTGATGAGAAATATGCGCTTAAGATTTCTCCGAAGCTTCCTCTCGCAAATGTCGCGCCCCTCCTTTGTGCCGGAATCACAACATATTCACCCCTTCGATTTTATAATGTGAAACCTGGTCAGAAGGTTGGTGTCATTGGCTTAGGCGGGTTGGGACACATGGCCGTCAAGCTTGCGGCATCGATGGGAGCGGAAGTCACTGTATTCAGTCGATCGGATGCAAAAGAAAAGGATGCACACAAGTTAGGTGCTAAGAAATTCGTCGTCACTAAAGATCCAAAAAATCTTGAGTCTCTGGCTAATTCTTTTGATCTCATTATTGATGCGGTTTCAGCCCCCCATGATCCCAATATGTACCTTCATTTGTTGAAGAAAGATGGGGTGCTAGTTTTGATTGGTGCTCCAGATAAACCTTTAGAAGTTCAGGCATCTTCCCTCATTGAAAAAAGAAGAAAAATGGCGGGGACTTTGATCGGTGGCATTCGCGAAACACAAGAAATGCTGGATTATTGTGCGGAAAAAGGGATCACTTCAGATATCGAGCTAATTCCCATCCAAGACATCGAAAAAGCTTACGAGCGGACCATCAAAGGAGATGTGAAGTATCGATTTGTGATTGATATGAGTTCGCTTCCCTCAGCTTGAAAAAGTGAGTCAGCCTCAACACCCGACATTTTTTCCAAGAACGTCATTGCGAGCCTCCGCAGGAGGCGAAGCAATCTCTTTCTAAGTTTAGTAGATTGCTTCGTCGTTGCACTCCTCGCAATGACGATAATGTATTGAATTTTCTTGATTATCTGAAATCTGTCAGGTTAAATGAGTTATCTTCTCTTTAGGACAAATCACTAAGTCGACTTATGAATTTGTCCCAAAAGAGTGTTCAACTCTGATACGTTTCCTACGCTCAAGGTTTTCTCTCTGATTTTGATGCGTTTACTTTTAAGGAAAGACTGCAAAATGGCAACTCAAATGCCAATTTGAGTCTCAAAATGGCATTTGCGATGCCAATTTGCGGGTAAAATATGGATTTAATTCCCCGTTTTTCTAAAAGATCCCCCGAAGAGTTTCTTTCTTTTTGGCCCTCATGGTACGGAAAAATAAGCCCTCTTTAAGTCTCACTATAAAAATCCTCCATCGATTGACCTGCTCAGACAAGATGTGAGAAGCAATCTCGCATGTCCACAACGTCTGTATGAGACTTAGTTGCCCTTTTGAAGTAGTCACTTAGCTGAAGGGAAAAATTTATTAAGTATATTTATGCTTGTAATTTCTAATAAAAGACATATATTACGTAGTAATGGATTATATTTAATTTTTTGGGGTCATATGTTTAATAAATATCGCGATTTTACTTTTGCTCTTTTACTTTCTTGTTTTCTCGTTCCCAGCTCATACGCGGGTAAAACCAGAGTTGAGGAAGATGATAAAGAAAAAGAAAGCATTTCAATTACACGAAATTTAGATAAAGATCCTACAGACGATGAGCTACGTCTACGCACCGACCTCCCGATAGAAATCTTTGCCTACGTTACCAGGATTCTTGCAGAAGAAAAGACTGAGAAGGCTACTCAAGCGCTTCACGCTTTAAGTCTCACCAGCAAAACAAACAAAATCCTCGTAGATCAAGAGGTCCAGAAGACCCTGAATCGTTTGGAGAAAGACGTTAAAGAATCTGAGGACTATCCAGAGGACTGTCTTTTATCTCTTTATTTTCATTTGAATCAAGCTTCATTACGAGGGAACCCAAATAAGGTTATCCCCCACTATATTGCCGCTATGAAACTAGGTGAAGGTTTTGGCAGCCACATTGCAACGTCAAAATTTTTCCGTTTCCTTTATGGAAGGTGCCTATTTTTAGAAGATTATTTAACAGAAGATGATGCGGATATTGCTATTCAAAATTTAACGCTCCATATGAATTATTTATTAACGAAATGGAATAAGGAAAAATATGAGGAGAAGAAGAAAAATAATAATAATAATGTATTAAACGCTGAAAAAAAATTATTTAAATTCTATTTTATGTCAAAGTGGACTTTTAGATCACCAGAAGGCCAGCAAATTTACTCTGCCTTCACTTTTGCAAAACGACAACTTAGTGACTCTTTCCGGAACGCTTCAGCTTCCACTTTGTGGACCTATTATAAATGTAGTCTATGGAATAACTTTTGGTCTTTAGACGTTAATGGTTTTCAGACTATTTTAGAGAGCTGTGCCCAAAAGGGACATCCTAAAGCTCAGCATGCTCTAGCATTGAGTTATGCTAATGGGGATGGAGTGGTGGCTCAAAATATTGAAAAAGCTGTTAGTTTATTCAAACTCGCCGCAGACCAAGGGCATGCAGAAGCTCAATGTAATCTGGGTTCTATGTTGCTGCGCGGAGAAGGTGTTGACCAAGACTTGGCCGAAGCCGTTAACCTATTTAGGAAAGCTGTAGACCAAGGCAGTGCAAATGCTCAATTTAATCTAAGTAGTTGGATGTTAGAGTGCGGAGCAGGGGTTGACCAGGATCCGGTCGAAGCCGTTAACCTATTGAGAAAAGCGGCAGACCAAGGGCATGCAGAAGCTCAATTTAAGTTAGGTGACATGTTAAGGACTGGAAAAAATGTTGACCAGGATTTGTCCAAAGCAATTGACCTATTTAGCCGAGCTGCAGCCGAAGGTCATGCAAAGTCTCGGTCCTACCTAGTACAGATGGCAGACCAAGGGCATCCAGAAGCTCAATACGAAATGGGAATGGTATATGTTGAAGGTTATTGGGGAGTGGATCGAGATATAGAAAAAGGTGCTGGTTTATTCAAACTCGCCGCGGACCAAGGGCATGCAGAATCTCAGTTCTGTCTAGCACAGATGTATTTTATGGGTGAAGGAGTAGCTCAAGATATGGAAAAAGCTGCTGGTTTATTCAAACTCGCCGCGGACCAAGGTTATGGAATTGCTCGGGACTACTTAGGGGGGATGTATGAGAAGGGCTATGGTGTCCCCCAAGATTTGGGGAGAGCTGTTGAGGAATACCAAAAAGAAAGTGAGTGCGGAAATCCAGTCGCGACTTTGAATCTTGCTTATTGCATTCGCATTGGCCTAGGGGTTACAGCTGACCCCGATCGGGCCGATAAATTGGAGAAGAGGGTAGATGGTACTTTCTCCATTGAAATTTGGAAAGAATATAGGGAGGTTCTAGAGGGGATTTTGCAAAAGATAAAAGACTAAAGAGCACCATCCTACCCCCTATTTTGGACAAGTTAATAAGTCGGCTTACAAAATTGTCCACAATAGGATGGGTACCTCAAAAATCCTCATCTTTCGTGTATTGACAACACCCACAAACCCACTAAACTATCCTTTGTCTTAAGGTGCATCACTGCATACTCTGTGATACTAAAATGGGAATCCGGTGCGCATATACATGCAATGCCGGAGCTGCCCCCGCAACTGTAAGCGGTAAGTTGTATAAGCACAAAGCCACTGGGAATTTCTCCTGGGAAGGCAGCTTGTAACGACGACGACCCGTAAGCCAGGAGACCTGCCTTTGGACAAGACTTGTAACGCGTCGGGCGGGGTGCACCGATGAGGGCGTGTCAATATGCACTTCTCGTGTATTTCCCGCTTTCAGGACTCCTGCCCTCTAACAATAGAGGGTGTACTTATGAAATTCGCATACGATTTTGACCGCGATGGATATCTCATCGATTTCGATCCCACACGAAACATTTTAAAATTTCCGGAAAAGCCCAAGCCAGAAGTAAAAAGTGAGCCCGTCTCTAAACCAGAAATTTCTCCTGCAAAACTCCGTCTCGACCGTAGCCGTGATGCTCTTCTCACCGATTTTGGTAAAGAGACATTAAATGACCGCTATTTGCTTAAAGGCGAAAGTTATCAGGATATGTTTGGGCGTGTTGCCTGCGCTTATGCGGATGATATGGACCATGCGCAGCGACTCTATGACTATATTTCAAAGCTTTGGTTCATGCCGGCAACGCCAATCCTCTCTAATGGTGGCGCGAAACGCGGCCTTCCCATTTCCTGCTTTCTGAATACCGTATCTGATAGCCTGGATGGCATCGTCTCAACGTGGAATGAGAACGTGTTGTTAGCGTCTAATGGGGGAGGGGTTGGCACCTACTGGGGATTTGTCCGCAGCGTGGGCGAATCCATCGGACGTACGGGGACAACATCTGGCATCATTCCCTTCATCCGTGTGATGGATTCATTGACTCTGGCTATCAACCAAGGTTCGCTACGCCGAGGGGCGGCCGCTGTTTATCTTGATATTCATCATCCTGAAATCGAAGAGTTTTTAGAAATCCGCAAGTCCTCTGGGGATTTCAATCGTAAAAGTTTGTTTCTCCATCATGGGATTAACATTACGGACGAATTTATGGAAGCTGTGCGTGATGATGTGGAATTTGGCTTGCGCAGCCCAAAAACGGATAAGGTCATCCGCATGGTCAATGCACGGAATTTATTACAGAAAATCCTGGAGACGCGCCTTCAGACCGGCGAGCCTTACCTCATCTTTATTGATAGCGCCAATAAAGTCCTGCCTAAGCACCAGCGTGAATTGGGCTTAAAAGTACGTATGTCGAATCTGTGTAGCGAGATTTTATTAGCCACAGGTCCCGATCACCTCGGCAAGGATCGCACGGCCGTCTGCTGTCTATCGTCCCTCAATGCCGAAACTTGGGAGGAATGGCATGAGCATCCTTATATTATTGAAGATGCCCTGCGCTTCCTTGATAATGTATTACAGGAATTCATCGATATAGCCCCTGAAGGAATGGCACGCGCTAAGTATTCGGCCATGCGTGAACGCTCCGTAGGTTTAGGCTTGATGGGTTTCCATTCCTTTCTTCAATCACGCGGCATACCCTTTGAAAGTGCCCTTGCCAAATCTTGGAACAAAAAAATGTTTCGACACATCCGCCGTGAAGCGGATGCGGCTTCTGTCCAATTAGCGACAGAACGAGGAGCCTGTCCCGATGCGGCAGAGCGCAATATAAAAGCTCGTTTTAGCCATAAACTCGCCATTGCCCCAACTGCATCCATTAGTATTATTTGTGGGGGGACGAGTGCTTGTATAGAGCCTATCCCCGCCAATATTTATAACCACAAAACGCTTTCCGGTAATTATGCTGTTAAGAATATTCAGTTAGAGAAGTTACTGGAAATCAAAGGGATCAATACAGAAGAGACATGGCAGTCTATCCTCGAAAATGAAGGTTCGGTGCAACATTTGGCGGAGCTCTCCCAGGACGAAAAGGATGTGTTTAAAACGGCCTTTGAGATTGATCAGCGATGGGTTATTGAACTGGCAGGTGATCGTGCGCCCTATATCTGTCAAGGGCAGTCGCTGAACCTCTTTTTGCCTGCGGATGTTGATAAGTGGGATGCGTTGATGTTGCACTGGATGGCCTGGGAAAAAGGGATAAAGAGTCTGTATTACTGCCGCTCAAAATCGATTCAACGGGCCGAATATACGGGAGGTGAAGGGGTTGCGGAAAAAACGGTGCAGGTTCAACGCACTGATTATGAAGAATGCTTAGCCTGCCAATAAAAGAAAGATGACGAAGATGACTTACGCTGATGCAAACCCATTGGAGCTGCAGGGAAAAGGCCTGATTGGCCTCTTGGAAGCCACGGGAACCTATGATGTCGATCGCTATCCATGGGCCTATCTTTGCTGGAAACGCCAGCAGCAGATCCACTGGATGGGCGAAGAAGTGCCATTGGGTGAGGATATCAAAGACTGGCAGTCAGATATTCTTACAGGGAATGAACGCAATTTGCTCACGCAGATTTTCCGCTTTTTCACCCAATCGGACGTTGAAGTCAGTGATAATTATTTCAAACGGTATATCCCCATTTTCCAGCCTCTCGAAGTACAGATGATGATGGCCGCTTTCACCAACATTGAAACCGTTCATATCGATGCCTATGCCTTGCTCTTGAAGACACTCGGGATGCCAAAATCTGAATTTGAGGTCTTCCGCGATTACGCCGCCATGCGGGCCAAAGCAGATTACATGAAGAGTTTTGGGACAAAGACGTGTGCTGATGTTGCCCGAACACTTGCCATGTTTGGCGCCTTTACGGAAGGGATGTCCCTCTTTGCTAGCTTTGCTATGCTGATGAATTTTCCGCGTCATAATAAAATGAAAGGCATGGGACAAATCGTTTCTTGGTCCGTGCGCGATGAGAGTTTGCACTGCGAAAGCATCATCAAGCTTTATCATGCATGGGCGGAAGAAACGGGGGCCGTCACAAAATCCGTTGGTGATGATATCATTGATGTTGCGAAAACCATAGTGTCGCTTGAAGATAAATTCGTTGAAGTCGCTTTTGAGCTGGGGGATGTGGAAGGGATGACCATGGAAGATATTCAAAATTATGTCCGCTATATTGCGGATTGGCGTTTAACTCAGCTTAACCTAACACCTGTCTATGGTTACTTTACGGGTAGCCCTGGTGATTATGAGCAAAAGCAGCCTCATCCCTTAGCTTGGTTAAGTGCCATGCTCAACGGTGTCGAGCACGCAAATTTCTTTGAGGCCCGTGCGACCGAATATTCTAAAGCTGCTATGAGCGGTAGTTGGCATGGGGAAGAGGGCACATGGGCTCTCTTCGATGCCCAAAAAAAGAAGATGGCTTAGGGTTAGGCTGATACCATTTTTAGAAAATACTAAATAGTTTAATATTCTGGATCGCCACGCCCACTTCGTGGGCTTGCGAAGACGAGTGTTCTAAGCTTCCCCAGTTCGTCTTTGCGAGGAGCTTTGCTCCGACCCGGCTACGCCTACGGCTATGCCGTGGCGAGAGCAATCCAGAAAACCTCAGGTTAATTTATCTATTTATAATAAAAACAACCCTCTAAAAAAACCCTGAAAAAAAGCTGCGCACTTGAAAAAGAGTGTGCTAAATAGTAATACAATTTTAAAAAGGATACGGAGTTGAAACGAATGTTTTCAAAACTACTTGGTGCATTATCTTCTGACATGGCCATTGACTTAGGCACCGCCAATACCCTTGTGTATGTTAAGGGGCAAGGCATTGTATTAAATGAACCTTCAGTGGTTGCCATTACAACATCTCGAGATAAAAAACATGTCCTGGCCGTAGGCGAGGAAGCCAAGCTCATGGTGGGACGTACCCCTGGGAATATCAAGGCAATCCGTCCTTTGAGAGAGGGTGTTATCGCGGACTTTGAAGTTGCAGAAGAAATGATCAAATACTTTATGCAAAAAGTCCATAAGCGCCGCAGCTTTATTAGTCCTCGTGTGATTATTTGCGTCCCCTCCGGTTCAACGGCCGTTGAAAGACGCGCCATTCAAGAATCAGCGGAAAGTGCAGGAGCGCGAAGTGTTTATTTAATTGAAGAACCCATGGCAGCAGCTATTGGTGCCGGTTTACCGGTAACAGAGCCCACCGGATCCATGGTCGTGGATATTGGAGGAGGAACGACAGAAGTTGCCGTTCTCGCTCTGGGTGGGATTGTGTATGCCCGTTCCGTTCGTGTTGGAGGGGATAAAATGGATGAAGCCATTATCAGTTTTATCCGTCGCCAGCATAACCTTCTGATCGGTGAGGGAAGTGCTGAACGCATTAAAAAGGGAATCGGATCTGCTTCTGCACCTAAAGAGGGGGATGGCCGATCGATGGAAATTAAAGGTCGAGATCTCGTAAATGGGGTTCCAAAAGAAATTGTGATGACAGAAAGACAAATTGCTGAAAGCCTCAGCGACCCCGTTGCGGCTATTATCGAAGGCGTAAAGCTCGCTCTCGAAAATACAGCTCCTGAGCTTGCTGCGGACATTGTCGACCGTGGGATTGTGCTCACAGGTGGTGGGTCTCTCTTAGCAAACCTTGATGTCGTTCTGCGTGACGCGACAGGCCTTCCTGTGGTTGTTGCCGAGGATCCTTTGTCATGTGTTGCTATTGGGACGGGAAAAGCTCTCGATATGATGAATCATCATAAAAACGTCTTAATTAGCATGTAAAGGGTTTAGGGTGTGGCCCTTTTTGTTCGTCATATAAAACCAGGCCCTTTAAAACCAACCGCAAACCCTTACCCTTCTCGTTTCCAAAGATGGCGTCATAGTCTTGGCGTCACTTTTATTCTGATTTTGATTGTGGGTTGTACCCTTCGGTTTTATAAGCCTTTTTACGACCACATACAACAGGGGGCTTTTGAAACCACAGCTTTAATCCATAGAATTTTCATTCATCCCTTTCATCAAGCCCATACTCTTCTTAAAGACACTCACACCTTTATGCATCTTAAAGACGAGTACGTTCGCCTCAAGCACGAAAATGAAGCATTGAAATGGCAGCTCCAAGCTCTAGCGCCCCTTCAACATGAAAATGCCCTTTTAAGGGAAAGCTTGAAGGTACCAAATGTTGAGAAATATGGTCATCTCACCGCTCCCATCCTTTCAAGCCCCTATGACGGCATCCATCACTTTTTCTTAATTGCAGCAGGTCAAAAAGAAGGCCTCGAAAAAGATCAAGCCGTGATTGTATCTAAAGGAGTTGTGGGGCGTCTTGAAAAGGTTGGCAGATATGTGTCTCGGGTTTTACTCCTCAATGATACGAATTCCCGAATTCCTGTGATGACATCAGCTTCGGAGCAAAAGGCCATTCTAACCGGAGATGGGAGTTTTTTCCCAACACTTGTCTATGTGGGGGATATTCGAAAGGTTCAACGAGGGGAAAACGTAGTTACTTCAGGCCTTGGAGGGATTTTTCCTCCCGGCTTGCCCGTGGGGCGTGTGGAGGCAGTCACCAATGGAAAAATCAGAGTTAGGCCATATGTGCCTTTTCAAGACCTTGAGTGGGTTCATATCTTGCGCATTAACCCTGATGGGTTTTTTGAAGAACGCGATATGGTATTGGAGGGGGAATGAAACCCTTTCATCATTTTCTGAAGACTCTTCCTCTTTTGAGTGTCCTTTTTCTGATTATGGGAGGTTGTGGCTTAAGCCTGGGGAGTTATCCGTTTTTGCCGGCTCTTTTCCTCGTTCCTGTTTATTATTGGCTTGTTTTTCACCCAAGTTGGCTTCCTCTATGGGGCCTCTTTGGGATCGGACTTTTCTATGACGCTCTCCTCGGGAATGAACTTGGTTTTTCTTCTCTCCTTCTCATGGGAAGTTCTTATCTGGGGCAATACGTTCGTCCTCTTTTAAGTCCTGATCGGTTTCTCTTCATCTGGGGTGGGTTTGGTATCTATAGTTTGGGTTACTTGATTCTTTATGGTTCTTTAAGCTCAGGAAGCCTGCCCATTTTGGTTTCATGGGTTTATGGGATTATCTTTTACCCCCTTATCGCTTGGGTCTTGAGTCATCTTCATTTGCGGCTACAATCTTATGTTTAACGACTCCTCTATCTGTGTCATCCTTGGCAAGAAAAGGTTGATTTTTCGAAGAAAAATCTTACCTTTTCTTGGCCGAGGATCTTATTGCCACAGAGATCCTCGGCCAAGAAATGCTAATGTTTTCCAATGGAAAACAAAGCATTTCTTGCCAAGGATGACACCATGTGAGAGGACGGAAGAGTGTTACTCCTATGCTTGAAAAAGAAAATACTCAATTCCTTCGTCGAATTCTTTTTTTAGGGATTCTACAGCTCATTCTCATAATCCTTCTTTTGGGGCGCATGTATTACTTGCAGATTTTTGAAGGATCATACTATCGCCTATTGGCAGAAGGTAATCGCATTGCAACACGACCCCTTATCCCTCTTCGGGGCCAAATTTATGATCGTAAGGGAATTCCGCTCGCACAAAATGAAACAAGTTTTCGACTTGTTTTATTGACAGATAAAAAAGATGAAATCGAGGAAACCCTCGAAACTCTTTCAAATCTCATCACGCTTTTACCTGAAGAAAAAGAAGAAACTTTAAAGATGGTTCGAAAAAAGCGAGGTCTGGATTCCTTGATTATCAAGGATAACTTGACATGGGATGAAGTTTCCGCAATCGAGCTTCATACAGCTGACTTGCCTGGCATTTCCGTTGAAGTGGGATCCGTACGTAAATACCCTGAACTTTTTCGAGGAGCTCATCTCTTAGGTTATGTCGCTGCTCCATCTGAAAAGGAGCAAGAAGAAGATCCCATGCTCTCCATTCCTGGCCTTCATATGGGGAAGGTGGGCCTTGAGAAATATTTTGATAGTCGTCTCCGTGGAATTCCGGGCCACAGTGCCTTTGAAGTGAATGCAAAACGCAAAGTCGTTCGCGAGCTTCATCAAGTCCCAAGTGTTATCGGTGAGGATATTCATTTAACAATTGATGCCGAACTCCAGGCCTATGCTCAAGAGACTCTATCCGTTCATGAAAGTGCTTCTGCCGTTGTAATCGATATTCAAAACGGGGATATCTTGGCTCTTGTCTCCAGCCCTTCTTTTGATCCCAATCTTTTTCCTCAAGGAATTAGCCACAAGGACTGGCATGAATTGAGGGATAATCCTTATGTGCCCCTCACGAATAAAGCTGTTTCAGGCCTTTTTCCACCCGGGTCCACTGTCAAACTGTTTGTGGCGCTTGCTGCTCTTGAATCAGGTGTCATTGATAAGGAAACAACCGTTTATTGCCCTGGCTATACTTACGTTGGGAATCATAAGTTTCATTGTTGGTGCAAAGAAGGGCACGGAACTGTCAACCTTTCTCGCGCCCTTTCGGAATCCTGTGATGTCTTTTTTTATGAAATTGCAAAAAGGGTGGGAGTCGATCGCCTGGCAACCCTTTTCAGGGATGTAGGGCTTGGGACTGGAGGCTTAGAGGGCTTTCCTCATAGCAAAAAAGGCCTTGTCCCTGACAAGAATTGGAAACAGGTTTCAAAACATGAGAAGTGGACAGTGAGTGACACCATCCAAATGAGCATTGGACAGGGGTACATGCTCGCAACTCCTTTGGAATTGGCAGTTGCGATCGCCCGCCTGGCGAGTGGAGGGAAAAGACTCATTCCACGACTTGAAGGTCAAGGTCCCATTACTTTTCCGGACATGGAATTTGATAAGAAGCATATTGAAGCTCTTCTTGCAGATATGGATGCGACCTGCAATACACCACCAGGAACGGCCTTTCCGCGGCGAATTCCAATCGTTGGAATGGAAATGGGTGGCAAAACAGGAACGAGTCAGGTGCGCCGTATTACCATGGAGCAACGGAAGGCAGGACAAACAAAAACAGCTCACTTGCCCTGGAAATACAGGGAACATGGTTTTTTTGTTGGGTTTGCACCCATCCACACCCCACGTTATGCGATTGCTGTTCTTGTTGAACATGCAGGTGGCTCGGGTCCAGCCGTTCAAGCTGCGCGCGATATTCTGCTAAAAGCCCAACTCCTTGAAAAGGAAAATACGAATGACGACTGATGTTATTTCTTCATTTCTTCATAAACTTGCTCGCTTGAATTGGGGAATTTTTTTCCTCCTTCTCCTTATTTCTGCACTGGGTTGGGGGCTCTTGATCTCTGCCGCGGGGGGGGATATTCATCCTTGGGCTTCTAAGCAAATCCTTCGTTTTGGTGTGGGCGCTCTCATCATGTTCTCCATTGCCCTCATTGATCTAAGGTGGTGGCTCCATTTTTCCTATTTTTTTTATGGAATTTCACTAGCACTCTTGTGTGGCGTTGAATTTTTAGGGTTTATAGGTAAGGGAGCCGAACGCTGGATTGACCTCTATGTTATTCAGCTTCAGCCCTCAGAACTCATGAAGATTGCTTTGGTGATGGCCCTCGCACGGTACTTTCATAGCCAGTCTTTTCCCATCCCTTTTCACAAACTTTTCTTTCCTTTGCTCTTAATTATGATTCCGATGGTTTTAGTTCTGCGTCAACCTGACTTAGGCACGGCCCTCATTTTGTTGATGGTGGGGGGAACCCTCTTCTTTTTGGCAGGTGTTTCCTTGTGGGTTTTTGGAGCAGCCTTGATCGGGGTCGGCGCGAGTATCCCCATTCTGTGGAGTTTCCTTCATGATTACCAAAGGGATCGGATTTTTATGTTCTTTGATCCCAGCAAAGATTCTCTTGGGGCGGGTTATCATATCACCCAATCTAAAATCGCCCTTGGATCAGGAGGCCTTTGGGGCAAAGGATACATGCAAGGAACCCAAGCCTCATTGAATTTTTTGCCAGAAAAGCAAACAGATTTTATTTTTACTCTTTTGTGTGAGGAATGGGGCTTTCTGGGAGGAACCTTTCTCCTTTCTCTCTATGTCCTTTTGATATTCATGTGTTTTCGTATTATTTTGACAACACAAAATGACTTCGGCCGATTTGTTGCTGCAGGAATGGCCGTTAGCTTTTTCTTTTACATCTTTATCAACGTTGCCATGGTCATGGGCCTTGTCCCAGTTGTTGGTATACCGCTTCCCCTTGTTTCTTATGGCGGGACGGCCATGCTCACCCTTCTCATGGGTTTTGGGTTTCTTTTGAATGTGGGTCTTCACCGTACCCTCAAAATTCCTAAGCTTTCGATTGGGGTGTTTTGAAGAAACTCCCAGGTGACGCATCCTCGATATGAAAGATGCCCTCACAAAGATGACGGATCAAAAACAACTTCATCTCAATTTCATCTTGGTTTCCCACTTTCGCGAGGAGCCAGCTTAAATTCCGAGCACTGCAAGGAAAAATAATTATTTATTATTAATACTTGAAATGTTTAATTATGATACATATTTAAGAAATACGTAAAAGTAATTCTAATAGGAGTATGTGGTAATGTTGAAAACGCAAACAAGCTTGATAGCATTAATAAGTATGATGGTTTCTGTGGTTCAGCCTGTATGGGCAATGGAAGAACAAGACGCCCGTAAGAGAATGCAGTGGGGCTACTCGCCTGTTAAAAGCGATGAAATAGAGGAAGAAGAAAATGTTTCTTCAGTCACAGAAACTTCACAGAGTACTTCACAGAGTGAAAATGGAAATCGTGGGGTAAAGCGCCCGCGAGATTTCGCAGGTAAAAAAATCGGTGATCATCCCGTAAAACAAAGAAAAACAAAGAAACATGAAGAACGTAGTGAAGGTTCTATTTCATCTATCCAAGAAGCCTCACAGGGTGAAAATGGAAATCGTGGGGTAAAGCACGAAGGAGATAGCATAAGTGAACTACCAGATCAGCCCCCCTTGAAACGAATAAGGGAAGAGGAAACTTCAGCATCTGAAAATGGATTTGGGGGAAATAATAATAATCAAGGACATACATGGGAAAAGAAAGGCAAAGAAAGAAGTCCAAGAATATCTGCAGAAGAAGAAAAAGAAACGGAAGTTGAAGATGGTAGCACACCTCTTAACCAATCAGAGGTTATAGCTTGCCAGAACGCCTGGGAAATATATCAATCTTATCAAACTCAGTTGGCGAAACTGCATTTTGAGAACCCTGAGGTATATGGTTACGGATTTGCTAATTTGCAATCCATGATCCATGAACAAATCAAGAATCTTCAAAACATGATGCATATTATTCCTTATGATTTCCTCCCTCCTGAAGTCATTATGAACATAATGGGACACCTTTCTGATCGCGAGGCTTATACTCTTGCTCGAATGGGAAGAAACTTTAATGAGGCTTATATAGAGCAAAAACAACTTCAGCTTACTTTATTTAGGTATCTAGCAAAAAGACAACCAAATTTTAACGATGAAGCCATGTTAAATTTCTTAAATCGGGTCTCAGAAAACGATCCTCGTTCTCTCATGGAATTGCTGAAAGCTCTTATAAATTGGAATCAAGATGATTTATTTCAAGTATTCCCAGCAAGGTTGATAAAAAGAAAAAATTCTAAAGACCTATCTCGTGAACTTCGCGCATTGAAGAAGACCTACCCTCTTCACATGGTTAACCAACAACTCACTTATCCTGTTATGCCGGAGGAAGAATCAAAAAGGTATGCAGCTATCCTTCAACTTTTAGCCTCTAATGATTATTCTCCCCCCCCCCCGCGCTAGGGTCTGGCTTGCTCGTCTTATCGACAAATATTCTCTTGTGCTCAAAGAGAAAAATTTTTACCCAACTTTTTTGTCAAAACATACTCCCCGTCTTTTTTGGGATCAAGACGAAATGAAGATTAGCGAAAAGCTATGGGCACTTTACCAACAGATAGAAGAACTTTGCAAAAATCGAACTAATGATCCTACTCCTGAGACTTTCTCAGATGACTGCGTCTCTTTTTATAGAGACCTAATGTTACTTATACAAAAGAATTCCCAAGATAACATTAAACAGAAGGGGTTAGATAAATTGGCCACTTGGATTATGGCAATAACTAGAAGCAAAGGAGTCCTTAATATTCGGCAAGGGTATAAACTTAGTTCGCTGGCTATGAGCTGGATTCCGTTAACGGCGGCAGTAAGATCTTTACTGATTCCAGAACATAAGGATAATTCTACGCCCTATAAGTTGTATAAGAGCCATGTTTTAGCTCTTAAACTTGCGGATAATGCTTATTGGGCATCGAACTGTTACGAGGGATGGCTAAGATTAATTGACGACATCGATGTATCTGCACAAAAACATGCATTAGGATTAAATGACTACATCGATGTATCTGCGCAAAAACCTGCATTCGGAAAATGGATCCCATCTAATCTTCGTCTGTGTCTCCTCTATAGTGAATATATTCATCAAAAGTCCTATAAATTTGTGGTACCACATAGAGACCTCTTGGTAAGTAGGTCCTTCTTACCCAGCTTAGTGCCAGCAGACACTGCTATTGAAGAAGTGCGGATGAAATTCTATGGTCGCCGTGCATCGGAAAGAGGAGACAGTCAAAACCTACCTTCTCACTTCGAGGCTTCATTGAAGATTATATTGGATACTCCATCATTGTTAGAGCTAGAAGATACAAGAAACTTTCTGCACTCAGCGCTTGAGAAATCTAAGGATGCACCTGAAATGCTTTTGCATTTTTCTTGGTTATATGACCAAGGGGTAGATGTGGTAAAAGACCCCATAAAAAGTCAACAATTCCGCCTAAAAGCTGCAAATGCCTATTTCTTCGGGAAAGACTCAAGGCAAGACTATAAGAAGGCCGCATTCTTATATCAAGAGCTAGCAGATAAAAACCAGGCAGAAGCTATGAATAATTTAGGATGGATGCTGGAAAAAGGGCTAGGCGTTGACCCGGATCCTGAAAGGGCATTCACTTTGTATCAACGATCAGCTAATCAAGGATATTTGTTTGGATTGTTCAACATGGCGCAGTGTTATCGGGAAGGTACAGGTGTTGAACAAAATCACGGTTTAGCTACTAGTATTTTCCAGGATGCTTATATAGATCATCCAGAAGCTTTAGCAAAATGGAAAAAAGCTCGAGGGACTGAGTAATTTTAGAATGTCTGGATTGCTTCGTCGCTGAAGCTCCTCGCAAAGACGAGAGGGGGATGCTTCCCCCAGTCGTCTTCGCGAGCCCACAAAGTGGGCGTGGCGATCCAGAAACTAAAGTTCATTGATTACTTCTCCAACTGCGCAGCCACTTCAGCAGCAAAGTCCGATTGAACCTTTTCAATCCCTTCACCGAGAGCAAAGCGGACGAAACCTGCAAGCTTAACAGGTTTTCCAAGTTCTTTTTCAGCAGTGGCAACAACATCCCCTTGTGTCTTATGGTGGGACGGCCATGCTCACTCTTCTCATGGATTTTGGGTTTCTGCTTAATGTGGGTCTTCACCGTACCCTCAAAATTCCTAAGCTTTCGATTGGGGTGTTTTAAGACGTTTCATTGACTACTATATCGTGCTAAAAAAATACTTTACATTATCTTTATTTATACTATTTATAGCTTATGTTAATTAATTTTTTGTAGGAATGTTCGATAATGATGAAAACGCAAACAAGCTTTATAGCATTAATAAGCGTAATGTTTTCTTTGGCCCAGCCCGCGTGGTCAATGGAAGGGGTTGAAGAACTTTCAAAACAAGGTGACCGAAAACGCAAGAAACCAGACCACTCCACAATTGACCCTGATCAAGATAAAGGTGAAGAAAAAGCGAAGGTAAAAGAGAAACTCAACAAAAGACAAAAAGGTGATGAATCCAATGAAGAAGAACTTCCTGCACGTAACCTAAGCATAAATGACTATTCGATCATCATGGCGCATTATCATAAATGTACAGAAGCTCTGTTAGAAATGCAAAAGAATCATCCTTTTCTATGTGAAATATCAGGCCTAAGCAGAGCTTATGAATTTATAGAAGAAAGAAAAGAAGAGTTTATAGAAAAAAACCAAGCAATGATCCCTTCTTATGATGAACTTCCGGCTGAACTCAAAACAAAAATTATGGAGTATTTGTCGGATGAAGAAGCCGCTCCCCTTGCGCGTACAGGGAAGATTTTTTATGCCCTTTATAAGATGAGAAACGAACGACCAGAAAAATTATTCGCTTATGTGAAAAGAAGAGTCAAACCTGAAAACAAAGATTTTGAAAATGTTGACATGAAGAAATTTCTTGATCAAGTCTCAGCAAGAAACCCCGACTCCATTATGCTCACACTCAAAGCACTTATAAACTGGCGAGATGATGTCGAAACAGAATGGGCACCTTCAAGGAGGGAATTAATCGAGAAATCACTTGAGGACGGTTCTCACTATTATTATCCAGATAAACTTGGGCTTGGGCGTATTATTGATCGATATTACTCTCAATTAGACTCATCGGATCCTTATCAAGTTGCTTTTAGGTTTAAACATAAAGACTGGTTTTTTTTCGAAGTGGATCATTCTTTTCTAATTTCCGTGCTTGAAGGATGTAAAGGACCAGAGGAAAATCCACTTCTTTTTTATAAACTTGGTCCTCTGGTTATGGTACGTGCCCCTCAAGGTCAGCCGATACGTGATGAGCTAGCTGAAACTGAGTTAGCACGTTACGTCATTGCTCTATATAAGTGGATGAATAATTTTAAATCGGAGGCAGAAGAAGTCTTTAATATTCGCCAACGTATGAAACTGATGTTCTTCGCTTCTTTTTTACAAAGAGGGGTGGAGAGTCCAACCCTTTCCCATATTGAATCTTTGCTGGAAGCCCATACTCCGGGCAATTCCACACCTCATGAACTTTATAAGAGTCATGTTTTAGCTGTTAAGCTTGCTGATACTCTTTACTGGGACTCGAAGTGCGATGAGAGGGTGCTAGGATTACTTTCCCATATAGATCAATCAGCGCAGAAAACCTTAACCACATCTTGGATTCCTGCCGATCTTCAGCTTTGTCTTTATTATAATTTCGATAATCGAGAAAGCGGATTCTCCCGTTGCTTACGTGACAAGACGCAGCAGCCTGTGTTTGGTAAGAATGATTATAAAGCAGCCTTTTTTTGCCGTCGAACAATGGAAAAAAAAGATGACTCTCAAAAAATCCCCTTTAATCTCGAAAAATACGCGGATATCACATACTCTTTTATGTTCACGCCGCATTCTACTAGATATCTTCAAATGCCAGACTACATAAGGCGTAATGTAATGAGACCTGAGCTTGTTTATCACGCAAGTTGGTTACATAAGCATGTGCCTGAATATCAGGATCAAAACCAGGAGTTCCACGTTAAGGTTGCAGAGATGTATTATAATGGACAAAATACTCACCTGGATTATAAAAGAGCCGCTCAATTGTTTCAATTAGCCGCCAATGCTGGTGTGCCTAGGGCTTCAAACTCCTTAGGGTGGATGTATGAAAAAGGGCAGGGAGTGGACCAAGATTTTGGACTTGCTTTTCATTGGTATAACCAAGCAGCCGACCAAGGTCATGGATTTGGGTTATGCAATACGGCTTTTTGTTATCAAAAAGGGTGGGGTGTTGTGCAGGATCAGAAGATGGCCAATGAAATGTTTAATGGGGTTGATTCAGAAATTCTTTCGCAATGGAAAAAAGCTCGAGGGACTGAGTAATTTTAGAATGTCTGGATTGCTTCGTCGCTGAAGCTCCTCGCAAAGACGAGAGGGGGATGCTTCCCCCAGTCGTCTTCGCGAGCCCACAAAGTGGGCGTGGCGATCCAGAAACTAAAGTTCATTGATTACTTCTCCAACTGCGCAGCCACTTC
>Ga0206916_1015_pt1 | contig 59336 bp, 55 predicted proteins | sample Alteio_BWOrgHeat_71_FD_152957 | JGI IMG/M metagenome (GOLD analysis project Ga0206916, IMG submission 152957) | Enriched cells from forest soil in Barre Woods Harvard Forest LTER site, Petersham, Massachusetts, United States -... | ecosystem: Environmental > Terrestrial > Soil > Temperate forest >... | reverse complement strand
CAAGGCTTTTTCGGACGGCGACAGATCCCCTGCGATTGCGCCCGGTGTCTTGTTAATTTCTGTGCCAAACAGCGTTTGACTTGCGCGCTGAGTCATATCGACTTCCTGCGGGCGGGGTGCTCCGGGCTTAGGTGGACGCAAGCCGAAATCTGGCGGCATCGACAAAGGCGGGCGATCAACAACGGCGAATTCATCCGGCGGATTACGGCCAAGGCCCAAGCTTTCGCGCATATCACTGCAGGCGGAAAGGGCAAGTGCTGCGAGACCTAAAGCGAGAAACAAACGCGGCGATGTCATAAGGGCACCCTGACTTGTGATTTTGGCTGAATTGCGGCGTGATTGTAACAACAGTTATTAGGGCGTGTCCTTAATTGCGTCAACTTGAGACGAAAATCGTGATTTTTTGTTCTTTCGCTGCGCAGCGTACTATTCTGTACGTGAGCAGCGAAAGAACAAAAAAGCGCGGTTTGCAGGCCAAGTTCACGCAATTGGGGCATGCCCGGCCTTTTTACTTGCCCCTGACCAGACTATCCAGCAGCAGCAGCCCGACTCCGGTTACGATAGCGGCATCGGCTATGTTAAAGGCGTACCAGTGGTAGTTTTGGTAATAGAAATCCAGAAAATCAACCACCGCGCCGTATCTTATACGGTCGATAACGTTACCGATGGCGCCGCCCATGACCGCCCCAAGAGCTACCGCGACCAAAGTCGATGATGTCCGCCAGAGCCAGCGCCCTAGCAGAAACAGGATGATGGCAGCAACGGCGATCAGGAAATAGGCCATCAGATGATGATCAAAATGGCTGAAGAAGCCGAAAGTCACACCCTTGTTCCAGACCAGAACGATATTCAGGAAACTGGTCACCGGCATAGTGTGCGGCGGGCGCATGGCCTCGTTCAGTACCCACCATTTGCTGAGCTGGTCACACATAGTGATAAGTGCCAGCAGATAGATGGCAATGTTAAAGCGACGGTGGATGATCATGCGGCCGCTTTCCTGATATGGGTCACGGCATCATGACACCGATTACAAAGGTCGGGGCAATCCGCATGACTACCCACTTCCGGCAGGACCTGCCAGCAGCGTTCGCATTTCATGCCTTTGGCTAGAGAAATATCATCAAAATAGATAGCATCAGGAGAATCCGACCATATCTGCGTTTTGGTTGTTACATCCTTTACGTCTTCATGAGGCATGACGGTTAAATCAGAAGTAATGCAAACCTCAGCAAAATCTATGGATTGCAAGAGATCTTTAATCTTCGGCGACACATAAATAACGGGGTGAGCTTCCAAGCTGGAGCCAATTTTCTTTGACATTCTTGCTGCTTCCAGTTGCCCCGTTACGATGCGACGAACAAGACGGATGTCCTGCCATTTTTTACCCAAGCTATCGTTCCGCCACTCTTTGCGCACATCCGGGAAAGCCTGCAGATGGAGGCTGCCCTCATTGCCATTCCGCATCAGATAGGCTTCTTCTGCGGTAAAGCAGAGGAAGGGCGCCAGCCACGCCGTCAGGTGATTGAAGATAAGTTCCAGCACCGTGCGCGAAGCCTTGCGGCGCAATTCATTCGGTTTGTCGCAATAGAGGCTGTCCTTGCGTACATCGAAATAGAAAGCCGATAGATCCGCATTGCAGAAATCATGCAGGCTCTGCAGCATATGGTTGAAGTCAAATTTCTGGATGTCCGCCCTGATGATCTGATCCATTTCATGCAAGCGATGCAGTGCCCATTGCTCCAGCTCCGGCAGCTGCGCATGATCCACATGCTCCGCCGCACTCATACCATCCAGAGCACCAAGCAAATAGCGTAGTGTATTGCGGAAGCGGCGGTAGAGGTCGCCCATCTGTTTCAGAATATCCGGACCAATACGCAAATCCTGCGTATAATCGGAAGCTACCACCCACAAACGCAGAATATCCGCGCCCATCTTCTCATACACTTCCTGAGGGGCGACGACATTGCCGATCGATTTCGACATTTTGCGTCCCTGCTCATCGAGCGAAAAGCCGTGAGTCAGCACCTTATCATAAGGCGCACGGCCCGTAGTGCCACACGATTCCAGCAATGAAGAATGGAACCAGCCACGATGCTGGTCAGAACCTTCGAGGTACAGCGAAGCCGGCCATTTCAATTCAGGCCATTCATTGCCTAATTCCTGATTGAGGCAAAAACTATGGGTGGAACCTGATTCAAACCAGACATCGACGATATCGAAGACCTGATGGTAATCATCCGCTTTATAACCACTACCGAGGAAGTCTTCCGGTTTGTGACTATACCAAGCGTCAGCACCTTCGGCATCGAATGACGCCGTGATGCGGTCCAGAACCGCTTTATCCTTCAGCACTTCACCGGTTGTTTTGTGAACGAATAAGGCGATCGGCACGCCCCAGGCGCGTTGACGGCTGATGCACCAGTCGGGACGGCTTTCGATCATGCCACGGATACGGTTCTCGCCAATTTCCGGATACCACTGCGTATCGCCAATCGCCTGCATTGCAAGCTCGCGTAGGGTTTTGTCCTTGCCCACAGGCTTTTCATCCATCGCGATGAACCATTGCGGCGTGGTGCGGAAAATCAGCGGTGCTTTTGAACGCCACGAATGCGGATAGCTGTGTGTGATGTTCAATTTTGCCAGCAGCGCATTTGCTTCCAGCAATGCCTTGATAACAGCGCCATTAGCTTCGCCGACCTTGCCATCGGGCTTATACACGTAAAGCCCTTCGAAACCTTTGACGTTAGGTAAATAGCGTCCATCATCACCAACGGTATCTTTAAACTCGATCTTGTATTTCTGGCCGAGATTGAAATCGTCCTCGCCATGACCTGGCGCGATATGCACAAAACCGGTGCCAGCATCGGTCGTAACGAAGTCACCGAAATAGAGCGGCACGTCATAATCGAAATAATCTTCAGATCCAGCGCGACCACGGAAGGGATGATGTGCGACTGCGCCGGTTAAATCACTCTGCTGCAGCGTCGCAATTTTTGTAACACGCGTGGTTTTCGTGTCCTTGCAGAATTGGTCAATCAAGCTTTCGGCAACAACCAGCTTCTCCCCGATCTTAGCGAGGCCACCCTCAGCCAATTCTTCGACCTGAATAACGGCATAGGCAAAATCACCAAAAGCAACAGCGCGGTTAGCCGGAATAGTCCAAGGTGTTGTCGTCCAGATAACGACGCTGGCACCCTCCAAAGCTTTATTGGCGGATTTGATAACCGGAAACTTCACCCAAAGCGTGGTGGATTTGTGATCCTGATATTCGATTTCAGCTTCGGCCAAAGCGGTCTTTTCAACCACTGACCACATGACAGGTTTCACGCCTTTATAGAGCAAGCCATTTTGCAGAAATTTATGAATCTCGCGCAGGATCTGCGCTTCGGCTTTCTTGGTCATCGTCAAATAAGGATGCGGCCAGTCACCGAGCACGCCGAGGCGCTGGAACTCCTCCGACTGGATATCTTTCCAGTGCTGGGCGAAGGCGCGGCATTCGGCGCGGAATTGCAACTTCGGCACTTCGTCCTTGTCTTTGCCCTTGGCGCGGTACTGTTCTTCGATCTTCCATTCGATCGGCAGGCCATGACAATCCCAACCCGGCACGTAAGGCGCGTCAAAGCCCAGCATCTGGTAGCTGCGCACAACGACATCTTTCAGAATTTTATTGAGAGCATGGCCGATATGAATATTACCATTCGCATAAGGCGGGCCGTCATGCAGGATAAATTTCTCGCGGCCTTTGCTTTGCTCGCGCAGGCGATTGTAGAGATTCATATCCTTCCAGCGCGCCAGCAACTCCGGTTCCTTCTGCGGTAGGCTGCCCCGCATCGGGAAGTCGGTTTTCGGCAGAAACACGGTGTCGCGGTAATCGGCTTTTTTCGGCTCGTTCATAATAAGGTGACCTGAATGACAATTGAAGGAATGAAGATAGTGGTCGAAGCCACGATGGTAAACAGCGTTTTTAGCGAATAATCGCCGCCGCCAACCGCCCTTTGGCGGTTTCTATATCCTGCATAATCTGGGCCCGCAGGCTGTCCAGATCGGGAAAAGCCTGTTCCGGGCGCAGGAAATGAAGCAATTCCACTTCCCATTCCTGCCCGTAAAGATCGCCTTCGAAGTTAAACAAATGGAATTCCAGTATTTCGTTTTTGCCATCAACGGTCGGGCGCGAACCGATATTGGCAACACCCTGATGACGTAGCGACTTGCCGACAGGCCCCGCCATAACGGCATAAACGCCGAATTTGGGACGCAGATATTCGCCCAAGGCGATATTTGCCGTCGGTACGCTGAGCTGCCGTCCGCGCTTATCGCCATGCTGGATGATACCCGCGATCGACCAGGGGCGGCCCAATATATGCGCCGCGGTTTGAAGATCCCCCTCCTGCAAGGCGATGCGCGTGCGCGATGACGACATCACGATACCCTGCCCGTCGCGGAAAGGCGTCACTTCGGTCACGCCGACATTATGCGGCGCAAGCCAGCCGCGCAGATTTTGCATGTTGCCGCCACGCGCATTGCCGAAAACAAAGTCTGAACCCGCAACCACATGCTGCGCGCCGTAGCTGCGCATGAGGATCTTTTCGACAAAATCTTCCGCCGGTAATTGCGAGAATTCCAGAGTAAAGGGTGTAACAATAACGTCCTCGACACCCAGCTGCTGCAACAACCGGATTTTGGCCGGAGCTGGCGTCAGGCGGAAAGGCGGAATATCCGGCCTGAAGACAGAACGCGGATGCGGCTCCAGCGTCAGGATGCGAACCGGAACGCCGAGGCCACGCGCCTTGTCACGCGCAATTTTCACGACGCTCTGGTGACCTTGATGCACGCCGTCGAAATTGCCGAGCGCAAAGACGCCGCCTTTAAGATCAGGCTCTGGCAGTTTGGCAGCAAGCTGAGGCATGATTGATTCAAATTCCGGTATAAGGTGATCTTCTAATGCCTTATAATACAAAGAAAAGCTGACAGAGCTCAAGAACTTGTTTAAATTGCAATCCTATGCCTACTCCTTCCCTGACTTCCCATTATAAATTCCATGATTGCGGTGGTGGCAAGCAAATGCGCTATGCCCTGTTTGAGCCACCAAACCCACGTGGCACGATCCTGATTGCCCCCGGACGGCGCGAATTTATCGAAAAGAAGTATGCAGAACTAGGCGAAGGGTTGCTGCAACGCAACTTCCGGCTGGTTTTCTTTGAATGGCGCGGCCAAGGACTGTCCGACCGTTTCCTGACCGGAGCCAAACGTCAGCGCGACCATGCCATTGATTTTAATAACCATCTTGCTGATCTGGGCTCGCTATACGGAAAGATCGTTCAACCCTTTCAAACGGGGCCGCTGTTTCTCTTCGGCCATTCGATGGGTTCGCATTTGCTGCTGCGCTGGGTGACAGAACGCCAGCCCATGGATATCGCAGGCGTGATACTCACAGCGCCGATGCTGGCGCTGGCCTCCCTACCCGTGCATGCAGTCGCTCGTAGCATGACATGGACTGCTGCGCGCCTCGGCCACGGCGCAGACTATGCGCCCGCCCAACATGATTATGCGATTCAGGATTATACTTTCGCCAATAATCCACTGACGCACGACCCGGATCGCTTTGCGATTATGGAAAAGTATTTCGCGGCATATCCGGAAATGACCGTGGGCGGCGTGACATGGGGCTGGTTGGATGCCGCCCTGAAGAGCATGAGTTATGTCCAGCATCGTTACTATTTCGAGCGCATGTCATTGCCGGTTCTGACGATTACCGGCGGAGCCGACCGCGTTACGCCGCCGCACGAGTTGGACCGCACCCTCAAACGCATTCGCAAAGCCGAAAATCACATCATCCCAGGCGCCTTGCACGACATTATGAATGAAGCCGATAATTATCGTGCGCAGGCGTGGCGCTATATTGATGGATTTTTGGCAAAGGTTATGGCGTAGGAATCACTACGGTCGATGCTGCGGTTGCTTCGCCCAGCACCCGCAGCATATCCTCAAGCCGCAAATGCACACAGCCTGTGGACGGCCCCAGATCCGGTCGCGCCAGATGCAAGAAAATAGCGCTGCCCTTTCCCAGCACGACGGGATCATCGTTATAGCCCAGAACCACAATCACATCATAAAGGGCGTCATCGCGCCATAGATGCTCGGCACTTGCCGGGTAAGGGTGTTGCACGAATTTGTTATAATTGGGGTCATTGGGCGCATCGCACCAGCCATCTTGCGGACAGAGCGCACGAACCGGCAGGATAGTTTCCGGCTTTTTGACACGGTCGGCCCGATAAAAAACTTCGCGCATAAGCCAGCGTCCTGCAGGCGTTGCCCCGTCGCCCTCTTTTTTGGCGTTGGGAGCAATTACACCGCCACGCCCAATGGCGCAGGGAAATTCTGTATCACCCCACAAAGCCGAATGGCTGTTTTTAACGATTAAATCCATAGTCGTGCCGTCTTTTGAATTTTCCTGCCGCATGCTATCACAGCCCTGCAAAAGCGGGAGAGCAAAGTTGACTGACGCAACCAATACCCTGTTAAAATTGATCCACGACACTAAGGCTGTATCGATCTGGAACCACAAAACTGGCCCGGTCTTCTGGTATGCCGCCAGTGTTCCCGGCCCCTTTTATGTGAATACGGAACTGGTTATCGGCCCCGCTTTGGCCGCCGAACTTCTGGAAAAAATTACCGCGATTATTGCAGCGACAAAGGATAACGCCGCGCGTGCCGAACAGCTGAATAAGCTTATTCTCGGCGCCTACCAAATGAGCCCGCAATATCAGCAAGTCATTAGCGCGATGAAGCTTGCGGCAGAGCGTGAATTTCCGGCGGGTAGTTTTAATGTTATCTCCGGCGGCGAGCGCCGCGACTGGCTGTTTTCAATCCCGCTGGCGCAAGAACTCGGCGTGCGCCATGTTTTCCTGTTCAAAAACCAGACAGCTTATTGCAAAGAATCTTTCAAGGAAAATGAACGCGCGTTACATGTGGCCGACCTGATCAACAATGCCGCCAGTTATTTTGATCTATGGTTCCCGATTTTGGTGAAAGCAAAACTGGATTATATCGGCACTCTCTGCATCAACAGCCGCGGTAGTAATGGCCTTAACCGGCTCAAGGATCATGGCAAGAAAACTGTGACACTGAACAGCGTTGATCTGTCTTTCTTCGATAAATCACTGGCCAGCGGCCTGATAGACCGCGATACGCGTGATGAAATCGCGGCATATTTCACCTCAAATATTGACTGGGCCAAACGCTATCTGATGCATGACGTCAAACTGTTCGACGCGCAAAATCTGGATGCGAAATCGTTCGAGCGGCTGGCGTCGTTCTTTACGAATGATCCGTGGCATTTGGGCGAAAACCATGTCGCCTTTTTCGATGCTATGAAAGTGGAAATCGCCAAGCGCCGGAATGCTTGATTAAACCCGCTTGCCTTTGACAGGATCAACACCGCGCGACACATCCATACGCGCTGCCTGCCGGTCGATATAGCTGTTAATCATACCGACTTTGTTTTCACGGATCAGTGATCGAACCGGGTCGCCATTATTATTTTCTTCGGTAAAGATGTACCGCAGATAAGGGCCGGATGAACTTAAGGTTTGATGCCATGCCGCCGTCAAACCTTGTGCCAGCATGTAGTTAGCCGCATGGCCGATGCTCTGCTCAGCCAGATGCATTAAACCCATGAAGCTTTCTTCGACGGAACCCGCATGGATGGTAGTGATAACCAAATGGCCCGTGGTGGCGGCGCGCAAAATTTGCTCTGCCGCGCGCGGCGAACGCACTTCGCCAACCAAGATGAAACGTGGCGTCCAGCGCAAGGCGCGTTTCAACGGTGTGGCCCAGTCTTCATCTTTTTCGACCTGCACCTGATAGCAATAGCCGTAATCGCCAACGGGACCGTCGAGCATATATTCAACGGGATCTTCAATCGTCAGCGCGACACCGCCGAAGCGTTTAAGATAATCCGCAAGCAGCGCGAATGATGTTGTAGTTTTACCGTGACCTGTAGGTCCCGAAATTAAAATCAAGCCGTCGCGTTGCCCTAAGCGGCGTAAATGCTCGCAAATATGCGAGGCAAAAGAGAGTTCTTCCAGGCTTGGAACACGCGAACTGATGCGGCGCAAAATCACCCATTGCTGGCCATTTGCTAGTCTTTGATAAGATTGACGAAAACGGATCCCATCATATTGATATGAGGAATCCGGGTTTTCCAGATTTTGCAAAAGCTCTTTGGCAATGATACCGCTTTCGGTGCGAAACTGATCCGGCAGGATACGGCTCCAGTTATTTGTATAATCGCGGCCCGGCGAGCGGTAACGGGCCTGACCCAAGCCACCAGAATCAAGCCGCACATACAAATCCATGAAAGGCAGATCCCGCAGCCGGGTTGGAGCCTCTTTAAATTCCTTGGAAGTTTCTTTACTGGGGAGATTCATTTTTTATTTCTTGGTGGGCGGCGTTGCTGTTGCGGGCTTAAAGGCGACCGGCGCAGGAGCAAAAGTGGTTGCTCCTTTAGCCAGCGCCTGCGCTTCGGGACTATTGGCCAGACGCGCGGCGATGCGGTCGATATAAGTCGACATCATGCCGATTTTTTTCTCACGGATCAGTGAGCGGATCGGATCACCGGGAGAATCCGCTTCGGTATAGAGATATTTAATGGCAGGCCCCGTTTCTTTCATTGTCTGATAAACAAGACCGGTCAAACCTGCAGCCAGAATATTTTCGACACCAGGACCCATGGCCTGCTCAGCTAAAAAGATCAAGCCCATTAAGGCTTCTTCGGGTGCGCCTGCATGCACCGTTGTGATAACCAAATGGCCCGTTGTGGCGGCGCGCAGAACCTGTTCCGCTGCTTTGGGCGTACGAATTTCGCCGACATAGATATAGCGCGGCGCCCAACGCAGGGCGCGTTTTAGGCAAATCGCCCATTCTTCTTCCTGACGCACTTCTACCTGGAAACAGTGGCCGCCGTCGCCGTGACGGCCTTTGAGCATGAATTCAACGGGATCTTCAATGGTAACAGCGGCACCACCGTAGGTTCGCAGGAAATAAGCAAGCAAGGCGACAGCGGTCGTGGTCTTACCTTGACCCGTGGCACCCGAAACAAGCACCAGCCCATCGCGTTTGCCGAGATTTTTCATATGCTCGGCTAAATGCGGGGTGATGCCCAGCTTATCCAGATCGGGAATGATGGTGTTGATGCGGCGGGCGCAAACCCAGCTGCTGTTATCCGACATTCTCTGTTTGGAGAGACGGCAACGCACGCCCTCAAAATCAATAGCGCCGTCGTTGGCATCCTTCAGCTGATCATTCACAGCCGACATGAAACGGTCGACGGCCAGCTGGAATTCTTCAGGCACTAATTGATTGATCGTGCCTTTGCCGCGTTCCTTGGAACGGTAAAGCGCCTGATCCGGCCTATCCAGACGCACATACAGATCGATAAAAGGGAGATCGTTAACGGTTACCGTCATTTACAACTCCGGAGGGAATTAGACCTAAATATCCATCTTACCTAGAATCATGTTGCGCTGCGATGGACAGCCCCTATTTGGCACCATTTCCGGTTAATATCGGCTTAATTTCAATCGGGGGCTGGGGCTTGGGGTTTAGGGTTCAGATAGCGAGAAGATGTCAACATCCTAGAAAAGAACATCTTCTTTCTTGCCAATAATGACTATGTTATCAAGCCCGTCCGAACCCTAAACCCCAAGCCTCAACCCCTTATCAAATGATTCAGCCTCGTACGACTACCGGCACCCTCGAATTACTGCCGCGCGAACAAATGATCTTCCAGCATATGCTGGATACGATCCGCCGCGGCTATGAGCGTTTCGGTTTTGTGCAGATCGAAACGCCGGTGTTCGAGCTGAAAGATATTCTGTTGACCAAATCCGGCGGCGAAACCGAAAAGCAGGTTTATTACGTTCAGTCGACGGGTGGCCTGCAGCAAGGCCATGAAGCGGATCTTGCTTTGCGTTTTGATCTAACGGTACCGCTAGCACGCTATGTTGCTCAGCATGAACGCGACCTGGCGTTTCCCTTCCGTCGCTACCAGATGCAGCGCGTCTATCGCGGCGAGCGCGCACAAAAAGGCCGTTTCCGCGAATTCTACCAATGCGATATCGATGTTATCGGCAAAGATAAACTAGACCCCGCCTATGACGCCGAAATTCCTGCCATCATCGTGCAGATTTTCGAAGAATTGAAAATCGGCGACTTCACCATTCATTTCAGCAATCGCAAAATTTTACTGGGGTTGCTGGCCAGCTTCGGCATTGAAGATGCAGAAAAGCAAAAACTGATTTTGCGCGAAATCGACAAGCTGGATAAAATCGGCACCGCCAAAGTGCGCGAAGCCATTATCACCCTTGGCATGAGTGACGCGCAGGCCGGCGGCATTCTAAATCTAATCGCTCATACCGGCAGCAATGACGAAATTTTGACTGCACTGCAGGCACAAAAGGCGGATCACCCTCTGTTCCAGCAAGGGCTTTCTGAAGTCACACAAACTGTGAATGCTTTAAAGGCTCTCGGCGTGCCAGAAAAACGCACAAGACTTAATCTCGCTATCGCCAGAGGCCTCGATTACTACACCGGCACCGTTTATGAGACATTGATTGATGCACATCCGGAGTTCGGCAGCGTCTGCTCCGGCGGCCGTTATGATGACCTGGCTAGCTTTTACACCAAATCAAAATTGCCCGGCGTCGGCATTTCCATCGGCCTGACGCGGCTGTTTGATCAACTGAATACGCATAAGCTTCTTCCTTCTGTGCCGAGCCATGTGCAAATTCTGATCATGCAACTCGACCCGCAACTAAGCGCGGAATATCTGAAGCTGGCGGCAGAACTGCGCCGTGCCGGGTTCAATGTCGAAAATTACCTGGAGCCCGCCAAACTGGATAAGCAACTTAAATACGCGGATAAAGCAGGTATTCCCATCGGCATTCTGATCGGCTCGAACGAACAGGCCAAAGGCACCGTCGTTATTAAAGACCTGATGATCAAACAGCAGGTTGAAGTACCGCAAGCGGAGATGATCGCCAAACTGAAAGCAATGTTGCAACCGGGCCATGAATAAGCCGATCAACCAACAGGCGCTGGATGGCATAAAGGCGGCAAGGGAATTGCAGCAGGTCGCAGCACAATTTTCGCTGCAGATAACGCCTGCGATGAAAAAACTGATCGATCCGAATGACGGCAAAGACCCTATCGCCGCGCAATTTATCCCGACGCCGGATGAACTTTTTATCCATCCCGAAGAAATCAAAGATCCGATCAGCGATTATACCTTTAGCCCTGTAGAGGGCATCGTTCACCGCCATACTGACCGCGTTCTATTGAAGCTTTTGAATGTTTGTGCCGTGCATTGCCGTTTTTGTTTCCGGCGGGAACAAATTAATGTACCGGAAAATAACCTAAGCGATGCTGGACTTGATAAAGCGCTGGATTATATCGCGCAGCATTCTGAAATCTGGGAAGTTATTCTGACAGGCGGTGATCCGCTGGTGCTGTCTGACCGCCGCATCAAGGATATCATTAATCGCCTGAATGCCATTCCTCATATCAAGATCATCCGCATTCATACGCGCATTCCTGTCGTCAATCCTGTTCGCATCACCTCGGTTCTGATTGACGCCTTGAAAGGCCGCGCCCCAGTTTACATTCTTCTACATTGCAACCACCCACGCGAAATGACCGAACAAGCCCGTAAAGCCTGCGCCCTTCTGGTCGATGCCGGTTTACCAATGCTGTCGCAAAGTGTTTTGCTGCGCGGTGTTAATGACAACCCGGAAACGCTGTCTGAGCTGATGCGATGCTTCGTCGAAAACCGAATCAAACCGCATTATTTGCATCACGGCGACCTTGCCCGCGGTACGACCCATTTCCGTACCACGGTTGAAAGAGGCCGTAACCTTCTGCGGGGCTTGCGTTCTCTCTCCGGCCTTTGCCAGCCTACTTATTTGCTGGATATTCCCGGCGGCCATGGCAAAGTTTCGCTGGCGCCCGCCTATGCTGAAAAAACGGCAGAAGGCTGGGCCGTGGAAGACTATCAAGGCAACCACCATAATTACAGAGACGCCGTAACCGATAATGCCGAAGCGCCCGCACCTGAAGCACCAAATGAAACAAGCGAGTCATGATGTGACTCACTCATGGCTTGCCGATCCTGATGACGGGCACGAGCCGGAACTCCCCTACCGCATGCGTATCCCACGGGCTTTGTGGCTGATCCCGATTGCTATCGCACTTGGTATCATGATCGTGCTGGGCTCTATGGCCCGCGACGAAATGCGCACTTCCAAAATACAGTCCGAATGGCTCACGGCCTATGCCGGCAAGATAAGTTTCGCGCCTCAGCCTGGCCCTAACCCCGAACTGCGCTATCCTGCCAAGGGGCCTTATAACCAGCGCCTTGGTTACAGCTATATGCCGTTCTTCCTGAAATCACTGCAGGCAGACGGTTATAATGTCGCGTCGCAAATGCGCGTCTCGAAAACTTATCGCTTCTTTGAGTCTCGCGGTATCTATCCGATATATCACGCTAAAACCGTAGCCGGGCTTTCACTTTATGACCGTGACGGCAACCGCCTGTATAACGCTAGCTATCCCAATCATGTTTTTACCGATTTTCAGAGCATCCCGCCTCTGCTGGTGAACACATTGCTTTATGTTGAGAACCGCCAGTTACTGAAAGACGGACCGGTTACGCGCAACCCGGTCATTGAATGGGACCGGTTTTTCTATGCCGCCTTCGGCCAGATCGTGCATAAATTTGTTCCTGGCTTTAACGCTGGTGGCGGCAGCACACTGGCGACCCAAATCGAAAAATTCCGCTTCTCGCCCGGCGGACAAACCAATAATGGTATCGATAAATTGCGGCAGATTGCTTCGGCCAGCCTGCGCGTTTATCTGGACGGCGCCGATACAAGGCAGGCGCGCAAACAAATCGTTTTGGATTACCTGAACAGCACGCCGCTCAGCGCCCGCCCCGGTTTCGGTGAGGTCAACAGCATCGGCGACGGGCTGTGGGCATGGTTCGGCATCGACCTGTATGATGCAACAATCGCCCTTAACCTGCCGGATACCGATCCTGACTCACTTCGCGCCAAAGCCAAAGTTTACCGCTCCGCGCTTGGCCTTATTCTGGCGCAGCGCCGCCCTAGCTATTATCTGCTGATAGATCATGCTGCGCTGGACGACCTAACCGATGCGACATTGGACCGTTTAGCAAATGCGGGCGTTATCACCCCTGCCCTGCATGTGGCGGCAAAGGCTGCGACCTTCAAATTCCTGAATGAGCCGCCGCAGACGGTACAACCACCTTTCATCGAACAAAAAGCCGTCAACGCTTTCCGCAGCCATTTGCTGAGCATGCTGGGCCTCAAGAAGCTTTATGAAGTGGACCGACTTGATCTGTCGGCGCAAACCACGCTCGATCAGAACGCACAGCAGAAGACTGTCGACTTCTTAAAGAAAATGAGCGATCCGGAATTTCTGAAATCAATCGGGCTTTACGGCTTTCGCCTGCTTGACCCCGAGAACGATCCGGCCAAGATTAAATGGAGCGTCGTCTTGTTCGAACGCACGCCTGACGGCAACAAAATGCGTATTCAGGCCGACAATGTCGATGAACCGTTCGACATGAACGAAGGCATGAAGCTGGATCTGGGATCAACTGCCAAACTGCGCACATTGGTGACTTATCTCGAAATAATTACCGAACTACATAAACGCTATGCGGGCCTTTCGCATGAGGACCTTCTCGACCTCGCCGATGACGCGCCGGATATTCTGACCGAATGGTCAACAACATGGCTAGCTAATCATACGGATGCCAAGCTGGATGCAATGCTGGATGCGGCCCTAGAACGCAAATATTCCGCCAGCCCTTACGAGACGTTCTTTACCGGTAGCGGTGCGCATACATTCGCCAATTTTGAAAAATCGGAAGACGGCGAGATCATGGATCTGCACGAGGCGTTTCGTAATTCAGTCAACCTCGCTTTTATTCGGCTGATGCGCGATATCGTCAATTACACAATTGCCGAAGGCGAATATACCAAAGAAGATTTGCTGGATGATCCGGATGAACCAGCGCGGCAAGGCTATCTGGAACGTTTTGCCGATCAGGAAGGCAGTGTCTTTCTCAATCGCTATATTACCGATTATATCGACCTGCAGCGTGATGCTGCGCTGGACCACATCACCATGCATGGCCATAAAGGTGCGACCGCCCGCACTATTCTATTCCGCTCCATTCGGCCGCAGGCAAATTATACTGAATATGCGGCCTATATGGCCAAGCATATGACTCAGGATATCGGTGACGCACGACTGCGCCAGCTTTATCACGATTATCCGGTGGAACGTTACAACCTGTCCGACCGCGGCTATATCGCCGGTGTCAATCCGCTGGAATTATGGCTGGTCAGCTATCTGCAAACCAATCCGCATGCGTCGCGTCGCGCCATTCTGGAAGTCAGCAAACCACTGCGCATCGAAAGCTATGCCTGGCTATTCCATCCGCATTTGAAACATGCGCAGGATACACGCATCCGTATTATTCTCGAAGAAGACGCATTCGCCAAAATCCATAAACGCTGGGCGCGGCTCGGCTATCCTTTTGACCGGCTGGTGCCGAGCCTTGCAACAGCCATCGGTAGCTCGGCAGACCGCCCCGGCGCCCTGGCGGAACTTGTCGGCATTATCCTCAATGACGGAACCAAGCTGCCAACACTGCGTTTTGACAGCCTGCAATTTGGCGAGAACACACCTTATCAAACTTTGCTGCTGCATAACAAATCGCAAGACCAGCAATTGCTCGATCCCGCTATCACCCGCGCGATGAGGGGTATCATGACGGAAGTCGTAGATAACGGCACCGCCAAACGCGTACGCGGCGTTTACAAAGATACTGCTGGGCAACCCCTTCTTGTCGGCGGTAAAACAGGCACCGGGGACCAGCGTTATGACGAATTTGGTTCAGGCGGGCGCTTGCTTTCTTCCCGCGTTGTTAACCGCACAGGCACTTTTGCATTCTTCCTTGGCGATCATTTCTTCGGCACGATCACCGCCCATGTCGCCGGCGAAGATGCTGCTGATTACAAATTCACCAGCGCTTTATCGGCGCAGATGCTGAAATCCCTATCCCCTATTTTGCAGCCGCTGATTAATGGCACACCGGCGACGGCATCCAACGGCAACGCAACGCCGCCACAACCGTGAGATAAGCATGCGCGGGAAACTTCTCACCTTCCTCTGCCTGGTCTTCCTGTCGCTGATTTCCGTTTCGACACAAGCCAAGGATGCGCAGAAATTGCTCGGTACTTTCGGTAACTGGCAAAGCTATGCCTATAAGGAAGGTGATCTGCCAGTTTGCTATATGGTCAAGACGGCAAAATTCCCCGCTTCTAAAAAATCCATATTCAAACGCGGCCCGACTTATTTGATGATTACGCACCGCCCGGCAGAAAACACAAAAGATGTCGTCAGCTACATCGCCGGATATAATTTTAAACCCGCGACCGATGTCGCCGTGACTATCGGCAAAAATTCCTTCAGCCTGTTCCCGAACAAAGATACGGCCTGGTCGCGCGATGCCAAGACCGACCATGCGCTGACAGCCGCCATTCGCAATGGCAGTTTTATGAAAGTAACCGGTATACCGGCACAGAAAAGCGCCCGTAAAATGACTGATACGCTGGACCTGAACGGCGCAGCCCTTGCGTACCAAGCCATTAATAAGGCTTGCGGTTACGAGGCCGAAACGCTGAAAAAGCCAGCAACGCAGAGAAAAAAACCCCATAAGTAAAGCAAGTTTTGACAGCAGCCCCTGTTTCCGGGCATTTAAGCGCCCATGGGCATTACCAATCACGCACAAAATTTCGCACCGCCGCTGCAGGACAGCGAGGGTAAAAGCAATCTGATCGGCCTCAGTTACGAGGAACTGGCGGAGGCTTTGGCCGCGCTCGGGCTGGAAAAATTCCGCACCAAGCAGGTCTGGTCGTGGATTTACCATCACGGCGTAACTGACTTCGCCCAGATGCTGACGCTCGCTAAACCCGTGCGTGACAAGCTGGCGGAGAATTTCACGCTGGCACGCCCCGTCATTGCACAGGACCAGAAATCCGAGGATGGTACCCGCAAATGGCTGGTTAAAATGCTGGACGGTCAGGAAGTGGAATGCGTCCATATCCCGGAAAGCGACCGCGGCGCCCTATGCGTTTCAAGCCAGGTCGGATGCACGCTGACCTGCCGTTTCTGCCATACCGGCACGCAACGCCTTGTGCGTAATCTGGAAGCATCTGAAATCGTGATGCAGATTATGCTGGCACGCGACGCCTTGAAAGAATGGCCTTCTGGCAAGGAAGACCGGCTCCTGTCCAACATTGTCATGATGGGCATGGGCGAGCCGCTGTATAACTTTGAGAATGTCGCCAAGGCCCTGCGCATCGTCATGCACGGCGAGGGCATTGCCATCAGCAAACGCAAGATTACGCTCTCTACTTCCGGCGTTGTACCGATGATCAAACGCTGCGGCGAGGAACTGGATGTCGGCCTCGCGATCAGCCTGCATGCCGTGACGGATGAGCTGCGCGACCAGATCGTGCCGATCAACCGTAAATACCCGATCAAGGAATTGCTGCAGGCCTGCCGCGATTATCCCGGCGTTAGCAATTCGCGCCGCATCACTTTTGAATATGTCATGCTGAAAGGCATCAATGACAGCCCCGTCGATGCCAAGCATCTGGTGCGCCTGCTGCGTGGCATTCCTGCCAAGATCAACCTTATCCCCTTCAATGCCTGGCCGGGTTCGCCTTTCGAATGTTCCGACTGGGGCACGATCGAAAAATTCGGCGATATCCTGAATGCCGAAGGCTATGCCAGCCCCATCCGCACCCCGCGCGGGCGCGATATCATGGCCGCCTGCGGTCAGCTGAAATCCGCCAGCATCCGACTCTCTGCCGCCGAACGCGCCTCCATCGACGCCATTATTAAGGAGAAAGAACAGGCGCAAAATCTTATTTAATCAAGTGTTTACTAATGAAAGTAATGTTTTGCTTCGATTTGTTGCTGAAATATTGTATAAAGCGCCCACGAATTAATATTCATAATCATTAGAATTTAAGGTTAAAAATGCCGTCTGGTGCGACAACAATTATTAGCCGATCAAGAAGCGGTAAGGGCAGCAATCCCCTTTCCGATATTTTGTTATTTGTTAAAACTCTGTTTGAAACTGATATGCCGGTTGGAGGTAAACTTCGCACCCGCACTCCTAACGCTTTTATAGACCGGGCTCGACGTTTTATTCCTCAACAACCCCCTACATTGCCATCTGAATCCCTCTTTTCGAAATATGACACAGGTGTTTTTACTAATTTTCATCGCGCTATAGATATTACAATACAAGATGCTAGAGAACTCCGTGAAGACATATTATGGGCATTAGGAGTTCATAAACTTAAAACACAAGGTGTTCCTACTTCTCCTTCAACCAAGAATTTACTGCCTGCTTTAGGTTCTGCCGCAGGCGGTACAGTTACTGCCGGATTTATTATAGCCGCATCATTGATGCTTGGACACCCAACTGCTGCGCCAACAACGGTACCTGCGCCTGCACATCAGAATGTCGCAGTCTCAGCTACCCAGTTATCAACGGCAAGTGTCGATATCAATCAGCAGGCAAAAGCTGAATTAACAAAATTCCAAGCTTCGGAAACCTACGCACACTCTTCTGAAAAAGTGCAACACATAGTAGATCGGGCGCTTTCGACAGGCAGCGCGCATTTGACAGCCGCTGCCTTCCAAAGTGCAGCACGTCAGATTGGCAATGAACGCGGCGCACAGGAAGCGCATAAATTTTTGACTGTAGCAGCACAGTTTGACCAGGCTCACTTTCAGCAAGTCGGCAAAAACGTTTTTAAAATGACCGTTCGTGATCTGAATGACTGGAAGTCACCAACGGTATTGAGCCGCCCTGCGAGCTATACCCTCGCTCTCCAATAAGCTCTTTATCGCTTGCGAATCATCTATATTCCGCTTGCCTTTTTTACGACGCAGCATAATGTCGCGGCGATAATAGAGTGTAACAACATTCCTCATAAAGGCATGTATCGTGGATAGTATTTCGGAAGAGTTTCTTTTGGCCTATGCAGGTAAAGCAATTCTGAAAGGCCAGAAATATGGCAACAAATCGGTAGCTTGTTGTTCCGATCCACTGGCGCTGGCTCAAAAATTTCAGTTTTTCTATCAAAATTTCTACCAAGCTTCAGGTCATCATAACCCCCAGAGAATTAAAGAAATTGGGGAGCGACCAAAAAGGGAAAGCTCCAGCAAAAACGTTTTAACTTTTGAGGAACGCCTCTCAAACTTTAGCATAATTGTTGAAGCTTATGCGGCCATGGTCGTTATTGCCCCTGTACTATGGTTAAGTCCAAAGCGGGCTGATGTACTTGCATTTCTCCAAATTCCAGTTCTGGAATTGCTTCACGATAAGGGTTCAAGAAAACACCCAAAACCACTTGTTGCCGAGTCCGCTTTTCGCAGATGCGCTAACAAAGAATTGCATCCGATTTTCTCCCTATGGATTTCTGCAATTTTAAAACCGACCGAGGCGGGCGAAATCGCCTCCGATTCTACTCAAGAAAGAACGGAAAGGGTGCTCGTTGGATTGGCTGCCGCAATATTTGGCGACAATGCATCAGCATCAAATCCCACCTTAGCTTTAACTGAACCTATTGCTCCGGGGGAAGCCGGTGGGGGGCAGTTTGCCGGCTTGCGCACGGTTACCCGCCCAGCCCCGCAAGTCGGTCTCGACGCGTTCACGGTCGCCAGACTTCCATGACAGGCCTTCCTTGCGGGTGAAGGTTTTGATATCCGACAATTCGCCGCCGCTGTATTTCTGGAGGATCACGCCGCGACCGCGCGCCATTTCGGGAATCTCTTCCAGCTTGAAGATCAGCAGCTTGCGATTGGTGCCAACGACGGCGATATGGTCACCTGTAACCGGCGCGAAGGCGGCAGCCTTGCCTTTTTCATCCAGATTGAGGATTTGCTTGCCGTTCTTGGTCTGCGCCAGAACATCCTCCGCCTTCACAATGAAGCCACGCCCGTCATTGGAAGCCACGACGAATTTTTGCTCCGGCTGATATTTGGTGAGGCCCAGAATTTCTGCTTCCGCAGGAAGGTCCAGCATAATACGCACCGGCTCGCCAAAGCCGCGCGCGCCCGGCAGCTTGTCGCCGCCCAATGTGTAGAAACGCCCGTTGCTGGCAAAGAGCAGGATTTTATCGGTAGTTTCGGCGTTGAGAACAAAGCGTTCTTCGTCACCTTCTTTATATTTCACGCCTGCGCGCGCTGCCGCATCCGTTTCGATATGGCCGCGCATCGCCCTTACCCACCCCTTGGCAGAGCATACGACGGTGATATTTTCGCGCTCAATCGTCGCTTCTACCGGCACATCCAGCAAGGCCGGTACATCGCCGATTTCGGTGCGGCGCGCGCCTAACTTGGTGTTTTTGCCAAAACGTTTTTTAAGCTCGGCGATTTCGGCGTCAATATGGGTCCAGCGCGCTTCCTCGGACTTCAGCAGTTTCTTCAGTTCCGCCTGCTTGCCGCTGAGTTCTTTCTGCTCGCCCTTGATCTGCATTTCTTCCAGCTTGCGCAAAGACCGCAAGCGCATATTCAAAATCGCTTCCGCCTGAATATCGGTCAGCTTGAAGACCTTCATCAAAACGGGCTTCGGTTCATCCTCGGTACGGATGATCTTGATGACCTTATCCAGATCAAGGTAAGCGATCAGGTAACCGGCCAGAATTTCCAACCGATGTTCGATCTGCGCCAGTTGATACGTCGAACGGCGAACCAATACGTCCTGCCGGTGATCAAGGTAGGCGCGAAGCGCGCCGCGCAAATCCATTACCTGTGGGATGCAATCTTTATCCAGCAGATTGAGGTTCAGCGGAATGCGCGTTTCCAGATCAGTCTGGCGGAACAGCGATTCCATCAGAATAGCGGGGTCGATTGTCCGAGATTTCGGTGTCAGGACAAGACGAACATCGTCAGCGGATTCGTCGTTCACATCGCCCAGCAAAGGCAATTTGCGGTTTTGCAGCAGCTCGGCAATTTTCTCGATCAGACGCGACTTCTGTACCTGATACGGCATTTCGGTGACGATGATTTGCCATGTGCCCTGCTTTAATTCTTCTTTTTCCCACTTGGCGCGCAGGCGGAACGCGCCCCTGCCGGTTTTGTAGGCTTCGATAATTTGTTCGCGGCCTTCAACCAGAACGCCGCCAGTCGGGAAATCAGGGCCCGGCACGAGACTGACCAGTTTTTCGATCCCAGCATTAGGATATTGAATGAGGTGCCGCAACGCATCGCACAGTTCCGCCACATTATGCGGCGGGATGCTGGTTGCCATACCGACCGCAATACCGTTGGAACCGTTGGCCAGCAAATTCGGGAACGCCGCTGGCAATACAACAGGTTCAGACCCGCTGCCGTCATAGGTGGCGCGGAAATCAACGGCGTCTTCATCAATACCTTCCAGCAATAGCCATGCGACTTCCGTCAGGCGGGCTTCGGTATAACGCATCGCGGCGGCATTATCGCCGTCGATATTGCCGAAATTTCCCTGCCCTTCGATCAATGGATAGCGCTGGGAGAAATCCTGTGCCAAACGCACGAGCGCTTCGTAAACCGAGCTATCGCCGTGAGGATGGAATTTACCGATAACGTCACCGACGACGCGGGCGGATTTCTTGGGCGGCAGATGCGGCTCCAGCTTTAATTCGCGCATCGCATACATCAAACGGCGATGCACAGGCTTCAACCCGTCGCGCGCATCCGGCAGCGAACGCGACATAATCGTGGACAGCGCATAGGACAAATACCGTTCCGACAGAGCCTCGGACAGTTTCTTGTCAACAATCTCAGCCGGTGGTTCTTCGGGAGTGCGGGTTTTGGTCGAGGTGCGTGCCATTAATCAGAATCAGGGTTTGAAGGTCAGCGAATCAATGAATCGGGCCATTATGTACCATCTGCCGACGCCCTACGAAAGCCGTAATGATTGGGCAATTATATGAATACGTCATTCCGGAAAAGGTGCTTTTTTGCTCGCAAAAATGTACCTTTATCCGGAATCCGATTTTCCTGGTAAGCATAAAGAAACCAAATCGGATTCCGGATACATTTTCTTTCGCCTGAAGAGGCGAAGATAAAATGTTCCGGAATGACATCGGTTTATACGGTATTCGTAAGGAGTGGTTATGTCAGAAAAACCAAAAACCACCTGGCTGAAAAAAGCGCTCGGCATGGCGCCGATGACAGGGTTGGCCTGCAGTATGGCAGTGGCTGCGCCTCTGTCCCCACTGCCCGATCCAGTTCTGGACACTCCTCTCATGCAAAGCAATGGATCCGCGCCCAAACCGCAAGCGGAGATTGTTTTAGCTGGTGGTTGTTTCTGGGGCGTGCAGGCTGTGTTCCAACATACCAAGGGTGTTGTGAAAGCCATTTCCGGTTATGCGGGCGGTAAAGCCGAGACCGCCCATTATGAAATGGACAACAGTGGTACGACGGGTCATGCCGAAGCTGTGCAGGTGACCTATGACCCTACGCAAATTACCTTGGGCAAAATCCTGAAGGTGTTTTTCGCAGTGGCGCATGACCCGACCGAACTCAACCGTCAGGGGCCGGATCGCGGCACGCAATATCGCTCTGCCATTTTTACAAATGCGCCAGAGCAACAAAAAGTGGCGCGGGCCTATATTGCACAACTCAATCAAGCCGGGATTTTCAGCCAACCGATTGTAACAACGATCGAACCGCTGCCCGCCTTTTACCCAGCGGAGGATTACCATCAGAACTTCGCCAAACTACATCCTGATAATCCCTACATCATAATCAACGATTTACCCAAAATAGCCGCTCTGGAGAAAACTTTCCCTGAGCTTTATGTGAGGCAGTAATTCGTTAATCGTCGCGCAGAATTGATCCTGGCATTCTTCGGGATATTTCCTGCCATCCGGTCTCGTCAAAAATCGCCTATTGAAGCAACAGCATTTCTGACAAGGAATGGTGGACCTGATCGGGATCGAACCGACGACCTCGTCATTGCGAACGACGCGCTCTCCCAGCTGAGCTACAGGCCCTTTGAGATTTACGCCCTTTCTTGCCAGAAAAAATATCGGCGTCAATCTTTACCTCAATTAGTCCGCAACCATCGCATTTTTGTTGGTTAAACCAACCCTTTCGCCGCGATGAAATTAAATATGTTTTTTCAATCCCGGCAAAAATAGTGTATATAAATAGCGGCAATTAATTACCTAATTTTTTCGATTTTATTTACAGGAAATATTATGGCGGCAAAAGATATTATAGGTGCTTTTTGTAAAGCAGCAGGTCCTGTGTGCGCTGTAGCGGCCGCCGTCGGTGCGCTTTCTCTAGGCCTCCAATTTGCTCTGCCGACAATTGGTCTCTCTAAAATTGCTTGCGAAACAATAACCGCTTTTACAACACCGATTGGCGAACATCTGGCGGGCGCCTGTTTCAAAAAAGAAGGCAAGACCATCACCGCTGCCGCCAAAAGCAACCCGAAAGACGCTGCACCTATTGTTGTTGCCGCTACAGAACCTGTCAAAACCGGCAGCGGCGTAAAGCCCCATGGCAGAACACTTTCTTTTACAGCCTGATCGCTTGCCTTGACGTGTGGGCTACCGCATAATGCGGCACCTGCTATTTTAGCCCGAGCGTCACATCATGCCCCATATATTTAATCCCACCGTTATTCGTGAATATGATATTCGCGGCGTTGTCGGAAAAACCCTGAATATTGCCGATGCCTCTGCCCTGGGCCGCGCCTTCGGCACGATGGTTGCGCGCGCGGGCGGCAACCATATTATGGTCGGCTATGACGGGCGCACCCATTCGCCGGATTTCGAAACCGCATTGGTCGAAGGTTTGCTGTCCACCGGCCTTAAAGTCGACCGCATCGGTTTGGGCCCCACGCCGATGCTTTACTTCGCTACCTTTCATTCCAATGCCAGCGCCGGGATCATGGTCACCGGCTCGCACAATCCGCCAGACCAGAACGGCTTTAAAATGCTGATGGCCAAGCACCTGCCCGGCGGCGGCCCTATTTACGGCGCCGCGATCAAGAAGCTGGCGGAGATGGCCGCCAAAGATGATTTCGTCGCAGGGCAAGGATCGTCGCGCATCATTGATGTGCGCAAAACCTATACAGCGCGATTGTTGCAGGATTATACGAGCTCCAAACCCTTAAAAGTCGTTTGGGATTGTGGTAACGGCGCGGGCGGCGACATTGTTCACCGTGTCACCGCGCAATTGCCGGGCGAGCATACGTTACTGTTCGCCGATATCGACGGGCGTTTTCCTAATCATCATCCCGATCCGACTGAAGCCAAGAATCTGGTCGATCTGCAAAAGGCGGTAGCCGAACAAAAAGCTGATCTCGGCATTGCCTTTGACGGTGACGCTGACCGTATCGGCGCTATTGACGGCAAGGGCCGTATTGTCGCTGGCGACCAGCTGCTCGCGATATTCGCGCATGAAGTTTTGCAAACCCATAAGGGTGCCGCGATTATCGCCGATGTCAAAGCTTCGCAAATTTTGTTCGACAAGGTTACGGAACTTGGCGGCAAAGCAATTATGTGGAAGACAGGCCACTCGCTGATCAAGGCCAAGATGGCGGAAACCAAATCGCCGCTGGCAGGCGAGATGAGCGGCCATGTGTTCTTCGCCGATAAATATTACGGCTATGACGATGCGATCTATGCTGCGATCCGCCTGCTGTCGATCGTAGGCTCATCAGGCAAATCCCTCGCCGAATGGCGCGATAGCCTGCCGTCTACCGTCAGCACACCAGAACTGCGCTTTCCTGTTAGTGACGAGCGCAAATTTGCCGTCATTGATGAAGTGAAAAAGCGCCTGAAAAACGCCAAGGCCGACGTCAACGATATCGACGGCGTGCGCGTGATGACGGAAGATGGCTGGTGGTTGCTGCGCGCCTCAAACACACAAGCGGTACTGGTGGCGCGCGCCGAAGCGCAAACTGAGGCCGGTCTTGCCCGCCTCAAAACGCTCCTCAGCGGCCAGCTGGAAGCAAGCGGCTTGAGCCTGCCTAGTTTTTAAGCGTTATAAGCATAATATCGCAAGGCACATCCAATTTTTCTGGCACGGCGCAGCGTACAATTTCGCGTGAGATGAGCGACTGCGGCACCCATGCTGCACCGAACCCCTCCTTGACCAACGCCAGCAAAGTTTCTACCGACGAGCTCTCACAAACTACCTGCCTATTGCAAGTAATGTGCGCAACCGATAAATGCCGTGCGATCTGTTCGCCGAAAATTGTTCCTGGCGAATGCATCAACAGCGGACCACTAAGCATTTTGTTTTTAAAAATGGTGTGCATTTTCACTTGTGGTGCTTCAACCAGCACCAATCTGTCTTCGGCAATTTTTTCATAATTTAGCTGGGTGTCTTTAATATCTCCCTTAAACCACGGCAGCAAAATCTGATCCGCGCGCTTCTGGCGCAACGCCTCCAACGATCCACCCGTTGACGATGTCAAAATAGAATGATTGAGAACGTCACACTCTTTCAGCCATTTTGGCAGGATGCCCACAGCAATAGCCGTTGTGGTATATATGCGAACTGTTTGCGGATAATGGCTTTGCGACGATTTAGCAATGCGACGCGCGTCCAGAATATCTTCCCTCATCCTCTGCGCTCGTCGCAAAAATTCTTCACCGCCCACGGTCAATTGCACAGGTCTTGTCGTGCGGTCAAACAAGGTCGTGCCGAGCCATTCTTCCAACTGTTGCACGCGGCGGCTGAAGGCAGGCTGTGTTGTGCAACGCTGCGCTGCCGCTTCCGTAAAATTCTGCGTGCGGTAAAGCGCCAGAAAATCTTCGATCCAGGTGAGTTCCATTATGCATTTATAGCATAATGTGATGAGAAAACACAATTATACAAAAAGCTTTCGAAACAATAGTCATAGATTTAAGTCATGGAACAAAACAAAGGAACTTATCATGAAAACCCTCACTGCCACTAATTTCGCCCCCTTCAATATATTCGAACCCCACTACCCGATCAAAACTGATCTGGTTTACGCACGAGTGGGTCATCCTGATAATCACTTCAAAAACCTTTATCACCCTGATGCCAATTTATTATGGGCACACAAAGACATCATACCGATTGTATTGCTGGCCTCACTTATTGGCTACCAGATGGGATGGACACTCAAACTTAATGATTGCCTGCGTCCCGTTGAGGCGCAGGAAAGAATGGCGCAATATGGTTATGACCCCAATCTGGTTTCGACACCTGGCGCCGGGGCGCACCCCAGGGGCATGGCGATTGACATCCAACCTTTATTGGGGCCGAACATTTCAGAAGAAATGGGAACGGCCTTCGATCACTTCACGGATAATTTAAACGACAACCCGGCTGCAAGAAATTATACGCGCTTCCCCGCAGAAAATTTGGCTGAGATTTTCGCTGTACGCCGAAAGCGTAATGATCTTGAAACAACCATGTGCGTAGCTGCTGATATTCTTGGTCAAAGCATTCTGCCGTTACCACAAGAATGGTGGGACTTCCGTTTTGAAGAAGGTGTAGAAAACCGCTGCGCGGCGGCTACTTATTGGGGTGACTACGCGCCTCTCCGGGAAAGCGATTTACCTTCTTACATGCACCTTGTTGGCGAACCCGGCGCCATACCCGCTAACATCGAAGAAGATCTGCGGCTTTATGCCATAGCAACAGATGAGCTAGTGCGCAGCAAAGCCGCCACAGTGGGGGTCAGGCACATGAACTGTATGGGCCGAGTTGAATGTGTTTAGACATTCAACTCAATCAGGGCCTTTCGTTAAACCACGATATCGCGCGTGGCCTGCGGCGCGGGGCTTAAGGGGCCGTCGGACTCGTGCGTCGTGCTGGGCACAGAACCGCGCTTGCTGGTTGTAACCGGGGCCAGCGGCGCAGGCGGGGTTTGATCCTCGCTGCGCACGATCTTCTCACCACGCAGCAGGCCACGGATTTCCTCGCCCGACAGGGTTTCAAATTCCAGCAACGCCTGAGCAATTTTGTGCAGATCGTCAAGCTTCGTGGTCAGGATCGAACGCGCAGTGTTCTCTCCTGTTTCGATCAGGCGGCGTACTTCGCTGTCGATCAGCTTTGCGGTTTCTTCCGACATATTCTGTTGCTGCGCGACGCTGTGGCCGAGAAACACTTCCTGTTCATTCGGGTTATAGCGCACACGACCCAGTTTGTCGGACATACCGAATTCCATCACCATGCGGCGGGCGAGGTTGGTTGCCTGCTGAATATCGCTGCTGGCACCGGTCGTGACATTTTCCTTGCCGAAAATCAGTTCCTCAGCAACGCGGCCACCAAACATCATCGCAATCTTTGATGTAAGTTCCGTCAGCGTAAGACCGTATTTATCGCGTTCCGGCAAATTCATCGTCACGCCGAGGGCGCGACCGCGTGGAATGATCGTGACTTTGTGCAGCGGGTCGGATTGCGGCACATTGAGGCCGACCAGAGCATGACCGCCTTCATGGTAGGCGGTGATCTTTTTCTCATCATCGGTCATGGCCATGGAGCGGCGTTCCGCACCCATCATGACTTTATCCTTGGCCATCTCGAACTCATGCATGCTGACGGCGGTTTTGTTCGACCGCGCAGCCAGCAAAGCCGCTTCGTTCACAAGGTTGGCAAGATCAGCACCGGAGAAACCCGGCGTGCCGCGCGCAATCACCTTGGCATCGACATTGCTGGACAAAGGCACCTTGCGCATATGGACTTTGAGGATTTTTTCGCGACCGAGAATATCCGGGTTCGGCACAACAACCTGTCGGTCAAAGCGGCCAGGACGCAGCAAGGCCGGGTCCAGCACGTCAGGGCGGTTGGTGGCTGCGATCAGGATCACGCCTTCGTTAGCTTCGAAACCGTCCATCTCGACCAGCAACTGGTTGAGCGTCTGTTCGCGTTCGTCATTACCACCGCCGAGCCCAGCGCCGCGATGACGGCCAACAGCATCAATTTCGTCGATAAAGATTATGCAAGGCGCATGTTTCTTGGCCTGTTCGAACATATCGCGTACGCGGCTGGCGCCGACGCCGACAAACATTTCGACAAAGTCAGAACCAGAGATCGTGAAGAACGGCACGCCAGCTTCACCAGCCACAGCGCGCGCGATCAATGTTTTACCAGTACCGGGAGGGCCTACCAGCAACACGCCTTTTGGGATCTTGCCGCCCAGTTTCTGGAACTTCGCCGGGTCTTTCAGGAAATCGACAACTTCCTGCAATTCCTGCTTGGCTTCTTCGACACCAGCAACATCATCAAACACGACCTTGCCGGATTTTTCGGTCAGCATCTTGGCCTTGCTGCGGCCAAAACCCATGGCGCGGCCACTGCCCGATTGCATCTGACGCAGGAAAATAAAAATCCAGACGCCCATCAACAGGATCGGCAGGAAGTTGACGATATAGCTCCAGATCGAAGGCGCGTTGCTGTCATCCGGTTGCGCTACGACCTTGACGTTCTTGGCCAGCAACTTGTCGGTGATGGCGCTGTCGTCCGGCAGGTAAGTCGAGAAATTCGTGCCGCCTTCGGTCAGATGACCGCTGACGATATGGCCCTTGATAGCGACGTCGGCAACCTTGCCTTCATCGACCCGCGCCATGAATTCGCTGAACGGCATCATGGTCTGTTGCGGCAGGTTGGCTGTTCCCTGGAACATGTTGAACAACAGCACCAGCAAAACGCCGATGACAACCAGTAGGACGATATTTTTATATGTGCTGTTCAAGTGACGCGCCTTTCAATTTCATAAGAAGCAGGCCATGCGCTTGTGGCCATTTTGTGGCTAATACCGCAGTGCGATATTGTCGGTGATCTGCCTAAACATATAGTAAAGAATACGCCAGATTCAATCCATGTATAAATATAAGCAGATTCATATGGTTAAGAGTTGTTTTGCTTAAGTTTTTACCGCGGCAACCGCAAGCATTAGTGCGTCATTGACCGGGTTATCTGCCGAGTGTTACGAATATTGTCTGCAAAAGTAATTTTAAAAGGAATATTTTATGGCTGATATAGATCCACTTATTATGGCGCATTATAGGGGCATGTTGTGGCAGATCAAGCAAGAAGCTTATAGAGCACTTGGGTTGCCCATGGACACAAACGAGGATTACGCCAAGCGCATAGAATGGGCAACAGAATTACAAGCCCGCGCCGAAGCTCTCGATGTGGACGGTTTTCTGTCAACAAAACAGGGTACGGATAAATTCGTAGAAATTTTTGACAATGCGGTCACGCACATGAAGGGTGGCAAAGCTCAGCTTCTACAGGATAAGAAAAAACCCTCTCTTTTGCTGGATATGACAGTCGCACAAAGAGAACTTAAACGTCCTGTCTGGCGCTACAAACACAGCGGCGCCAAACCCGCATGGCTGAAAGCCTTAACGGTAACCCAGAGAAAACCAAGCGAACGGCGCGGCAGTTCCGGCGAAATGCGCGCCGCTACAACCGTGATCGCCGTGGGCATGCTTCGCGATTTAGTTCACGGATAAAATCCGTTACACCCGCATCGGCATCAGGACATAGAGCGCGCTGGCGTCGGCGACATCCTGAATGATGGCGGGAGCCGTGGCATCGGCGAGGTTAAAGCGCGCGCCTTCGCCTTCGATCTGCTGCATGATATCCAGCAGGTAACGCGCGTTGAAACCGATATCCAGCAACGCGCCGTCATATTTGACTTCCAGCTCTTCCGTCGCACTTCCGGCTTCCGGTGAGTTTGCGCTCAGCACCAGATGGCTCGGCGTCACGCTGAGTTTTACAGCGCGTGATTTTTCGGAAGAGATTGTGGCAACGCGGTCAGCAGCGGCGGCGAACACACGGGCGTCCACTTCCATCACCTTGTCATTGCCGCTCGGGATAACACGCTCATAATCCGGGAAAGTGCCATCGATGAGTTTGGATGTGATGACAACGCCGTCAAACGTAAAGCGAACCTTGGCTTCGCTTAAGGCGATTTCGATTTCGCCGGGGCTTTCTTCGATCAACTTACGCACTTCACCAACTGTCTTGCGCGGCAAAATAATACCGGGGATGCCTTTAGCGCCGCCGGGGGCAGGCATTTCAACCCGGGCCAAACGGTGGCCGTCGGTTGCTACGGCGCGCAACACTTCAACATTTTTGTTCTTCGCCGTATGCAGGTAAATACCGTTGAGGTAATAGCGCGTTTCTTCCGTCGACATCGCAAAACGGGTGCGGTCGATTAAGGCGCGAAGATCTGATGCCGAGAGATTGAACTTATGTTTCAGGTCCCCTTCCGGCATTTTCGGAAAATCTTCAACCGGCAGGCAGCCCAGTTTGAAATGCGAACGGCCTGAGGACAAAGTCAGCTGATTGCTATTCGCGGCAGACAGCTCAACCTGCGCGCCTTCCGGCAATTTGCGCACGATTTCATAGAGGGTATGGGCGGGCGCGGTGATCGCGCCGGGCTTTGCCACCTGCCCCGGTACCGTCTCGTTAATTTCGATTTCCATATCGGTCGCGGCAAAAGAAACATCGCTGTTGGCAGCGCGGATCAGGACGTTGGCGAGGATAGGAATAGTGTTGCGGCGTTCAACCACGCTTTGCACATGGCCAAGGCTTTTCAGGAGTGCGGCGCGTTCAAGCGTAAATTTCATGGTCAACAGGCCTCAGAGAAGCGATAAGAATCGGGCGCTTTCAATGAGATAGCAGAGAATCTGGGAGATGGCTAGGGGTCGTGAGATTTCTATGCTGGCTTCAACGTTAATTCAATCGAAAGCCGCTTCGGATCAACCCGGTGAATAGACTTGATCAAATTAAGGTCAGTAGAACAGACAACTTGGGAATTACCCGCTTGTTTAAAGCTGCACTTAAGAACAGTTGCAGCACGCTCAATCGACGGCAGGCACGCATCGAAATCGTCTCTTTCAGCAGAAGCATAAAGCTCACGGAGCGACTGCTTGCCCGATATTAATAAATGCTGGGCTAGGAAGTAGAAATCTTCTGATGAAAGCGTAGCAGGCTTTAGATCTCTAATATCGCTGAAGGAAGAAACAGCTATTGGATCTTGATTGGAAAGAATAGCGCTTACGTTCTGTCCATTCTCTATAATTTCAGGACGAAAATTTCCTTTACATATAAAGATATCTTCGTTCAAATTGCCCGTTTGGTATTCACGGGGAGCATAATTAGCCTTGGTTATATACCATCCAAATGCTTTGCCTTCTAAATCAGCAGCGGTAGCTGATAAAAATTCTTGAATAAACGGATTTATGTCTTTGATAATGGGGGATATATCCCGTCCCTTCCCATCGGTATTCCCTTGAAGAGTAAAATCTTTAGAGACGATATCACGCACGCTTTTCAAGCGCGAGCTTAGGCAATCCACCCCATTGGCCGAAAGAAAATTCCCTATATTGTCAAAATCAACACTAGCTGATAACGACCCAAAACGAGGCTTGAGGCCTAAAAAGGCTTCAGCGGTCCCGACAGCCTTGGCTGTGCGCAGATCTCTAAAAAAATCCTGAAAAACACTCATAAAAACACCCTGCGAAAATATTCTAATTATAGGCCTGTATCACACAAGTGCTTTAGCAGCGTCAATTACTTTCATGGCCGTGATCCCGAAATGCTCATAGAGTTTTTCGGCTGGGGCGGAGGCGCCGAAGCCGGTCATGCCAATGAAAATACCGTTATCGCCCAGATACTTATCCCAGCCCTGACGGATGCCTGCCTCAATCGCAATGCGCGGCGCTGTGCCGAGGACAGAGGCGCGGTATTCAGCCGTTTGCTCGTCAAACAATAGCCAGCAAGGCATAGAGATAACAGCAGCATTGATGCCTGCTTTCTGCAACTGCTGACGCGCATCGAGGGCGATGCTGACTTCGGAGCCGGTTGCCATAATCGTCACCTGACGCGGACCTTCGGCTTCAGCCAATATGTAACCACCGTGCGCCGACAGATTATCGGTATTGGTGCCGCGCACTGTCGGTAAGCCCTGGCGACTGAGCGCCAGCAGGCTCGGACGGTTTTTATTCTTCAGCGCCAGCTCCCAGCACTCCGCCGTTTCAATGCCGTCGCAGGGGCGGAAGGTCAGCAGGTTCGGGATCGCGCGCAATGATGCCAGATGTTCCACCGGTTGATGCGTGGGGCCATCTTCACCAAGGCCGATACTGTCATGCGTCATGATGAAGATGACGCGCTGATGCATCAAGGCGGCGAGGCGAATGCTGGGGCGGCAGTAATCCGCAAATTGCATAAAGGTGCCGCCGTAGGGAATAAGCCCGCCATGTAGGGCCATGCCGTTCATCGCTGCGGCCATCGCATGTTCGCGCACGCCGAAATGAATATATTGCCCGCCGTAATTATCCGGTGTGACCGGACCGAAATTTTTCACTTGGGTATTATTGCTTGGCGTCAGGTCGGCAGAACCGCCGATCAATTCGGGCATCACTGGAAGCAAGGCTTCCAGCACCGCACCGGAAGACTGGCGTGTCGCATGTTTTGGTTTTTCCGCAGCAACTTTTTGCTTTAATTTTGTAATCGCATCTTCGACGGTGGGCGCAAGCTCACCCTTCATCACACGGTCAAACTCGCCGCGACTGGCGGATGCCGCGTAACGTTTTTGCCAGGCCGCGCTTTCCAATTTGCCGCGCGAACCGGTCTTGCGCCATGACTGCAAAATATTTTCCGGCACGACGAAAGCTTCATGCGGCCAGGCCAGATGTTCACGCGCGGCCTTGATTTCATCGGCACCGAGCGGCGCGCCGTGCGAATGATGTGTGCCCTGTTTCTTGGGCGAGCCGTAACCGATGATTGTGTTACAGGCGATGAGTGAGGGCTTATCCGTAACCTTTAGCGCTTCTTCCGTTGCAGCCTTAATGGCGGCGGGATCATGCCCGCTAATCGCCTGCACATGCCAGCCATAAGCACGGAACCGCGCCTGCACATCTTCGGTGAAAGAGAGTTCCGTTGAGCCATCGATGGAGATTTTATTATCGTCATAATAAACAATCAGGCGGCCGAGTTTTAAATGCCCCGCAAGCGAGCAGGCTTCGTGACTGATGCCTTCCATCAAATCGCCGTCGGAAGCGATGACGTAGGTATAATGATCGACAAGATCGCTCCCAAAACGCGCATTGAGGATACGTTCCGCCAGCGCAAAACCAACGGAGTTCGAAATCCCCTGCCCCAGCGGGCCAGTGGTGGTTTCAATCGCCATATCGACGTCATGTTCGGGATGACCGGGCGTTAGGCTCCCCAACTGACGGAATTTCTTTAACTCCTCCAGCGTTACTTTTTTATAGCCCGACAAATATCCCAGCGCGTAAAGTAGCATGGAGCCGTGCCCGGCAGACAAAATGAAACGATCGCGATCTGGCCATGCGGGATTTTCCGGATCGAAGCGCAGGAACTGCGACCACAAAACCGTAGCGACATCAGCCATGCCCATAGGCATGCCGGGGTGGCCGGACTTGGCTTGCTCCACTGCATCCATCGCCAGTGCGCGAATGGCATTGGCCATATCCTTGTGCGCAGGGTCAATGGCAGACAAAGTTGCAGTAGGTGATACGGCAGCGGTTGCGGTGGCAGCAGGCGACATTTCATATCCTGATTGGGATTGGCTTAAATATGCAGGCAAAATGCCGAATTTACTGCCCTGGCGCAACTGATTAGTTAGGGTGTCACAAAAGGAAAAGGCCATTGATTTCTGCGCCTAAAATCAACTCTTATAACCATGTGATCAATTTCACCTGTGTAGCCAAACACCCTTGTTTCCGATTTTAGTGGGGATCCTTTAAGCAATACTTTTCTTAAATCACCTAAAGTGTTAAGACTTTCAACAAGACTGCTGTAAGCTACGATGTCTCTATTATATTGAGTAAGAGTATCAGCTAACAACCTTATTTTTTCTAAATCACCGCCGCCAGTTAATGCGGCACTGGCATCAGTCATGAGCGGATCTGAAGATAGGTGATCAAAAAAGCCACCGGTGCTACCTGAATTATCGGATCCTTTGCTTCCCATTATAACCTCCAAATATTAGCTAAAAAAATAATAGAGCCATTCTATCATGCAGTTAATCCCTGTAAACCGGTAAAGCAAATTTGTTAAACCACGACTCATCAATTGACGCCAGCAAAAGGGAGGCATAGTCTTGGAATATAAACAGATTCGGGAGGATACTCATGCAACGCCTGAAGCAAAAGCTTGAAGAGCTGGATGAACTCCTTTTTGCGCTCGAAGATAAAGTCGGTATCGACAGCAGCCATCGCCGCGAAGCCTCGAAAAAATACAATGATCTTCTCAAGCAGTTACGCGCCCGCGAAGCCGGTGTTATGGCCGTCGCGCAGAAGGTAGCCTCACGGCTCGACCAAAGCATTGAACATGTCGAAAACATCTTGAGGCACTAAACATGTCAAAACTCGCCATCAAACTTTATGGCCGCGATTACAGCATCAATTGCAGCCCCGGTGAAGAAGAACGGCTAAAGCAGCTGGTTCAGTTCGTCGAAGAAAAAATGCAGGTTGTGGCCGACAAAGTCGGCAATACGACCGAGCCCCGGCTTCTTATGCTAACCTGCCTGCATCTGGCCGATCAGTTGTTCGATCTGCACCAGAATACCAGCCAGAAACTGACCGATGACGAGGACTTACTGGTTGCGGCAGTTGAACATTTACGCCAGCGCGTAGCTGATATTACAGCGCAAATCGGTAATGCTTAACGCTAAAGAAGCTGTATGCTTTTTGCCATGAAAGCAAAACAAAGCCTTCCTTTTAGAGCCACCAAAGCTTAAAGTACCTCTTGGAAGGTTTCTGCGTGGTGCGATAGGCATCAAATCCCCAGGGCCGATAATTAGAACTCCTAGGGAGCTGTCCCTGACCAGACCGTGGTTTGGTTATATGGCGCCCACCTGCTTATGCAGGCCATGGAGGATAGTATAGCCACCGGCCAATGTGGGGCCTTCCGCTTTCTTGGCTTTAGAACGAACCCTCCCGTGACTTATCCCCCCATCCATCTGCGGCAACAAAAACAGGAATTGCGCCGCTTGCTGGATGCACGCCGCAGGGAAGCAGCTGCGCAAAACCCACAGGCAGGTTTGATGCTGCGCGATGCTATTTTAAAAAACGTTGCTTTTCCTGCCGGTTGCACTGTCGCCGTCTACCATGCGCGTGGAACGGAAATCGACCCCATGCCGCTGGCTGACGCTTTGCGGAATCAAGGCTGTCCTATCGCTCTGCCCGTTATCATCGGCAAAAAAAAGCCATTGTTGTTTCGCACCTATTATCCGGGGGATGCGCTTGAACTGGGTCTATTTGGTATTCATGAGCCTCTGCCGGAAGCGGCGACTACCGATCCCGATATCATCTTTGTGCCGCTTTTGGGCTTTGATAATCACAAAAACCGATTGGGCTATGGCGGCGGTTATTATGACCGCACCCTGACGCAACTGCGGCAGCGCAAAGCAATAATCGCTATCGGTATTGCCTACAGCCAGCAGGAAGTAGCTGAAATTCCAGCCGGTTTGCATGATGCACCGCTTGACAAAGTGGCCACAGAACTTCAGGTTTTCTAGTCATTACCTTAAAGCCGCCATAGTTCAGTCCCAATTCTATGACACTCTAACAATGCAGAGGCGATGAACCGCCTGTCCTGAGCCGGAGATATGGATGCCCTTTTCCTTCCCAAGCGCCCCACGGAACACCAGTTTTCTTATTGCCCTGACTTGCATCCTTGCCTTTGGCGCTGGTGCCTATGCACAACAGCCAGGTGGCAAGGAAGCGCCGCTCCAGCATATGGGGCACAACGCCGACGAGCCGCATGATAGCGCGCAATCACCCACTCCACCGACGGAAGATGAAATCGGCGCGCACAATATGGCGCGGCAGGAAGTCCGCGAGGAGATGCAAAAAATTCGCGACGAGCATGAAAATCTCGAAGCGCAACATGATCAGCTTAAAACACAGTGTATGAATTCCAAAGGTCAGGACCGTACTGACTGCCAACAGAAATGGCAGACATTGCGTGAACAGCGTGAAGCCTTACACGGACGCATTATGGCTCTTCGGGAGAAAATGGATGCTGCACGTGCCGAGCATCGCAGCCCCGGCAATCCTGATCGCCGCGATGAACATCATGCAATGAACCGCCCGAACGCAGCACCTGCGATGCAAGACGCGCATCCGGCAGGTAGCCCACCATCGCAATTACCGCCGAACGACGGGCGTTAGATTTCTGCATTATAGCGAAGCAACTAACAGTAATAAAAACTGTTGAGACTCAAAATATAATTTTACTGATCGACCTGTCGCAACAGATCGCGGATGCGCGCCGCTAGCGCCAAAACCGCATCGACGGCGTGGCCGGAAGGCTCATAAGCCTGATGCTCGAGCAAGGCGATCGTTCGCATCTCGGTCAGATGCAGCCGCATCTCAAACCCCATCCAGCGCAGCTTCATTTCTTTTTGCATGAAAGAAGATAAGTCCGCGAGCAACGTATCCATCTCGCCCGACAGATCGTCACATAGTTCGATAATGCCGACGAACAGATTGAGCCGCTCGTCCTCCATCGGTACATCGTAGCGCGGCGCGGATGAAACGGGCAGTTGCGGTATAGCGCCGCCAACCGGCGACAGGCTGTGGCATAGGTCGCGAATACGGTCGAGTGTGTCAAAGACCTGCGCCACCGGCCAACGGTAAGTCAGCCAGTCATTGCCTTGGTAAACCTCGAGTGCTTTTTCGCCCATAACGCTGTTTTCCCAGTAATTGCGACGAAATCCAAGCTCTTTTTAATAGAGACTTTATATGGATTAAGCCAAACTTCCCGCGCCGTCCCAACCTGTTTTTCAGGAGATCCCATGACTTTCAGCCTTATGCCCCTCCCCTTTGCCAAAGATGCCTTGGCCCCGCATATGTCGGAACAGACGCTCGATTTCCATCATGGTAAGCATCACAAAACCTATGTCGATACGCTGAACAAGCTGATCGAGGGGACGCCTTACGAAAAAGCCGGGCTCGAGAATATCATCAAGGAAAGCCATAAAAATCAGGATCAGACCAAAATCTTTAACAATGCGGGACAGGTCTGGAACCATAATTTCTTCTGGAACTGCCTGTCACCTAAAGGCGGTAAACCCGACAGCACGGTTGTGCAGCAAATAGACAAGGCTTTTGGTAATCTGAGTGACTTCAAGACCGAATTTAAAAAAGCGGCGACTGAGCAATTCGGTTCCGGCTGGGCCTGGCTGGTGCTGGACGAACAGGGCAAGTTGAAAATCACTAAAACCGGCAACGCAGAAAACCCGCTGGTGCAAGGCCAGAAAGCGCTGCTGACCTGCGATGTGTGGGAGCATGCCTATTACCTTGATTACCAGAACCGCCGCGCCGATATGGTGCAAGTGTTCCTCGATAACCTTATCAACTGGGAATTCGTCGCCCAGAATATGGATCAGACGCAGGCGCGAAGCGCGGCTTGAGCTTTTATAAAAGCAGGCTAAGATAACCTCGTCACGCAACAAAGCGTGACACGTCGCTTGGACGGTTCCAGGCGCTGACGTTGAGGTTATTATGTCGGAATTCCCAGACTTGCCGCGTGAATTTTCACGCGTGACACGCCTTCCCCCCTATGTTTTCAATATCACGTCTGAGCTGAAACTCGCCGCGCGGCGCCGTGGTGAAGACATCATCGATTTTGGCATGGGCAACCCGGATGGCCCGACACCAGACCATATTGTCAATAAACTGGTGGAGACGATCAAGCGCCCGGATACGCACGGCTACTCGACTTCCAAAGGTATTCCACGTCTGCGTCGCGCGATTTGCAACTGGTACAAGACACGTTATGGCGTGGAGCTTGATCCTGAGTCAGAAGCCATTGTTACGATAGGTTCCAAGGAAGGTATCGCGCATCTGGCGCTGGCGACACTTGATCACGGCGATTGCGTTCTGGTACCGAATCCCAGCTACCCCATTCATATTTACGGCCCCGTGATTGCGGGCGCCGATATTCAGCAAGTGCCGATGGCACCCGGTATCGATTTTTTCGCCGAGCTTGAGAAAGCGATTAAGTCGCGCATCCCGAAGCCCAAGATGCTGATTATTAATTTCCCCGCGAACCCAACCGCGCAATGCGTGGAGCTGGATTTCTTTGAGCGTATCGTGGCGTTGGCCAAGGAACACGGCATCTATGTCGTCCATGACCTTGCCTATGCCGATATCTGTTTCGATGGCTGGAAATGCCCCAGCATCATGCAGGTGCCGGGTGCGAAAGATGTCGCCGTCGAATTTTTCACGATGAGCAAAAGCTACAATATGGCGGGCTGGCGCGTCGGCTTTATGGTTGGCAACAAAACTTTGGTGCATGCGCTGGCGCGTATCAAAGGCTACCATGATTATGGCACTTTCACGCCGATACAGGTGGCATCCATCGCGGCCCTTGAAGGACCACAGGACTGCGTCAGCGATATCTGCGCCATTTACCAGAAACGCCGCGACGTGCTGGTGAAAGGCCTGCACGAAGCGGGCTGGATGGTCGATAAACCCAAAGCCACAATGTATATCTGGGCGAAGATTCCAGAACCCTATGCAGCTTTGAAATCGCTGGAATTCACCAAGAAACTGATGCTGGATGCGAAAGTATCCGTCTCCCCCGGCATCGGCTTCGGCGAATTCGGCGACGATTATGTGCGTTTCGCCCTGATCGAAAATGAAGAACGCACACGCCAAGCCATTCGCGGCATCAAGGATATGTTCCGCCGCGACGGACATTTAAGCGCCGCATGAGTTCGGAAGATAAGCGCACCAGCCCTATCGGCGTTTTTGATTCCGGTATCGGCGGCCTCACGGTTTACAAGGCGTTGCGCGCCGCATTACCGCATGAGGATTTTATTTACCTCGGCGATACCGCTCATCTACCCTATGGCACCAAAAGTCCAGAGGCTGTTCTGCAATATACCGTGCAGGCGGCGCGGGAATTGATGGAAAATAATATCAAGCTACTGGTCATCGCCTGCAACACGGCGACGGCTGTTGCCCTGCCGAGCCTGCCTTCCCTATTAGAAGACTTGCCCTGCCTCGGCGTTATTGACCCTGGCGCACAGGCTGCTGCTAAAACATCCATTACCGGTCGTATCGCTGTGCTGGCAACCGAAGGCACGGTCAAGTCCGGTGCCTATGCCGCAGCCATTAAACATTACCGGCCTGACGCCCATATACAGATGCTAGCCTGCAATCTACTGGTAGCATTAGTGGAAGAAGGCTGGAGTGACGGCGCGGAAGCTGACGCTATTATTTCGCGATATCTCAGTATGTTACAGCCAGACTTTGATGTTCTTGTTTTGGGCTGCACACATTTTCCGTTGCTTGCATCTACCATCCGCAAACACTTGCCCGCCTCCGTTCAAATTATCGACAGCGCATCAACCACTGCTATCGCCGTCGAAACTTTCCTGGTCCGAAATGATTTGCTGCGCGTAGGAACCGAAGTTGGCAAAACCAGCTTTTATGTGACGAATGCGCCGGAGCGTTTTGAACGGCTGGCGGAACGGTTCCTTGGATATGACATCAACGTCGAAAATCGCGAACCCACAAATTCCTACGCAGCCCGCACATAAAGTCCGTGTTCGATAGTGCGCCGCAACCAGCCAGGACGAGATCGACCGTATGCTCTCTGCGTAGCAAAACCCGATTTATATCGCTTTTGTTACGACGCGCTCAGCCGGAAAAATAATCGTCACGGTCGTGCCGCTGCCGAATTTGCTCTGCAAATCCAGAATACCACCATGCAATTCGACCAACGCCTTGGTAAGCGGCAGGCCCAAACCTGTACCCTGATTTTTGCGGCTGAGCGCGCTTTCGATCTGGCCAAAGGGTGCCAACGCGACGGCGATATCTTCTGGCGCGATACCGATACCGGAATCTTCCACCCGGATACACATGCGCTTTGAATCATCCAAATACACACTGAGCGTAACGTCGCCGCCTTCGGGCGTGAATTTAATGGCGTTGGTCAGCAAATTGGTCAGCACCTGTTTTACTGCGCGTTCTTCGGCACGCAGGCTAGGCAAATCTTTTGGCACCTTCAAATTGAGGTGCAGCTTGCTGAGCTTGGCGCGGGACGCCACTAACCGCACAACCGAGTTCACGACATTATCGATGTCCAGCACAGCCTCAGCCAGCGCGCGCTTGCCTGCTTCGATCTTTGACATATCCAGAATATCGTTGATCAGGGACAGAAGTAACGCGCCCGAATCATATATATCACGCGCATATTCGACATATTGCGCCTGTCCCACGGCACCGAAAAGCTGATCCTTGATGATTTCTGCAAAGCCAATAATAGCATTGAGCGGTGTGCGCAATTCATGGCTCATATTGGCGAGGAATTCGGATTTACTGCGATTGGCAAAATCCGCCTGTTCCTTGGCCTGTATCAGACCAAACTCCGCCTGTCGCCGTTCGGTAATATCATAGAGCGTGCATTCGAAATATACTGGCTCATTTTCCCTGCCATGCACGCCATGGCCGCTGAGTGTAACCCAGATGGTGCGTCTGGTTTTGGTAAAAAGCTCAGCTTCATATTCGCGCTCATTACCTTCCATAACCTTGGCAAAGAATTCATCGCGTTCAGCGTGGTTGAGGAAAAGGCGTTTATTATAATCCGGCTGGTCCGACAACAAATCCTGCGGGTTATCGTAATCCAGAATGTGCGCCGCCGTATGATTGGCGTTCAGCCATTCGCCGCTCAGCGCAATCTGGCAAATACCGATACCGGCATTTTCGAAAATGGCGCGGTAACGTTGCTCGCCTTCCCGCAAGGCTCTCGCCATACGTTCTTCTTCAACGATCTTGTCGCTTAGTTCATTATTGGCGCGGCGCAATGACAGTGCCAGATTGGTAACTTCCGAGCCACGTTCACGAATGATGCGCAGATACATAATCAAGGCCAGCGTTAATAACAGCCCGATAAAGAGTTGAATAAAGGGCAGCGCAATGATCAGATAAATCTGGCCCTGCAAATTGCTTGTAAAATGAACGCGCCAGTTTCTATCATCCAGGGTGATTTTGACTTCGCTCTCCGGCAGGGAAAAAAGCGATGCAGTCAGCGGCAAATCCTTGCTTAACTGCAGAAAAGGCCGCTTCGCGGTGCCGGTATCTTCCATAACGCTTAGTTCCGTCAGGCTGCCATTCTCCTGCATCGCGTTCAAATCGCCGAACAAATGATCAATCGGACTAAAGCCAAAAATGACGTTGGCTTTGCCGGCATGGCTATGAATGGGCCGGACAATCACCAGCCATTTGCGTCCGCCCTCATTGGCCGTAAATACAGAAGAGGCCGGACGCATTGTGCCGCCGGTATAACGAACCAGCCCGTCCAATCCATCGATGGTTGAAGGCGCGAATGGCGCTTCGTCCAGACTTGAATGATCAAATAGCTCGCGCTCGATCTGAACTTTTTTATCATTTACCGTTGCGAGATAAACATGTTCGATATTATTTCTCTCGCGGGAAGAGGCGTTAATATAGGAATAGAGATCATCCCGCGAAATATCCGAATTGATCGCCAGCAATCCAGCGAGCGAGTCGACCAGATGCTCGTCATTGGTTACTTTCTGCTGCAACTCTTCGGCCAGCTTGACGATGGGTTTTTCCAGCTTCTGCGCCAACAGGGTGTCGACTTCCTGCCGCACCAGATAAAACAGCAACAAAGAAAAGGCGATGCCGATAACCGCAATAAGCGCCGAAAGGCTGAAAGTCCGGCCGAGAAAGCGCGGCGTCCCCATCAGCGGCGAATGGATATCGGAAAGAGGCTTGTTCATTGCGGCAGGTCTGACCTTATATAGTTGTCACTTCAGCTTCGTTTCTTCCCCCTAAAATCCGGTTAAAATGGAGTAAGTTCCTCTCCCTTTGAGGGAGAGGAAGCAAAAACTTGGGTTTAGCTTTAGCTAAGCCCGTAGTTTTTGCAGGTGAGGGGGTTTCTTGTTTAGCGAGCCCCCCTAACCCCTCCCGCAAGGGGAGGGGAATTCTTTAGCCCCATCCATGCAGGAAAATAATTTCGAAAGTCGCAGGAATACGTCCATCAACCCCTGCATAACGTTCTTTATAGAGGTGAGCTGCGGCCTCGAAAACCGCACGACGGGTGGTGTGGCGCAGACGGTGCAGATGGGCGTTAGCTTCACCCATGCCCCGCAGATCGCGCATCAGCGCATATATATCGGTGTAGGTCAGGGTAATGATTTCAGAATCCGCCACCGGCAAAATGAAGTTAGCGCGCTGTAATAAGCCGCTGGCACTTTGCAGCTCTATTGTTGGTGACAGGCGTGGACTAATGCCTCCAGTTACCGCGAGCTCGGCATCAATCAGACAATGCCGCAATTCGCACAAGGTCTGCCCCCCCAGCATGGCAGCCAGAAACAACCCTTCCGGCTTTAATACCTTCCTGATTTGCACCAAGGCGCCGGGCAGATCATTCACCCAGTGCAAAACGGCATTACTGATAATCAGGTCAAAACTATGCACTGCGAAGGGTAGAAACTCTTCATCGGCCACAACAGCCGTATCGGAGCTTTGTTTTAATCTTCGTTCCGATACATCTGTCTTTACAATAAAGGTATCGGGTGTTTTGGCAACAAAACCGCTCTGCCCGCCAATATCAAGTACCGACGAAAAGCTGCGCTTGATATCGGCTAACCGGTCCATCAATTGCGCGGCCATTTCGTCAAACAGAACGCTATGCGCGACAAATGAGGCCGCCGCGCGATTACGGCGCTGGCGCATTAAAGCACGGTCAAAGACCAGGATTTGGTTTGTAATGCTCATTCAGCTAATATGCCTAACCTACCCCAAGTCCCAAGTCACATGTCTTTTATATCTTCCCTATCGCCCCTGCGCCGCGCGGTGTCTAAAACCCTGGATTTCCTGCTGCCACCTTTGTGCCTGAGCTGCGATGCGCCGGTTGGTGAAGCCCGCACCCTCTGCGCCGCCTGCTGGGGACAGATCCATTTTATTACCTCACCTTTTTGTGCCTGCTGCGGCGCGCCTTTCGATGTGCCGGTTGGTGACGGCATGCTTTGCGGCAGTTGCATCGCAGAGGCTCCTACTTTTCAATCGGCCAGAGCCGCCATGCTCTATAACGACGCAAGCAAGCGCCTCGTTCTCAGCTTTAAACATAGCGACAGGACGCATCCGGCCAAGGCGCTGGCGGCATGGATGGCACGCTCAGCGCAGGAAATGATGCAGGAGGCTGACGGTATTGTGCCGGTGCCCCTCCATCGCTGGCGGTTATTCAAGCGGCGCTATAATCAGGCAGCTTTGCTGGCACATGGGCTGGGGCAAATATCAGCCAAGCCCGTCCTTATTGATGCTCTGCTGCGTATTAAACCTACCCCCATACAAGGCCATCGTAACCGTAAAGAACGTTTTGAGAATGTGCGTGGTGCTTTCGCCCTTAACCCAAGCATCAAAATACCTATTCAGGACAAAACCCTTATTCTGGTTGATGATGTGCTGACGACCGGCGCTACGGTTAACGAATGCAGCCGCGTTCTGCTCAAGGCCGGAGCCAAAACCGTGCATGTCCTGACCCTCGCCCGGGTTAGGGCCTATACATAATATAGGTTCTTCAAGAATCGCCCACATAGCGCCATAATGATGTGGAACAAGGGGAGAAGAGGATTCCTATCATGGCAAGCATTACTGTTTATTCCGGTCCCAACTGCCCCTACTGCCAGCGCGCCAAAATGCTGCTGCAGAAAAAGGGCGCGAAGTTTGAGGAGATCGATGTCAAGGCCGACCCCAGCAAGCGCGATGAAATGCTGCAGAAGTCCGGCGGCAAACAAACCATCCCGCAGATTTTCATCAACGGTCAGCATATAGGCGGTTGCGACGATCTGTATGCTTTGGACTCCGCGGGCAAGTTGGATGGACTTCTGGCATCATGAGCAGCAAAGTTATCGCCGCCTGCATTCAAACCAATTCCGGGCCGGAGATTAAAGCCAATCTTGAGATTATAGCGCCGATGATCCGCAAGGCGCGGGAGCAAGGCGCGCAACTGATCGCGCTGCCGGAAAATGTTTGTCTGCTCGGCGCTTGCCGTGAAAAACTTTTTGCCCAGAGTTGCGCTGAGGCCGAACATCCTTCCATTCACTTCTTCAGCAAGATGGCTATTGAAACAGGCGCATGGATATTGGCGGGCAGCATCGCCGTTCATGCGGGGCAGGACCGCCTCGCCAACCGCAGTTATTTTTTCGCGCCGGACGGCAGCATCGCCGCGCAATATGACAAGATACATATGTTCGATGCGCAGCTCAGCGAAAAAGAAACTTACCGCGAGTCCGCCAATTACCGCGGCGGTGACCGCGCCGTGCTGGCCGACACGCCCTGGGGTAAAATCGGACTGACTATTTGCTATGACGTGCGCTTTCCGCATCTGCACCGCGCTTTGGCCAAGGCAGGCGCGAATATTATTATGGCCCCCGCCGCCTTTGCCATGACAACCGGCAAATTACATTGGCATGTCTTACTACGCGCCCGCGCCATTGAAACCGGATGCTATGTGATAGCCCCTGCCCAATGCGGCACCCACGAAGCAGGCCGCATGACTTACGGCCATTCCTTGATCGTGGCGCCCAACGGGCAGATCATTGCCGAAGCCGGTGATGAACCCGGTATTATTATGGCTGAACTGGATATGGACAAAGTTGCTGAAGCAAGGCGTTGCCTGCCCAGCCTGCAGCATGACTGCGAATTCACCCGCTCATGGGAACAACGCGCGAAGTGAAGAAGCTTTTCCCTTCCCCCTTGAGGGAGAGGAGACTTCAGGTCTTGATATCCAGCAAAGCCTTTTCAGTCTTGTTGGCTATTTTAATAACGGCGGCGTTCGCTGCGTAATCCACCTTCGCCGTAATACTGCTGACAATCTCGCCAGCCAGATCGACATTCGGCGTCGCCACTAAACCTTGCGCATTCGCCTGAGCAGAATTCGGATCGTAAGTTGCGTTGTAGGCAGGTGTGCGCGCGATACTTTGCGTATGAACGCCGAGATTATTTCCGGCAACAGAATCTGAAAGGCTGATGACATCTTTTGGCGCATAGCCGGTGTAAGCATCGCCTGCATTTTTTGGTAAAGATGATGTTGACGAAGCATTAACTATGTTTTCCGCGGCGTTAGCAATTCGCGCAGCGACGGCGTTAAGGCCGGTAACAGAAATACCTAAAATGCCAGACATCGCGACTTCTCCTTTATTTGCAGGCTTTCTTTGCGTTTATAGTTACGATTGTAATTCAAAGCGATTAATAGTTTCTCAAGATTCCCTAGCAAATATTGAACTTCTTGACGCAAACTTTTTTCAAAAAACCGAAAAAAAGTTTTTGACATTAACTTCGGATTCAAGATTCGCAGGTACATTCAACTCATCAAGAAGCAGAAAACCCGAATCAAACTTTGGCAGGACGGACACCATGGCACTAGAAAATGAATTGCGTTATGCGCCCAGCTCTACCGACGAAACCCTCGAACGGCTGGTAGCTATGACCAATCAGACGAACCTGGTGGCTCTGGATAAAACCATCGCAGCTATCCGCCGCGCCACCTCCAGTTACGCAGCGGCCGCGGCCCGCGTCGGCAGCATCGGCGAACGTATCGTCCGCGCCGCCCACGAAGTTGGCATGACCCTGCCCCCGCACCAACGCGCCGGTTAACCAAAATTACGCAGCCAAAGACCCTAGTTTAGAGAATTCCCCCGCCCGCTTTTATGGTTAACCCCCGTAAAGCGGGCGTTTTTATTGCAAAAAGAAACAATGTTGCTCTTTTTGGGTATTTAGTTGCCCGAAATTATGCGTATAATTTTGCTGTTTCATAATTTAGCCAAGGTTTGAAATGCAAGTTTTTCATTCTGCAGAAATTATTAAAAGTGTGAATAATGAGATTTCTCAGTTTCTGCGAACTCCATCACCAGCACGTAGTGAACTATCCCATGGTCTTGATTCACTTGTCAAAAGTATCACCGAAACAACAACAACCTTAACCCACATCACGGGAGAAGCTCAGGCAAAAGGACAGGAACTTCAATCAGCCCTTACTTTCAAAGATGCCAAACTAAAACATACACCACCTAAAGATGGCGCTTTACAAGTGCGGGAACTTCCAAAGACTCCAGAACCCGATCAGTTAGAACAAATTTTTGCTGCAGCAGTTATTCATTTTAATAACTCTACGAAACCGGGGGATCTAGGCCAACAACTGACAGAAGACCAACAATTGGCAGCGGTTCAATTGGCTCAATCACGTCTTGAGCCAACTGCAGGCGATCTCGATACGCATTTATTGGTACGCGATGTTTGCAATACAAAAATTAGCATTCAAGAAAATATAAAGTTTCTAAAAGCAACTAATGATCTTCTAACCCATTTGAGGGATACACTTCCCCTCGAACCGGGACAAACTTATTGGGCTTCTTTCCCTAGAACTAAAGTACTCCCTCCTGTCAATGAGAGATTGCTTGTCGATGACTCGACCAATCAGAAGACGTACTCTATTCACACCTCTGAACAGCCCATACACCCCAACCTACCTCTTTTACAACTTGAGGGTATCCCGGACCTAAAAAGACCCCTTATAGATAAGAGCAGGTACCTAATCGGTGTATTAGGTTTTGTGAGCCAAGATGATTTAGCGGAAGCTTTTGCAACTTCGGCCCCAGGCAATTATGCGGCAGATAGTTTGAAAAATTTAGGCATCCACTTAAAAGGTCTTGAAAAGAGCATCTATGATTTAATGCCTTTATTGCAAAAGCATATGCCAATAACAGCCCAACATATGGAACAAACAAGCCGCTTCTTCGCATCATTCCAAAAACCTCCACAACCAAATGAATTGACCCAAGACCCAGCATTACAAAAGCTTATTAATCAATAAGCTTTTTCCATTCTTCTTCGGCCACGACTGACACTGACAACCGGCTCTGACGCAGTAGCTGCATATTCGCCAGACGCTTATCAGCCTTAATCTCCGCAAGGGTAACGGGTTTGGTTAAGGTTTTCACCGGCGCGACATCGACCATACCGAATTTGCCCGTTTCATCAGTTGGGTCCGGGCGCCACAACTTGACGATCTTCATAATGCCGACAATCGCGCGGTCTTCGTTCGAGTGATAGAAAAACGCCTCGTCACCCAGCTGCATCGCTTTCATATTATTGTTGGCCTGATAATTACGCACGCCACTCCATGATGTTCGCTTATCCTTGACCAGTTGCGCCCACGAATAAGCGCTGGGTTCCGATTTCATCAACCAGTAGGCCATGCTAAACGCCTTCCGTCTTTAACGGCCGCGCCAGCAGGCCTGCGATCATCACATCAATATCGGCGCCGCGATTCAGCACGGCATCGACCGATGCCACAATCGGCATATCGACATTATGTTTCTGCGCCAATTTTAGGGCAGCAGCAGCGGTATAGACGCCTTCCGTCACCGAAGCGCGAGCCCCTAGAATATCGCTGAGTTTCTTGCCCTGCCCCAGCGCCATACCGAGCGACATATTGCGCGACTGCGGACTGGAACAGGTAAGCACCAGATCACCCATACCGGAAAGCCCCATCAGCGTTTCCGCCTTGCCGCCAAGCGCAATGCCGAGGCGCGTCAGTTCCGTCAGGCCACGCGTTATCAACGCCGCACGCGCATTGTCGCCCATGTTGCGACCAGCGATAACGCCGCACGCGACAGCCAGAACATTTTTCACCGCGCCGCCGATTTGCGCGCCGATAACATCATCCGTCAGATAAAGCCTGAATGTGGGGTTGGCCATTGCCTGCAATAGCTGTTCGCCAAGATCCTTGTCCTTAATGGCTAGTGTCAAGGCGGCAGGCAGGCCCTTGGCGACTTCAATCGCAAAGCTCGGTCCCGATAAAATCGCGATCGGTGCTTGTGGTAATTCTTGCGCAATGACATCACTGAGCAAGGCCATACTGGTTTGCTCAATCCCTTTAGCGGCGATAATCAAAGGTATTCTTTTATCGCCCAGAACAGCTTTTAGTTGTTTAACAATCGCGCGCGTGTGCTGCGCAGGCGTGGCTATGACCAGCGCATCGCAGGCGACAAGGTCCTGCAGGTTATTCGTTGCCTTTAAGGCCGTGTCTAACTTGACGCCGGGCAGATAGGTTTTGTTTTCATGCTGGGTATTAACAGCGCTGACGATATCGGCTTCATATGCCCATAGCGTTGCGTCGCGACCCGTACGTATTAAGGCAGTCGCAATCGCCGTGCCCCACGCGCCTGCGCCAATGATGCCGAAATTTTTGAACTTATTTTCCATACCCTAAACTAACCTCTCCCCTTGAGGGAGAGGAAGCAAAAACTTAGACTTAGCTTCAGCTAAGTCTTTAGTTTTTGCAGGTGAGGGGGCTTCTTGCTTCACGCCCCCCTCCCTAGCCCTCCCCGCGAGGGGGAAGGAATAATAGTTTCGTCCAACGGCCAGCGTGGGCGTGAAGCGAAATCCAGCCCGTCTGTCAGGCCCAGTTTTAAACGCTCCAGCCCTGCCCATGCAACCATAACACCATTATCGGTGCATAGCTCCATTGGCGGCGCAATAAAGGACAGGTGATGCGACGCCGTTAGTTCCGTCAATTTTGTCCGGATGGCAAGGTTGGCCGCTACGCCGCCTGCAACAACCAGAGCCGTTACCTTTTGATTTTCATCGCTAAGTATCTGCAAAGCGTTGCGGGTGCGATCATAGAGAATATCAGCTATCGCCGCTTGCAGGCTGGCAGCCGCATCAGCAGTGAAAGCAGGCGCCAAATCCGGGTGAGCCGCGACCAACTGCCGCACTGCCGTTTTCAAGCCGGAGAATGAGAAGTCGCACCCCTCGCGCCCCAGCATGGGGCGCGGCAAAGGAAATGCCTTGGCATCGCCTTGACGCGCGGCGTGTTCCAGCATCGGCCCACCGGGATAACCAAGGCCAAGCAATTTTGCCGATTTATCAAAACATTCACCGACAGCATCATCAATCGTGGTGCCGAGGCGCCGGTAATCACCGACACCGCGCACCAAAAGCAACTGACAATGTCCGCCGGATACCAAAAGCAGCAGGTAAGGAAACGCCACATCGTTTGAAAGGCGCGCCGTCAGCGCATGCGCTTCCAGATGATTGACGGCCATGAAGGGCAGATTGCGCACGGCAGCTATGGCTTTGCCCATCATCGCGCCCACCATCACACCGCCGATAAGGCCGGGACCACAGGTCGCAGCGATGCCGGATAAATCCTTTAACTGTATACCTGCGACATCAAGCGCCTGACGCAGGAGATCATCGATATAATCCAGATGCGCGCGCGCCGCGATTTCCGGCACCACACCGCCATAAGGGCGGTGTTCTTCCAGCTGCGATGCCACAATATTCGCAAGAATACGTTGCCCACCGCCGTTCGAGACAATGCCGACCGCCGTTTCATCGCAACTGGTTTCAAGCCCTAGAACAAGCATAAAGATAAAACCTACAGACAGTAATTTAGAAATCGATTATTATTGTCTTATTCCTAACAGCAATTCTGGGTTGAGCCAATCATGTCCACACTCTTTTTCATCTTGATGGTTTTGACCATGCTGGCGGTGCTGGCCTCGCTCTTCATAGGCGTATTCGGCATGGCCAAAGGCGGCGAATTCAACCGCAAATATGGCAATAAGCTGATGCAGGCCCGCATCTACCTGCAAGGCGGGGCGCTGATCCTCTTTATTCTGGCTGTAGTAGCTTATAAAAAGTGAAACGAACCTGTCCGTTACTCTTGCTGTTAGGTGCGGCACCCTCTAAGTTCCTGAACTTATGACTGCATCTACTCTTAAATTTGACCCACCCGTCATCGCCCATCGCGGCGTCAGGGCTGAAGCGCCAGAAAATACGCTGACCGCCTTTCGGCAGGCTATTGCGCAGGGCGTGCGCTGGCTGGAAACGGACGTCAAGCTGACTCATGACGGCATGCCCATCCTTATTCATGATGACCTGCTGGACCGCACCACCAATGGTCACGGCCCGGTAGCCGATATGGTATGGGCGGAGATGAAAAATCTGGATGCTGGAAGCTGGTTCAATCCTTCATTTGCCGATGCGCGCATCCCCCATCTGGCGGAAGCCTTGCGTTTCGTTCTTGATAACAAATTACGGCTCAATCTGGAACTGAAGCCCTGTCCCGGTCGTACGCAGGCAACGGTTATGGTTTCGATGATCGAAGCCGCCAAAATCTGGACACCGGAATTCGAGCCGCCACTTATTTCCAGCTTTGATGTTAACGCCCTCATTATCGCATCGCGCCTGCATCCGGATTGGCCGCGCGGCTTGTTGCTGGATCAATGGCAGGATAACTGGCCAGAACTTGTCAAAATGACCGATGTGGCAACGATCAACATCAATGAAGCCGTTTTGACGGCTGACCGCGTGCAGCAGTTAAAAGAATCCGGCCATATAGTTCTGTCCTATACTGTTAACGACCCGATACGCGCCAAGGAATTGCTGCATTGGGGCGTTACGGCGGTTTTTTCGGATAATCCGAAGGAAATTATTAAATCCTTGTAATAAAATGTCTTAAAAGGCTGGAACCACCTTTATTTGACGCTATACTTCGCCGTTGCTCTTGAAAAGGAAAGTGCGTGAAGCCTCTTAATCCCTTGGTTATTTCTGGTCGCGAAGTTCTGCCTCTCATCGAAGGCGGCAAAGGTATTTCCGTGTCTAACGGTGAAAGCTCCGGCTCCTGGGCATCTGCTGGCGGCGTCGGCACATTTTCCGGCGTCAATGCTGACAGCTACGATGCGGCAGGCAATGTCATTCCCCAGATTTACACTGGCAAAGATCGCCGCGCACGCCACGAAGAATTAATCAAATACGCCATTCAGGGTGGCATCACTCAAGCCCGCAAGGCGCATGAGCTTTCCAACGGTCAGGGCCGTATCCACGTCAATGTGTTGTGGGAAATGGGGGCAGCGGAACAGATTCTGGAAAATATTCTGGAAGGCGCCAAAGGTTTGATCCACGGCGTTACCTGCGGTGCCGGCATGCCTTACAAGGTTGCCGAAATAGCCGTGCGGCACAATATTTATTACTATCCTATCGTCTCCTCAGCCCGCGCGTTCCGCGCTTTGTGGCTGCGCGCCTACAACAAGCATAGCGAAAAGCTGGGCGGCGTTGTGTATGAAGATCCATGGCTGGCGGGCGGTCATAACGGCCTGTCCAACAGCGAAGATCCGAAGAAGCCGGAAGATCCCTACCCGCGCGTCGTCGCCCTGCGCGCCATGATGCGCGAGCTCGGCGTCAAGGATAGTGTGCCGATCGTGATGGCAGGCGGCGTTTGGTGGATTTCCGAATGGGAACATTGGCTCGGCAATCCGGAACTCGGCCCCATCGCTTTCCAGTTCGGTACAAGGCCGTTGCTGACCAAGGAAAGCCCCATTTCCCACGCATGGAAAACGCGCCTGCTGACGTTGAAAGCGGGAGATGTTTATCTCAACAAATTCTCACCAACCGGTTTTTATTCCTCTGCCGTGCGCAATCCTTTCCTGCAGGATCTGCATGAACGGTCCGAGCGCCAGATTGCCTACTCAGTTGATCAGGTAGGCGAGCATACCGAACCCTTCCAGATTGGCGCGGTCGGTAAACCTGTTTACCTGACGCCGGGCGACAGGGCCCATGCCAAGGGCTGGATCGATGCCGGTTTCAGCAAACCTTTGCGCACGCCTGACAGCACATTGGTATTCGTTACCCCCGAAAGTGCGCAACAAATTCTGGCCGACCAGGTTGCCTGCATGGGATGCCTGTCAGCCTGCCATTTCTCCAACTGGTCGCAGAATGAAGCCGGCACTACAGGTCACAAGCCCGATCCACGCAGCTTCTGTATCCAGAAGACCCTGCAGAATATCAGCCATGACGGCGATGTCGAACAACAGCTGATGTTCGCGGGCCATAACGCCTACCGCTTTGCGACGGACCCCTGGTACGCCAACGGCTTTGTACCGACGGTCAAGCAACTGGTCGAGCGGATCGCAACGGGGTTCTAAAACCCGAGCAGATATTGTAACGTGCCTTGCTGCCACAGCAATTTGGCGCTCATCGCCAGCGACATCACAACCAAGAGCGGTTTAATCAACCCTGTGCCGTGACGCAGGACAAGGCGGGCGCCAATATTGCCGCCAATCATCATGCCCACAGCCATTACGCAGCCGCAAATCCAAACCACATGTCCGGCCCAGATGAAGAATATCAGGCTACCGGCATTGCTCATCAAATTATAAATCTTGGCGCGAACCGTGGCTTCGTCCAACTTCACACCCAAAACGGCAACGGCGCTTAAAGCAAAGAAAGCGCCGGTCCCCGGCCCCATGAAACCATCGTAAAAAGCAATCAGTGGGATAAGTGTTAGTGAGGCCGCGACAAAAGATAGGCGCGCTTTTCGCGGTACATCGCCTAATTTAGGACTGCACAAAATCCAAATGGCAATAGCAATCAATAAAAACGGCACGTAGGTTTTTAAGGTTCTTGGATCAGCTAAAGACAAGCTTACTGCACCAAACAGGCCCCCGATAAAAGCGGCCAAAGCTGGCAAAAGATGATCGCGCGGCTTAATTTTACCCTTGCGCCAAAAATGCAAAGCGGCACTGAGTGAACTAAAAATAGCCTGCAATTTATTGGTCGCAAAGGCTGACACCGGATCAAGACCCGATGCCAAGAGGCCGGGAACAGTCAACAAACCACCCCCGCCAGCCATCGCATCCACAGTCCCCGCCACCAGCGCCAGACAAAACAGCGCACCAAATGTCGCGAAAGAAATTTCAGACATATACATCCTGCAGCAGAAAGTTACGCAATCGCTAATATCTTAATTTTTGCGTGATTGTTTCGATTAAGTCTAGAATAACTTGCCGTTCTCAATGCATATGCTTGACGACGTCGCAAAGCAGTATGCGCGCACCCTACAAATGATTGCGACTTCCTATCGCGCGGCTTCACTCCTTCCTCATCGCAAGGCACTTCGCATGGAAATTCATAGTTAAGCTCATCTGGAATCCGGAGATCAGCCTCATCTTTCTTTTCTACATCAACAACAAAATCAAACATGGAGTTCTCCATCATTATTTAGAACTCCTCAACATTGACCCAATCTGATAAATATGTGAAATATACTATTCATTCACTATTGATATTATTTTCATATGAATAACTTTGACCGCCGCCAGTTGCGTTACTTCGTTGCCGTTGCCGAGGAACTGCATTTCGGCAATGCGGCCAAGCGCTTGCACATGTCGCAGCCACCACTGAGCCAACAGATTGCGGCTTTGGAATATGATCTGGGTGTGAAGCTTTTCGTTCGCACCAAACGTAAAGTCGAAATCACCCCGGCTGGCGAACAGTTTTTAAAAGACGCACGCCTTATCCTTGCCGATATGACCAAAGCTGGGATGCGGGCCAGAAGAGCCGCTGAAGGCCAGACGGGTACATTGCGGATTGGCCTGAATTATTCGGCCCCCATCAGCTCTTTGCCTTCGAACATTTTCAGGAATTTTACCAGACTTTACCCGAATATCGGGCTGGAACTGCACGAAAACATTGGTGAAAAACAGTTGGACGGATTACTTCATCGTAAACTGGATTTTTGCTTTATCTGGGCAACACATGACGATGCGTCTTCTGACATCACCGTTTTGCCGCTTAGTAACGACGAGCTAAAGCTGATTATGTCGCGGGAGCACAGATTGGCGCACAGACGCATGATCAATGCCCGTGATCTTAAAAATGAAACGATATACTTAACCTTGCGGCAGACCCGCACGCCTTTTTACGATGCGCTGATTACAGCATGCCGGAAGGAGGATTTTGAGCCAGATATTCGTACCGATGTAATTCAGATAGCGTTTAATATGAATATCGCCGCAGCGACCCAGGGCATCAGTTTTATTCCGGAATTTTATAACCGTATTCGACCTAGTGGCACGGTTTTGCATTCTTGTAACTTTATTCCACGCGCTCACCGCATCATGCCACTGTCGCTAACCTATCGCAGCAATGACACATCACCCCTCGTGCAGAACTTTATAAAAACGGCAAAAAGCGCGGTTTAGATTTGTTCCTTGATCCATGCCTGAAGCGCGGCTTTGGGCAGGGCGCCAACTTTGGTAGCTTTCAGCTCGCCACCCTTGAACAGCATCATGGTGGGAATACCGCGAATGCCGTATTTGCTCGGCGTCATCGGATTTTCATCGACATTCATTTTGGCGATTGTAACCTGCCCGCCCATTTCACCGGCGATTTCTTCAAGGATAGGCCCGATCATCTTGCAGGGACCGCACCATTCCGCCCAGAAATCCACCAATACCGGTTGTCCTGATTTTAAAACATCGGCTTCGAAACTGGTGTCGGTAATGGCTTTGGTGGCTGCGCCCATGGGGGATCTCCTGTTTAAATATCAAGATTATTATCTAGTGCGCATAACGGCGCATATCAAGTACCGCAGAGAAAATCCGCCGGAAGCTCCATAAAACGCAATTTATAGGTCCAGAGCAGGAAGCAGCGAATCGCTTTGCCCGGGTAAATTTCCTGCAAGATGGCACGGTAAGCGGCCAGCTGCTGACGGTAGATTTCAGGCACGCCGGACAGGCTTTCCGGCGGCGGACGGTTAGTTTTATAATCGACGATCCAGACTTCATCGCCGACCATACATAGTCTATCCACCTGCCCCGACATCGCCTGACCTTTGACATGACCGACCAATGGCACTTCGGCACGGCTGTCCGGCCCGAACAAAGGCGCATAATCGGGATGCGTGAGAATGTTCAGAACTTCATCGCGGATTTCGTTCTGCTGCGCCTGCGACAATTGATGCTGCGGGTTGGCAAGAAAACGCGCAGCCACTTCCGCACGGCGGGCAATTTCAACAGATGGCAGGCTTTCCAGCAAACGGTGAATGATGCGCCCGCGGGCAAAGACGCTGTCCGGCGTTGCTGTTGCCGGAGCCTGCGCCGCTTGCGACGGCACCGCCACCTTTATTGCACGCTGTTCTTCCGGCGGTGATTTCCTGATCCAATCGGGCAGTACCTGCTTAGATGCAGTTTCAATTGGGGAACTGGTTTTCTTTTTCACTTTGCCAAAGTCAGGATCAGCAAAAACAATCTCCGGCTGCGGCTCGGTTTGGGTTGCGGCTGGTTGATGCAAATCCTGCAGTGCGTCTTTGGCAATATTATACCAGCTCTGCTCGCTGTTTGGTTCTTTGCGGGCGGCTTCCCAGCCCACAATATAAAGCTGTTTAGCGGCACGCGTCAGCGCGACATACAGAAGGCGGCGATATTCTTCCATCTGCTTCTGACGGCCCGTTTCCCACAAGGAACGTGGCATGCCACTTGTGGGACGGCGCGAAGCGTAAAGCGGTAAATCATCCCTGCCCCACAGGAATTTAGGTATATCCTGCATACGCGGCACGCTGGCGCTGTCTGGTAAAAAGACTATCGGCGCTTCCAGCCCTTTGGAAGCGTGCACAGTCATGATACGCACCTGCCCACCACTGCGGTCCAACTCACGCTTGATGTCGGCTTCGGTTGCCATCAGCCAGTGCAGGAAATTTTGCAGCGACGGCGTATGGCGGCGGCTGAAATTCTGCGCGGCATTCAAAAGTTCTTCGATAGGGTCCAGCGCGTCCAGCCCAAGTCTTTGCCAGAGAGCATGCTTGCCGCTGATAGCACTGCCGGGGCACGTTTCGTTAAGAATTTTAACCAGTAGCGCAAAGGGCGTGGTGAAATCAGCAATAGCAAGGAAAGCGGATAAATAACTGCAGGCCGCGGCGTAGGCTGGTTTTCCCTGCAGTTCATTCAACCGTTGCCACAGTGTGCCTTCGCGGCCAATGGCCAGATTCATCAGATCATCTTCGCTCAGGCCGAGCAGCGGCCCGCGCATGACGGTAGCCAGATTAAGATCATCCTCCGGCAACAGAACAAACTGGAGTAGTGCAAGCAGATCCATTACAGGCAGTTGCTGGATGAGGCGCATACGGTCGACACCGGTAACCGGCACATTACGTTCTTTCAGCGCGCGCACCATAAGATCGGCAAAGCGTCCGCGGCGGCGAAGCAAAATCATTACATCACCAGCGGCACATTCACCTTGGTCTAAAAGATTTTTAATTTTGCCAGCTATCTGTTGCGCCAACTCTGCCTGCGGGTCCTGTTCTTTCTCATAACCTAGTGGGGCTTGCCATTCATCCTCGTCCGCCTCTTCCTTTTTCGGCGCAGGCTGTAGTGGCCAGACTTCTACACGCCCGATTTTGGGCGGATCGCCCACGCGCGGCAGGACCGGCAGATGTTCGACCGGTTCTACAGAAACGCCACTTACTACATGCGCGGCAGCAAAGACTTTATCAACCGCCTGCAAAATGGCGGGGGCGGAACGGAAAGAAACGCGCATTGGCACTTCATCATATTTTTTCTCAGCCTCATTGATACGCCGCGAAAAATAATCCCGCATTTGTCGAAAAGCTTCGGGGTCGGCACGCTGGAAACTAAAGATGGATTGTTTTTCGTCACCGACCACAAACAAGGTACGGTTGGTTTGCGTGCGCGCTGTCAGGCCTGCAAAAAATTCATCAGCCAAGGCCGCGACGATACTCCACTGCGCACGGCTGGTATCCTGTGCCTCGTCCACCAGCATATGATCGATGCCGCCGTCCAGCTTGAATAAAATCCAGGGCGCAATACCGGGGCGGCGCAGCAGCGCGTCGGTTCTAATAATCAAATCGTCGTAATCCAGTGCCGCCTGCGCCGTTTTGCGTTTCTCAAATTGTTCGATCAAAGCCGAGCCAAAAACCAGCGTCGCCGCAGTGGTTTCCGCCAGTTGCGCGGTCTCCAGGCGTTCGCGCACCGACTGCAGGCGGGCAGCTTCGCGGCTAAGGATTTCTTCAGCCTCCGCGCACGCCGCGAGCGTCTGCTTATCCGCATATTTCTTGAGGAATTCGCCTTTCTGCGTGAAAAACACATCGGCATAATCAGTGAAAGCTGCTTGCCGGTCCACAGGCATAAGCGCCAAAAATTTCAGGATAACGCGACCCAGTTTCTGGCTGGTTTTTAGGCCCCTACCCAACGCCTCTCCCACGCGCTGCAATTCGGTTTTCGGTATAACCCTATCCTGCACAGCGGCATGGCAGATTGTTTCATAACTATCTTCGGGCGCCAGTTGCAATTGATCCCGTACCAACATGACCAGATTTTCAACACTACCGGCTTTGGCAATCGCAGCCTGCAACCGGGGACGCTCCATCAGGGATGAACGCATGGCCTCCGTAAAACCATGCTCACCCAGATTAAGCACAAGCACTTTCAGCGCCTGCCCCAAAGCATCACCGGGGTCTGCGGCTGCACGCTGCAATAAATCGGTTTGCGCTTCTTCCTGCAAAGCGCGCGCGTCAGTTTCTTCTATCACCGTAAAATGCGGCGGCAGCCCTGCCTCGATAGGAAAACGCCGCAAAATTTCCTGACAGAAAGCATGAATAGTCCGAATACGCATGCCGCCGGGGCAGGATAAAATTCGGGCGAACAGCCTTCGCGCTTCGGTCATCTGCTCTGGGCTGGGTGCATAGCCCTGCAGATCGCCGATACTGGCGTTTAAATCGTTATCGCTGCAGGTTGCCCAGCGGCTAAGTTTGTCTGTAATGCGGATCGCCATTTCGGCTGCTGCCGCCCGCGTGTAAGTCAGGCACAGGATGCGTTCCGGTTTCACGCCGTCCAGCAGTAAGCGCATCACACGGTTTGTCAGAACCGTAGTTTTGCCGGATCCCGCCGAGGCATTGACCCAGACTGATGTTTCAGGGTCAGAGGCGCGGCGCTGTTTGACTTCAGGCGCTAATTCCAGTGGCGGGACCTGTTTCAGAAGGACAGCTTCGGTCATTCCTCACCTCCTGTGCGGCCCCATTCAGCCAGCCGCGCCAGGTGTGCGTAGTCATCGTAACGCGGCTGATATTGCGGTTTGGGAACCGCCTGATAAGGCGTAGCGGCCTTGCTGAACAATTCAATTAATCGCTCCAGCCCGGCTGCCGCTTGCTGCATTAATTCGGCGACATCCCCATCAACCGGTTTTTCTTCCGCCACAACCCGGCCGCCACTTAGTTTCCAATAGGCTAGCTCGGATGTTGCCTGAGACGGGATATTTTTAAACCCACCCTTTTCAGCAATCAGCGCCAGCAAAGGCAATTGTGGCTCGAACCCGGCCTTGATTTCCTTCTGCGTCGGTACGCCGCCGGTTTTGTAATCCGTGATCGACAGGCCACCACCCGGCATTTGGTCGATGCGGTCGGCACGGCCTTTGAGCGTAAAATCACCGAGCCTCATTTTGCCGTCGGCTTCGGCCTGCAGAATTTTTATGCCGCTGTCCCTGCGTTCCGTCTCATGCTCGATAAACCATGCAGCTATACGCTCGAAACGCGGCCACCAGAAAGCCTGCACTTCGGGATGCTGGTCAAAGGCGCTGAAAATCTTGCGGCCTACATCCAATAATTCATCAACCGCCTTCGCTGGCAATTCATCCGGATATTTCTTTATAAACTCATCCAAAGCGCCGTGGATCATGCTGCCGCGGTCCGCTGCATCAATATCCGCTTCCAGTTCACCCAATTTTCTAAGTTTTAAAATATGCTTGGCATAAATCGCATAAGGGTTACGCCGCCATGTACCGATTTCAGTGACCGAAAGTTGCTTGGGCCGCGCACCCACAGGCGGCTTTGGTTCCGGCGGCTTGATCTGGATCAGAACTTCAGGGGCATCCAACTGCTGCGCCCATTCCAGCCAGGGCTCTGGTGGTTTGAGAATATCTCCAGCTTCAGAAATATACCCGACGGCCTTCAGAACTGTTTCCAACTGTAGGAGAAAGCGCGACGGCACCGTGGGGGCACTGCCCGCCCGTTTGGAACGCGTTAGAACGACTTCCGGCGCACTGGCCAACTGCACAAAATCATGCGCTGACAGGCCAACCAGCCTTTCAGGCGAAGGCAGGCCGAAATCCTGCTTCATGGGGCGCGACATCCATGGGTCGATCGCCGCTTCCGGTGGCCAGACACCCTCATTCATGCCGCCCAGAATGATCAGATCCGCCTGTATCAACCGCGCTTCCAGGGCACCCAGAATAGTCAGGCGCGGATGCTGGCCATAAGAGGGGCGAATGGTTACGGCACGCATTAATTCGGTGAATAGCCCCACATATTCTTCCCCTGTCACCGGCGGAAATTGATGCGATGCTTTTTGCCAATCATCCAGCCATTCGGCGGCAGCTTCGCCAGCACCTTCCTGCCACAAACGCGCAGAACCTTTTTCCATATCAGTCGTCGCTAACGTTTCGGCCAATTTTATATGGGTTTTCAGCCTGTCCAGCAGTGGACGTTTCTCATACCAGCTTGCTGTAATGGGTTGCAGCTGTTGTTGCAATTGTTGCAACCATTCGGATGTTTCGGGTTTCTCATTGCGCCAGACATTGATCTCAACCTCCCTCGCGCGCGCCCTGCATTCAGACGGATTAAGTCCGCAAGCCGCCAACGGATGTTTCAGTAGTGACAAAAAATCTATCGATGCTGCATGCGGCGCCGCCACCATCAATACGTCCTGCAGAAATGCGCCCACAGGCTGCGCCGCGAGCGAAGAGCCGGCGGAGTCATTTGCGGCAATTCCCCAGCGCGAAAGCATCGTGCAAACACGTTCGGCCAAAGCGCGGTCAGGCGTGACGAGCGCGGCCGTTTTGTCTGACGTATCCAGAACCTTCCGCATCATCAACGCAATGACCTGCGCTTCTTCTTGCGGGTGATTGGTCTCTACCCGTGCCAGGCCTTCCACTGCATTCTTGGCAATATTCTCTCTCGTCAGATGGCGCCATTGCTCCGTCACTTCCGCCGGCAACATGGTGGTTTGCAGCAAGTAAGTGCGAGAGCTACAGTGTGCCATTCCTCTCCCCTCGAGGGAGGGGTTAGGGGAGAGGGCCATCCTTTGCTCCACATATTCGGATTGTGGATCGCCCCCCCTCCTAGCCTCCCCCTCAAGGGGGGAGGAATTCGTGTACTCTTGCTGCCCGTATACTTGCCATAAACCTACATCGCGCCGCTCAACTTCGAATTTTTCCAATAATTTCTTGAGGCCATATTGCGGATGGCTCGGACCTATGGCCTGCCACGCTTCTTCATTCAATTGCTGATCGAGGCCGGGTAAAATCACGGCGCCTAAAGGCATGTTGGCTATAGCATCCAACAGGTCCGCTGTGGCCGGAATGGTG
>Ga0206916_1014_pt1 | contig 60242 bp, 52 predicted proteins | sample Alteio_BWOrgHeat_71_FD_152957 | JGI IMG/M metagenome (GOLD analysis project Ga0206916, IMG submission 152957) | Enriched cells from forest soil in Barre Woods Harvard Forest LTER site, Petersham, Massachusetts, United States -... | ecosystem: Environmental > Terrestrial > Soil > Temperate forest >... | reverse complement strand
GTACTTGCCGGTGGCCAGCGCAAAGTTTTCGCCCAGCTCACGGGCCTCTACATCCGAGTACGCGAGCACCCCCATCGAATCGCGGTTCGGATAATTGACGCGGAACGCATTGCGAATCTCCGCCATGCCCACCGCCCGACTGCCCAGCACCACCTGTGTATCCGGTGCGTCTTTGAACTCCGACAGGAATCCATCGAGATCGCCCCTGTTCCACGCGGTCTCCTGGGCGAGCACAATCTTCACCACGGCAAGCTGCTCATGCGTGGCCGTATAGAGCTTGTCTTTCGACTGGTTCTGCGCGAGTGCTGCCACACCGATCACCGCGCAACCTAGCGCCGCGCAGGCCACACTCTGCAAGACTGCGATTCTGTTCGTTCTGACACTTCGACGATTTGGCATGAGAATATCCTGTCCGCTTTCTCCATCATACGAGCCGCGGCAGGCGGTGGGTTGTCATCCATTTGTCAGAAGCTCCAGGCTCGACACCCTGCGCGCGGATGTAAACTTCGGCATGGGTTCCTGTTCGATGCGCTTTGCCGCTCTGCTGCTTGTCCTCGCCTCACCCACCGCGTTCGCGCAAACCGCCGCTGCACCGCCCACACCAGCCACCACGCCCGCTCCATTTCCAGGCGGCCCGTCCACTCCGCTCGGCCAGCAGGTGCTGGCGATTACCAGCGCCCCCGCCGCCGCTCGCGCCCATTGGGGCATCGCCGTAACGGCGCTCGATGGCACGCCGATCTATGGTCTCAACGAAGGCGAGTTTTTTCGTCCGGCCTCGAACAACAAGCTCTTCACGACAGCGGCGGCAATGCACCTGCTCGGCCCGTCGACGCGCGTCGTTACAACGGCAACTTCCTACGCGCAGATCGACAAGCGCGGAACGCTGAAGGGCGACCTCGCTCTCAAAGGCGACGGCGACGCGAACCTTTCAGGCCGCACTTTCCCTTATCTCTCGCCGGCCGAACGCAAACGCGACGCCGCGCAACAACCCCCACCTCCGCTTCGCTATCTCGACGAGTTGGCCGAGGCTGTCGCGCAGAAGGGGGTTAAGAGAATCACAGGCAATATCATCGGCAACGATGCAGAGTGGCCCTGGGAGCCCTATGCCAGCGACTGGAGCATCGACGATGCTGTCTGGGGCTACGGCGCGCCGGTCTCCGCCCTGACCATCGTCGACAACCAACTCGACCTCACCATCACACCCGCTGGCCGAGTCGACCAAGCGGCGACTGTGGCGCTCATCCCCAGCACCGGCTACTACGAGATCAAGGCCGACGTGAAAACTGCCGCTGCCGGAACCCATGCCGACATTCGCATCGACCGCGACATGGGCTCTCGCGTCATCCGCGTCCGGGGCACAGTTGCACTCGGCGAGCCGTACTCCACGGAGGTCGCCATTGAAGATCCCGCAGAGTTCGCGGCGCAGGCATTCAAACAAGCCCTCGAAGCCCACGGCATCAAAGTCGACGGCAAAGCAGTCGCGCAGCACAAGCCGGACGTCGATATGCAGGGTTTTTCCACGGAATCGCACGATCCGATCCCAGCGCTCCCTAAAACCGCTCAAAATACCGGGCCCATTCTCGTAAGGGGCGTCACGCAGCCTTCGGTTGCGGCCCAGCACAACTCGCCCACCCTGGCCGACGACATCAAACTGACGCTCAAAGTCTCCCAAAATCTCCACGCCGAACTTCTACTGCATCGTCTCGGCAAGGTTTACGGAGAAAGCGGCTCGACCGCTCAGGGTGCCCGCGTTGTCCGTCAGTTTCTGCTCAACGCCGGCCTCGACGGCGACGACTTCATCTTCTACGACGGCTCCGGCCTAAGCGGCCACGACCTCGTCACCCCGCGAGCTACGGCCAAACTGCTTTCCTACGCCACCGGCCAACCATGGTTCGCGCAATGGAAGGCATCGCTCCCTGTAGGCGGTGAGGATGGCACTCTTGCCGGCCGCTTTGCCAAGCCGCCGCTCAAAGACCATCTCTTTGCAAAGACCGGCACGCTGTCAGAGGCCCGCGCGCTGTCTGGCTACGTCGACTGCGCCAGCGGCAACACCGTCATCTTCTCCATCATGGTCGACAACCACGCCCCCAACACACCCGCCGACCGCGAAGCCATGGACGCCATCGTCGCGGCCATCGCCGCGAATAACTAGAGCATTTCTCGTTCTGATGTAGTTGCCGATGCGAGCATCTATAGGTCGCGCCCTCAGCGCTCTTAGATCGATAACGCCTATAACCCAGGGCTTATGAGAAACAAGGGAATGTTGCTTACAAGAACTGTGATTCATCATCGCTTGGAAAGCGAAAAAGCGAACGCAAAGGTTCGCTACGGCATCCGTGGCGCCCCTTTGCGTCCTCCGCGCCCTTTGCGTTCGCTGTTCGCTCGGAACGAACGTTTCATCCCCGGTGGATCGGCACAGACGGTGGACGACTGGTATGGGACGGGCTTTCAGCCCTGAGAACCAAACCGGACCATAACTGATTGCGAATTGCTCCAGCTGGACCCTGGGCCCTGCACCCTGGACCCTCGCCTCACCTTGGCGTATTCGCCTTGATGTACTCGCGCAGTTTCAGGTTCGTGTCCAGCGCCTTGTGCACGCCGCTGTCGAGCATCCGCAGCCAATCGGAGGCGGGCTCTTTTAGCTCGGCCATACTCAGCAGGTAGCTGGTCTGGACGATGATCTCGAGCGCGTTCGAAAGTTCGTGCGCCAGGCGGCGGACTTCAAGCGCGAGCTCTTCAGGAATCTGGGCAGTATTGGCGGCAGCAGACTTCTTGGCAGTTTCAGTCATGGGTCCGTTCGATGCAGCGCGTCGCGAAATGAGCGCCACAATTCGTTCGCACAGTGTACGGCAGCGTCGCATGAATTGACAGCCCGCCTCTACTCTGGAAGACTAGAGATTCACCGGCAGTGCGCGTTTTGCGCTCGTTGCAGTGAGCCGAAATGGCGGAATTGGCAGACGCGCGTGGTTCAGGTCCACGTTCTCGCAAGGGAGTGGAGGTTCGAGTCCTCTTTTCGGCACCAAATATCTGAAGCTCGACCAAAGGGCAGGGCGCCAACCCTGCCCTTTGTCGCGTCTGGAACTGTTGTGGATTTCGTTGTATCCCCGGCAACGAGACCAAACGGAAGTAATACCTCAATCGTCCGCCATGCAGCGACTATCGCGGGATGTCGCGATCCGATGGAACAGCCGAAACTATTCTTCAGACAGCTACTTAGGCTGCTTACGTAGAAGCATATGGCACAGCCTGCTCACCGCAGCCGTGTTTATTACCTCGTCCTCTCGCCCTGCGTTGTCGCTCTTCGGGTTAACGGAGGCGATCCAAGGGCGTGACTGACACACCTGAATTTTTCTCCTGGGGACGGCAACTCTGCCGTCCTTTTATTTTTGCTTCCATTCCCCGTTTTCTTCTATTCCCCGTAAAGCTGCGCCTCAAACTGCTGCAGCGCCTCGTCGCTCCACTGATGCGACGCCTTCCGCCACCCGTTGCCGCCGCCTTCATCCAGAAAATTCGGGAAGTTCGACCGGCAGACCCCAATCTTCGCCGCAAAATCCACCAGCGCCTGCGCCGTGCCGTCGAGATACAGCACCGCCTGCATCCCGTCCCTGGACCACTGCACCGATGCCAGCCGCTCCTTCTCGCGGTCGTCCAGCGCCGACCCGGTATAGATCAGCATCGCATCGAGGATGCTTTCCTCCTGCGTCTCGCGCGAGCGGTCGCAGGCATAAAAATACCCCGCCGGCCCTTCGTCCTCGAAGACCGCAGTCCAAGGCGGTGAAGGGGAGTTGGACGACAAAAAGGCGCGACCGGGCTTGAAGGTTAATGAATCCATTGGGAACTAGATTACTAGGAACGGCACGGCTAAAGCGTGAATGACGAAACACGCGCATCATCGAGGGAGGGCATTCTTATCGCCTTTTCCATCGGTTTTTCCAGCCCGAAACGGAACGAGAGGCCATGGTCGATCGGCCCCAAACTGTATCCGGACTCCCAGCAACTGATTGAAAATCTCCGGATCATTCGCGACGATCGTCCAAAGGAGGAAACGCTCTTTGTAGTGCATTCCGACACTCGCTACAAGGGTCTGTCCTACCGAGGGTCGACGTACTCCATCTTTATCTTTCGAGAAAGCAGAGGAACCCGCAAAAAGAGTGAAGTTTTCGTCTAGCTTGTACGAAACCATCGAAGCCAGGGGAGTGTAACCGTCCATGTGGCGCACGCTATCAACAATCCCGGCGAAAGCATCCTCGGAAGACTTCTCTTTGAAGCATCGAGACATCAGTTCTTGAAGGACAATGCCGCCCGTCGGTGGGTCAGGCACAAAATGTTTTGCATCATCGGGCTGAAGGTGGATCAGTGGATTGCCGGCGCCAACCTCCAGCAAGACAGGATCGCATCCGGTGCTGAGGCGTTCTTCTGGAGCTCCCTGCGCCGCGCGATAATTGCGATGCGCGATCTCGGCGGGATCCTCAACATGAAATTCGGCAGGATATTGAAACGTGATATCCGAATTCGGCACGCGAAACGTTGCTGGCGGCGGAGTTCCAGAGGGATCCTCTACGGGAACTCGGGCAGTCCCTCCTTGCTTCGGAGGGGTGCTTTCCATGGTCTGCGCCGAAGATGCCACAACTAGCCCGAAGATAAAACCTGCAACGATAAACGGTCCAAAAGATCGCATGCGGACAGCCTATCGCATCCCCTTCATGCCGGTCGCGTTCCTTTTTCCTGCGCTCCGATACACTTAAACCTGACGATGCGATTCAAGGGTTTCTACATTGGCCGTGCGCAGCGAGTGGCGGCGGCCCTGCTGCTGTGCATGCTGTTCGAGTGTCTGTGGATAGTGGCGCGCCAGCCGCTCTCTCAGCAGGACTACCGCTTCGCGCGCTGCGGCCGCGAAATGTGGGAGAAACCCTCGCCCCTCGCCGGCTACTTCACCACCTGCGGCAACCTCAACGGCGACGGCACATTCGGCTACCGCCTCGCCGGCTTTCCGCTGACTGCCGAGCGCTGGGTACTGCTCGCGGCGGACCACTTCCGCAAGCCCGAAAACCGTCTCTACCCCGGCGGCCTGAGCGGCTCAACGTGGGAATCCCGCAACCAGCTTCGCTTCGTCAAATACCTGCTCCGCCTGCCCTTCGTCTTCTTCGCGATCTGGCTGGGAGGCGGCCTCTGGTGGGTTTCCCGCAGGCTCTTCGGCAACGAGGGCGGCGGGCTCGCCCTGGCCCTCTACGTCTTCTGCCCAGCCATCCTTCGCACTGCGTGTTCGCCGAACAACGAGACCCTCGCGCTGTGGGGCCTCTACGGCCTGGTCTACACCGCCATCGGAGTCGCCCACGCCCTGCAAGGACCGCGCCGCAAGTGGCGCCCGCGCATCATCCTGCTGACCTTCGCCCTCGGCATGACGGCCTGCGCCCACCTTCTGGCCGCGCTTATCGGTCTGGCCCTTGGCTTCATCCTGCTCGCCTACCTCGCCGAGCGCCGCCGCAGTTACATTGCGCAGATCCTCATCTTCTCTTCGCTTGGAGCCACGGCGATGGTCTTCGCCTCGTTCGGCTTCCGCATCTCGGCATTTCTCTACGTCTTCACCGGAGGCAGTGCGCGCTTCTGGTTCACGCTCGAAAACATCCGTTCGTTCCTGGCCGCCACGGTCGTCTATCCCGTGCTGAAAGCCCCGCTGCCAATCCACGGGGCTATTGTGCTGGCCTGCGTGTTCGCGCTGGTTGTCTACTGCATCTCCCGGCCCAGCCGCTACTTTGGCAACACGGTCCCTTTGGTTATCGCGCTGCTGCTACTGCCGATTTACACCACGCAGACGGTGACGTTGCCGCTGCTGTGGGCGCTTCCGTTCCTGTTCACTTTCATCGGTGGCATCTTCGCCGACGTGCTCGACGCCGCACGAAAGAACCCACAGCAGCGCCGCCTGATGCTCGCCGCAACCTCAGGCCTGGTCGTCGCACAGGCCGCTCTGTGCGTCGGCTGGCTCGTCGTGTTCACAGGCTGAGTCCTCGCCTGAGCCACAGCAAAAGAAATTTGCATCCAACATGCAGCATTCCTGTAGTGTGTACGCATTACCACGAAGGACCTTCATGAAGCCGCTTGTATCGCCGCGCCGGACACTGCTCGTTCCCGCGCTTGCACTTTGCCTCCTTTGTCTCATTTCCGGCTGCCGCAAACACCGCGGATCGACTGACCTCGCCACCAACGTTCAGCACGTTGTCGCCTCGCCGACGCTGGCAAACCTCAAGTGGTCGAACTACTCCGACTACCAGCCGCAGGTGAAGCAGTTCTATGACGCCCGCCAGTACGCTCTTGCGTGGACCGACGACGGCGTCCCCACATCGCAATCGAACATCCTCATCCAGGCGTTCGCCAACGCCGCCCAAAAAGGCCTGCGTCCTGATGACTACGACGCCGCGCGCTGGACGGAACGACTTTCCCACCTCTCCGCGCTCCACAGCAGGAACGACACCTCGACCGCCGCGCAGGACGCCGTCGCCGAGTTCGACGCCGCGATGACCATCTCGGCCATGCGCTACATCTCCGACCTGCACTCCGGCCGCGTCAACCCGCAGCACCTGAACTTCGACATCGACGTCCCGGCCAAGCGCGCCGCCTTCGACCTGCCCGCCTTCCTCAACGACCAGGTCGTCGAAGCCGACGACGTTGCCGGTGCCATCTCCTCCATCGAGCCGCAGAACCCGATGTACACGGCCACCTTGCAATCCCTGCAACAGTACATTGCTCTGGCCAAACAGCAGGACGCCCCGCCCGCGACCCCCGGAACGACCAACCCCCTCGCGACGCCTCTCGCCGTGGTTGCAAAACCAATTACCGTAGGTCAGCCTTATCCCGCAGCGGCACTCTTCGCGCTGGGTTCACGGCTCGCCCTCGAAGGCGATATGCAGAGCGCTCCGGCCGGCATCTCCACCGTCGGCGCCGTCTACACGCAGGATTTCGCCGACGCGGTCAAACACTATCAGTCACGCCACAGCCTCACCCCCGACGGCAAACTCACGCAGGCCACCATCGATTCGCTCAACGTCCCGATGGACGTCCGCGTGCAGCAGCTCGATCTCTCGCTCGAACGCTGGCGCTGGCTTTCGGACCCCTACGTCAACCCGCGCCTGCTGGTGAACCTCGCCGAGTTCGTCGTCCGCGCCTACAACCCGGACCACTCGCTCGCCTTCAAGATGAAGACCGTCAACGGCCAGGCCAAGGGCGACCACGATACCCCCGTCTTTACCCGCACGATGCGCTTCCTTGTCTTCCGCCCCTACTGGAATGTGCCGCCATCGATCATCAAGAAAGAGCTGGTGCCGCACATCGCCGCCAGCGGCATCGGCTACCTCGCCGCGAAGAACTATGAAGTGACCAAGGCCGACGGCACTGTCGTCACCGGCTACACGCCGAGCGATATCGAGCACCTGCGCTACGCCGTCCGCGAGAAGCCCGGCCCTCGCAACTCCCTCGGCCTGGTCAAGTTCATGTTCCCCAACGAGTACGACGTGTACATGCACTCCACACCGGAACTGAACCTCTTCAACCTCACCCGCCGCGACCGCTCCCACGGCTGTGTGCGCCTGCAACACGCCGACCAGATGGCCGCCTGGGTGCTCTCGCCACAACCCGAATGGACTGCCGACAAAATTGCCGACGCGATGAACAACGACCAGAAGAACAACCGCACCGTGCTGCTGAAGCAGCAGCTTCCGGTCGTCGTCTTCTACCTCACCGCCGTCCCCGACGAAGACGGCACCACCCACTTCTTCGACGATATCTACAGCTACGACAAGCAGCTTGAACAGATTCTCGATAAGGGCATGCCGTATCCATCAACGCCGGCGAAGATCAATCCGCACCTGACGCCGGGCGAGACGGTTTAGGCAGCAACCTGCGATGCTCCCTCTCAGCCGATGGCAACATCGTCGGCAGAGGAGGATTCGCCGGCTTACATCGCACGACTTACTTTCTCGGCGATAGAATCCTCTGCATGAAGTTGCCTCTCGCTCCGATCTGTATCGTTTGGTTCCTCGGCTCTCCGGTAGCTTTACTTTCTGCGCAGCCGACGACCGAAACGCCGCAGAAGGTCACGGTTTGCGATCTCCTGGACCACCGCAAAGAGTGGGACCACAAACTGGTCCAGGTCTCCGGCTTTGCGTCGCATGGCTTTGAGGATTCAGGCTTCAGCGATCCCGCATGCGACAGCCGCTACGGCGATCTCTGGATGGAATACGGAGGCACCCTCCGGGCCGGAACGATGTCCACAGTCAGCAATTGGGACCGCACAGCTTCCCAAACAATGAAGGTCGAAGGCGTATCAATACCACTCACCGACGACGCCATGTTTCATCGCTTCGATGACTTTCTTCACAGCCAAACTCCGTCAATGACCGTCCACGCCACGGTCGTCGCGCGCTTCTTTGCAGGAAGACTCGAAGACTATCCCGGCGGCAAGCAGTGGGGCGGCTATGGCCACATGGGATGTTGCAGCCTGTTCGTGATTGAGAAAGTCCTTGACGTGGACGATCATCGCCGTCCGGATCTGGATTACAGCGACACTCCCGAACAACCGCACGCAGACTCCTTTACGGACTTGACGTTGGTCGGCGCGACCGCCGCGAACCTAAGAGACCTGCACAGCGCGGAAGACGGCACACGCGCATTTGCCTTCACGGACGATGAACGAGTGGCGAGGGAAGCGATTGCAGTGTACGCGCCCGCGCCAAAGCTCGATGCCACATCACTCACCCTGAAAAAGACATCCGGAAACGAGTATCGCGCTATCTACACGGCAACGCTGCGCCATTCGCATCGGCGCTTCATGGTCGTCTTGAGCCGTCCATACTGGCTCTCATTTTCAGCAAAAGACCCGAATCACGTTCCATGGGTCGTTCTCGCCGCCTACGAAATAGACGGCAAAAACGAGTCCAAATAAACTAGCCGTTGGGTTCCGAGCCGGAGGGTAACTGGGCGCGCCACTCGTCCACATCCTTTTGCACCTTCTTCAAATAATCAGAAAGTCTTCCACCTCGCGGCTGCTCAAACGTCCTCTCCAACATCCGGCACTCCGCAATCCGATCCACTCGAAAACTTCGGAAATCGTTCCGCAGTTCGCACCACGCGACCAGCGTCCATACGCCGCCCCAGAAGTACAACGCCAGCGGACGCACCACGCGCTCCGACGCCGCACCATCGAGCCGCTCATAGCAAAACTCAAGCGCATGGCAACTGAGACACGCCGCATGCAGCTTGTCCAATAGCTTGCGTTGTGCCTGCGGCAGCTTATAGCCCGGCGCATACAGCATGATGCTGTCGAGCCGCTCCGCCAATGCCGGCGGCAACACCGCTTCGATTCGCGCCAACGCCGCGCTCGCCGCGGCGACACTCTCCGCGCCGCCCCAGGCTTTGACCAGCCGAGCGCCCAGCACCAATGCGGTAAGTTCTTCCGAAGTAAACATAAGTGGAGGCAGATCGAACTCGCGGCGCAGCGTATAGCCCACGCCGGCTTCGCCCTCGATCGGCTGACCTGCGAGCTGCAGGTCGCGCACGTCGCGATAAATCGTGCGCTCCGATACCTGAAGGCGCTCCGCCAGCGCGCGAGCGGTCTTCAGGCGTCCGGAGCGCAGCATCTGCACGATGCGAAACAGCCGGTCGGCGCGTCTCATACGCACGCACCTCTAGCGACTGTGCAGCCCAAAGTGATTGCCCTCGGAGTCCAGCAGACATGCATAGAAACCGTATCCTCCCGGGACCTGCGTCTTCGGGACCAGCACCTTCGCGTTGAGCGAGTCCGCCCGCGCCAGTGTGTCGTCCAGCTTGCCATCGACATTGAGGAACACCATCGTTCCCTGGTCCGAGGGCTTCTGTCCCAGCCGCTGCACCAGGCACCCGCCAACGGAGCCTTCGCCGGACGGAAACATGATGCAAGGCTCGTCGCCGGGGAACGGCAGCATCTTCGCCGCCAGCAGCGTTTCGTAAAACTGTGTCGCCCGCTCGATGTCAGCGGCAGGGATCTCAAACCAGGTAATGGCATTGCCTTCAAACTTGCTCATCGGTGTTCTCCTCTGCGTTATCGGTTTCGACTACATGCGCAGAGTAGGACAGCCCTCCTGACAGCATTGTGTCAGTAGGGTGTCAGGATAAACCGAATCTTCAAGGCCTGCACGTCCGGCTCGACCCAGCCAGCACGCGCCTCGGCAGAGCCGACAACATCGAAGCTGTAATAGTCCTCGTGCAGCTTGCGCTGCTGGCCAAACTCCGCGACTGCCAGCCTCACAGCCTCCAACTCCGAGCCACATTCGACGTTACTCAGAAACTCATCGACCGCAGCCAGCCAGAAGATCGTCAGCGTCTCGTGATACGCATTTTCGGGCGTCCCCACCGAGTGATTATGCCGGCGAATCGCCGCCCGCGTCATCGCCAGTACATTGTCTCCATGACGTTGCAGATAAAGCGCCGCAATCGCGACATGCGCACCGTGCGTCCACATCGACCGCGGCAGTTCTCCACGTTCGAATGCGGAGACGAACTCCGCAAAGTCTGACTCAGCTTGCAACGTACGAGCTTCCATCGGTCTAGTAAGCGTCGCCGCCGGAGTCTCCGTGCGCAAGGTTTTCAAATCGCGTGTAGTCGGCAAGATACGCCATGTGTACCGTTCCCGTAGGACCGTTACGCTGCTTCGCGATGATGACCTCCGCCTTGCCCTTCAGGTCTTCGTCCTCGCGGTTGTAATACTCCTCGCGATGGATGAACGCCACCACATCGGCGTCCTGCTCGATCGAGCCCGACTCGCGAAGGTCCGACAGCAGCGGCTTTTTGTCGCCGGTGCGCTGCTCGGATCCACGCGAAAGCTGCGACAGCGCCACCACCGGCACACGCAACTCTTTCGCCAGGGCCTTCAACCCACGCGACACCGAACTGACTTCCTGGGTGCGGTTCTCAAACTTCTTCTGGCTAGCCCCAGCCGACCCCGTCATCAACTGCAGGTAGTCGATGACGATCAGATCGAGTCGCCCTTCCTGCTGCAGCAACCGGCGGCACTTGGCGCGCATTTCCGCCAGCGTGATGCCCGGCGTATCGTCGATAAACATCTTCGACGTCATCAATCGTTCCAGCGCATTGATCAGCTTGTCGCGGTCCGAGCGCGGAATGAACCCGGTCTGAATCAGGCGCGAGTTCACACTAGCCTCTGAAGCCAGCATGCGTCGAAGCAGCGACTCTTTCGACATTTCGAGCGAGAAGACAGCAACCACCTTGTTGTCGCGCACCGCGCAGTTCTGCGCAATGTTGATGGCCCAGGCGGTGTTATGCGTGAGGATGAAGTCGTCCGTAACATACAGCGAGTCTTCGGCATCCACCCGGATACACTGGCACTCCTTGCGCCCAACCTCTGTCACAGACACAATCGCGCGATGGGTCTCCCGTGAGGGAACCTTATTCCATCGAGCTGCATGTTTCGCTGACCGTGTAGGGTTCTCTTCGCCGCAATAAATTCGTACACGATAGCTGCGTTTACCCTTCAATCGCTCGCCTTTGTAGATGTAGCCCGGGATGCGATCTGTAAACGAAACTCTCATTCCCAGTCCCCGCGCCAGCTCCGTTACCTGGCTCGCTAGTTGCGGGAACGAAGAAGAATACTCGATCGTCCTTCCAGTCTCGTTCACATGGCCGTCGGTATCCAGCAACCCTGCGAGCAGACTCCGGCGATCCTGGATCGAAGCCCGAAGGTACTGGGTCGGGATAGACTTTTCGAAACTCAGACGTCCCATAACACCGAGTTCGCCAAGCCTTTTGGCCGTTTCGCTCAGTTCGTTGTTTCGTTGTTTGCGTTTGATAAGGCAACTCATGCCGTCGTGCAACTTTATTACTTCGTCCAGCGGGTCCAATTCCTCCTGAACCCTCAAGCGAATATCCTCTTCAGGATTGCAAAACATTGCATTCTTGCCGTGGCTTTCCGACAAACACCCATCGCCCAGCAGCACGCCAAGAGTGTACGGCGGCACAGTAAGCGTCCCCTCGGGCTCGTAATCTACCGGTTCCACCAGAGGAATGACATGATTCTGTTTTCCTCCGTCGGCACGCAAAATCGTTTTTCTGATTTCTTCCAAGGTCTTGACCGAGCCCGAAGTCCCCCTCCGTCGCTCGTTCCTCGTCTGCGTCCACCAGAGATGGTCGTTCGTGCATTCCGTAGACGTTCCATCCGAGAATGTAACGCAGTACACGGACATCACTCCCTGGGGATAAACGCCGGTAACCTTATGAGACTTTCCATCGGATCCAGTGACCAGAATTCCCGGACTAACCTCTCCCATAGAAATAAATCCGGTCGGCGTCAGCACCTTTGCGGTAAGTGGTTGAGCCTTACCCATCGAAGGCCGCGCCGCGATGATGATCAACTCACTCGGCTGCAAGCCGCTGGTCATCTTGTCGAAGTCGATATAGTGCGTCGCAAGCCCGGTAATCTCGCGGCCCTGCTCATACAGCGCGTCGATGCTGCCGAAAGAGCTCGCAACAATTTCGGCGATACCCGAAAAACCGCGATTGATGGCGGAGTCGGCGACATCCGCCAGCCGCGCCTCCACGTCGTTGAGGACCTTGGTCGCCTCTTCGGTCTGGTCGGACGCCTGCGCCATTCCCTCGGAAAAGATGCTCATCAACTGCCGCAGCAGGCTCTTGTCCTTGACGATGCGGACATAGCTCTCGATGTTGAGGTTCCGCGGAATGCCTTCGGTCAGATACGCCAAGTACGCCGGCCCGCCAATCGCTTCCAGCTCGCGCTTCTTCGCCAGCGCATCCTGCACAGTGAGGAAATCGACGGCGTGGTTCGCCGCGAGCAGCTCGAGAATGACGTGATAAATCCGCTGGTGCGAGTCCAGCGAAAAGTCTTCCGCACGCAGTTTCGCTGTCGCATCGCTGATAGCAACCGCGTCGAGCAGCATCGCACCAAGGATAGCGATTTCAGTATGAAGAGACGACGGCATTCCGTCGGATGAAAGACGCGGTTCTGCGAAGGCTGCCATTGCTTAGGGAAATCTTTCTATTGGGCGTCTGCCACTCTGACTGTCTCTTCGAGTGTAGGAGACGCATTCTTCGGTATATGCACTTTAGCTGAATGTGCATCCGTGGACAATTGGTCAAAATGGCTGATAAGACAGCAGAAACGGCGGCCTGAGGCCGCCGTTTCTTGTGGAATTACTGTGGCTACTTCGTGTGCTCGGCGTAAACCTTCTGCGCCGCCACAAGGCCCGTCCCAAACTCCACCCCCAACTGCGGCAGCGACTTCACCACCACCTGCTCAATGGCCGCAAGCAGCGACATCGTATCCAGGAAGTCAAAGAACCCAAGGTGAGCGATGCGGAAGATCTGCCCCTTCATCTCGCCCTGGCCGTTGGTGATGATCGCCCCAAAGCGCGCCTTCAGCTCCTTGACGATCACACCGGAGTCCGTGCCCTCGGGCGCGTAGACCGCCGTCGCCGCAGAACCAGGAGTCGCCGCGAACAGCTTGAACCCCATCGCGATCATCGCCGCGCGCGTCATCGCCGCAATCGTCTCCGCGTTATCAACGAGCTTCTTCCGTCCGGCCGCGAGATCGCCGTCAGCCTGGGCCGCAATCCAGTCCAGCGCCGCGCCCAGCGCCGCGATCAACGCGACTGCGGGCGTGTAGGCACTCTCGCCGTTCTTCGCATTCTTGCGCTCCTTGCGCAGGTCGAAGTAGTAGCGCGGATTGTAGGTCGCCTCCATGCGGTCCCACGCACGATCGCTCACGGCGAGATAGCTGAGACCCGGCGGAATCATCACCGCTTTCTGCGAGCCGCCGATCAGCACATCGATCCCCCAGGCATCCATATCGAGATCGCTCGTGCCGAGCCCGGTGATGCCGTCGACGATCAACAGCGCCTCGGACTTGGCGTCCTTCAGCAACTGGCCCAGCGCCTTCACATCGTGGCGTGCTCCGGTGGATGTCTCGTTTGCCTGCACAAACACCGCGCGCGTCTCAAGCTTCAGCGCAGCCTTCACTTCGTCGAGGTCGAAGGTCTGTCCATAGGGCTTGCTGATCATGTCGACTTCGCAGCCAAACGCCTTGCAGATTCCCGACCAGCGCTCGCCAAACTTGCCCGCGCTCAGCACCAGCACGCGGTCGCCAGGCGACGTCAGGTTCGACACCGACGCTTCCATCGCACCAGTGCCGGACGACGACAAAATGATCACGTCATTCTTCGTTCCGACAAAATCCTTCAACTGCGCGAGCACGCGCGTATATAGCGCGCGAAACTCGGGCGTGCGGTGATGAATATCGGCAGCCGCCATGGCAAACTGCGCGGCGGGGAGCAGGGGCGTTGGTCCAGGCGTAAAAAGACGAATCTTCCGTATCATGCTTCTATTCTAGCTACCCCGCGACTTGATACTCTGATAAATGGCATAACCGGAGGCAAGCACCATGGCAAAGATCGGCGAGCGCATTGGCGCAGACATCATCACGGCAATGAAGGCCCACGAAGCCGACAAACTCACGACCCTGCGCATGGTGAAGTCCGCGCTGAAGTCAAAAGAGATCGACAAGCGCGAGCCGCTGACCGACGCCGAAGAACAGTCCATTCTCACCACTCTGCTGAAGCAGCGCCGCGAGAGCGTCGAGAGCTTCACCAAGGGCAACCGTCCCGAACTCGCCGCGAAAGAACAGACCGAGATCGGCATCATCGACGCCTACATGCCGCAGGCTGCCGGCGAAGACGAGATCCGCGCAGTCGTCCACGGCGCGATCGAGCACGTCGCCGCAGACGCAGGCGGCACACGCCCCGGCCCTCGCGACATGGGCACGGTGATGAAGGTCGTCCAGCAACGCCTGCTCGCCGACGGCATCCGCGCCGATGGCAAAGTGGTCAGCGAAATCGTTAAGGCGGAACTCGCAAAGCCCGCCAGCTAGACACGCTTTTTACGGCTTCGCACCATTTTGTTCGTCATCCCGTCTTTTTGGTTGTCATCCCGTAGCGTAGCGAAGGGATCTGCTTCTCGCCCATGCCACCACCGAAGCCGTGGGCTTGAGCGGCAAACGTGCGAAGCGCTGTTTCAAACCACCGCAGCCTTACAACAGCAATCCAGACACGCGTGTATCGAGCACGCTCCGCAAACCCGCACCAACTCCCGCCGCAGCGCGGCGCGCGCTCGATGCGCCCGCACAGCAGCATTCCCCGCCGTCAACTTGTGCCTCTTCGCAAATACATTCAGCGGCTCTTCCTCGAGATCCACCTCGCGAATGATCTCCGCATACGCCGGCTTCAGCATCGGCAGCACATGCGCAATGCATCCGCAGATAAACGTGCGCGTCGCAGCGTCTGGTGCGGACACTCCTGCGATATCCAAGTCGCTTGCAGAGGCGTCCATCACCTTGCTCTCGGTCGCACGCCGCCGATAGAAGTCGATCACTGCGTTTCGCAGCACGCTGTAAAACCACGCGACCGCCGAATCATCCTCGCGCAGACTACCTGGACGCTCCAACGCGCGCATGTAGGCGGCCTGCAGAATATCCTCCGCAAGCGCCGGGTCCGCAACGCGACGCTGCACAAACGCAAGAAACCCCGCGCGGCGGTCGAGCAACGTTTGCAGTGTCAGATCAGACATAAAGAATCAAGACGCGTGGGAGCGGCGGACCGCTCCCACCACAGCATTAGCAACAGGGGCAATCCGGGCAATCGCATTCCGGGCCACAGGGGCAGGGGCAGGTGCATTTCGTCGTCATCGCAGTTCTCCTTTGTGACCGCCGTCGTTGGCGATCACCCACGTAGACGCATCCGCCGCAAAATCATTACAGCTTCGGATGCGCCAGGTGGAACCCAGTCTTCTGCTGGTACGCATGGGCCAGCGCGCACGCCTTGGACTCGCCATACAACCCGCCGAGGAACGTCAGCGAAACCGGAGTCCCCGGGCCGCCCGCGTTATTCAGCGCGCCGTCGCCCGTGTCCGGCGGTGGAGGAGCATCGTCGCCACGCAGCCCGTTCGGCACGATCACCGCCGGCTGCCCCGTAAGGTTGGTTGCCGTAAGCTGCGCTCCGCCGCTCGGCGTCACAATTACGTCGACATCCGCAAACAGTTTCGTCATCTCGGCCAACGCCAGCGTCCGCGCGCGCGCCGCCTGGATGTAGTCCACCGCCGGATACAGCCGCGCCACACGGAACTGGTTGGGCCAGTCGAACGGCATCTGCCCGGTCAGCAGCCCATCGCGCCCCGACCGCGTCAGCTCATCGAAAGCCGCCGCCGCTTCGGCTTCCAGCATGGGCACCAACGCACCAAACGGAAACTTCGGCATCTCCTTTTCGATCAGGTTCAGGCCCATGCCGCGCAGCACGCCAAGCGCCTTCGTGTTGAACTGTGCATCGTAAACCGCACGCGCAAACGCCGCCTTGCGTCCTGCGACACGGGCGTTGTAAGCCTCAAGCTCTTTGCCCGCCAGCGTCTCGCTCGGAGGCTTCATCTCCTGCATCACCGGCGCGTCGAACGCCGACTTCAGATAGCCCACGCGCAGCTTATACAAGTCCTGCGTAAAGTCCGGATTGAAGGCCGCATTGCGCACCGAAAGGTCGTGCCCGTCCGGCCCGTAAATCGCCGCCAACACCAGCGCTGCGTCTTCTACCGACCGCGCAATCGGCCCAATTTTATCCATCGACCACGTCAGCGCCATCGCTCCGGTCCGCGGCACTAACCCAAAGCTTGGGCGCAGTCCCGTCACGCCGCAGCGCGTGCTCGGTGACGAGATCGACCCCAGCGTTTCCGTCCCAATCGCAAAACCGACGCAACCCGCCGACACCGCACTGGCGCTGCCGGCCGAGCTTCCGCTCGATCCCTGCTTTGGGTTCCAGGGGTTACGCGTCCGTCCGCCGAACCACAGGTCGCCCTGCGCCAGCGCGCCCATGGAGAGTTTCGCCACCAGCACCGCGCCCGCGGTATCCAACCGCTTCACGACCTCCGCGTCATAGTCGAATGTCTGCTTCTCGAACCCACCCGCTCCCCACGTCGTCGGATACCCGGCCACCGCCAACAGGTCTTTGCCGCCCCACGGAATGCCATGCAGCGGCCCGCGATATTTGCCGGCCGCAATCTCGCGATCGGCCCGGTCCGCCTGCTTCAACGCCCGCTCTTCGGTCAGCGTGATGACGAAATGCAGTTGCGCATCGAACCTCTTCAGCCGCGCGATATACATCTTCGTCAGGTCGGTCGACGTAATCTTTCTGGTCCGCAACAACTCGCCAAGCTGACGGACCGTCGCAAACGCCAACTGCTCCAGGCCGGCTTCGGATACATCATGGCCTTCACCGCCGATGCTGACAATATGCGGCGCAGGATCAAGCTTCGGCGCCTTGCGCCCCGTCTCCAGCACTGCACCCGGCGGCACCGGATCGAACACCAGCGACGGCGACACCGCATTCGGCAGCGCCAGCTTGCGCACCTCGACAAGATCGTCACGCTGGCCCGTGAGGTTGTCGATCATCACCTTGCGCTGTTCGGCTGTGAAATGAACCCCGGCGATCGCAGCCGCCTGCTCGATCATCTCCACCGTGATGGGCAGCAGCTTCTCTTCGGCTGCATCCGCGGCAGCAGCCTTGCCCGCAGGTGTCTGCGCCGAAGCTCCCGTTGCCAGCGCCAGCAAAGCGCCCGGCAGCAATGTGTGGCCCAGACCGGCAGCGGTTGTAACGGCGAGGAAATGGCGGCGGGTTACGTCGAGAGCGATGGGCATTACGGAATTATTGCATTCGTCGAATTGGGTCGAAAAGTTGGCCGGTAGCGGGAGTACCATAAAACCATGAGACATGCCGATCAGCCAATTTACGATCGACCCGCTTACGGTCTTCCCGAAGCCGCGCAATATCTGCGTCTCAGCTACACGACACTAAGAAACTGGACATCCGAGAGCGGTATCGTTCGCGTTCCCAAGGCAGATTTTGTCTCCTTCAACAACCTGCTCGAATTGCATGTTCTAAAAGCGATGCGGAAAACCCATTCGTTTTCGCTTCAAAGCATCCGCAAAGCTTTAGCTGAGGTTTCCAGGCACATCCACTCTGAGCGACCTCTTCTTGATGCGGCATTCGCAACGGACGGGATCGATTTGTTCCTCGAGTCCGACGAGGATCTCGTGAATCTTTCGAAACGCGGGCAATTGGCGATTCGCGAAATTATCTCCCTTTATTTGCAAAGGATTGAAAGAGATGCCACCGGTATCCCCGTCCGGCTCTTTCCTTTTATTGTCAGTGCGCGCGAAGAAGAACCACGGACGATCAGCATCAGTCCGAAAGTGTCCTTCGGAAAGTCTGTGTTGACCGGTACAGGTATATCGACGGCGGTGATCGCCGGAAGGTTTGCGGCGCGAGACTCGATCAGTGATTTGGCGAAAGAGTACGGCGTCGACCCGAACGTGATCGAGGACGCGATTCGATGGGAAGCTCCGCTGGCGAAAGCGGCCTAGATTCGTTCATCATTTTTCTGGATGAGAATCACTGCCGAAATCCACATCTGCTGCAAGCTCTCGAAGATGCCGATGTTCGTTTCGAGAGCCATCTCAACCATTTCGAGCCGGGCACCGAAGACACCACATGGTTGCCCGAAATAGGGCGTAACGGCTGGTGTCTTCTTACCACCGACAAACGTATTCGCAAGCGTCCGCTGGAGCGGGAAGCGGTTCGTGTCCATGCTGTACGCATGTTCTACTTCTCAACCAACTCTGTGAGCGGCTCTGAAATGGGAAACGCTCTGCGTCGAGCACTCCCCAGAATGAAGCAGCTATTTTTGCAACAGCCGCCGCCATTCACCGCATCCATCAATCGATCTGGCGAGATTGCACTCAAAGACAATTTCTAGCGGACGCAACAAAGCCCGCAGTTTCGCTGCGGGCTTTGTTGGCGCTTCTCCACTACCTAGATATCCAGGTTCTTCACATCCAGCGCATTCTCTTCGATAAACTTGCGCCGCGCCTCGACATCCTCGCCCATCAGAGTCGTAAATATCTCTTCCGTCGCGGCAATGTCTTCAAGCTTCACCTGGAGCAGCGTGCGCCGGGCGGGGTCCATGGTCGTCTCCCAAAGCTGCGGAGCGGTCATTTCGCCCAGACCCTTGTAGCGCTGCACCTGGTACTCCTTGCGGCCCTGCTCGATGACGTACTCGAACACTTCGCGCGGCGTCTGCTTCTCCACCGGGTCCTGCGACGCCTTGGAGTTACGCTTGGCCGGCTTGGCAGCTTCGGGAGCGGCCGTAGCGCTGCCCGTGACGTCCTGCGCGCCTTCCAGCACTTCTTCCTCTTCCGCCTCGTCCTGCGCTTCCTGAGCGATGGCCGCAGCGCTGCCTGCCGCTGCCTTCGCCGCATACTCAATGTGGAACGGCCCGACAAGCTGTTCCCGCAATTGCGCATGCTTGTTCAGCAGTTGCCGCGACTCCGCCGCGGCTGCCAGCGTCCAGTCGATCTTGCGCGGCGCGCCCTGCGAATCCACGAACGTCACCGAATACGTCTGGTGCTCCTCATCGCGCTCCACATCGCTGACGCTCTTGAACTGGTGCTTGCGCTCCATCTCCTTCAACCGCGTGCGCATCACCTTCAGCTTCTCGGGAGTTTCAAAGTCCGTACGCCGCGCCGGGTCTTTGCCTTCATTCGCAAAAATCTCGGCGAACGATCGCACGACCTCCTCATTCCGCAAGCGCTTGGAAACCTTGTCGAAGAAACCCAGGTAATCGTTGAGCGACGACATGAACTTCGTCAGCTCTTTGCCTTCAAGACGCGCGCCACCCTCGCCATAGCGAATCACCATGCCGTCCGAAGCGCGCTTCACCATCACCTGGACGTATTCACGGTCATCCTTGATGTACTGCTCAAACTTGCCCTTTTTGATGCGGTACAGCGGAGGCTGCGCGATGTACACATGGCCGCGCGTAATCAGCTCCTGCATGTGGCGGAAAAAGAACGTCAGCAGCAGCGTGCGGATGTGCGATCCGTCGACGTCGGCATCGGTCATCAGGATCAGCTTGCCGTAACGCAGCTTGGCAATATCGAAGTCGTCCTTGCCAATACCCGCGCCGAGGGCTGTAATCATGGCGCGAATTTCTTCGTGGCCCAGCATCTTGTCGTAGCGCGCCTTCTCCACGTTGAGGATCTTGCCCTTCAGCGGAAGGATCGCCTGGAATTTACGGTCGCGGCCCTGCTTGGCGGTTCCGCCGGCCGATTCGCCCTCAACCAGATACAGCTCGCACAACTCCGGACGACGCTCAGAGCAGTCGGCCAGCTTGCCGGGCAAACCACCACCATCCAGCGCGCCTTTACGCCGCGTCAGGTCGCGGGCCTTGCGCGCCGCTTCACGAGCACGCGCCGCATCGATGGCCTTGTTGATGATCTTCTTGGCAACCTGTGGGTTCTGTTCGAGGAACGCGCCCAGCCGCTCATTCACAAACGCCTGCACCTGGCCGGCGATATCCGAGTTCAGCTTGCCCTTGGTCTGGCCTTCGAACTGCGGCTGCGGCAGCTTTACGCTGACTACAGCGACCAGGCCTTCGCGCACATCGTCGCCACTCAGCGACTCGTCCTTGCTCTTGAACAGCCCCAGCGATTGTGCCGCGACGTTGATGGTGCGTGTCAGCGACGTGCGGAAACCCGACAGGTGCGTTCCGCCATCCACCGTGTTGATGTTGTTGGCAAAGCTGAACACCGTCTCCGAGTAGGAGTCGTTGTACTGCATGGCGATCTCGACGATCAGGTTGCCCTTCTCGGCTTCCATGTAGAACGGCTTGTCGTGCAGTACCTGCTTGCCCTTGTTCAGATGCTTGATAAAACCCGCAATGCCGTCGTTGTACTTGAACATCTGCGACTTTGGCTCGCCGCTCTTGATGTCGGTCGTGCGCTCGTCGGTGAGGTTGATCTCGATGCCTTTATTCAAAAACGCGAGCTGGCGCAGACGCGTCGCGAGAATGTCGTAGTTGTACTCGGTGACGGTAAAGATGCTTTTGTCGGGCAGGAAGTGAATCTTGGTTCCCTTGCGCTTGGACGGCCCCATCTTGCGTAGCGGGCTGATCGGGTCACCCTTCGAGTAGTCCATTTCCCACGCATGATCATCGCGCCAGATCTCGACATCGAACTCTTCGCTCAGCGCGTTGACGCAGCTCACGCCGACGCCATGCAGACCGCCTGAAACCTTGTAGTTCGACGCATCGAACTTGCCGCCCGCGTGCAGCATCGTCAACACCACCTGCACCGCCGGCATCACCTCACCGGTAGGCAGCGTCTTGTTGTCGACAGGAATGCCGCGGCCGTCATCGACCACCGTAATCGAGTTATCGACGTGGATCGTTACATCGATCTTGGTCGCATAACCCGCCAGCGCTTCGTCGACCGAGTTGTCGACGACCTCGTACACCAGGTGATGCAACCCCTGCTCGCCCGTCGACCCGATATACATGGCCGGCCTCAGGCGTACAGCGGCGAGTCCTTCGAGGATCGTGATGTTTTCGCCGGTGTAGTCGCTCTCAGACGAAATCGGGGCAGGAATCGGGGTCGCATTGGGGGTTACAGGATTGATATCTTCAGGCACGAACTTCGACGCTCCGGGAGGCAAATTGGGTATGCAAAAACTCGATGAAAAAGAATGCCGGGAAGGGCAGTGGAGAATTCACAAAAACCCGCGAAAATACTGGACATTTGCGAAGTTTCTCGACTCCTAAGTATAGCACGCCACAGCCATCCTTTTCGGCTCTGGAAAAGTCCCAAAAACGCACCAAAAAGACGCCGGGTGAGGCAACGAAATCATTGCCTTACCCGACGTCTCTCAGCCTTGCCTTGATCCCGGCGCTTACTGGTTCGCTGCCTCGTACGTCAGCGGCTTCACCGGCACCGGTGGCGGCTCGTGTTCGGCGAATACCCGGTTGTAGATGATCGCCACCACCGCCGCTCCGATAATCGGTGCGACCCAGAACAGCCACAACTGCTGCCCATATCCCAGCCCTGAATCCGCAAACAACACCGTCGCGGTGGAACGCGCGGGATTCACTGACGTATTGGTAATCGGAATGCCGACCAGATGGATCAGCGTCAGACCTAGACCAATCGCCAACGGCGCAAAACCCTTCGCCGCACGCTGGTCGGTGGACCCCAGAATAATCAGCAGGAAGAACCCGGTCAGCACCGCCTCCGCGATAAAGCAGGACACCAGGCTGTAGTGGTCCGGCGAAAGTGGACCAAAGCCGTTGGAAGCAAAACCTCCGGCCACATAGCCCGGCTTGCCCGAAGCAATCAGATGCAGGATCCCCGCGCCAATCGCGCCGCCGATGACCTGCGAAACGATGTACGGCAGCAGATCCTTACCCGGAAACCGCTTGCCAAAGTACAGCCCAATCGACACCGCCGGGTTGAGATGGCAGCCCGAAATATGCCCAATGGCGTATGCCATGGTCAGCACAGTCAACCCGAACGCCAACGCGACGCCCACAAAAGCGATCCCCACGCCGGGATAGTTGCACGCAATCACAGCCGCGCCACACCCGCCAAAGACCAGCCAGAACGTACCGAACATCTCCGCCGTACAGCGGTGAAACAGAGTTGGAGGCATTGTCGTCAGTCCACTTTCTTACTCAGAATTGCGGCCCTTGCAGGGCCCCGGGCCGCTGCGACGTTTGTGAAAAGTGTACGGCGGAAGCGTTGCCAAATTGCGGAAATAGCGGAAATATTTGAAGGCAGATCGGAGTAAAATACCCGCCTCAGTTTGCCTTCTCGCGAGGCCGACCGAAGAACAGCACATACCCGTCAGCGTCTTTCAGCTCGAACCCACGCAGCCCGTCATGGGTGTCCTCGAGCGGCACCGAAAAGACGACGCCACGCGACGCGAACTCCGCCGCCAGCGCGTCCGGATCGGGCACATTCACATAGGCATCCCAAGGAGCCCAGGGATGGCGCGTGCGGTTGGGTATCGGGTCCACCCCGGGCGCCACCGCCTTGACCATAACCATCGCCCCGTCACGAATGACGATCGCAAAGAAAGGATCATCCGCAGGCTCCTGAAACATGACGTCGAAGCCAAGCTTGTCACGATAAAAAGCAACCGCAGCAGCGGCATTGCCAACAATGAAACAAGGTGCAATGAGGTTGATCCGCGGCCGCTCCATACCCAAAGCCCTCTCTACGCTCTACACTCTACCCTCTATCCCCGGCCCCTTGACGAACAATAATACTTATCATCTACTAGCTGCTAGTGGAGACGATTCCCAGAACCGCCACGCGTCCTTTCCGCGAACTCTGCGCCGAGCACGGCCTCGCCGCGACCCACCAGCGCCAGGTGCTCTATGAGGTGATGCAGACCATGCCCGGCCACCCCAGCCCGGAAGAAGTCTACGCCCGCGTCAAGGAGCTGATCCCCGCGATCTCTCTTGCGACCGTCTACAAAAACATCCATCTCTTCGTCGAACGCGGCGTGCTCAAAGAAGTCAGCATGCACCACGGCTCGCTGCGCGTCGAGCTCAACAGCCACATCCACCACCACATGGTCTGCTCGCACTGCAAGGCCATCACCGATATCGAAGAGCACGACCTCGGCCCCCTTCCCGCTCTACAACGCCTTCCCGGAGGCTTCCAGGCAGAGCGCTACGCCATCGACGTCATCGGCATCTGCGCCGCGTGCCAGAAGGCAAACGCTCCCAGCGCTCTTACTCAAAACTCACAGCTCACAACTCACAGCTGATCCCTAACCCTGCCTCCGCCCCAACACCTCCCCACCAAAACCAAGGAGCAAGAAATGTCAGACGAAATGAAGTGTCCAGTACCGCACGGACAGCCTGCAGCCCAAACCACCGCCACGGAAACCTCCTCTCCCATGCACGGCGCCGTCACGCACAACTCGCGCAAGATCGTCCGCAACGAGCACTGGTGGCCCGACCGTCTCGATCTCGCCGTGCTGCACCAGAACACCAAACTCGCCGACCCCATGGGCCACGATTTCGATTACGCCGCCGAGTTCAAGACGCTCGACCTCGACGCCCTGATCGCCGACCTGCACGCCCTGATGACGGACTCGCAGAGCTGGTGGCCGGCGGACTACGGCCACTACGGCCCGTTCTTCATCCGCATGGCGTGGCACTCGGCCGGCACCTACCGCACGTACGACGGCCGCGGCGGAGCAGGCATGGGAACGCAGCGTTTCGCTCCACTCAACAGTTGGCCGGATAACGTCAGCCTGGATAAAGCCCGCCGCCTGCTTTGGCCCATCAAGCAAAAGTACGGCAAGAAGATCTCCTGGGCTGATCTGATGATCCTCGCCGGCAACGTCGCCATCGACTCCATGGGGCTTAAAACTTTCGGTTTTGGCGGCGGACGCGCCGACGTTTGGGTGCCGCAGGAAGACATCTTCTGGGGCTCCGAACACACATGGCTCGGCAGCGACCGCTATCCCATAGGCGATCAGGCTGAGCGCGAGCTCGATAACCCCCTGGCCGCCGTGCAGATGGGCCTGATCTACGTCAACCCCGAAGGCCCCGACGGCAAGCCCGACCCCATCGCCTCCGCCCACGACATCCGCGAGACCTTCGGCCGCATGGCCATGAACGACGAAGAAACCTTCGCGCTGATCGCCGGTGGCCACACCTTCGGCAAGGGTCACGGGGCGTACGACCCGGGCCCAAATGTGGGCCCCGAACCGGAAGGCGCACCCATCGAGCAGCAGGGCTTCGGCTGGAAGAACTCCAAGGGCAAGGGCAACGCCGAGGACACCATCTCCTCGGGCCTCGAAGGCGCGTGGACCTCGCAGCCCATCCAGTGGGACAGCGAGTACCTGGACAACCTCTACAACTACGAGTGGGAACTCAGCAAGGGCCCCGGCGGCGGCTGGCAGTGGTACGCCAAGGACGTCGAGCCCAACTTCCCCGACGCGCACATCGCCGGCAAGAAGCACTCGCCGATGATGTTCACCTCCGACCTCGCGCTGCGCTTCGACCCCGCATACGCCGAAATCGGCAAGCGCTTCCAGGCGCATCCCGACCAGTTCGCCGACGCCTTCGCCCGCGCCTGGTTCAAGCTCACCCACCGCGACATGGGTCCCATCGTCCGCTACCTCGGCCCGCTGGTTCCGAAGGAAGAGCTGATCTGGCAGGACCCCGTCCCCGCGGTCGATCACGAACTGATCGGCGATGCGGATATCGCTGACCTCAAGGCAAAGATCCTCGCCTCCGGCCTCACGATCTCGCAGCTTGTCTCGACAGCGTGGGCCGCAGCCGCATCCTTCCGCGGCTCCGACAAGCGCGGCGGTGCCAATGGCGGACGCATCCGTCTGGAGCCGCAGAAAAACTGGGAAGTCAACCAGCCTCTGGTGCTCGCGAAGGTGCTCACCACACTCGCAGGCATCCGGCAGGATTTCGCCAAAACCGTCTCCCTCGCCGACCTCATCGTCCTCGGCGGTTGCGCCGCCGTCGAAGCCGCCGCGAAGAAGGCCGGCTACGACATCACCGTCCCCTTCACCCCCGGCCGCACCGACGCCTCGCAGGAACAAACCGACGTCGCGTCCTTCGCCCCGCTCGAACAAACCGCCGACGGCTTCCGCAACTACCTCCGCCTGGGCCACACCCTGCGCGCCGAAGAACTCCTCATCGACCGCGCCCAACTGCTCACCCTCACCGCGCCGGAAATGACCGTTCTCGTCGGTGGTCTGCGAGTTCTTGGCGCGAACTATCGCGGATCGAAGAACGGTGTCTTCACGAACGCACCGGAAACGCTGACCAACGACTTCTTCGTCAACCTGCTCGACATGGCGACGGAGTGGAAGGCCTCCTCAACCGCCGAAGGCCAGTTCGAAGGTCTCTCGCGCGAAACCGGAGAAATCAAGTGGACAGCCACCCGCGTCGACCTGATCTTCGGCAGCAACTCGCAACTCAGGGCGCTTGCTGAGGTCTATGCGTCGAGTGACTACAAGGAAAAGTTTGTGAAGGACTTTGTGGCGGCGTGGGCGAAGGTGATGAATCTGGATCGATTCGACCTGCACAAGTAACTGAGCTTACATTATCAAACGATCAAAGGCTGCCTCTCGGCAGCCTTTGGTCGTTTGATAATCTGTCATGGCTATGGATAGAACAATTCTTACGCTTGAAGCGCGGGGGAACATCATGTTCGAGGTTCTCCAAGAATATTTCGGACTGTCTTCGTTACAGATGCATACGGAGATAAACACTCATTTTGACGGACTACTCTCGATACTGAAAAGTAAAAAAATCGACTATTCCTCATTAAAAGGAGCGCTCGTTCCGGATCCGGATAGGAAAGAGGCTGCTTTCGTTTTTGATACTCAGCAAATAGAATCTTCTTGGTACGGACTTGAAGTCTTCGAAAAATACTTTCCGCTTCTTCCTAAGAAGACTACGCAGAGCGTTCTTTGTGGGGATATGATAGGAACCCCAAATAACCAGGATTTCATTTGCGAAATTTTCGAAGAAAATGTGGAACTTGTTCGATCCGTTGAATGGTTACAGAGCAATCAGTTTTATGTCGTATACGTCAATAATCTGACTGATCAAATGTTAGGAGATATTCGGTCCGGCCTAGAGAAGTATGGGCCATACGTGGGGATCATTGACTGCACATTTCCTAGCAAAATGAAGACTTATCTTTCTACCTGTTTGGTCAATGCTTATGTCAAAACAAACGGCATAATCATACAGGGACACGAAGATGATCGGGACAATTCCGAAGACATAAACATGATCGGGTATCCTTTCGAAGAGTACGGATTCAAATGCAAGAGCCTTCAGTCCATGTATGAGGGAGCTTTTTTGAGCTACAAAATCGAACGTGAAGTCTTCGAAGGATTCGAATCGGATGAGATGTTTTCGCTCAACGCTCTGACAGGCGCTATCGTCCCGCTCGCAGAATGTGCGATAGAGATAGAAGATAACAAATTGCAGTACCTCGTCACCGCGAAGCAAGGGAGCATGAAAAAAGCTGGACTCCTGCGGCTTTCAAAAGATGCGGTCGAGCAGAGAATCCGAGATCGACTCTCTCAAAACTACATATTCAACTTGACATTTAAACCAGAGCACAATGTGCTTAAATTCAATACGATATTGAACATAACCCCTGAAGATACTTTCGACCCGGTGAGACTAATGCTCTCTCTTGAATATAAACCTGAGGCTAAATCGTTACGTTTAATAACCATGTTCTGACTGAACTTGAAGATTGCCCCATTTAGCGCTCGCGTTTAGCATGAGTGGGCCGCCACGAACTCGCTAGGCCTCTACAACCCCCACCGCTACCTCATCCAAGCGCTGAAAGCGCGCCCTATACCAGCCTAGGCCGAACGCCTAGGAAAATGACCGCGCCAAAGGCTCTTCCGCTATGCCGAAGGCCGGGGTGCAGGCGCAGTCGAAACGACAAAATTGCCTTCGTTCGAACCGGCACGACCGCGTCGCTTAGCCTCAATCCCAAACGTAGCGTTCGTCAAAATCGACACCGCAGGAAAGCCCGAAACTCGTCCCGAAAATCCTATTTGACATGGTGAACGAGAAATCCCGTGGGCGATTGTGCCAGCGCCGACATTATAGGTCGGGCTTTCAGCCCTCGCGGTTGGTGGCGGCATGGTTCATGGGGCTCCGCTCCCCCGCGAGCAAAAAAGCGCTCGCAGGGACCCCGCTTCGCCCCATGCTGGTATAGCGTCGCGCTTTCAGCGCTCATCAATCGCAATCGTCATCATGCGACCGACGCCACGCACCGATATCGGGAAACATCGTCGTCCTCGGCCAATGCGGATACAACTCACGTTTTCCCGTCCACGTCAGATGCACTTCCGCAACCGAGTTATCCAGAAGAACAAGAATGTTGTCTGCTCGATAGCTTCGCGCAACGACTTCCACTGCAACTCCCCAAAGCTTGTGTTGTTTGCTGATTTCCTTCCTCAATTCCTCATGAAATCGCCGGCGTTCTCCCGCGTCGGATATCAAACCCCACTCATCAGGCCTCTCCTGAAACTCCGCTATACTCGCGCCACTACTGCCTGACGGGCCAACCTCCTCGTCGACCTGTACCGTCATCTCCGTCTTGAGCACCAAAAAGTATGTTGTCAATACCGCCCCAACTGCGGAACTTACGGCCGGCCACGCTATCGACTTCACATGCCACGCACCCACTCCAGCAGCCATCCACACCGCGAATCGCGAGATGTACGTCACTCCCAGATACTCCAGCGCAGTGATCAGCCGAAGAAAACCAAGATGCCGTTTAGCCCGCACAACAGCATCCTTCCAGCCGGCACCACTTCCTGATCCTCGCATCGCGGTAATCGGCAAGATAAAGGAATACCTTGCCACCAGGAACGCAAAAACCACCCAGACCGCCGGAAGAAAGAGCCTGGAATGTGACAGCGTCCCCGGAGCAATCTTCTTGTGCTCAAAACCCGCCGCCACGCTAATGACGACGCCTGCCACCACGATGCCCAGCAGAAGCGCAACCACCAGCCAAAGCGTCGTCACTCCCACCAGACGTGCAATCGTCGCCGCCAAACCCGGATACCGGAGCACCGTCCTCCAATCCTGCTTGGTCGCCTCCTCTGATTTACGCCACCGCAGATACCTCGCCGCGACAACGATCTCCGCCACCAAGCTGACGGGCAGACAAACCAGCAGCGCGAGGGCGGGAATAAACCCGACACCTTTGCTGGGCCAGATACTGTGCGCCAACCCGTCGATCCCACGAAAGCAAAGCCCCACGGTTACGAGTGGAAGGCACAACCCAACGAAGTGCGCGGCCATCGACCCGTTTGTTCTCCTGATTGCACGTCGAAGCTCCACTGTCAGCACCCTTCAGACCACCCTAACAGCCTTCGGCACAAGGCCAAGCGCCTTCGCATCCCACTTAATACAATGGACGAATGATTCCACGCCGCACAAATCGACTCGCCGAACTTCAGTCAAAGGAATGGGAACGCGAGAGTACTGAAGAAGCGCTCACCCAGATAGCCGAGACCGGCGTAACAAACCTCCATGTTCTGGGAGATGAGCACTCCATGTCATGGAGCTACTCCACCGGCATGTATGACACGTGGGGACAACCCGAAATCATCATGACCGGCTTTCCGAACGGCCTCGCTTCTTCCATTCTCGCGGCAATTGCGGAGAGCAATGCGGAGGGTAAGTTTTTACATGCGGATGAGCGCACTCCGAAACTTATTCAGAACTACGACTGCATCTTCCGTCCGGTTGAGGATGTTTGGGTAAAGCGTTTGATGCTTCGCTCTACCTGGTTTTATGGAGACATCCCGTTCCCGGTGCTGCAATGTATCTGCCATGACTTCGAAAACCATTTCCCATGGGAAGAACAGTTTGACCGGAATTGGCGTTCACGTCAGGCACTTCTGCAGCCTGGAGTTCGCAAAACCAACGCTGAAAGAAAACTGTGGAACGCCTCCGGCTCGGATGTTTGCAACTAGTTCAGTGACGCCCGGGAAGTAGCTATCCAAATCAAAATCCAATCACGGCCCGCATCATGCGCCGCCACTTGCTTTCTCCTGCCATCACCTGGTCTCGATAGGCATTCCATTGACGGAACGACTCCAGGCCTTCCTCACCACCCACAAAGAACTCACCCGTTTGAGAGTCGACAGCCCTTAACTTCAACGTGTCCAAAATCGCGGAGACAGCTCCGACCGCGCCACCTCCACCGCGCACGTGCAGCGCAAAACCGTCGCAGACCTCTTGGGCGCGGATACTCACCTCAATCGACCAATCTGACCCATCGATCAAACCCCATGTGGGATCGGAAAAATCGGCCATCGGAAGTACCGTGCGAATCTTCACGATGATGTCCGAGGTCCTCCCGATGGTGGCGGGCTGAAAGTCCGGCGGAATCTCGGCTACGCTTCTGGCGTCAAGTGGAAAGTCCTGAACAAAAATGTCCCAACTCATAGTCGCTCCGGCCGCTACTCTTCAAAATCATCATGGTCCACCGACACCCGCTCATCGAAGATGTAGCACGCGCCCTGCCACGTGCTCGCCTCTGCCGGAACCTCTTCCAGATATTTCAGAATGCCGCCCTTCAGGTGGTAGACCTCGGGGAAGCCTTCCTGCAACATGAACGCCGAAGCCTTCTCGCAGCGAATGCCGCCGGTACAGAACATTGCCACCTTGCGGTGCTTCTGCGGGTCGAGATTCTCGCGCACATAGGTCGCAAAGTCGGAGAACGTCGCCAGCGGCGGCGCGAGCGCCCCCGCAAACGTCCCAATCTCGGTCTCGTAGGTATTCCGCGTATCGAGCACAAGCACGTCAGGATCGGCCATCAGGTCGTTCCAATCCTTCGGGTCCACATACTGCCCGGGCCGCGACGGATCGACGGCGGCCGTGCGGAACGTAATGATCTCGCGCTTGAGCTTGAACTTCAGCCGCCGGAAGGGCTCTTCACCCGTCAGCGAAAACTTTACTTCCGCGCGCTCCAGACCAGCGCGTTCGTGAAGCAGTTCCAGCAGGCGATCGATCGTCGCCGCCGAGCCGGCCATTGTCCCATTGATACCCTCAGGAGCGATCAGCGTAGTACCGAGGAGGTCGGTCTCAGCGAAGGTCGTCAGTAGCTCCTCACGGAGTGCGGATGGATCGGCCAGGGCCACAAAACGGTAGAAGGCGGCAACGGTGTACATACTCCTCAAGTGTAGCCTCGCCGCTGAGTGCCTCCTTCGCTTCCTGCCGCACAGAACCTGCGAGGGACAAGCAAGCTAGAGTGTCACCACCGACAACCCCGGAATCATTTGAAAATGCTTCACATTGGTCGTACAAACGGAGAAGCCAAGAAACAGTGCTGTTGCCCCAATCATCAAGTCCTCAAAAGGAAGCACATTCCCTCGGGCAGCCTCTTCGCCTTCTATTTTTCCTGCCAGTTTGGCCATCTCCAGCGTCAATGGATACACCGTCAACAGACGAAATACTTCGTCCGCATACGCTTCCCGCCGCAGGCGAGCCGCGTCATCCTTTGCACGAGCAATCCCATGAGTCAGTTCAATCGCACTCACAGCAGAGATACCGCACTCGACATCGCCATGAGCATCGCGAACCCGCCGCAGCATCGCGACAGCGTCTTCCCGCCGTCGTTCACTGGCAATCAGAATGTTCGTATCGAGAATCAGTCCCATGCCGATGTGTCACGAGGCTTGCGCTTCCCGAGGATGTCTCGCATGTCGGCTGCAAACTCTTCATCCATCACCGGCCTCGGGCCAGCTTCCCCCATAGCAATGGATTCCGAAAGCAACCGCCCAACGGCGGGCCGCAGAAACGCGATCGGTTTCGCACCAGATTCGATCACAATTTCGTCACCAGCCTTCAGCCTGGCAAGAACTCCTGCAAAGTCGCGGACAGCTTCTTTATCGGAAATATGAGTCAGAGCCATATGCCATCATAACTCCGCGTGCCTGATTCACCTCTTACCCTGATCCCAAATTGCATGGAGTACACGTCCACACTCAGTGCCACGGATGAACATTCAGGTTGCGTGACAGCATCCACTTGACGGTTATCTTGTCGGACCCTGCGGTCAAACCGTAGCCGATACCGGTTTCGACATTCAGGCCAAAAAACTTGTTGCCGGAGTAATTCGTCGTAGCCCAGACCTCGTGAAATTGATCGCGGAGTGGTTGAAAGCTCCGCAGCGGGCCGAAGCTGTCGTACTCTTCTGCGGCAAGCGCCCAGCGATCGTTAAAGTTGTACGCCACTCTGCCGGCCGGGTTGTACTGGAGGTTACCGAGACCGCCGGTGTAGTCCGTGTCGAGGATCGGGTTGTAAATCAGGTCCCACGCATGCAGGTGCAGCCCGATGATCGGCCTTATCTCGGAGGTAATCGTTCTGGGCTCCCAATAGCTCCTGTTGACGCTGAATTCAAAGTTGGCGGCGTAGAAGAATGTGTGGTCGTGAGCGTTGGGGCGGACGAACAGTTCGCGAATCTTGAAGCCGTTGAGCGTCGAGCCGTAGTTTGTGGAGTAAGGCGAGCTCACAGGAAGATAAAGCCCCTGCTCCATCCAGGGAGTTACGCCATAAGCCCATTCAGCCGTTACCTGATACGAATGGTTGGCGACGATCGCTCCGGTGTAGTCGGGTGTCGTCCGCCCCCGGAGAGTGAAGTTGTTATGGATCATCAGGTTGAATATTCCTGGCGGCGCGATTTCTCCGTCATAGACCTGGATTTCGTCGGTTTGCGCGACAGCCAGCGCAGGCACGGAGACGAGACAGGTCACCACCAAAATAACGGTACGTATATTCATCTTTCGACCCGGATCTCCGTATTCGAGACTGACCTTCTCAACCCGCTGCAACCCAATAGAAAAGAGGCCGCCCGAACCAGACGGCCTCTCCTATGTATCAGCACACTTACCAGACCTTACACGTCGGCGTATGCACCATCGGCTGCCCGACCTTGCACCCGAACGCTTTCTGAAACTCCGGGATATTCGACACCACGCCATTGATGCGCGCGAAGCCCGGCGAGTGCGGATTCGTCAGAGCGCTTACCCGCAGATTCTCCGGGCGATCGTTCTCGCAAGCCCACTGCGCCATGCCGACCCAGAACCGCTGGTCGGGCGTGAACCCATCGATGCTGGTCAGCGTCTGGCCTGCGGTCGCCTTCTTCCATGCGATGTAGGCCAGCAACGTTCCGCCGAGGTCCGCTACATCTTCGCCGCTGGTCAGCTTCGACTGAATGTGGATGTCGTCGACAATCGTGTAGCCGGCGTACTGATCGCGCACGCAGTTGATGCGGTCTTCGAAGCTCTTCGCATCGGCGGCTGTCCACCAGTCACGCAAGTTGCCCTTGGCGTCGAACTGCCGCCCCTCGTCGTCGAACGCGTGCGTCAGCTCATGCCCGATCGTCGCTCCTGTCTGCCCATAGTTCGGGGCGTCGTCGAGCTTTGGATCGTACAGCGGCGGCTGCAACACACCGGCCGGAAAGTTGATGTCGTTCATCTGCGGATTGAAGTAAGCGTTCACCGTAGGCGGCGTCATGCCCCACTCGTTCAGGTCGACCGGCTTGCCCAGCTTGTTCCACTGGCGCGCCTGCGCAAACTGGAACGCCCGCCTCGTGTTGCCCGCATAGTCGTCGCGTTTTACTTCCAGCGTGGAGTAGTCGCGCCACTTGTCGGGATACCCGATCTTGTTGCGAATCGCGTGCAGCTTGCGCAGCGCCTCCACCTTTGTCTCCTTGCTCATCCAGTCGAGGTTCTCGATCTCCTGCGCCATCGCGGTCTCGATCTGCTCGGTCATCAGGCGTGTCTTCGCCTTGGTCTCGGCGGTAAACGTACGAGCCACAAACTCCTGCCCCAGGGCCTCGCCCAGGCTGCGGTCCACCGCACGCGTGCATGTCTTCCACCGCGGAGGCATCGCCGGCACGCCGCGCAGCGTCTTCGAGAAGAAATCGAAGCTCGCCTGCTCAAACGGATGCGCCAGATATCCCGCCGACGAGTTGACCAGATGGAAGCGCAGATACCCACGCAACGCCGCGACATCTTCCGTCGTCAGTTCGTTCTCGACAGCCTTCACAAACTCCGGCTGACTGACATTCAGCTTCGCGACGCCCGGCGCGCCCTGCACCTTGAAGTACAGCGGCCAGTCAAACGACGGCGCCAGCTTCTGCAACTCGGCCACCGTCATCATGTGATACGTCGCATGAGGATCGCGCCGCTGCACCCGCGTCAGTGAAGCGTTCGCCAGTGCCGTCTCGATCTTCAGCGTCGCCACGGCGTCCGCCCTGGCCTGCTCTGCGCTCTCGCCCGTCAGTTGCAGCAATTGCTCGATGTACGCCACATACTGTTCGCGCAGCTTCACACTCTTCGGATCGGTCTTGGTGTAGTAGTCGCGGTCCGGCAGCCCCAGTCCACCGGCACCCAGCTCCACAATCATCAGCGAGGAATCCACCGAATCCTGTCCCGTCCCCGAGCCAAAAAAGAACGCGCCGCCATACTCATGGTGCAGCGAGGTCAGCACGGCAATCACCTGCTCCCGGGTCTTCAGCGCGTCGATCTTCGCCAGCCCCGGCAAAATCGGCTTATCGCCCGCTGCATCGATCGCCGCCGTGTTCATGCACGACTGAAAGTAGTCGCCCACCTTCTGCTGCACCGGCGTGCGGTTGGCCATCTTGGCGTCTTCTTCGAGGATGCCCCACAAAAATTGCTGGTTCTCCGTCCCCAGCTTTGCGTACACGCTCCACGAAGCCTGGTCCGCGGGGATTGGATTGTTCGTCTGCCAGCCGCCGCACGCATATTTGTAGAAGTCGACACACGGATCGACGCTCTTATCCATGTTCGTCAAATCCAGTGACGGCGAGTAGGGCATTGCGGTCAGCGGCCGTGCCGGCTCCTGCGCGCACATACCCACCGCCGCGAACACCAACCCGAGAACAAGCAATCTCTTGAGGGACATGATTTCTCCTGTACCGAAATCCTACAACGCCTCGCGCCTCATCTCCTTGTGCGCCGCCTGAAATCGCCGCCCCAGACGGATCATCGGCGTCTCGATCAGGTAGTAGCTCGCGACCGCGCACACCACGGCACAAGCAGTTCCCACCCCCGGACGCTGCAACACACGTATTGCCCCCGGATACACGGTCGTCCGTATCAGGAACAGCTGCTGCCACAGGTAGAGGCTGTACGAGATCCGCCCCACAAATTTCAGCGGAGCGGTCTCCAGCAGCCGCGTGATCCAGTTCATCGGATGCAGCACCGTCGCTACCACCACCAGCGGGTTCAGCAGCACGCGTCCCACCACGATCTCGAACCATAAATGCCCTCTGCTGCCCCACGAAGAATCATAGTAAGCCGCCACCGCAGCCACACCGCACACCCACCACGGCGAAAGCCATCGCACCGCACGCGCCTTGACCGCAGGCGACCGCAGCGCGATGGCAACCATCGCTGCGATCAGCAGCGCAGACAGGCTGAACTCCGTTCGTGGCAGCCAGAACTGCCGCAACTTCGCATCGGATGCCGTATACAGAAACACGCTCAGCCAGCCAATCGAGACACACGCCAGCAGCAGCAGAACAATCTTCCGCGCCCGTGGAAACAACAGCAATATCCCGGGTAGCAGAAGGTAAAAATGTTCCTCAACACTCAAGGACCAGAAGTGGCCCGTCTGCCAGGAGGGCGTCGTCGGCGTAGCAAATAATCCCCAGTAATTCTCGTAAAACAGCAGCGCCGCGCGCCACGACCCCGGGCTGAATCGAATCGCCCCGGCCTTCCCCAGCAGCGCGATCACCAGCAGATAGACCACTGCCGCGGGCAATATCCGAAACGCCCTTCGCACATAAAAATTACGCGGCGAAATCCTTCCTCGCCGCGCCTCTTCTTCCAGCAGCCGCGAGCAGATCAGAAATCCGCTGATCGCAAAGAACATGAAGACCCCTTGCCCCCCCCGGGCCTGCAAATGATGCCGCAGAAAAATCGACTGCAGCGGCGGCGTGTGGTCCAGCAGCACGGCAATCACGGCGATGGCGCGCCATCCATCCAGCCCATGCAGATAGTCCTTGCTGTTCTCGCTCGGCTTCATCGCGGCGCAGGCTCCGCCGCGACCGGCATCGGAAAACGCCTCGCGAGCGCTGCCGCAGCCTTCGCCCCCAACCGCCTTCCCGGAACTTCAATCAAGTGATACGCCGCCAGCGAAAACGTTACCAGACTCCCCACAAGCATAGCGAACTGCACCGGCCTTCCAAAATCGCGGCATACATAAAACCCCAGCAGTATTGCAAACGGATGCGTCATATAAATCCCATACGAGTACCGCGCAATCGTCCAGCCCGCCCTGGTCAGCGGCCCACGCTGCAATTGGCGAAACAGCGGCAGCCCCAGCCCCAGCGCCAGGCACGCCCACCATCCCCGCTGCCAGTCCCCCGCATGCCCGCCGGCCCATAACAGCGCCCCCAGCGCCACCACAAAACTCCATCCCGGCAATACAGCTTTTCGCTGCAAGAAGCCCACATAAGCCATCAGACCCGACAGAAAATACGGCGCTGCCACGGCCAGGTTGATCTCCTGCGGCCCGAACGCCTTATGCGCAAACTCCGCCCCCAGTGCCCAGAACAACAGCAGCGTCCACAGCGCCATATTCTTGCGCAGAAAAAAGAACAGCACCGGCAGCACCACGTACATCTGCATTTCGATAGGCAAGCTCCACATCGGATAGACAATGAAGTTGCCCGAGAAAAGATTCTGCACCAGCATTAAGTGGCTGAGCGTCTGCTTCACCGTCGGCGCCGAATAAAGGAAAAATGACCCATCGTCGCGAAACGCATTGACCTTCGCGTGCGTCGCCACGGCAATCAGCACGACAACGATCGCCAGCGGATAAATCCTCGCCACACGCCGCACATAAAAGTCCAGCACCTGCGGCCGCCGTTCCAGCGACCACATCAGCACCAGCGCCGTATGCACAAAGAACAGCCCCACACCGAACGCCCCATGGAACGTCCCGTAGTGCCGCGGACTCAACGCCCCGTTGATATGTCCCACCAGCACCAGTCCCACCGCGACACTCCGCAGCACATCCAGGTTCGGAAGGTCCTTGCCTGCTCCCGTCGCTGTATGCTGCGTCGCCGCCGCGTCGCCCGGCACCGTAGAGGAATGGCTCACTTTGGCCTTTGCAATATCCATCGTACGACAACTCTTCCTATTCCGTTCAGTTCAAAACAAATTTTTCCCCGTCTCGCTTGAGGTGACGGGTTCACCCGTCACGTAAATTCCCCGTTCAGAACTGGGGGCTTCAGCCACTGAGGGCACCTCATAAACCGCAGACAAGCCAGCGCCGCCAGCGAAACCCCCATACCGGCGATCTCGTCCACTCCTTCTTTCCACCTCACATCGATCGAGGACGCCCCGGCATCCAGCCGCACCACCATATGCCCCATAAAGTCCGCGTGCCCGACCTGTTTGCCATTCCTGTAAATCGCCCATCGCGAGTAGTCCCTCGTCTTCAGCACCAACCACGCCGGCTCCGCGACCTGCAGATCGAGATGGCTCGGCGTCACAGCATCGGTTCCCGCACCGGCCTCAAACGAAAGCGGCGATCGGGCATCGACCACCCGGAACGCCGGAACCGCTGTGCCCACAGGTAGCTCGAGCGCATGGATCGGCGTGTATTCAGGCGTCGCTCGCGGCTCCTCTTCCACAACCGCCTGCGCTCGTGGAATGCCCTGGTCGTTCGCGCTCCCCGGGCTCAACCAATATTGATGAGCTCCAAACGCCATCAAAACCCACGCCGTCAGCATGGCGGCCACAGCGCCAGTCCGAGGCTGCTCCATCTTCCTCAGCGCGACACCCACCGTCAGCGAAAGCACGACGCAGAGAATAGCCGTCAGCCTCCATGGAAACTGCAACACCCCCAGCGCCGGGGCATGCCGCCAGACCTCCGAAGAGATCGGCAACAGCAGAAACAGCACAGCGCCGGAAACGATCACCCCCACCCAGACCTCACGCAGTCTCTTCTTGAAGTAGAGCCATCCCCACAACAGGAGCAGAACGCCGCCATACTGCGCTACAAGAACGCTTGTGACATGGATCGCTCCGCGGTGCGTGTCTGCCGTGTGCCGCAGCAGAAAATTATCGCTGAACCGCAATCCGGGTGCGAACGCGGCTCCCAGCTGCACCTCATGGCGCTGACACAGCGCCGGCACCAGAAAGAAACCGGCGACGGCCATGCCAAGCCCGACACCCACGCCTGCGCGTGCGATTTCCTCTCCCGCGCTGCGGCGGTCGCCGGCCCCACCCTCGGGCAGCAGCGCCGGAAACAGGCGCAGCAGCGCCAGAAGCACAACCAGGTACACCCCCATCACGGTAGCCGGAATATTGGTCAGGCACAGCATGGCAACGCTTGCCGCCAACAGCCGTACCCGCACCCGCGCTCCCAGCATCGCCGCAAAGATCAACGGCAGCCAGGCGCAAGCCAGCAGCTCGCCCATCGCGGACCTCTGCAGCGCATCGTAGACAATGTAAGGGCCAGCCGCATACACGCTGGCCGCCACCATCGCGCCCGCCCGGGACACCGTCCGCGACACCGTCCAGTACATCGTCGTCCAGCAGCACACAAAGGCCACCGCAATAAACAAATTTGAAGCTGCCAGTCCATGCGCAAACAAGCTCAGAAATGCGCCCAGCAGCCATGACAGCGGCGGATAGAACACAAACCTCGGTTCTCCCGCCCCATGTGCGGCTGCGTAGTTCCATTCCGGATAGGCGCCATGCCGGATTTGCTGCTGCGCGTCCTGCCAGCTGCCCAGATGAAACGGCAGATCATACCCACACGAAAACGTCCGCAACACCACCGGCACCATCACCGGAGCCGCCGCCAGCGTCACCCCCAGAACTACCCACACTTTTTCGCGGTTACCCGCACGGCGATGGGTCGCGTTCATGGAACTCCTCAGGGGCGCAGATCAACTGGACAGTCCGCGTAGTGTATCGCCCAAACCCCAAATAATGAAACCCGGCGCCTCGGACGAGCCCGGTCGAGCTCGCAGGCAGCTCGAAGCTGTCAACCGTAAAGACCAACCGCCTCTCCCCGTCTCTCTGCTATACTGGGAAACGTTGTCCAATAGCATTTTTCCACCAGGAACCCCCATGCCAAAGTTGAAGACACACAGCGGCGCGGCCAAGCGCTTCAAGAAGACTGGAACCGGCAAGTTCAAACGCGGCCAGTCCAAGATGCGCCACATCCTTACCTCGAAGGCACACAAAACCAAGTCCAAGCTTGGCAAGATTGTCCTCGTATCGGTAGCGGATACACCAAAGGTCGCCCGGATGCTGCCCTACGCGTAAAGCGTAAGTTGCATCTTTAGAGTTTTTCTCATCGAGCCGTTGCAAAACAAAGGGCCGCAAAGCGTAAAGGCCCCTGGAAATGCGTTAGCGTTTCCACCGAGATGAGAAGCAGCAAGCGAGTGAAGAGGCCACCTTACCTCCAGCCGCATAAACGAAGTACGCAAAAGGAGAACACCCATGCCCCGTGTAAAACGGAGTACTAAACGCAGCGACCGCCGCAAAAAGATCCTTAAGCGCGCGAGTGGCTACTTCCTCACAAAATCCAAGCTCTATCAAGCCGCCCAGGAAGCTGTTGAGCGCGGCCTGAAGTTCGCCTACATCGGCCGCAAGCAGAAGAAGCGCCAGTTCCGCTCTCTCTGGATCGTCCGCATTGGCGCAGCCGCCCGCATCAACGGCATGAGCTACTCGACCTTCATCAACGGCCTCAAGCACGCCGGCAACGGTCTCGATCGCAAGATCCTTGCCGACATCGCCGCCAACGACGCAGCCGGTTTCGCCGCGCTTGCCGTGCAGGCGAAGGCCGGCCTCGCAACCGCCAAAGCCAACCGCGAGTCGGCAAAAGCGTAGTCGTTCGCAGTTCCAGTAGAAAGGGCGTGGCTTCGGCCACGCCCTTTTTCATCTATATGGAAACTACCTTTTCATGTCGGCTGCTTTGCAGGTACCGTGTTGGTATGAAATTGCGCACGCAATCCCTTGTTTCGTTCTGCCGGACGATCATGATATTGGTCATCGTCACGGAGATTTTCTCAGCGGCCAAGCCAATGTTCGGTCAGACCGAAGCAAGTTCCCAGACGGCAATGTCTCCGGAGGCCGAAGCTTATCTCCAGACCGCCATCGACCTGTTCAAACACCAGCACATCAACCGCGACCAGGTCGATTGGCCCTCCGTCACAGAAAAGGCCCGCGCTCTCGCGCACGACGCTAAAACACCCGCCGATACCTATCCGGCAATCAGGCTCATCATCCACGAGCTGGGAGAGAAGCATACGTTTTTTATGACACCAGACCAGGTGAAAGCTTCGCAAACCGGCAAACAGTCTGGAGCGGTCGCGCCGCCGCAACTCAATTTACCCGAAGGGGAGTTGCTGGCTGAAGGTCCCGGAGTAATCCGGTTGCAGGGTTTCGGTGGATCGGCTACGGAGGGCAAGGCTTACGCGTCCAGCACGCAGCATGCTCTCGCACGCATGGAGAGGGATGGCGCGTGCGGATGGATTGTGGATCTTCGTTTCAATTCAGGCGGAAATATGTGGCCCATGCTGAACGGCTTGAGCGGCCTGTTTGACGATGGCGTGCTTGGCTCCTTTGACAACACAGCCGGTGGAAACACTAAGTGGCTGCGGCAGAAGGGTGCGATCTTTGTAGACTCTCCTGGCGAGCATTCACCAGAACCAGATTTTGAAGGATTGCACAATTCTGGTGCTCCCGTCGCTGTGCTCTTGAGTAAAGTAACGGTGAGTTCGGGAGAGTTCACCGCAATGGCGTTCGAAGGCCGGCCGGCGACCCGCTTTTTTGGACAGACAACCGGTGGCTACGTTACGGCGAATGCTCCTATGCCTATGCCTGATGGAGCACAGATCGCCATGACCAACGGATGGGGGCGAGATCGCACAGGAAAGCGTTACGCGACGGCACTGGTTCCTGACGAACAAACCGACGGCGGCCAACCAACCCTCGACGCTGCACTGAAGTGGTTGAAAAGTCAGGGCTGCAGTCGTCTTCTGCACTCTGGGAAGCAGTAATGCCTTATGGCTGGAGACAACTTTGGCGTCCGCCGCATCTGGTGATCCCGCCTCGATAATCTGAGAGAATCCACCCATGCAATGGTGGGGTCCAGCGAACTCCCTCGAGTTCATCGACAAGCCGGACGCGCTGACGATTCGCGTCACCAGCATTCGTCGCACGGGAGACCTACTCTGGCCGGCCGGTTGTCTGGTCGCGGCCCTCGCGACGTACTACTATGGCGCGCCCGCCGGTTGGCCCGTCAGTCTGGTGGCAATGGCCGCCCTCCTATGCGCTGGATGGTTCAACACATCGGTCGTAGAGCTCCAGGTCACGCGTCAGTATCTTTTGGCGCGATCCATCCGCAATTGGATCAATAAAGAGGTCAAAATTCAGTGGAGCGAAGTTCGTGCGTTGGAGTATCGGATCGGCGGCGAATATCAATCCCGCGGCCTGTACGCGCGAAAGTCATTCTGGAGCGCACCGTGCCTCATGCCTCAACTTAAGAAAGAGGAGGCGCATCAGGTAATCGAAGCGATCATCCGGAAATTTCCCGGCCTAGTGCTGGCCGATGGAGCTTCACTATCGAGGTAAACGCTTCAAGCTTTCGCTGGCAGGCCAGCGGCAGTTCCTGAGACAATCCACGCATGGAATGGTGGGGCCCGGCAAACGAACTCGAGTTCGACGATAAACCGGATGCTCTGACCATTCGCGCCACCTCCATTCGGCGGGCGCTTGATTTGCTGCTGCCTTCTGGGCTGGCGCTCGCGTTCGTCGTCACACTTTGCTTCGGCGGTAGCTGGTTCACCGAGCTCGTACTTGGAGGACTGAGTGCCTTCCTGTTTTTTAGGTGGTTTGCAACATCGACCACAGAGCTTCGCGTAACAGAGAGAGACATCCAAGTGCCCTATTCCGGTGGTTTTCGCTCGCTGGATTGGAGTGAGATTGCAGGGCTGGAATATCGCGTTGGAGGCGAGGGCGAATCAAGCGGTCTCTACGCCAGAAAATCACGCTGGGAAGCTGTTTGTCTCACGAGCCAACTGGACGAGAGCGATTGCGACCAGGTGATCGACGCCATCTATCGACGTTTCCCCTTCGTCAAAATGGCCGACGACAACAGTAGCGGATTCCTTCGAGACGCCGAAATCATCTCGTTAGGTCTCAACAGGAAAGATCCATAAAACCTGCAAACGCGTCCGACCCGTCAACCACCGTGCTACAAAAGTTCATGCGCACAGCCAAGCTCGTCCTCGCACTCGCCGTCTGCACCCCCCCTCTCTTTGCACAACACGAAGATGCAGCCGCCAAGCCGCCGCAAACTCTCGCCGCGCGCACCGCCGCGATGACGCACACGCCGGGGCTGCTCCCCATCGACTGGGATGCCAAAGCCGGCAAGCTCTACCTGGAAATTCCCCTCGACGCGGACGCCACGCACACTCGCTCGCAGGACCTGCTTTACGTCACCGCGCTGCCCTGGGGTACAGGCTCCAACGATCTCGGCCTTGACCGCGGCCAACTCGGCCGCCAGAGCATCGTGCGCTTCGAGCGCACCGGCCCTAAGCTCTTATTGGTAGAACCGAACACCGCCTTCCGCTCCAGCTCGCCCGACCCCGATCAGCAGCGCGTTGTCACCACATCCTTCCCGCGCTCCGTCATGGCAGGCTTCCACATCGAAGCGGAGTCGCCCGACGGCGCCACCGTCCTGGTCGACGCCACCGATTTCGTCATCCGTGACGCGCATCGCGTCTCCGAAGCGATTTCCCGCGCCGGTGGCGGCTCGTATCGTCTCGATGCGGCACGCTCCACCATCGCGCTCGATGGCGTGAAGGCCTTCCCGAAGAACACCGAACTCGAAGCCGAGCTCACCTTTGCCAGCGAAGGCGGCACCGAGCGCGCATCCGGGGGCATTCCCGCGTACGGTGGCGGAGCGGGCGGCGGGCGCTACGTGCGCGACGTTTCTCCCGATGCCCGCGCGATGACGGTCCATGAGCACCAGAGCTTCATCGCTCTCCCCGAACCCGGCTTCACGCCCCGCCGCTACTCGCCGCGCGCCGGTTACTTCCCTGAAAGCTATCGCGACTACGACACACCGCTCGGCGAGCCGCTGGCCCAGCAGTTCATCATCCGCCATCGCCTCATCAAGCGCGATCCGAACTGCATCAAGGCGTGCGTCGCCGTTGCCCCGATTCAGTACTACGTCGACCGCGGAGCGCCGGAGCCCATCCGCACCGCGCTCGTCGAAGGCGCACGCTGGTGGGACCAGGCATTCCAGGCCGCCGGCTGGGCGCCCGGGACCTTCAAAGTCGACGTACTCCCCGCCGGCGCCGACCCCATGGACATCCGCTACAACATCATCCAGTGGGTGCACCGCTACACCCGCGGCTGGAGCTACGGCTCCGCCGTCAGCGACCCACGCACCGGCGAGATCATCAAGGGCAACGTCACGCTCGGCAGCCTGCGCGGACGCCAGGACTACCTCATCGCCGAAGCACTGCTTTCGCCCTACAACCCCGGGTATGTCAACGTAGGGGGCGAGCATAACCCCATGCTGCAAATGGTCCTCCAGCGTATCCGCCAGCTCTCCGCGCATGAGACCGGCCACACCCTCGGCCTCGCCCACAACTTCGCCGCTTCCAGCTTCGCGCACAACGATGTCGATCAGACCATCAGTGTCATGGACTACCCGCACCCCTACGTCACACTCGACAAGAACGGCGTCCCCGACCTTTCGCATGCTTACCCCGTAGGCATCGGCCTCTGGGACAAAGTCGCCATCAACTATGGCTATCGCGAGTTCGGCCCCGAGCCCGACCCCCTCCATCGCGACACCTACGCCCTCAACAAAATTCTCTCGGACGCCGAAAAGACCGGCCTCATCTTCATCACCGACGAAGACGCCCGCCCCTTCGGCTCCGCACAACCCCACGCGCATCTCTGGGACAACGGCGCCGACCCCGCAACCGAACTAAACCGCGTGCTGGAAATCCGCGCCGCCGCCCTCAAGCGTTTCGGCGAAAACGCCATCAAGCCCGGCACGCCGATGTCGCAGCTTGAGGACACGCTCGTCCCGCTCTACCTCTTCCACCGCTATCAAACCGAAGCGACCATCAAGGTGATCGGCGGCCTCGACTACCGCTACAACGTTCGCGGAGACGGCCAGCCCGGCCCCGCCATCGTCCCCTTGAAGGACCAGGACGCCGCGCTCGCCGCCGTGCTCAAGACCCTCACGCCCGAAACCCTCACGCTCTCGGAAGACATCCTCAAACTCCTGCCACCCGTGCCTCCGGGCTACTCGCGCACGCAGGAATCCTTCCCCTCAGAAACCGGCCTCACCTTCGACCCCATCGCCGCCGCCGAATCCGCCGCTGACCTCACGCTGCAAGTCCTTCTCGACCCCGCCCGCGCCTCGCGCCTGCTGCAGTACCACATGCGCAACACCGCCGACGGCAGTAAGGGCCCCTCGCTCCGCGTCATGATGGAGAAGATCTCCGCCACCACCGCCGAGCGCCCGGAAAGCGGTCACAGCATCAGCGCCGAAGTCGAGCGCGCCGTCGAGTTCCGCGGCCTCGAATGGATGCTCTCACTCGCGGTCAACCCATCCGCCAGCAGCCAGGCCCGCGCCATCGCCCGCTACCACATCGAAGACCTGCTGCACCAATGGACCACGACCCCACCCCCAACCGACAGCGCCGAAGCGATCCACCGCACGGCGATGATCGACCGCATCAACGACTTCAACCGCGACCCAGCGAAGTTCGTTCCGACGAGAGCGGTAGAAGCGCCGCCGGGGATGCCGATCGGCGACGACGAGGAGTAACGCACCTGGCGCAAAGCGCGAGCGCTCTCTTCCAAGGTCTGCGATCTTGCCCAGAAGCCTACTCTTTGTGCAGAAAAAATAAGAGAATCCGCCACGCCGGCGGAACAAGTTGGGTGTACTATTATCTCGCTCAGATCAAAGTGCCGGGGAGGGTCAGGTTCCCAAGGCTGAGGGTCTGGGATGTGGACGGCTCTCGTTACGTTCCCGTAGTTGTCGCTTTTCTTCTTCTTTCCCATGCACCTGGGTATCTCTGGGTCCCCTTGCATCCGTATCCCCGGAATTCTTATCCATCCCATTCGGTTTCGATACTCTGCGATTTCGCCGGGTAACTCTTGACCGGAGGTACCAGTTTTTGTCGTGATCCCGGGCCGTTTGATGAAAGAAGCACGCTCTCTTTGAGGGGAGCAGGTTTCAAGGGAGGCGATATGACGAAAGCGACCCGCAACGGGTTTGTGAATGTACTGTTGGCCACGGCTTTCCTGATGGCTGGCTTAACCTCGGCACGAGCCGACTCTCTCGCCATCAGTTTCAGCAGCAGCACCAATCCCAACACGGGGACGCCGGTTAATTGTCCCTTGATGTTGCCTTCAGCGACTCAGCTGCCATTGGTGGCCAGCATAGCCAGTTTCTTCAATTGCACGTTTACCATCCCCAACGCAGGAACGTTTCAGGTGTACGGCACGATTTCTGCAATGAACAAGGGAGGAGGCGGCACGTTTAGCTCCAGCCTCGGCATCAATGCAACGGTTGTGGCACTATCACCCGTATCTGCGTCCGTTTTCATTACAGTGAGCGGTTCACAGTCGTACACGATTCCAGCGCCGGTGAGCACTGTTCTTTCCGTTATGCGCGTCGACGGAGCATGCAACAATCCGCCGAACACTCCAGTGCCCTCGGTCGCCGCACTATTTTTCTTTGTCGATGGCGCGTCAAACCAGATCACACCCCCGCCATCTTTTCCTTGTCCTACCATTACTGTTGCGCCACCAAACCCAGGGGGCGGACCTGGCAATAGTGGCAACTTCATCACACTCTCTCAAACCGGTTCGGTGCTTTTTCTCCCGGTCTCTCCGATGGGCGACGCCGTAGACCTGGAGATGCAACAGGTCGCGTTTCCCTCTAACGGGGGCCCAGGGATTCCTTTCAATCCTCCGCCAGCTACACCTCTGCTGCCGGTCTGTGTTACGCCCGGCCCAGGATGTCCTGACTTCATGAACCAGTTTGTTCCGCCGCCTGATCCGGCAACGGGATTCGTCATTGCCTATGCGGGAGACGTGAGAAGCCTCATCAATATCGCTTCCATGGGCAATGATCCCACCATTAATCCGTTTCAATACCAGCACCCGGGGTTGGCAACCGCTTCGATGAGCCTCGATACCGCCGGGAATACGGAGGTCATCTTCAGCGGCCCTGCACTCACGGGCACTGAGGTGTATTGCTACAACGGTCCATCGACCTGCAACAACAATCCTCATTTCGGAGTGAATGCATTGGCGTCGGCCTGCTCCGCTCAACCCTGCCCCACATTGAAGATGCTGGGGCAATTCTGGACCAACGCTCCCAATAACCCTTTCCCGGGTGTGAGCCTTACCGGCTCCAGCCTCACCGGACCGGGAATCTCTTACGTCAATGTATTCGCCGACGTAAAGGCCGGTGGAAACACTGTGGGGCAGTGGTTCGAGAAACCATACTCCACCGACGCGACTCCGCAGTTGTGTTTTTCCAACAACATGTCGCAGAGTGAAACCTTATCCAACGTAGGATTCCTGGTGACGCCGGTTGCCGTTCTGCAATCGATGAACTTTGGGCAACAGACACCGCCAGGGTCGCCGGGAAGTACCTTCACGAACCTCCCCAGTCTTAATGGACGTTCCTTACCCAGCGGCGGCAGCGCCTGTTTCACTGTTCCTGTTAAGCCGGATATTGCTGTCACCAACGGAAACCCGAGCGGGCAGGGAACGCTGACCGTTCCAGTGAACCTGAATAACACCGGCGGTCTTGACGCCAGCAACGTCAGGATCACAAGCATCACACCGGTCGCGCCGGCGACCTACACCGGGCCCCCGCTTCCGCTGCTGGTGGGTAAGATCACGGCCGGATCAAGTGACCCGCAGAGTATATCGATCAATGTCTCGGGGATGGCTTCTGGTTCGATTGCCCATTTTCAAGTCAACGGGTCGTATCAGGACAGCTCCGGAAACAATTACCAGTTCAGTTCGGTTCGCGGCGTGAAGGTGCCATAGGCTGGGCAGCGGCTTCGCCAGGACTACCGGCGGGGTTCAGCTGGATGACTCTCGAAAGGGAAATGGGAAGCCGGAAAAAGGAGAGGGAGAAGCGATGAGAAGCAAAATTTTAAAGACCGGGACGGTGCTTTTGTTGAGCCTCGCTTTCAGTGGAATCTCATGGGCAGACCAGGACTGGTCGATGACTCTGACTCCCCAGTCCACTGGGGCCGGTCCGAATACAACGGTCGATTTCCAGATCATGTTCGTCAACAATATGACGCAGGACCTCTTCTTCAGCGATTTCGGAGATGGGCAGAGTATCACCGTTGATCTAGAGGGCGACGTGGTCGGCGATGGGACCTGCGGTCCCGGCGTTGACTGCTTCATGCAGAACCTGTTCCTTACTTCGTCTGATCCCATCGACATACTCGCTGGCTCGACGGGCACCTACGACCTGGGAGTGCTGATGCTCGGCGCGCACCCTCCCGGTGCCCGGATCACGGTCGTGGTCAAAGGCGGTCCGGATTCACTGCCGGACGGAACCTTCCCAGATCCGGCATTCTCTGAGACAAGTGCGGATATAGTGGTCACCCCTGAGCCCTCTTCGATAACGCTTCTGCTGATCGGCGTGTTCGGTGGCGGCTTCGTAGCACGCGTCCGCCGGACCATTGTCTGGAACACAAACGCCTGTTTGTAGACTCGATCGAAATCATTCTGGACAGTGCGGATGCGTCTGTGCGAACCGCGCGATTTTTGAGTGTTTTTACTTACCGACAGAGAGATTCAATTCCATCCCGTCGCCGCGTTTCGCCACGTTCGGCAAGGCGACCGGCAGCTTTCCGTGAATCGGAATCTCGCCAAAGAGCGCACGCACCATCGCAGCTTCCGATGTGTACACGGAGCTAAAGGCACAGGCATAGCTCTTGATGTTCGGGTAGTTCAGGATGACGTACGGGCTACCCATCGCCAGCACAATCGAGCGGTCTCCAGCCCGATCCAGAACACTCTGCAGAATCGTCCCCGCCGTTTCCTTCCCGGACCCCAGCGTATCGAGGCTGGTCTGCGTGCCGGCCTGTCCCGGCTGCGGAACGCTGTACACTGCGGCGATCACGCGGCCGAACTTTGGAACCATCGCGGCGATTCTATCGGCTTCAAACGGCGCGCTGCGGCGATCGACGTACACCACCGTTGCTGCCGGCATTCGCGCGCGAATCTGTTGCTCCAGCATGCGCCCATCGTCGCCGTGCGGGTCGCTGACGAACAAAATCACCAGCGTCGATTTCCCGTCGTCTCGCTTCATCGGCAATAAATGATTGCCATCGCGCACCAGCGTGATGGCATGCTCCGCTACTTCGCGGGCGAGAGCGTAGCTTGAGGCCTTGCCGAAGTGTTGCTGCACCTGGTCAAGATCGACCACCTGCGGCTTGCGCGCATCGAGGCCTGTCTTCGCCTTGACCAGCAGCAGACGCCGCACGCTGGCATCGATCTGGCTCGGTGAAATCTCCCCTGACTTCACCGCCTGCAGCAGGCCGTTGTAAGTCCCGTCCAGGTCCGACGGAAGCTCAATAAAATCCTGACCGGCCTTTACAGCATCGACAGCCGCGCGTCCTGCCGGATTCCCGCTGCCGGGCGGATAGAGTTTCGTCAGCCCCTGCATCTCCATCGCATCGGAGACAATCACGCCCTGGAAACCCATCTGTTCGCGAAGCAGGCCGGTGACCACTTTGCGCGAGGTCGTCGCAATCTTTCCCGGGTCGGGCTCGATGGCAGGAAACGCGACGTGCGCGATCATGACCGCATCGGCTCCGGCGGCAATGCCCTTGCGGAATGGCGGCAACTCGACTGCATTCAGCCGCTCCATCGATCCGTTCACGCGGGAAAGCTGCAGATGCGAATCGGTGTCCGTGTCGCCGTGCCCTGGAAAGTGTTTCAGCGCCGTCAGCATGCCGCCCGCATGCGATCCCTTGATGTACGCGCTCACCATCGAGGAAACTTCCGCCGGGTCTTCACCAAACGAGCGGGTGTTGATGATCGGATTCTTCGGGTTGGTCTGCACATCCGCAATCGGAAAGAAGTTCCACGCGATGCCGAGGGAACGCGACTCCTCCGCAACGATTTCTCCCCACTGCTCGGCATACGAAGGATTATGCGTTGCCCCAAAAGCCATCGGATGAGGAAAGTACTCTACCGCGCTCAGCCGCATCGAAGGACCGCGCTCAAAATCCACCGAGAAAATCAGCGGCACCTTTCCGTGAGTTTCCTGCTGCAGCCGCCTGACGGTCATCGCCGCTTCATACGGCTCTGTGCGCACCAGCAAAGGCCCGTCCGTATTCACCGTCAGATGGACCGCGCCCAGGTGATAGGTGCGAATGTCAGCGACGAGCTTCTCGAAGCCCGGATCATCGGCGTTGTAGTAGCCCATGATGCCGCGGACCTCGATCATCTGGCCGATCTTTTCTTCGAGCGTAAGGCGCCGCAACGTGCGTTCCACCCAAAGCTTCTGCGCTTTGGTCGCCTCCACAATGGGCGCGGGCTTCTTCGCATTCGAACCCGCTTTCTGCTGCGCAGCCAGCGGGGACACACTCAAGATGGCTACTACACTAACGAAGCAACACCCTTTGCGCCGGAGACGAAACATAGCAACGACTTTAGTGGAGCTTGTGGAAGTTGTATAGCCTTCGCGGCCACGAGAGGACGGGCGCACAACGCAGCTAGAAAGGACATCGCCAGCAATGCATATCGATCTCAGGTCCGCACTCTCGCACTTGCCCTTGCCCGCCACGGCGTCCTGGCCAGAGGGCGTTTGGGACAAAACTGTTTTCTCGCACGGAACCATGTCCGTACTCGTCTTCACCCCTCGCGGCCATGACTACCAGACTTCGCACGATCAGGATGAGCTCTACATCGTGATGAAGGGTTCCGGCATTCTGATGATCGAAGACAAGCCCCATCCCTTCGCGGAAGGTGATGTGCTGTTTGTCCCGGCCACGAAGCGGCACAGGTTCTCCGAGTTCTCGCAGGACCTGATGACATGGGCTGTCTTTTGGGGTCCCACGGGCGGCGAGAAGGAATGACCCTGCCGCTCATCCCATCGGCACAGGTATCGGAACATCGAGAAGCTCAGAACACCCGCAGCCGATCGCCACAATATGCAAGAATCGATTTGTCCCATCCATCACATGGTTGTACGTTTCTCTGACCGAAAAGGGGGAAAGCGGGTGCACATCCATACAACCGCATCCTGGCCCGCGCGCGAAGACCGCCGGGCTGCGCTGGTCTGGCTCGCCATCTTTTGGATCTTCGTGGGCGTCGGATTCGGATTCGATCTGCACAACTACCTCCATGAGCATCCGGCCGTACCTACGATCGTCCACGTACATGCCATCGCCACCACGCTTTGGTTGCTTACCGCCACCGCGCTTGTGCTCATGGTCGAAACGGGCAACGTTCGCTTGCATCGCCGTCTCGGCTGGTTTGCCGCCGGTTACGCGGCTCTTGTCCTTGTTATCGCCCCCTGGTCCGAACTCAGTTGGCAGGCCCTGAACCTGCAGACTCCCGGCACTCTTCCTCCTGAATTCCTTTCTATCGCTTTTAGCGGAGTCATTTGCATGGCCGTGCTGCTGCCCTGGGGCGTTCTCATGCGCAGCAACTCCGCCGCCCATCGACGCGTGCTCACTCTGGCCACCATCTGCATCAGCGACGCGGGCTTCTCCCGGATGGTGGGCCTCTTTCTGCCTGCACCGACTACCTTTCTCGGCACTTACCTGTTTTACGAGGGCGGCAATCTGCTCCTTATCGTTCTGATGTTTCTCTGGGACTGGAAACGCAACCGGATCATGAAGCAGTTCCTATGGGCATCCTTACTCGTTATTGCTGTGGGCCTGACGGCCACAGGCCTCTACTTCAACGAGACATGGAAATCGATTACACACTCGTGGCTGCAGAGTTGGGCGCGGAACATGCTGTAAAGCCAGGTGGCGAGCATTCACCCAGGTGAACTACTTGCCGCCGACTCCAGCAGCAATTTCGAATTTCTCATACGACAACGGCCTCCACTTTGGGCGTCAACGTGATCGACAGCACAGTGATGTCGTCTTCCTGGCCCCACCGTCCGGCAGTTTCGGCGACTTCGGCCGCGGTCGGGCCAGTGCGGAGCAATGCGTCGACGCGCTCGAAACCGAAGAGCTGTCCACGCTCATCCATGGCCTCCGCAATGCCGTCGGACATCAGCACCAGCTTGTCGCCCTCGTTCAATTGGAAGTCCATCACCGAGAACTCCGCTTCTTCCATCAGGCCGAGCGGCAGTGCGCCTTCCATGGCAACGGACTCGCCATTGAGGTAGGGCGCCAGATGGCCGGCGTTAGCCAGCGTAGCCTCTCCATTTTTCGCGATCCGCAGTGCAAGGCATGTGGCCTGAGAGTCGCCGCGGCGCTGCAGCCGCTTGTTCAACACATGCAACACGAAATCCGGATCGAAGCTCGTATCGGTTGCCGTGCGGATCGCTCCCACCAGCAGCGCCACCATCATTCCCGCTTTCAGGCCTTTGCCCGCAATGTCTCCGGCGACGATAAGAATGCTTCCATCGGTGGGATGCACCACAATCTGAAAGAAGTCTCCACCCACTTCGCGCGCAGGGCGATACTCGGTCTCAATCTGCAGCCCCGGAATCGGGGCCTGTACCCTGGGGATCAGTACCTGCTGCACTTCCTGCGCTTGCTTGATGTCGAGAGCCATCTGTCGCTGTCGCTGTATGGACAACACCAGACGGCGCAGCAGCAGCAACGCGATGGCAGCGGCGAGGGCGACTTCGGCGGCCTGGGTATAGAAGATGACAGTGTCGAAAACGATAAACGTTCCGTGCAATCGAAGGCTGATCAACTCGCTCTGGAATTGCGCGAACAGCATCAGCAGGGCGGCAGGAAGCATCAGCCAACCCTCTTTGCCCTGCTCCCGGATGCCGCGCACGACGATGTAGACGAGCATCGCAACCAGCCCCAGCCTCACGACGCCCGATGCAGCGTGAGCAGCCAGGCTAAACGACGGGGAGATGCCATAGAACACGTTTTCTCCGGCGAGTTCGCAAAGCATGTCGAGCACCGTCAGCACGGCAATGGCCTGAGGGATCCACGAGGGACGGCGCAACTGGAACCATTTCCAGCACACCATGGCCCACAGGCTGATCACCACCGGAAGATCGAAGCCCTCTAAAAAAACGAAAAATGCGCGAATGCTCACCAGGTGAGTCCAGTTCGCGAGGGAAAATACGGTTTCGCGACTCGTGGCCAGCAGGATCGCGGCCGCCACCCACAGGTACACCCGATCGGAACGGTCAAACAGAGTCAGGCTCGCGGCCACCAGCGTCAACAGAAGGAACATCCCGCTCAGAAGGCCGGAGAAGGCGTAATGCCGCACCATTTCCAGCCACGCGATGTGCGTCTGATCTGCGATGGCGCCGCTCTCGCCCAACAGCGGCGCATAATGCATTCCCCCTGTAAGGGGATGATGCGAAAGCCGCACCGGTCCCATCCACACGCGGAATGCCAGCACCTGGGTCTGGGGACCGGATGCCGGCGAAGCAGGCACGGACGGCAATACAAACATGGCTGGCTGGGGAAAATAGACGACGGGATATTCGCCCTCGCGAAACTCTCCATCGCTGCCGAGCAAGTGTCCCTGCGCAAAGACCTGGTAGCCATCGTCGACGCCGTTCGCCATCAGGGCCAGCTTTTCTCCGGGAACCGTCTCCGCCGTGATGCGGATACGGTACCACGCATATCCCCAATACCCGGCGTGGCCTTGCGTGGTCCACCCCGGAACGTAGGAGGGATTTCCGGTGAAGGGGTCCACAATGCCGGGCCGTGGCGTCAGGTCAACGGTCTCCCAATCGGAATCGTCGTAGCTTGGATCAGCCCACCGCGGATCGTCTCCGATGTGGAACTTCCATGGACCGGTAAGGGCGACGGCAGAACGGCCCAAAAGGACGGGCTCGCCGGCGGCAGGTGCGTTCTGAGACCTCAGCGGGCTCCAGGCACAAAGAAGAAGCACGACCAGCAGCAGCTTGCTCTTCTTCATGCGGCGGCCGCCTCCGTTCTCGCCGTCAGCGCGTTCGCGGGGACCGGGTTGTCGTCTTCTTGTCTTAGGCTCTGTCTGGCCTGCAGCGAGCCGATACCCAGAGCTGTATGCACACACGTTCCGGATTGCATTGCGGAAACCATCGCACGGGGAAGCATGGCGAAAGCATACTCTGCCCACTCGCGTGAATGAAGACTAATTTCTGCTGGTGGACCACCTGCTTCACGCTTTCGGGGTGACCTACGAAAGGTGCTCCCGCTCTGTGCAGGCGCTGCCGCAACAACAAAATTGCTCTTTCGCACCGCAGCAAATCCCAACGGAGAGGTTTGAGGCGCTGTTTGCGGCAGGGTCAAAGACCTTGTCCTCCCGTTCTTGCTCACCACGATCCCGTGGCTGGCCTACAATCGAGGCCAAATGCGACCTATGAATCGACGTACCCTATTGGCCGGAGCGGCACTGACAGGAGCACAACTAGCCGCTGCTCCGCGTGGGCTCGCCGCGATGAGTAACCTGCTCGCCGAACATGCCCCGGTTTCGCTGCTCGGCAATCGCTTCGTCACCTTCTGCATCATGATCCGCACGACACCGTGGGAAGTCTCGCGTGACGTCAAGCTGCACCCGCGCGATGAGAGTTCATGGCACACACTGGACGGCGTCCGCTCCATGCGCGAGGCGTTTGTCCGCCACAATCCCGAAGGGCGCCTCACCTGGGGCTTCACACTCAACGCGCTCGAAGACAAGCGCAGGAACTACGAACAGATCAGGGCGTATGCGGTCGAATGCCATTACAAGTATGGCGATGAGGTCTCGTATTTTCCCGGCTACTTTCCAGCTATGTACCTTCCCCGCGCGCGGATCAATCAGGAGATGACGGAGGCGATCCAGATCATCACCAGCTTCGTCGGCAATGGCTACCGGCCGCAGGCGATCATGGGAGGTTTTCTTTCGGCCAACAACCTGCAATATCTCTCCGAGAAAGAAGACATCCACACCGCACACGCCGTCATCTGGAGCCAGCAGGATGTCGACGGAGGCGGCGCGGACGGTTCGCCTTCGTATCCTTTCTATCCTTCGAAACAGCACTTCTGTAAACCTGCGCAGAACGAATCGGACTTCATCGATTGTGTCAATCTCGATGGATGGACGATGGACTTTATCTGCGCGCGCAGGAGCGGATCGCTCGACCATAAGCTCACCGGATACAACAGCCGTCGCGGCGTCGGCCCCATCGAAACCTATATTGGATGGGGCCTGGATCTCGGCCATCGCGAAGTGATGCACACACAATCCATCCATTTCGACGAAGGCTTCGCGCGCAATCGCTTCGGCTGGGTGACCAACATATGGGAAGCACAGCTCGTTCACGAGTTCGGCAAAGACCTGATTTGCTCCGCGCTGGATATGTGGGTTTCGGACACGAAGAAGCGCTGGCCCGACGCGCGGTTCGTTACCTTCGGAGAGTTTGGCTCGATCTGGAAGAGGCAGTACGCGACCAACAGCGACTGGAATTACAGCTTCCTCGAACGCGGCTCAGGCCTTGGCGATTCTTATAACAACCTCGAAATCAAATGGTTCATGAACAGGAGCCTTCGCCTCGCGCTGCTCCGCGACTGGCACCAGAAGACGCCTGAAATGGTCATCGACTTCACGCGCTACGACCTACCCGCGCACGAGCCTGGCGATCCTAATCCGCAGCACCCGGCGAAGGACTGGAGCCTGATGAACCGCATCAATCAGAAAGGATTGAGGCCGCAGGATCGGCCGAGGCTGTTGAGCGATCTAAGCCGTGAAGATCAGGAGTTTATTCGGAAGGCGTTGCCATCTCTGCAGTAGGAACTTGTCTGATGCAACAGCAAAAGCAACGGCAACAGAAGAAGCAGATCCCCTGCGGGGATGACAACAAAAAGACAAAGGCAAAGCTATTGCTCATCCGTCCGCTGCGAATTATTTCGTCGAACCTCGCGCAACAATCGCACACGCCGGTCCGCCGTGCGTGCCTTTGTTGCAGTTCTCCAGCGCATGCTGGTCCGCGAGCACCTGCGTAAACTGCCCCACGGAGTAGCCCCAGACCCCAGCACTGTTCATCGCGAATGCCTTGTGCGGCCCAAGGACTAAAAAGTTCTTGAAGCCATCGATGCCCCGGTCATGCAGCCCTGCCGGCGGAGCGATATCGGGAGGCTTCGGCCCGGCAAGCGGTGGATCATCAAACAAGAGTTTCTGCGTACGCAGGAATGTGTCCACGGTTTCCGACCACGCCGCGACGTGCGTGTAAAGATGGTGCCCGTCGTCGCCATCCGGCGGAGCGAGAACAAACTGGTCGACGCCTCCCGCGTCTTCAAACGCGGTTTGAAACTTCCGCGCAAACGGCGGAGGAAACCATTTGTCGTTCTCCGCGTAGATCCAGAGCATCGGCGTCCGCGCATGTTTGCCAAAACTTTTGTACGCGCTCAGCAGCCCACCCTGGTCGCACAAGTCGCCCTTACCGTTCCCGCCACGGCCGCCCGCAAAATCGATCGCCGCTTTCAAACCTTGCGGCGGCCTAGCGGCCAGCGCAACCTGCGTGAATCCGCCGGTGGAAACACCCGCGCTGATGACCGTAGACGTATCCACCTCGGGCAGTTTTTTGTTCGCGTAATCGACAGCGGCACGCAGATCGGCGGCAGCCGCTTCGCCCGCCTCTTCGAAACTGCCGCCGACGCGGCATCCACCCACAGTGCCATCCTGCTTTCCGCCGGAAGTGCCATAGCCGCGACGGATGATCACCAGCGCAACGTACCCGCGCCGCGCAAACCAGATTGCCTGCGGAAGCTGTGACCACGGAGTCAATTGCAGCCGCTCTTCCGGCTTGTCCGAGGTCCCGTGCGTCAGCAGCGCCAACGGATGTTTGCCCGGCGTATTGACGTACACCTCCAGCACATCGAGGCCACCGGGAAAACTGTCGGGCACCTCCATGCGAAACTCCCGCTCCACATACCCTGCGGAGACTGGCTTCGGCGTGGCGTCCTGTGCACGCAGCACCGCCGTGCCAGGAAGCAGCACGGCGGCGAGGATGAGTCGTTTCGTCATCGCGGTCTACTTCACCGCCGGCGGAGGATAGTACGGCAGCTTGCCCTGTTCATCGGTCGCGCGCTTCACCGCAATGTCCGAAAACAACAGCGAAGGAACAATCGTTGTCTGGGGGATCGGCGCAAGCGTCTGATTGACGAACGGATCGTCTCCCGCAGCCACAATCTCGCTGCGCAGACTGCGCTGGTCGAGCTCGTCGAACACTGCGCCGCGCACCAGCGTCCGCTTGCCATCCGCGCTCACGCGATACAGCATCCGCGGCGCGAGTTCTCCACCCAGCGTCTCGACTTCATACACATCGCGGCCCTGTTCTTTGGCCATCGCAAGCAGCTTCGCCCGCATCTCCGCCGCCGGAACCGGCGCGCTCGAACGCACCACCAGAACACCAGAATGCGAATGCGGGGCCTGTCCCGGAGCAGCGCGGCCGTGCCCGTTCGATGTTGGAAAATCCTTCACCGGCTCGCGCCCCACGAGGTAGTTCTCCAGCTTGCCCTTATCGACAATGGTGACCTGCTGCGCTGGTACGCCTTCATCATCCACCGCAAACGATCCGAGCAACGGCTGGCCCTTGAAGGTGCGCAGCGAAGGATCGTCCACGACGCTCAGGAACTCCGGCAGAACCCGGCTGTGATAGCTCGACTGAAACGCTCCCTGCGTACGCGCGGTCGTGCCGATCTCCGGGCGGTCCGCTTCGATGTTCGGCACAAACAGACGGTTGATGACATCCGCCGCCGCGTCGCCCGAGAACAACACCGGCCCGTGATAATCCTCCGCATCGACGACCGGGGCATTGCGCAGCTCGTCGAAACTCTTCAGATTTTTGATCGCGCGCGCGCGAAACTTCGGCCAGTCTTCGAGGCCCGCGGCTGTCTCAGCCGTCGTCCCATTCTCGCGGCCCAGTTGCATCCCATCGGCAGCCTGTCCCCCTACGCTGATGTTCGCGGTATAGCCCGAGTAGCCATGCCGCAACACCGCGCCATCGGTGTTCACCGTGTACCGGTTGATCACCAGGCCGCGCAGGTTCGCGGTCGAGTACTGTACGTCCGCCGCGAAGCTCTTCACCTCGGGCGCACTCGCATACAGGCCGCTGGCCTCGACCAGCCGCCGCTTCCATTCCGTGCGATCGATCTCGAGCTTCGCCAGCGGCTCGATGTTCGTCACAGCTTTTGCCGGCGTGAAGTCGTCCGCGGTCGGCGCGGTCTGAAAATGCTTCAACGTCGCCTGCTTCGTCGCGTACGCTCGCAGAGCATTTTTGTAGGCCTCGTCGGTCGCTGTCCACAGGGCAAACTTCAGAGCGTCCGCATCGTTGTCGTTGGGCGCGAGCTGCAGCGAGCCATCGCCGCGCGCTGAGCTCGAATCGGTGGCATAGTCTCCGATGCGCACCGTCACACGCACCACGCGCTGATGGCTCTGCTCTTCACGCGTCAACGCACCGTAGTTCGCGAGCGCTTCGTAGCTCTGCAGATCTTCGAGGCGGTACTCCATGAAGTACGGCCGCTGCATACCCGGAAGAATCAGCAGCTCCTTCTCGCGCGCGAGTTCCTGCTGCATCGCAATCAGGAGCGGATCGTTATCCGCGACTGCTGCGGCTTGTGCCGCAACTGTGGGTACCTTATGTCCCGTTTTCAGGACATGAGTTTTCGCCGAGCCGATACCGCACACGGAAACCAGAACAAAAGCTGCAATCAAGTTTTTCATCACACCAAATCTCAAAGCAGGGAACTTGCCCATTACCGCCCACCCTTCGCCAACAGCACCGCTGCACCAGCCGGCAGGCGCGGCACAACCGAGAGCTTCTCCAGATCGTCCTTCATGTCGCGTATCTCCCACAATCCGGAGAACATGGCGGCGAATATCGCGAAGAACAGTTCGACGAAAGGTTCACAAATCATCTCAAATAGAAAAGATAGAAAATCCTCCATTAGCGTCCGCCCTTCGCCACAGCAGCGCCACTTGACGCTACCTTCACCGGTGGAGGCGGCACGATCGGCGGCCTTGCTGTTCCCTGCGACTGGCGCTGCGTTTCAATCTCGCTGACCAGCATCGCCGGAGCCACCGCGCTCACCGGAATCTGACCTGACTCCGCGCCGCATACGCCGTTGAAGATGTCCTGATGATCGCCCGTAGCGATGATCCGGTTCAATGCGGCCTGCGGCGTTCCTACAATCGAAACACCGCGCACCAGCTCATCCGGCCGGCCGTCCACAAACACGCGATAGACCACCAGCGGAATCACCTGGAACGCCTGTGGCGACCGCCGCGTCGTAACCGCAAAGCCCGACGAAATGTCCTCGAAGAAAAGACCGTACGCCTTGCCCGCTTTCTTCGCTTCCGCTTTCAGCATCTCGCGGAGCTCGGCATCGGTAACGGTCTTGGTCGACGTGACAATCAAATTCCCCTGCCGCCCGGTCGGCATCTTGCCCGTTTCCGCGCGGCCATGTCCGTTCGACTGCGCAAAGCTCGCGACCGGCAGGCGCGACATCAGGAAGGTCTTCAGCACGCCATCCTGCACCAGCTCAACCTTGCGTGCCGGCTGGCCTTCATCGTCGAACGCATAGTGCCCGCTCAGCGGCTGGCCATTGAAGTCGCGCAGCGTTGGATCGTCCGCAACCGAAAGAAACGTCGGCAGAATCGGCTTGTTCAGCAGCTTGGTAAACGTCTGTCCTTCTTCATCGCCGCGCTGGCGCTGACCTTCCAGCCGATGTCCGAGCACCTCATGGAAGAACACCGCCGATGCGCGTCCCGACAAGATCGCGGGTCCGTTGTACGGTTCCGTGATCGGCGCCGAGCGCAGGTCGACAAGGTTCTTCGCCATCGCCACCGTCTTTTCCAGCACGACCTTCTGGTCCGGCAGATGACCCAGCGCGTCGGCTTCAAACGTTTCCACTCGGAAAAGGTCCATGCCATCGGCAGCACGTGTGCGCGCCACAATCACCAGCCGCGCAACGTGGTTCGGAGACTCTACTTTCGTGCCTTCGCTCGACACGAAATAATCCGTCTCGTTGGAAGCCTCGAGTCCCACGTTGTCGTAATAAATATCGGGATACTGCTTGAACACGCCGCTGATCTCACGCAACCGCGCTTCCCAGGCCGAGCGCTCGATTTCCAGCTTCGGCGCTGCGGCGAGCAGCTCGGTCTCGGGCTTTTCGGCCGAGAAGTCCGCGGAAACATCTTCTTCCTTCGCGCGCACCTGCTGCTCGGTCTTCACCTTCAGCAGCGCGTCGAGCGCTCTTCCATATCCGCGGTTGGTCGCGTACCACAGCGTCCGTGCGATCGCCGCGCGATCGTCGTTCAGCGGCAGCGGCAGAGTCGTCAGCGCGCTGGTGCGATGGTCGCCGTGCGTGTTGTCGAGCGTGGGCGAACCGAGCCGCACCTGCACGTCGGCAATGCGCTGGCGGCTGCCGGTGGAGTTCGTGATCGCGCCATATTGCGCGGAGATATTCACGTTCTCATTGTCCGCAACCGAGTAGCTCAGGAAGTACGGCTTCGGCTGGGGCTGTGCCGGCTGCTTGGTCTTCGGGTCGATGCCCGGCGCCGTGCTGCCGAGGTCGGCCATCGCGCGCGCCATCTCCGCATCCATCGCCTGCAGCAGAACGCCGTCCGTCTTTACTTCAGCCGCCGGTGCTGTCTTCTTCGGATCGGAGGCGCCCGCCTGCATCGCACACACCGCTGCACCAAGGACCGCGCCCGTCATGGCCGCCCGCCTGCTCCAACTCACTCGCTTCATCATGTTTACTTGAACCCGTCTCCGCGCCGGACGACTCGCTCCGTCGCGCGGTTTCCGCCAGCTTCAAGTGTATCCAATCCTTGTAACTTGTCGCGATGCCCTTGCCAGCCCCTCCGCCCTGCTGCACACTGGTCAACACCTCGGAGATTCCCGCCAATGCGCTTTCGCAACCTCGTTCTTCTACTTTGTCTCCTCACGCCGATTCTCCGGACCAGCACGGCATACGCCTCCGAAACTCCCACAGAGCACGCCGCGAACGTCGCCGCAGCCCAGGAAATGGCCGCCGCCCCCCCGCATGGCAATCTCCCCGACTATTCGCTGCCACCCGACCAACTCGCCAAAGCCCAGCACATCTCGGCGATCCGCGTTAACACGCACTTCGGAGATATTGTCTGGGGCATCCTGCAACTGGTGCTACTGCTTTGGCTCGGAGTCATCGCGTGGATGCGCGATACCGCAGTCCGCTTCACTCAAAACCGCTGGGGTCAGGGCTTCCTTTTTACCCTGCTCTATCTCATCGCCGGATTCATTCTTGATTTGCCGCTGAGCCTCTATCGGCACAACCTGTCGCTTCAGTACGGTCTTTCCGTGCAGGGCTGGGCAAGCTGGTTCGGCGACCAGGCCAAGAGCTTTGCTATTACGTGGATCATCGGCGGCCTGCTGGTCATGCTGCTTTCGCGGGTCATCCGCAAATTCCCACGCAGATGGTGGCTGGTCTTCTGGGCCGTGTCCGTCCCGATCACTCTCGCCGGGATCTTCGCGACACCCTACGTCATCGACCCGCTCTTCAATACATTCGAGCCGCTTCAGCAGACCAATCCTGAGCTCGTCACTCAGCTCGAAAAGGTCGT
>Ga0206916_1013_pt1 | contig 63238 bp, 57 predicted proteins | sample Alteio_BWOrgHeat_71_FD_152957 | JGI IMG/M metagenome (GOLD analysis project Ga0206916, IMG submission 152957) | Enriched cells from forest soil in Barre Woods Harvard Forest LTER site, Petersham, Massachusetts, United States -... | ecosystem: Environmental > Terrestrial > Soil > Temperate forest >... | reverse complement strand
AGGAGAAGTGATAATGTTTCTAAAGTTCCATTGACCTACACCATTGTATGAAACATTAATTTTTTCAAACCATTTTGTACCATTACTGCTTTTCTTTTTGAATATATAAACCCTGTTCATGGTTAAACTAACAGATGGTGCTGTTATGTTCATTTCTGAAGTTTTTACATTTTGATTTTGTTGTACTGCAATGCTTAAATTAAAAGGTGTATTGCGAAATGCTTTCGACCAGCTTACGGAGGAGTAAAAAGTACTGCTCATTAAATTAACTGGATTGTAGCTGGTAGACTGGTAATATTTTGACGACAAAATATTCACATTGGCAGAAAAACGCGCCGGCTTATTTGAAATCTGAGAGTGATTCCATGTAAGATTCATGGTTTTAAGGAATGGTACACTATCCGTAAAAGTCTCTCTTGTTGAACTGTAGCTGGCAGCTAACGTACCGTTGTAGGCATAGCGCTTGGTATAAATGGTATTATTAGATATGCGATAGCTTTTATTGGCATAAATGTCTCCAATAAACTTAGCTCCCACATAATCACTAACCGCTCAGTAATAGCCGCCGTTGCTCAGATAAAAACCACGTGTCCGCTGTTCACCTATGGTAGGGAAGATAATACCGGATTTGGATCGGCGTGTAACGGGAAAGAAACCTAAGGGTAAACCAAGAGGTGTTTCTATACCCATAACCCTTACGTGGAAAGGCCCTGTCACTACTTTGTCGCCCGGGATTACCTTTAAGCGTGACGCATTGATTGAAAAATGCGGATGTGGAAGATTACAGGTTGTGTATAAAGCATGGTTCACGTATATAGCTTCGGGTGTTTTCTTTACCGGTCCGCCGTGTATATAACCATCGCCTTGTCGGGTAACAATACCTTTAATAATCCCCTTACCGCTTTTCATATTATAGCGTATCTCTTCGGCTGCGTAAGTATCGGCACCGTCTTTGAATACCGGCTTTCCAATGGTTTTGCCCGTAGTCGTATCAATACGTCCGTAGGCTTTTACTTCATTTGTGGCCCAGTTTATTTCAAGAAATTCGGCATCAAGTGTGCGTGTTCCGTAGATTACTTTTGAATTGCCATACAAGTATACTTTCTGTTCGGCAATATTCATTCGTAATGAATCCCTGCAGCTGTATTCTATGCGGCTCTCAATGTCGCTTTTGGGGACATCTAAGGTATCGGTGGTAGTTAAAGAATCAAGTGATTTAGTGGGTTGTGCAACCGCAGCTTTTTGTTCGGGATCCTGCAGGATCACCACATCTTCCTGTATAGGGTTCCTCAGAGAATCTGAGGTAGGGGTTTGTGCATTGATTGATTCTGCGCTCAAAATGCAGAAAATCAACGAAATTATACGGAATATCCCTCCTTTATATTTCAGAATTAAATTAAAATTCACAACTTTGGGCAAAGTTATTGTATTAATAACATAAATGAGTACAAGGTGAAAAAAAATCTTTCCATACTTTTTTTATTGATCCTGTTAACGTTATCATCTTTTTCTCCGCTTGGGGAGCACTCATACAAAGTTCGTACCATAGTTATAGATGCCGGTCACGGCGGGAAAGATCCGGGTTGTCATGGCACCACCGGAGTGGAAGCAAAAGTTACTCTTGCAGTGGCTCTCGAATTGGGCAGAATTATCAAAGAAAATATGCCTGGTACCAAAGTATATTATACCCGAATGCAGGATAATTTTGTGGAACTGCACGATCGTGCAGGTATTGCAAACCGCAATAATGCTGATCTGTTTATCTCTATACATTGTAATTCAGGTCCTTCGGCCGCATCAGGCACCGAAACCTACGTGATGGGCTTACACGCTTCGGAAGATAATCTGGCAGTTGCCAAACGCGAGAACGAGGTGGTATTGAATGAAACAGATTACAAAAAGAATTACGATGGTTTTGATCCTAAATCCCCACAGGCACATATACTTTTTTCGCTATATCAAAATGCGTATATTGAAAACAGTATTCTGGTTGCTTCTAAAATTGAAAATCAATTCTCAGCCCGTTTAGGCAGGTCGAGCAGAGGGGTAAAGCAGGCCGGTTTTCTGGTATTATGGAAAACGGCTATGCCAAGCGTGCTGATTGAACTTGGTTATCTGACCAATACTTCGGAAGAAAAATACCTGACCAATAAAACGAACCAGGTTTATCTGGCTTCTGGTATCTACAGAGCAATAAAAGAATACAAAACAGAAATAGAAAATTAGTCGTTACCTAATATATTTATAGAGTGAAATTATCAAAAGAGTTCAGAGTAGGTTTAATGACACTGGTTGCAGGTGTCATCCTATATCTTGGTTTTAATTTTTTAAAAGGAACGGATGTGTTTTCCAAAACAAATACATTCTATATAAAATACAATAAAGTAGATGGTTTGGCTCCGTCTAATCCGGTTTTGATTAATGGCTATCAGGTGGGGAAAGTGAAAACGCTGACATTGAATCAGCATGATAATAACAGCATACTTGTATCAATCGATGTAAGTAAAGAAATTTTGGTTGGTGATGGTACGTTTGCAGAAATATCCAAGGACTTGCTGGGTAGCATGAGTATTGTGTTGCTTATGGGGAAAAACACAAAGCAATATGAAAATGGAGATACGCTGAAAGGTGATTTTCAATTGGGCTTGATGGATATTCTGGGTAAAAAAGCCGATCCGATTGCTTTACACCTGGATACGACACTTGTACATTTAAGTAAATTGATTGATGAGGATATGCGTACAAAATTGTATGGTACGCTTGTCAATCTTGAGGCGATATCAGCTATTTTAAAATCAACGATGCAATCCGGCAAAAGCAATTTAGACGGTACGTTTGAAAATCTAAATACCTTAACATCTAACCTGGTTGAGACAGAAAAAAAACTGACTCCGATTATGAATAAATTCGGTGCTGTGGCAGATAGTTTGAATGATCTGGAATTAAAACAAACGGTGGCGAATGCAAATGCGTTACTGGTTGAACTGAATAAATCCGCTACCAAAATTAGTAAAGGAGAAGGTACTCTGGGTGCATTGGTAAATGATAAAGCCGCTTATACAAATCTGAATAAGACGCTTGCCGATCTGGATACCTTGCTGGTACATTTCAATAAAAATCCGAATTATTTCTTAAAACCTTTTGGCTCAAAACCGAAGAAAGGAAAGTAAGTTTTAGGTTCTATGTTTTAAGTATTCGCTTCAGCGAAGGTTCAAAATAGATTGTTCCTTATTCTTAAATACACTAATATTAAAATTGAAGCTCTGGAATTATATCCGGAGCTTTTGTTTTTTCGTAGGTATAAAAAAGAATTATATTGTGTAGAGAAGGTGATTTTGTGAATCACGAACAAAAATATACGCTCGAGTATAAACGTTATCTTAATACTTAGAATTTATTACTTAAAACGTATAACATAAAACGTAGTACTTAAAACTTTACTCATGGATATAGAATTCAATAAGAACGAAGACGCTTTAAAGATGCTTTCGTATGCATTAAAGGAGCGATTGAAGAAGGTTGCTCTTGGCGGAGGAGAGAAGCGGTTAAAGGCTGAGCAGGAAAAGGGTAAATATACCGCACGCGAACGTATAGCAAAATTATTTGATAGCGATAAAGCAGTTATTGAAATAGGTGCATTGGCTGCGGAAGATATGTATACCGAAGCAGGCGGTTGTCCTTCGGCAGGTGTTATAGTAAAAATGGGTTATGTGGAAGGTCGTTTGTGTATTGTGGTTGCGAACGACGCTACCGTAAAAGCCGGGGCCTGGTTTCCGATGACAGCAAAGAAGAATTTGCGTGCACAGGAGATTGCGATGGAAAATCGTATTCCAATTGTATATCTGGTCGATAGTGCAGGTGTATTTCTTCCGATGCAGAACGAAGTGTTTGCGGATAAAGAACATTTCGGAAGAATTTTCAGAAATAATGCCTGGATGTCGTCGGAAGGTATTTTACAAATTGCAGCCGTGATGGGCAGTTGTGTGGCCGGAGGTGCTTATTTGCCTATCATGTCTGATGAAGCCTTCATTGTAGAAGAAACAGGCTCGATTTTTTTGGCCGGTTCGTATCTGGTAAAGGCAGCAATTGGCGAAACGGTTGATAACGAAACGCTGGGAGGTGCTACTACACAAACAGAAATATCGGGAGTGATTGATCATAAATGTAAAAATGACGAAGAATGCTTAACTCGTATCCGTGCTGTATTTGCACATACAGGGCATAATGAAAAAGCAGGATTTGATCGCATTATATCTGTTAAACCGGCATTAGCTGAAGAGGAAATTTATGGCATCTTACCGCAGGACAGAAGCAAGCCGTATGACATGATGGATATTATCAAACGTTTGGTTGATAATTCTGAATTTGAAGCATACAAAGAATTTTACGGACAAACTATTATCTGCGGATATGCCCGTATTGACGGCTGGTCCGTAGGTATCGTTGCGAACCAGCGTAAGATTGTAAAGACTAAGAAAAATGAAATGCAGATGGGCGGCGTGATTTATTCTGATTCTGCTGATAAAGCGGCACGTTTTATCATGAACTGTAATCAGCGTAAAGTACCATTGTTGTTTATTCAGGATGTTACCGGTTTTATGGTGGGAAGCAGATCTGAACAGGGTGGAATTATTAAAGATGGTGCCAAGATGGTAAACGCCATGGCAAATTCTGTGGTGCCGAAGTTTACCGTAATTATTGGTAATTCGTATGGTGCGGGTAATTATGCCATGTGTGGCAAAGCGTATGATCCACGCCTGATCGTTGCGTGGCCAAGTGCGCAGATCGGTGTGATGAGCGGAGCTTCCGCAGCGAAGACTTTATTACAAATAAAAGTGTCTTCCCTGAAAGCCAAAGGGAAAGAAATAACACCGGTAGAAGAAGCGGAATTGTTAAAAGAAATAACCGATAAATACAACGAAGAACTATCTCCGTATTATGCCGCAGCCCGCTTGTGGATTGATGCGGTGATTGATCCGCTGGAAACAAGAGCTTATGTATCAATGGGTATTGAAGCTGCAAATAATAATGCAAAAATGAAGCGCTTTAATGTTGGTGTAATACAAACCTGATCAATATCTTTGAGTATGGAAGAAAGTAAGATAAAAGCTTTGATTTCTTTGTTGGATGATGAAGATGTGGATGTAGTCTCTCAGGTAGAGAAAGAATTGCTTGCTCAGGGAGGTTCTATGATCCCGTTTCTTGAAAAAGAATGGGAGCAAAATTTTAATCCCATCGTTCAGAAAAGAATTGAAGATATTGTTCATTTGCTGCAGTTTGTATTGCTTGAAGAGCGTTTTGCACAATGGAAAAAAAATGGCGGTACAGATTTAATGGAAGGCTTATGGCTCATTTGTACCTATCAATATCCCGACCTGGAATTCAGTACGATTAAAAGTGCGATGGAGCAGATCTATTATGAAGCATGGCTTGACATGAAGCCGGACATGCTTCCGATGGAGCAGGTAAAGGTATTGAATAATGTATTGTTCAATAAATTAAAATTCAGTTCAAATACAAAAAATTTCCACTCTCCGGCCAACTCAATGATCAGCCAGGTATTGGAAAGTAAAAAAGGAAATCCCATTTCGTTGTGTGCGATCTATATGATGGTGGCTCAGAAATTGAAGCTGCCTATATATGGCGTGAATCTTCCGAGCTTATTTATTCTTACCTACAAAAGTGAGAATTCTCAATTTTATATTAATGCCTTTAATAAAGGGCTCATATTTACAAAAGACGATATTGACAATTATCTGCATCAGCTAAATCTGGCACCAATCGAAGTGTTTTATCAGCCGTGTAGTAATATTGACATGGTGGCACGTGTATTACGTAACTTGATCATTTCTTTTGAGAAATTATCAGAAATGGATCGGGTGGAGGATGTTAAGAAAATGCTTCATTTTTTGACCGGAGAAAAATATTGAAATCTGGCTTGGTTATTGGATACGTATATTATAGAATAAAAAGAGTCTGGAAGTATTTTAAATACAGATTCTTTCACCACTCTAAAACAATATGCGTTATGAAAAATAAATTAACCGTATGGGTCCTATTAAGCACCTTACTGATAAGCTTTACAGCTTGTTCGCAACAGCAAAAGCAACAAACTGTTCAAAAAAATGATACACTTACACCAACATTAAAAAATATGGCACCAATAAGCGATCCATCTAAATACAATGCGTTGACACCCGATGAAAAATGGGTGATTGTGAACAAAGGAACTGAAAGAGCATTCACGGGTAAATATTATGATTTCAAAGAGCCTGGAACATATATCTGCAAGCGTTGTAACGCTCCGTTATACAGATCTAAAGATAAGTTTGATTCGCATTGCGGCTGGCCAAGTTTTGATGATGAGATTCCGGGTGCCGTAACACGTGTGCCGGATGCCGACGGAAGAAGAGTGGAAATTATATGCACGAATTGTAAAGCACATTTAGGACATGTTTTTGAAGGCGAAGGAATGACAGATAAAAATGTGCGCCATTGCGTAAATTCAATTTCAATTGAATTTGTACCAATGAAATAAGATTTATGCTTTAGATAATATGTTCTAAGACGTAAACAATAGAGCCCACGCTTTTAACCGTGGGCTCTATTGTTTAAAAGAAAATTTAATCATTTCAACTATTTTTCAAAAGCGTATTTTCCGAGAAAATTATTGCAGGCTGTTTACCAGTTCAATTCTGCTGAAATTTATTTTTGCAATATTTAAATGAACAGGATCAAAAATGTCTGGTATTTCTTTGCCCAGCTCTATTTTATCTATAAGAAGAATAAGCTGTTTCTGAACGTGCAAAGGATAAGTTGAAATCGTTTTTTTATTTCTGCGAAATCATTGAAACCTATTTGCTGTAAAATGTAAAAAATATTTTGAATGAAATTTTCATTTGTCCCTACCGGATACATAACCCTTTCTTTCATTCCTTTTATTTTATTGCCATCGGGATAAAAATCAAAATATTCAATTTTGTTTACGGAAGATTTTAATCCTTTGAAGTAATTCATGAATTGAATGATGCGTTTTTTGTTCTTCTGTATGAACGGATTTTTTCGGATCTTATCTAAAGCTGAACGCTGGTCGTAGGTCCATGCGGCATAGGTTACAGAAAGGGCCTCCGGATAAAAAACAACATGCGGTGTATGTGTTTCAATAAATTCTATATTATATAAGGGATTGTGATACTCTTTATCAACCTGAATGGTTACGTCTTCCGTATCAGGATGTATAGAAAAACCTTTTTTGAAAATAAAAGAATTGTACCCTGGACCGAAAGGGGCTACAGAAGTCAATAAAAGCCTGCCGTGATGATGGATACTCTGATGTGTTATATTGGTATTTCTATCGGGTAAGGGCAGCCAAAAATGAGCAACAATAAGTATTGTCAATAATTGTAAATGCAATGACCGGATTGATTCGCTTCTGAAGAAAAAAATCTTTCTTTGTTATATTTTGTTTTACAATTTCAAAAAGTATCTGTTTGTTTTTAGCCATATCAAGAAACAAATCTTTGGCCAACGTATGAGCAATGCGGGGTTGGTTTTTTTTGAAGATGCTGCTTATTGATTGAATATAATAATCAAGATCTTTGGTCATACTATTCGATGATATGATTGACTTCTTTTATCTTTTCTTCAGGCAGCAATATATAGTTGTTATCAAAATAAGCACCTTCAAATATCTGTAATTTTTTTAACTCTTTTGAATACGTGAATGTCTTGTACCCGCTGGTGCGGATGAAATCTTTCAATTCACTCTCCGTAATGGTAAAGCCTTCTAAAAAGAAAGGGTTTATTTCAATTAAAATAACCGGTTTGTGTTTTTGAATTAAATGACGCATTCCTTTTAACGCAAAATATTCGGTACCTTCAATATCCATTTTTACAAATGAAATAGGTGTATTATCTATTATTGCTGCATCCAATGAAACAACCTGGCAATCGTATGCTTCATTTTTGTTGAATTGATAATGTTGTTCTTTCCCTTTTAGTTCATTGTTTCGTTCAGCCATGTGTGCCTGGCCGGCACTGATGCCTCCAAAATCAACAACAGGTACATTGAAACGTTTGATTTCATTAAATTCACCTACACCTTGTAAAAACAGTTCGACATTTTTTAGTTTGTAATGTTTTATAAGCATATTACACACTTTGTGAGTAAAAGGAATCGGTTCGTAGGCAATACTTTTTTTGATTGCTGAGCCATGCTGATTGTATAATAAGCGTAATTGGCACCAATATCAATTGAGTTGGAATCTTTTTTCAGAAAATAGGGCAGTAGCTCCATCTCTTTCTCTTCTACAAGTTTATTATCAATGTCCTTTATCTTTGTGTAGAACTGAAATTTCGCGTAAAAATTCTTTCCGAATAATTTAAACAATAAAGGTTTTAAAAGTATGCGGATAGGAGAATTGACTGAAGCCATTAATTGTACAAAGTAGATAAGTAAATAAAGATAGGTATGCATTTGATGCATACTCATACATCAATATGATTTAGTTTGGTTTTACCAGACAACCTACAGGTTTTGTTTCTGAAACCTTAATTGATTTGTTATTTAACATGGCGGTGATTGCATCACTCAGAAATGTATTGGTTGCATCTTCAGCACTTTGTGGATTGTCATCAATAGATCCCTTATATACCAATCGGAATGATGTTTCCATCTTTTTTAATACAAAAACATCCGGTACCCGGGTTACACCAAAATCAATCGCTAATGATTGTGTAGTATCTGCCAGATAAGGATAAAGAGATTTATCATTCTGTATTTTTTTACGCATTGCTTCTACCGTTTCAAATTTATCCGTTTTGCTGACACATGGATTAACAAGCAAAAAGGCAACACCTTCCGTATTGTATCGTTTTGCAAGATTTGCAATACGCTGTTCATATAGTTTAGCATACGGACAGCTATTGTTTGTGAAAACTATAACAACAACTTTTTTGTCGTTATAATCGCTTAATGATATAACAGATTGGTTTGTTACATTTAACAATGTAAAATTTTTTATTTCGTCCCCTAACCTGTATCCGCTCATAGGTTGGGCTATTGCAGCAACAGAAAATAAACTTAAAAGAATTGCAAAAAGATTTTTCATAGTTTGATAGTATTTAAATCCCGCAAATAAATAAAATTGACTGTTAAATTTTTTCGAGAATTAATATTAATATTTAAATATATAGTATTCTAATCTATGTTAAAAGCCAGAATGTAATTATCGTATTCAAAGAATAGTATTTTATATGTGAGAGGTCCTAAATGGATGATCGTTTCCCCTTGAACCAGGCCCTGTTCAAACTTTTCGACAATAATATCATCTTTTAGCGAAATACCTTTTTCTCCGGCCAGTTTGTATCCGGTTTCTTTTACACACCAGTATTGAGTCATGTGGCGTACGTCTTCCGAAAATTCTTCTTCGAAAAGGAATTTTTTTCTGATGGCTAAGATCTTACTGTCGATTCGTTCTATGTCAATGCCTACAGGTTTATTTTTATCAATAATAGCAGCCGCATATTCATGCGAATGGCTGATGGAAACGTGCCCATTTTGCTCACACAAATACGGTCGTTTATCCGGCATTTTCGATGTGCCGGCATAAGGCATTTGTAAATGTTCACAAACCATGCCAACAGTAAGCCGGCTGGCCAGCCATTCCTGCTTTTTGTGCGGGTGAGAGATATGTGCTAAATATTCTTCTTCATTTATGCCGAATGTGTATGCACCCTCAAGTGCAGGAAGTGCCTCCTGTATATTCCAGAGCCCCCATGCTCTGTTTTCGTTCAGGTTTTGAATCGTAATAATAGGCATTTATTGTATCGTAATTAATTAGGACAAAGTAAGGCTTTTTCAGTATTTAAAGAGAACAAAAGTACGCTCTTTTATTTAATAGATTAATTAGGAGATATACGGGGAATAATATCAAATAAACGGATTATTTGAAAGTTATTGCTTGTAAACAGTATTTAAAGCTTCACTTATGCACATTCAGGCTAATACAGAGGATAATACCTGAATAATTGGTAAATTTATAAATGAATAAAGGTGATAAATGTTTTTGAAATTTTGGAATGAAATCCAAACCAATAGAACTAAATGAATTTAGCCTGAAATGTAATTATGCAAGGAATTCGCGTTCATAAACTAGGTGTTTACAAAGGACATAAAGATTCCATTTATGCGCTGGAGAAAGGTGCAGCTGATGCTGCATTTTATACTTCAGGTGCAGATGGGCTGATTGTTGCCTGGGATATGAATATACCGGATGAAGGTGCATTGGTTGCTAAGCTTCCTAACTCTGTATATGCTTTACATTTTGTTGCAGAATCGAATGAATTGATATTGGGACAAAATTTTGAAGGCATTCATGTGATTGATACCATTTCAAATAAAGAGAAAAAAAGTGCGAAAATAACTAAAGATGCTATTTTCGATATTAAAAAAATATTGGATTGGATTTTGGTTGCGACAGGCGACGGGCATTTGATTGTACTTGATGCAAAAGATTTGAGTGTGATTGCAAAATTAAAAATAACCGATGCCAGTATTCGGGTTATTGCACTGCATCCGAATAAAAAACAACTGGCTATTGGTAGCAGTGATCATCTTATCCGCATCATTGATATTCCCAGTTTGCGTATCATGCATACATTAAAGGGACATACGAATTCTGTATTCACACTAACCTATTCTCCGGAGGGAGATGTATTACTTAGTGCCGGCAGAGACGCGCATTTGAAAGTATGGGATATGCTTACATATACGCCTATGCACTCTATTGCAGCGCACATGTATGCGATCAATCATGTCGTATACAGTCCATCGGGCAGGTATTTTGCTACGGCAAGTATGGATAAATCAATTAAGGTCTGGGACGCAGCACAGTTTAAATTGCTGAAAGTGATTGATAAGTCAAGGCATGCCGGGCACGCCACATCCGTTAACAGATTGTTGTGGTCGGCTTTTAATAACAATATTATTTCTGTAAGTGATGATCGTACCATTTCTATCTGGAATGTTGATTTGCCGCATTCAGTTATTTAATCAAACACGCTTTAAAACGCTATAACATGAAAGTTACCCCGATTGAAATAAGACAGAAAGATTTCAATAAAGTATTCAGAGGTTATGATAAAGAAGAAGTAGATGCTTTTCTGAAATCCCTTTCGCAGGAATGGGAAAAGTTGATGGATGAAAACAGGGAAGTAAAAAAGCGGCTGGAGCTTGCAGAGCGTGAGGTAACACGTTTACGTGAAGTTGAAAGTTCACTTTTTAAAACAATCAAAAATGCGGAAGATACCGGTGCTAATTTAATTGAACATGCGCAGCGCCAGTCTGATCTGCACATGCGCGAAGCACAAATGAACGCTGAGGCTATGATGAGCGAAGCCCGTACTAGGGCTCGTAAAACAATTGAAGAAGCTGAAGTGGAAGCCAAGACATTAGTCGGTAATTTATTGGATGAAGTGACAGCTTTACAAAAAGAATACGCAGATATTGAATTCAAAAAACAGCATACTATTCAGGAAATACAGGCTTTAGGAGAAGGTTTACTGGATCGTGTACAACGGGAAAAAACAAAACCCGGTCGTGTAGAAACAGAGCAGCGTATTGAAAAAGTTGTAGAAGCAGCCAAAGCAATTAATACAGAAGTTAAAAAAGATTTTCCGGCACACGAGCTTAAATCCATCATTCAGTCAGACAATTCAAATACAGAATCGGAAAATGAAAAAAAAGAGGTTCCTCAAGATCTGTTCACTTCCGTAGAAAAGAAAAGTACCGAAAAAATAGCCGAACCTGTAGTTGAATCCGTAAAAGCATCTATTGAGCCTCTTGCTCCTGCTACAGGGTCGACTAAAAAAACTGAATTACCGGCAGAAAAAACATTTTTGAAGTCGCCCGTAAAAGAAGAACCTAAAGATGGCTCAGGTTCATTTTTTGATACGATATAACATATTTTATTATGAGCGCAATCATTTCTCTTGAAGGGCTGAAATTTCATGCCTATCATGGTGTACATCCACAAGAACGTATCGTAGGCGGTATGTTTATGGTTGACATACACCTATCCATGCACATACCCGCAGAAGGTTTTCGGGATGACCTGCATAATACAATTGACTACGAGCGAGTATACGCAGTAATCGCAGAGGTTATGCGTGAACCTAAATACCTGATCGAGACATTAGCAGAAGAGGTAATCACAAAGCTTTTTGATGCAGTTTCGCTGATTCAAACCGCACATATTATTATTTCTAAAATGCATCCCCCGGTTGGAGGAGAGTGCCTGAAATCAAAGATCGAGCTTAAGAGGCAACGTCCGTATTAAAAATAAATCCCGATACTTCTTCAGAATCTTCGTAATCAAGCTCTATGCCTGCTACATAGAGTATGTGTTTTTTTTCGATATACACAGGTATGCCTTCAATAAGGTATTCATTATCACCATCTTTTTTCTGATCAAAACCTAACACAAAACTGGTTCCTGAACAGCCGCTTCCCCTTACACCTACGCGCAGTCCGTATCCTTCAGGAATGTTTTTTGTAGCCTTAATGAAGGCAATCTGATCCAGTGCTTGTTGTGTGATTGTAAGCGGTAATATGGTTTGGTGAAAACTGGTCACAAATAGTGTTTATTTGATGAGATACAAAGGATGCGCACAAAGGTTGTTATAATCGCACAAAATTGTATATTTTTGAAGACTAAAAATACGTATATGTTAGAATTCTTATCTGAATTTATTAAAATTGTTTTGCCCGCAGGCCTTGTAGTTTATGGTATGTACTTGGTTGTTAAGACTTTTCTACACAAAGAATTTGAGAAAAGAGAGCTTGATATAAAAATTAAAAATATTGACTTAAAAATTAAAACGAATGAATTGGTATTGCCGATCCGTTTTCAGGCATATGAACGGGTATGTTTGTTTTTGGAACGCATTGCTCCACACAATTTAATTATTCGCAGCAACGAACCCGGCATGACTGCAGGGTATTTACAGCAGCAAATGTTATTCAATATCCGGGAAGAGTATGCACACAATATGTCTCAACAAGTATACATGAGCGATGACGCATGGAAACATGTGAAGGATGCGATGGAGAACATTGTTTCTGTGATCAATAATTCTGCACAGATTGTACCTGCAGATGCCAAAGCAATTGATCTGGCTAAAGTCATTGTAGAGGTATTGATGCAATTGCAAAAAGAACCTACAGAGGATGCACTGAAGTTTATCAAAAATGAAATCAGACAAGTAATGTAAAAAGGCTTTCTGAATAAGAAATAAAGATTAATTTAAAATAGAACATTGAACAACTTTTTAGCAGAGATAACGTAGAAGCGGTAAAAAATGTCCTGAGGTTATTAAGCCTCAGCTTCATTTCGTATCTTTGTTTAATTTATAAAATATATAAAAGTCCTTTAGGGACTTTTTTTCATTATGAAAATAGCCATTCAGGGAGGCCGCGCTTCTTTTCACGATATTACAGCCCGCTATTATTTTGGCGAAAATATTGATATAGCCGAATGTGGAACATTTAGGGAGCTATGCAATCAGTTGAAAGAAGACCGTGTTGATTATGCAGTAATGGCTGTAGATAATTCCATTGCAGCTGCTATACTTCCCAACTATGCGTTGATAGAAGAGTATGGATTTAAGATAATCGGTGAAGTATATTTGCAGATCAAGCAGTACATTATGTGCATTCCTGAAACGAATGAAGATCATATTCGCTGGGTCATGTCGCACTATATGGCACTTAATCAATGCGAAGAATATCTGTTGAACAGACCCATGATGCAGCGCCGGGAATATTATGACACGGCAGATAGTGCTAAGTACATTAAAGAACATAAGAGTATGGATATAGCTGCCATTGCAAGTAAATATGCAAGTGAGCTATATGATTTGAAATTGCTCGAATCTGAAAGTGTAGAGACTTATAAAAATAACTTTACCCGTTTCTTTATTCTGTCCAAGGGTAATAAATTTAAAAAAGGTGAAGTGCCGAATAAGGCTACTATCAGTTTCAGATTAACGGATAAAGTAGGAGCTTTATCAAAAGTACTACAGATTATTGTAGACAACGAAGTGAATTTATCGAAAATTCAGTCGCTTCCGGTATTTGGTACCGCGAATGAATATCGTTTTCATGTAGATTGTGAGTGGAGTGATTATGCGAAATTCAAAAAGAGTATTGCTATTAATTCCATTGTAGAAGATTTAAAAATTTTAGGAGAATATAAAAAAGGAGAATTCGTAAATGATTATTCCCGCAGCAAATAGGCTGAACGTTGTTAAAGAATATTACTTTGTTCGCAAACTGGAAGAGATTGCAAAATTAAACAAAGAAGGTAAAAACGTTATTAGTTTTGGTATTGGCAGTCCCGATCAGGCTCCGTCAGCAGCAACTGTTGATGCACTTGTGGCTACGTCACGCATGGCGAATGCACATGGGTACCAGCCATATCGCGGCATACCTGAATTAAGAGATAGTATTGCTTCGTTCTATAAAAATACTTACGGTGTTGAACTGGATTCCAATACAGAAGTATTACCGTTAATGGGTTCTAAAGAAGGTATTCTGCATGTGTCGATGGCTTTCTTAAATTCGGGAGATGAAGTATTGGTGCCGGATCCAGGGTATCCTACCTATACATCTCTTACAACACTTATTGGTGGAGTGGTGCGTAAATATGCACTGAGCGAAAAGAACAACTGGCATCCCGATGTAGAAGAATTGAAGAAACAAGATCTTTCAAAGGTAAAATTGATGTGGCTGAACTATCCGCACATGCCTACAGGTGCAGAAGCTGACAGAGAACAGATTGAAAAAATTGTTGCTTTCGCAAAAGAAAAAAAAATATTATTGTGTTTTGACAATCCATACAGTCTGGTATTAAATCAAAAACAACCATTCAGTATTTTAAGCATACCAGGTGCTAAAGATGTTGCTGTAGAATTCAATTCATTAAGCAAGTCGCACAATATGGCAGGCTGGCGCATTGGTATGATGGTTGGTTCTCCTATTTATCTGAATCCGACACTTACAGTGAAGAGCAATATTGATTCGGGCATGTATTTAGGTTTGCAAAAAGCAGCCATAGAAGCATTTAAAAATACAGCAGCATGGCATGCTGAACGCAATAAAATATATGCGGATCGCAGAGAAAAGATATTTGGCATATTGGATAAACTAGGTTTTGAATACAGCAGGAAACAAGTAGGCTTATTTGTATGGTGTAAACCTAAAGATGCAGTTGCTATCGGAGATATACCAGCTTATGTGGACCGTCTGTTGAACGAAGCGTATGTATTCTTTACACCGGGAGCAATCTTTGGTGAAAAAGGCGAAGGATATTTACGTGCATCTCTTTGCGTACCGATTGAAAAGATTATCGAAGCAGAAGAGCGTATTGATGCATGGTTGAAGAAATAGATTTTACTTGTAAAAATAGCTTAATCAAAAAGAGACTTTTATCTTAGGGTAGAAGTCTCTTTTTATTTGAATTGCATTTATAACAAATAGGAATGTGCCTGGAAATAAATAATGAGATATGAAGCATCTTTTTTATATAATACTATTCTTCTTGGCTACTATTAGTTATGCTCAGACCATGGTAGATACGAGTGGCGTTTTGAATGATAATCTAATTGGGTTTTCGTTTGGCAAGGCTGCGAGGCAGTCAATGTCTGTTCAGTTGGTAGGTAATTTATTACGTAACGGTAAATATGATTCGTTAAAATTACTCATGCGGTCTGAAGATCCTGCACTGTTGTATTTAGCTATTCGCGCATGCGAATTCGAAGAGAAAAGAAAGCGATTAGTATTAAGTCCGGAAGAGAAAAAAATCATTGAATCTGCTAAAATGTCAGAACAGGAAATCGAATATTGTTCAGGTTGTACAATAAGGGAAACGTCAACTATAAAAGAGCTTTTTAATAAAAAGGACTGCAGCCTCAATAAACAAATGAATTGGTGGTTGAAGGAAGTGGTAAGATTTCAAAAGTAATTATTTAACTAAGAATATTATAACCATAAATAATGTACAACCTTTTTATCAAACTGTTTATATTTTGATTATGAAAAAGCTTTCAAACTATTCTAAAAAAATACATGTAGTTGCAATCTGTTGTTTTTTGCTTCCCTTCTTTTACGTTGGGTGTGATGATGATAAGAAAAAAGTTATAGAGACAGCAGATACCGTGAGTGCAACAGTTTTGGCAGATTCTATTGCTGAAAAACAAGAAGATTCATCGGTAGTAATACAGGATACCATTATTGAACAAACAGTTATTATTGATACAGTAACAACTCAGGAAAACGATGAAGAAAAATCGGATTTGATTTCAATACAGATTTCAAAAAAATACACTTTTCTGCAACCCATATTGGTTTCTAATAATAATAATACGTTCTCCGGTATTGCAACTGTGATAGATGGATTGTATCGCACTCCATTTTTTGCAACATTTCTGTCATTTTTATTTTTATTGTTAGGTTTATTATTAAAGTTTATTGAACCTCAAGCTACGAAAGCAATTTCGTTGATGAATATTATAGCGTTTGCTGCACTAACTATTTCAGTGCCAATGGCATTGTATTCAGAAAGATTGTGGGGGTATTATGTTGCATTAATAGTAGTCGGCATTTTAATGATTTTAGACCTATATATATTAAGGAAGATCCGGAAAGACTGTTTAATGATTAAATAATTCTAAAAATGTCCGGGCAGTATCTACAGGAAGATTATAGTAAGCGTATCAATAATGTATTCACGTATATTGATGAACATATAGATGCGGAGCTTTCTTTAGAAACAATTGCTGCCGTTGCTCACTATTCGCCTTACCATTTTCATCATATTTTTAAGGCGATTACAAATGAAACATTGAATACATATATCTCCCGCAAACGTATTGAAAAGGCAGCGGCTGTTTTGATGCATAAAAAGGACACCTCTATTACTGATCTGGCTTTTCAATATGGTTTCAAGAGTAATGCAGCATTCACCCGCGCATTTAAAAATTATTTTGGAATAAGCCCATCAGAATTTAAGAAAGAAAGCACGGATCGATATAGCAAGATTCGTAAAGCAAATAGCAAGAATGGTGAAGAGCGTCTCGTTTTTGAGCAATACATTTGTAATATAACAGCGCTTAAACAATGGATTGATATGAACGGATCAGTTGAAGTAAAAGAAATACCTGCATTAGAAGTAGCATATCTTTCACATGTAGGAGATAAAAATATTGAAGCAGCATTTGAAAGGCTTATGAAGTGGGCGAGACCTAAAGGCTTGCTTGATGTTCCGGATTTTAAAATGTTGTTGATCTTTCACGATAGTTTTAAAATAACGGAAGCAGATAAAGTACGTATGAGTGTAGGGATTTTACTAAAGCAACCGGTTGCTGTTGAGGGAGAAGTTAGCCTCACAAAAATCGCGGCAGGAAAATATATTATTGGCAGATTTGAAATTCCTTTGGATGCATTTGAGAAATCCTGGACGAGCTTATTCGTCTGGTTGAATGAACATGGTTACAAAACGACCAACAAACCACCCTTTGAAATTTATCACAACGATTTCAGAACACATCCGGAGAAAAAATCGATTGTTGATATGTACATTCCGATTGATTGAAGGAAGGCCAAAGTTTTATTGCCGGATGTTGATTATTCTTATTGTGAATAAAGCAATGTTTGGTCATTTGTAAACATTGCTTTATATTTACTTAATACTAAAAGTAATATTCTTTAAAACTACTTTTAGATTTTTATCATGGAATAGATTAAACTGTTTGTAATATTTTAAAATGAAAGAAAATAATAATCGTAAACGCATACTTTTAATTGGGCTTGATGCTGCAGAGTGGGCAATTATTAATGATTTGATAGCTGCTGGTATGATGCCTGCAACAAAGAAGCTGATCGATGAAGGTGTTAGCGGAAATATTAAAACACTGAGTCCTCCATTTTCACCTATGCTATGGACATCCATTGCTACAGGGAAGACAGCAGATAAACATGGTATTTTAAGTTTTGTCGAACCAAGCGGTGAAAAAGGAATTCAACCCATCAGCAGTACATCCAGAAAGTCACGTGCATTATGGAATATATTTACAGGGAAAGATTTAAAAAGTAACGTTATTGGCTGGTGGCCCAGTCATCCGTGTGAACCTATTAACGGCGTAATGATTTCTAATCAATTTCAAAAAATTGTAGGAAAGAAAGAAGATGCCTGGCCCGTAGCTGAAGAATCAACCTTCGGACTTAGTGAAGAGGAGAAGCTTGAATTGGCTGCTTGTCGTATTCACCCTTCAGATATAGGTGTGCCAGAAATGAGGGTGTTCGTGCAGGAGTTGGAAAAAGTGGAACAGGATAAAGATCATCGCTTGAAAAAAATACAAACGTTGATTGCCGAAGCTTTAACGCTGAGAAATGCGACACTTTGGGCCATGAATAAAAAGGATTGGGATTTTACAGCCGTATATTTTAATGAGCTTGATGTATTGTCCCATGATTTCATGAAATTTCATCCACCTCATAGAAAGGGCATACCAGAAGAATTATATCAAGTATATAAAAATGTAATGGTTGCTACATACACCCTGTATGACACTATTATAGCACAACTTGTTAAAAGTGCCGGCGAAGACACATACGTGATACTTTGCTCAGATCATGGGTTTTACAGCGGAGAGCAGCGGGCTAAAACGATTCCGAAATTTGCGGCCGGAATTGCATTAGAACACAATCCTAATGGGGTATTATGTGTTACTGGTCCGGATATAAAAAAAGGACAAAAGATTTATAATGCCGGTTTGCTGGATATTACACCAACGATTCTTTCAATAATGGATTTTCCGATCGGAAAAGATATGGATGGTAAAGTTCTTCAGGACATTTTTATACAACCTAAGAAAACAGCGTTGATAGATAGCTGGGAAGATGTTGCGGGAAATTTCGGAGAACATGATAAAGATATAAAACGCAATGCTTTTAGTGAACAGGAGGCTTTACAACAACTTGTTGAACTGGGGTATATAGAACCTTTAGAAGGAGATACAGCAGAAAAGATTGCAAAGTGTCTTAGTGAAAGAGAATACAATTTATCACTTGTACTGGCAAGTAAAAGCCAATATGAAGACGCAATTGAAATTCTTGAAAAATTGTACGAAGAAGATCTGGTTGATGTACGCTACAATCTGGATCTGATTAAGTATTACAGGAAAACAAATAACACCCAGCGCGCACGGGAAATTTTGGCCAATTTTCAACGGTTTGATATCAGCAACAGTGTTAATTTTAAATACCTGGAAGGAAAAATTCTCTTTGATGAGAAAAAATATCCGGAAGCACTTGAATGCTATAAAACGGCTTTGTCAAAATCTCCTCATTATAAAGATCTTTTACTATCGTTGGGAATTCTTTATAATAAGATGAATAAATACGAAGAAGCAGAAAGGACCTATAAAAAAATACTGGAAAATGATCCCCTGAATTTAAGAATATTACACGGGCTAATGGTCGCATATAACCGATCAGGTAAACATGAAGATGCTGTAGATACCGCATTGGAAATTTTAAAACAACAGCCCGATCAGGCAGCTACTTACTATCATTTAGGAGAAGCTTTTTATTATCTTGAAAGATATGATGTATCTATACAGGCTTTTGAAGTATGTCTGAAACTAGAGCCCGGAATTAGCCGCGCACGCAATATGTTGTTGAATATATACAGCAAACATATTGAAGATCCTCAAAAGTATGCTGAGCATAATAAGATATATCAGGAAACAAGAAAGGATGAAATCATTATAGTATCGGGTTTACCACGTTCGGGTACTTCTATGATGATGCAAATGTTGCATCGTGGTGGAATGGAAGTATTATCTGATGATGCTGTTATGCCGGATGAAAGTAACCCTAAAGGGTATTTTGAATTTGCTCCTGTTAAGAAAACAAAGCTTGACAATTCATGGATGGATCAGGCAGCAGGAAAGGCAGTAAAAGTGATTGCGCAGTTGTTGCCTGCATTAAAGATGAAGCATAAACTAAAAGTTATTTTTATGGAACGGAATATTAATGAGGTCATTCTTTCACAGAATAAAATGATTTCATTAAAATCTACTGAAAAGAAAAAAAGCATAGATTTTGATCTTCGATTGGTAGATACCTTTAATAAACAAATCGGAGAGATTAAAGACTGGGTAGAAGAAAAAAATAACATCGAAATTTTGTATGTCAATTATAAAGATGTGATTGAAAATCCGGAAACGGAAATTAGAAAAATTAACTATTTTCTGAACTGGCAACTTAACGAAGATGCTATGAAAACAGCAATTGATAACGATTTGTACAGAATAAAATTCAACTGATTATTTTATGATTTTAAATCCTTATAAAACAAAAGGTGTAAAAGAGCTTGGTGCTGTTGATATTTCAGGTATTGTAAATGAAATATGCACAATACCTGAGTCATTGTGGGATGAACAGAATAAAAAGAAGCCCAATAATTTTTATGAGTTCTATCACACCAAGCACATTATTTTTAAGTTCGTACATGACCTGAATGATTGTACAAAGTCGTATGAATTTCCGATATGGAAAGAATGGAAAGATAAAATATTACCTGTACTTGAAGAAGCCGTAAAACCTTATGGTTATAGCAATGGAGAGTTTTCAAGAATTATGTTGGCCAAGCTTTCGGCAGGTGGTAATATTAAAGCTCATAAAGACGGGAATGCTGCAGCGACCTTTCCGCACAAAATTCATATTCCGATTCAAACAAATGAAAAGGTTATGTTTTTTGTAAATCCTAAGTCATATTATTTTGAAAAAGGAAAAGGTTATGAAGTAAATAACCTTGCTCCGCATTATGTTGAAAACATGGGAGAGCAGGATCGTATTCATCTTATATTTGAATATTTTAATCCGGATCATATTCCGGCAAACAGTACATTCAGCATCAAAGCCGACGAGGATATTTAAGGACGAATGATTATTTCTCATACACATAAATTAATATTTGTAGCTATTCCAAAGACGGCAACACATGCTATACGTTTTGCTTTAAGGCCGCATCTTGCAGAGGATGATCTGGAACAGGTAGGTTTGTTTGTAAAAAAACAGATGCCTTTTGAAGAAGTAGCAAAACTTGGGCACGGACACATAAAATGTGCTGATATGCAACCGGTAGTCGGAGATGAGCTTTGGAAGTCTTATTTTAAATTTGCGATTGTTAGAAACCCTTTTGATCGGTTTATTTCGTACTGCGCATTCGTGAACGTAAATAATCCGAAATTTGAAGAAAATCCAACGCCATATTTATATAATGCTCTTTTAAATAAACAGACACATAAGCATATCTTATTTATTCCTCAGTCAGAGTTTGTTTGTGATAAAGACGACAATATTATGATTGATTTTGTGGGTAAGTATGAAGAACTTCAAAAATCTTATGATACCGTTTGTTCAGAAACGGGATTAGAATTTACCAACCTGGATGTAATTAATTCTTCTAAACATAGAAGCTATAAGGAATATTATAATGAGGAATTGGTTGAAATGGTGAAGAAGCACTATTATAAAGACTTTGTTAATTTTAATTATTCGTTTCAATTATAATAAAAAATTGTATCTTAGATTTGAAATTTTAAATACCAGAGCTTTTACATTTAACTAAACTTTTAAATCTTTTCTTATGAAAAAACACTACGAAGACAAAATTAAATTATTCTCGGCATTAGCAGGTTCTTTATCTGTTTTCTCTGCTAATACTGCAGAAGCGCAAATTGTTGTGCGTGACATTAATCCGGATACAGCTGTAAATGTTCTACATTCTAATTACGATCTGGATATAGACAACGATGGCACGACTGATTTTTTTGTAAATAAATGGACCGATAATACTTATTCGTCCTTTTATTTTAATGGTTCTGCGTATAGTTCTGCCGGTGAAAATCATGCACAGACATTATCGACTAAACAGTATGCTATTGCCGAATTAAATTTAGGCGATACGACATCCTTTATGTCAGTATATAACAATAATCGTTATGCAACTTTATTAGGAGCTAGTGGAACACCTCAGGTACCTTGGGATGGTTACCAATGGACAGCAGGCGCCACAGATAAATATGTTGGTGTACAATTTGCAATAGGTAATGTAATGCATTATGGCTGGATACAAGTTAGTGTAGCATCTGATTATAGCTATATAAAAATCAGTAAAGTTGCTTACGAATCTTCTCCGGGAGCTTTGATGAAAGCAGGTGCGCTGGTATCTGCAAATGCGCTGGCTTCTGTAACAATTGATGATCATGGTAACAGTGCAGATGCTTCTGATATCAGAATCACTATTCCAAAAGCTGCTAATGAATCAAATATTACAACATACAGAGCGTATGTTGTTCCGGCGTCAAAAATTACTCATGCAACACTGGATAGTTTGCAAAATATGGCCGCAGGAAACTATCAGGACATTCCTAAGACAGGTAACAGCTACACAGCTACACTGTCTCCTTCATTAAAAGATATCTATGGAAATGCTATTGTTGAAGGCACGCCATATAAAGTAATTGTTGAATCTGTTGGAAATAGTACAACCGGTGATGCCCTATCACCATCTTCCAATACGTTAACACTTAGTACGATCGCGGTTACAACAGGTGTTAGTGCACAAAATACTATCTCCGGAAGAATTTATTCGTCGGGCAGTACCGTTTATCTAACAGATATTGAGAAGAATTGTAACATCAGTATTCTTAGTGTGACAGGTACTGAGATCTATCACGGCAGCGTAAATGCGGGTAACAGCAATGTGATTCTTTCAGGAGAAACATCCGGAGTGTACGTTGTACGTCTTACAGCAGGTGATGGAACTTCTGCTGTTCAGAAGGTATTATTGCAGAATTAATATATTTTAAATTATAAATTTTAAGTGCTATTTAATTTCTAAGATTCTTTAGAATTAAATAGCACTTTTTTTTGAACTGAATCTAAAAATGTTAATTCATAATTTTGTAGAAATCAACTCATACTTTAATAAATTTCTGTCGATTTCTTTTGCTATAATAAAAATTAATATATTGCACATTAAAATTTGAGTTTTAAACACTGCAACTTTTAATCTTTAACTAAACTTTTAAATCTTTTCTTATGAAAAAACACTACGAAGACAAAATTAAATTATTCTCAGCATTAGCAGGTTCGCTTTCTATTTTCTCTGCCAATACAGCCGAAGCGCAAACTATTATAGTACGTGACATTAATCCGGATACAGCAGTAACTGTTGCTCATCCTGAGTACGATCTTGATATCGATAATGACGGAAATGTTGACTTTGCCATAATTCGGAATACTTCTACAAATTATTATGGAGTAACAAGAACGTTTTTCTATTTTAATGGCACGGGTTCTATCGGAAATAATATACCTTCAGCCGGTATGAGTAATACACATACATTTGTATCACAAAACGGAGATGATTGGTATGTAGCCAAACTAAATGTTGGTGATACAACTACATTTACATCTGAGTATAATGACAATTTATACACTAGATTATTTGAAGTTTCAGGAACACCTCCTACACTTACAGATGACTATGCATGGACTTCAGGTACTACTGATAAGTATGTTGGTGTACAGTTTACAATAGGTAATGAAGTGCATTTTGGTTGGGTACAACTTAGTGTGGCGGCAGATTACAGTTCTGTAACGGTTAAAAAAGTTGCTTACGAATCTTCTCCGGGAGCTTTAATGAAAGCAGGTGCTACCGTTTCTGCCAATGCAGCAGCTTCTGTTACAGTTGATGATCATGGTAACAGCGCAGATGCTTCTGATATCAGAATAACTATTACAAAAGCTGCAGACGAATCAAATATTTTAAACTATAGAGCGTATGTTGTTCCTGTGTCAAAAATTACTCATGCAACACTGGATAGTTTACAAAATATGGCTGTAGGTAATTATCAGGATATTGCTAAGACCGGTAACAGTTTCACAACTACGCTTTCGCCTTCATTAAAAGATATCTATGGAAATGCTATTGTTGAAGGTGTGCCATATAAAGTAATTGTTGAATCTGTTGGAAATAGTACAACCGGAGATGCTTTAGCGACGGCTTCCAATAGTTTAACACTTAGCACCATTCCGGTTACAACAGGTGTTAGTGCACAAAATACGATCGCAGGAAGAATTTATTCATCAGGTAGTACTGTTTATCTAACAGACATTGAGAAGAATTGCAATATCAGTATTCTTAGTGTTACAGGTACTGAGATCTATCACGGCAACGTAAATGCAGGTAACAGCAGTGTAATTCTTTCAGGAGAAACATCCGGAGTATACGTTGTACGTCTTACAGCGGGTGATGGAACTTCTGCTGTTCAGAAGGTATTATTGCAGAATTAATATATCTTTTTAATTATAAATTTTAAGTGCTATTTAATTTCTAAGATTCTTTAGAGATTAAATAGCACTTTTTTTTGATTTAATTTAACTTAAGCTTAAAAGCGTTAAGCGATAATGAAAATAGCTTACAGAAATCAACAGATATAGTAAATATTTTTTTACAGTATTTAAAAGCAATACTTTTTTTATTAATTTTAGCCACTGTCACTTTTAAATTGCCACAACTTTTAAAGTTATTCTTATGAAGAAACATTACGAAGATAAAATTAAATTATTTACAGCTTTAGCAGGTTCCCTATCTATCTTCTCTGTCAATACAGCAGAAGCGCAAACAATTGTAGTACGCGATATAAATCCGGATACAATGGTAGATGCCGCAAATCCGATTTATGATCTTGATATAGATAATGATGGTAGTGTTGATTTCGAAATATCTAGAATATCCTCTACGAATAATTACGGAACAACATTCTTTTACTTTAAAGGCACTGGTCATATCGGGTATTATATGCCATCAGCTGGTACGAGTAATACGCATACATTTGTATCACAAAATGGAAGTGATTGGTACGTGGCAAAACTAAATGTTGGTGATACGACTACATTCACATCAGAATATAATGACAATCTCTATACAAGATTATTTGATGTTTCAGGAACCGATGGAGGTACTCCTACACTTACGGATGATTATCAATGGACTGCTGGTACTACCGATAAATATGTTGGTGTTCAGTTTACGATAGGTAATCAAGTACATTTTGGCTGGGTACAACTTAGTGTAGCAGCAGATTACAGCACTATTACGGTTGAAAAAGTAGCTTATGAATCGTCTCCGAGAGCTTTGATGAAAGCAGGTGCTACTGTATCTGCTAATGCAGCAGCTTCAGTAACAATTGATGATCATGGTAATAATGCCGATGCTTCAGATATCAGAGTAACCATCGCAAAAGCAGCTAATGAAGCGAATATTACAACATACAGAGCTTATGTTGTTCCAATAGCACAAATCAATAGTGCAACGCTGGATGTTTTACAAACTACGGCTGTAGGCAATTATCAGGATATTGCTAAAACAGGCAGCAATATAATAACAAACCTTTCTGCTACATTGAAAGATATCTATGGAAATGATATTGTTGAGGGTACAGCATATAAGGTAATTATTGAATCTGTTGGAGATAGTTCAACCGGTGATGCGTTATCTATACCTTCAAATACGGTAACACTTAGCACGATGTCAGTTATTACAGGTATTACTTCGCCAAATACGATGACAGGGAAAATCTATTCTTCCGGCAGTACTGTTTATTTAACAAATATTGAGAAAAATTGTAAGGCAAGTATTATCAGTGTTACAGGTATTGAGATATATAATGGTAGTATAAATGCAGGAGATAGTAATATTATACTTTCAGGCGAAACATCTGGTGTATATATTGTTCGTTTGACTGCTGCAGATGGTACTTCAGCTATTCAGAAAGTAATGCTGCAAAACTAAGCGTTTCGATCAAAATCTATATAAAAGCCATGCTGTCAACGACGGTATGGCTTTTTTTGAATATTGATAGTATCAACCGTAGCCTCAAAAAATGATATTATTAAAATCCTGTAGCTAAGAGCATTGTCGAGGTTGTAAACTGTCCCGTCTTAACATAATTGATCTTACAATCTTCATTAAACTAATTTTTATCTTTTGATTGTCAAGTTTATATGAGATTTTAAAGCCTCGAAAACTACTTCGATAGCAAGACTTGCTCAGATAATCAGATGCTGAATAATAGGCAATGTCTGATACACAACTTCCTGATATAATAATAAATACAATATTTTATTGGGCTTTTTTCAAAGGGATTGTACAATAAAATCTTTCTTTCTTTTCATAATTTGTATTATCTTTGAAATTACTAACCAAAAAAATATACATTAACATGGCAATAGGAGTTTCTTCAGGGAAAGTAAGTAATACATCATCCGTTGGTTCAAATCAGAACTATAACACCGCTTTGTATTCATTAATGGTATTGTTTTTCATGATGGGCTTTATTACCTGTTTGAACGATATTTTAGTGCCTTACCTGAAACAAGTATTCAAATTATCATATACTCAGGCATCTTTAATTCAATTTTGTTTTTTCAGTGCCTATGCAATCATGTCAATACCTTCAAGTAAAGTGATTGAAAAAATAGGATATAAAAAGGCAATGATTTCAGGTTTTGTAGTTGCAGCAGCAGGCTGTTTACTATTCTTTCCGGCAGTTTCATTGCATTCATACGGCGTATTTCTATTTGCCTTGTTTGTATTGGCTACAGGTATTGTTCTTTTACAGGTTGCAGGCAATCCCTACGTAGCAGTATTAGGTGATCCGGAATCTTCGTCTGCCAGACTTACATTTGCACAAGCATTGAATTCAGTAGGAACATTTTTAGCACCTTATTTCGGTGGTTTTTTCATCTTATCTGCGTTGAGCCATACAAGTGCAGAAGCTGTTAAAATACCCTATATCGGTTTAGCTGCTACATTAATTATCATTGCATTTATCTTGTCCCGTATATCATTACCAGAAATTGCTTCAAGCAGTGAAGATGTAGTAGAAGAAGTTACAGATACTACTAAAAAGAGTGCATGGAGTTATTCTCACCTTGTGTTTGGTGTGATTGCTATCTTTACATATGTAGGCGGAGAAGTTGCTATCGGTAGTTATCTGATCAACTATTTCAAACAGCCTGAAATTGCAGGTTTAACAGAAGTGACGGGTGCCGTTTTTGTATCACTTTATTGGGGTGGCGCAATGGTTGGTCGTTTCTTAGGCTCTGCTTTGTTAAGCAAATTTAAACCAGGTTTGGTATTAGCTGTATTTGCTATTTTGGCAATCAGTATGATTTTGATCTCTGTTAATACAACAGGAGAACTTGCAAAATGGAGTATTATTTCTGTTGGATTCTTCAACTCAATTATGTTTCCGACCATCTTCACATTAGCTATTAAAGGCTTAGGGAAATACACGACACAAGCATCCGGTTTCTTATCTACAGCAATTGTAGGCGGAGCAATTATTCCGGTAGCATTTGGTGCAGTGGTTGATTACTATATGAATCACGATCAATCAGAAGCAGCAAGCTTACGTTTTGCATTGATCATTCCGATGATATGTTATGCATACATTGCCTGGTTTGGCTTTAAAGGACATCAGGTTAAAAACGAATCTGCTGAAACGGCGGCTCCGGTTTTAGATAAAAATATTTAATTGTCATATAATGTCATTAATAAAAAAGTCCCACGCTATTAGCGTGGGACTTTTTTATTAATGACATATCAGGTAAATCCGTTATTGAATTCATCCCGTATATGATTCAATCAATTGACAAAAGAAAGTTGTGAATCTGATGTATTGTGTTTTTAATAATTATAAGCAGAATCCGAATCAGGCTTTTGCATATCGTTTCTCTTACCCGTAACTTGCAGCATGCAATATCAGAATGATTTAATACTTAGAGCTGCCCGTGGTGAGCAGACAGAAAGAACACCTGTTTGGTTGATGCGTCAGGCAGGCAGAATACTTCCCGAATATCGTGCAGTACGTGAAAAATTAAGTGGCTTTATTGAATTGTGTACTACACCGGCATTAGCTGCCGAGGTTACCATTCAGCCGGTTGATATATTAGGTGTTGATGCTGCCATTATCTTTTCTGATATTCTAGTAATACCTGAAGCAATGGGCTTACCTTATGAAATGCAGGAAAGCAAAGGACCATTTTTTCCTAAAGTGATTACTTCAGCAAATGATATAGAAAAATTATTGGCAACAGATGCGGCCGACCATTTACAATATGTGTACGATGCCATAGAGCTTGCTGTAAAAGAATTGAATGGTCGTGTACCTTTGATTGGCTTTGCAGGTGCGCCGTTTACCATACTGGCTTATATGATCGAAGGGCAAGGGTCAAAGACATTCTCCAAAGCCCGTCGTTTCTTATATACAGAACCGGTATTGGCACATCGTTTATTAGAAAAAATTACGTTGGCTACGATAGAATATTTGAAACGCCAGGTGAAAGCAGGAGCGGCTATGTATCAGATATTCGATTCCTGGGCCGGTGTGTTGCCTCCGGATCAATACAGAGAATTCTCCCTGAAATATATTCGTCAGATTTGTGAAGCAGTGCCGCAGGTGCCACGGACTGTATTTTCTAAAGGAGCATTTTTTGTTCGGGAAGATTTTAATCATTTCCCATGTGAAACCGTTGGTCTTGATTGGAACATGGATATAGCAGAGTCAAGAAAAATTATCGGACCGGATAAAACATTGCAGGGAAACATGGACCCATGTGCGTTATACCTATCCGAAGAACAGATTCGTGTGAAGACTAAAGAAATGCTGGATACATTTGGTTCGGGCAGACATATTGCCAATCTTGGTCACGGCTTGTATCCGGATACCGAAAAAGCTAAAGTAAAATGTTTTGTTGATGCGGTGAAAGAGCTAAGCGTTAAAAAATAGTTTTAATGAATAAAATTTACACACTCTTATCAGGGTATATTCGATATGAGATAAAAGCAACATATATATATTATTTGTTGCTTTTTTTAATTCCTGCTATTGCACTTAATTACTATTACAATTTTGAAAATGGAATTCTGAATTCTTTCCGCGACGAATGGGGGTATTTTTTTCTGTGTTTACTCTACTATTCAATTCCACTTCTTTACGCAGTTTTAGTTTATATATTCTTGTACAATAAAAAGCAGTTACTTAAAGAGAAGAAATTTCTGTTCCTGATTCTTTTCTTCCCTGTTATAATCGCTTTTGATGAAGCATTTAATTTTCACAAACAATGGGTGTCAGGTATTGAAAATGAAATTGTACGCTATTATGCGAAGAAAACGCTGAACCACGCTATCAGGTTGCTGACATTTTTCTTACCAATACTCGTGTATTATATTTTTTATGAAAAACAAAATAAGAATTTTTATGGGTTGGCTCCTTCGAAGGTAGATCTGAAACCATATTTGATTATGTTGTTTGGTGTTATGATGCCCTTAATTATTCTGGCATCTTACACTACACCTTTTCAGGAAGCATATCCGGTGTTCGATATGAGTAAAGTAGAAGGCATCCCATTACATGAATACTGGTTGCCCGTATTTACTTTTGAAGTTGTGTACTTATTTGACTTTATAAATATAGAATTATTGTTTCGGGGCATTATGATTTATACGTTATACCAATATATGGGAATTGAGTGTGTGTTAGCTGTATCTACATTGTATTGCACCTTTCATTTCGGAAAGCCAATGGCAGAGACAATAAGTTCTTTTATCGGTGGGACGATTTTAGGTGTGTTTTCTTTGCGTACACAATCTCTGTATGGAGGTATTATGATTCATGCAGGTATTGCATTAATGATGGATACATCAAGCTTATTTCAAAAAATATAAGTACTTTATATACATGATTCCTTTAGTATACAGAGCCTATCTGGCAGCAATCATAGTAGTATGTATCTGGTCCGGCTGGATCACTTTATCCCGTATGGTTGTGCAAACAGCGCTATCACCGTATGATATTACATTGCTGCGTTTTGGTACGGCAGCAGTTTTAACATTGCCATTCAGTTTAACATACGATTGGCGCTCCGTTAAATGGAATCAGATTCTGTTGGTGGCCTTAGGCTGTGGTTTCCCTTATACCATGCTTTCATTCATTGGCCTGAAAACAATTAAAGCAGCTAATGCAGGCGTACTGGTAAACGGGATGCTTCCGGTGATTGGTTTGTTTTTTACGTTATTCTGGTTTAAAGAAAAAGTATCGAAGATTAAATACCTGGCAATTTTTATTTTATTGATAGCCAATTTAATCATGATGAACATCTCAACAAATCCGACACCAATCTATTTATTGGGTATTGGTTCATTGCTTTCAGCAGCGGTAGCATTTTCCACTTATATGGCTGCCACCAGGAGATGGGGCTATGGTATGAAAGATGTGATTGCATTTGTACCCATTGTAAATGCTGTATTGTTTTTACCTCTCTGGTTTTGTTTTCCATCACAGATTTTACAAACACCAGTTCAGGATATTTTGATCCAGATGATCTATCAGGGACTTATTGTAAGTGTGCTGGCACTCGTACTTATTACGTATGCTGTAAGTAAACTTGGTTCCGGTACCATGTCAGTCTTTTTATCTTACGTGCCGGCAGTTACAGCCATTCTTGCTTTTATCTTTTTACATGAATCTTTATCTATACAGGAACAGCTGGGGATTGTATTGTGTTCAATAGGTTTGACGGTTTACACGAAAGGATAGATAATTAAGAATTAAATATTTATTTACGTGATTGAGATACCATATTAAGTATTAACAATCCTTTATTCTTAAACCCTATTCACCGCATCGAATAACTTACTATCAATATTAAAATAATTATTATCGAATGAATACGAAACGACCGATACGTGCAGAAGAAAAAACATTGATACAATTTCTTCTTGCAAAGTTAAATCTACCTCTTCAGGAATATCCTATAGTGGAAATTGTTGAAGAATATGAAGGAAGCCACATGGGAAGTATTAATTTAAACAATCCCAATACAGACTTGTATGATCGTGATCTGATACAAGCAGAATATACCGATGCAGATAAAATTCCGGTTGTTATTTCACTTACAAAAGATAAAAATAATCAATTGCTTGATCTCGATTTCTGGAAATCTGATTTTTCCCGTTTGGTAAAATATCCCAAACCTGAAGAGCTAATGTTTGAATAAAATAGAACTGCATAAAATAAGAAAGGTGTAAATGATAGTTCATTCACACCTTTCTTATTTTATTTTTCTGATAAATTTCTTACTGTATTTTTACAACACGCTCTGTGTAGATCAATCCATCCTGACTTACTTTGATCACGTATACACCATTATCTAAAGAACCGATAGATATGGCAGCATTATTTGATATGCTTTTGCTCAGCACCTTTTTACCAAGCATATCATATAGCTCTACCTGAATAATATCTGAGGTAGCAACTGATTGCGGAAACCCTATGGTAAGCTGGTCTTGTGTAGGATTTGGTCTGATTGTAATATTAAGTGTATTCGTGCTATTCATAATACCCGTTGTGGTATTATTTGTAGGGTTGGTTACAAATTTTGAAAGCAATCGAATATAAGCAGTTTGATAACCAAGACTAGGTTCTGTTACCTGCCAGGAATTTAACGGCCAGTTATTATTAAAATCTTTATAGCTTTTTTGTGCTGGCTGACCTTTCGGAGGTGTAATAGAAAGAGCATAGCATAATGCATTATTATCGGACGAGCCACAACCTGAAGGGCAACAGCCGTCCCAATTATAATTTGAGTTTGCACCACCAGATAGGTATCCAGGAGGCGGTCCGTAAGTAGAAGTTCCTACACGATCCCATTTTGCACTGCCATCGCAAAACCAGGTATGGTAGATTTCATTGATACTGTTTTCTGCTCCATAACTACTCATGTTAGTAAGGTATACCATTTGAAATGGATTTACACCATGAATATAATGCAGGTATTCTGCGGAAGCTTTTTCATAGATATCATTATTAGCAGAATTATCTAATTCCAGGTTGCTGACTTTCCACAGCATGTAACCGTAGTTTGATTTATATTGATTCGAACCCCAGTTGTAATCTTTAATGAAAGAGCGATAAGGGTCTGTTTGATTTGTCAGCCCTCCAATATAATCTCCTGAAAGCTTTAATCCGCCTAACGTAGCATTATTGATATTATTGATAATTGTGCTTGACGCACCGGAAAGAGTTGTGTAAAATAATAAGAGTTCATTTCCTTCCTGGAAGTATTGACTTACATAACCCGGATTACTTCCTTTCCATGCTAATAATGGCAAAGACGCATAATTGCTTTCCACAAAAGTCAGATATGTTGATTGTCCGGTTAAATCATATAGATAAAGTGCTGCACCAATTTTTGCTGTAAGCCTTCCCATGTCGTCTGTTTCCTGATTTCCGGCTGCAACAGTAGGAGAGCTTGTTGTATTGTTAAATTGAACGTTTGTATTTGCATTTGCCCATGTCCATGCATTTACAGCACTGGTTTGAAGCGTTGTTGAATACGTTCCGTATACTGTAGGATTCACCTGTTTAAATACTTTAGAAGCAAGTGCAAAAGCTTCAGCACATTTTAGTGTCGCATTTGTTGTAGCGGGACCATATAAACTTTGATTTGTTAAAGTAGAAGGTGGGCTACCACCAACTGTTGCTCCTGTTGCTCCTAATACAGATAAGCAGGAACCATCACTCTGCTGCATACGCAGCAATTGGTCGAGGCCCCATTTGGCTTCATCAATAATATCGGGTACGCCATTGCCTGATTCAGGAATATTATAATTATCAGTAAATGCAGTAGGATTTTCTCTGTATGCAGTCAATAAATTAATAACATAGTTTGCCGTCCACGGTGTGTACTTATTCAGATCTCCTGCGTCGAACCATGCACCGTGTAAATCTTTTTCAGTTGCAGCAGAGCTGGCATTATTATATAAGCGGGCATTTTTATCTTGCAGTGATCCTACCTGACTTGCACCATCGGCCCATCCTGTACCTGCGTATTGTGCTGTTTTAGCAAAGCTTGAACGCTGATAAAATAACATGCGCATAGCCGCTTTTAAGACGCTGCTGTATACTGTATCTGCTATTACAAATTCTGTTGAACGTACGTTCTGTGTAACATCTTTCACATAATATTTCCCGGGTGTAGTATAGGAAGTGAAATCAAACCACCATACTTTATCACCAGAACTTGCGTCTGTATTACCATTGTTCCATGTGACCGGTGTACCTGTAAATACCGAAGCACTGGAAGTAGCATCTATCAAGGCGTAAGTATTGCCTGGAGTAAATGTGGCTGTATTATCATAACCCGTTTGAGGGTCGCGGATAACAGCAACTTTATTAGCAGCAGGTATATAACCAAACTGGTCAACTACAATGTAAGGCGATTGCGCCTGAGAGAATAAATAAGAAAGGGAAAACGAAATGCAGAGTACAATCTGGATGTATTTTCTAAGCATGGATGCGTTAGTTAGAGGATTATTTACTTTGATTTTTAACAATAGTTTATCATTGTAATATACGGCAATAGACTTGAATAGGATTTTAATTAGTATTTATGTAATAAAAAAATAATGAATATTCAATATGTGGAATATTCTATTCAAAAAATGGAATAATATTAATAAAAATTATATCCGCCGTTTAATTCATAAGAGTCTGTCCAGGTTGGAAGTTTTGTAAAAAAAGGAGTATTGTAAACAAATGAAAGTAATAGACTTTCTTTACCGACACGAAGGTTGGTAGATACTACAAAACTCAGACTTTTGGCATAATCATAAGAACCACCAAAACTAATAAGGTCTTTATAATCCAGCATTCCGAACATACAGATATCATCTTGGTAGGTTGGTAAGGAACGCCATAAAAAACCCGATTTGAGATTTAGAAATGGAGATAATTTAAATGTGTAATTTACATACGTATTAAAATAGCGTTTATATGTAATCGGTGCTACAACAGGGTTTACAACAGAGTTAAACATTTGGCAGGCAGCAAATCCAACATCAAGTTTTTTATACGTGAATGTTATTCCCAGCGAACCATCCGGAGAAAGAGAATTACCGTTGGCAGTTGATGATGGTGCAGTAAAAGCGGTCTGTGCAATTCCCAAAGCAATGCCGGTTGACACAAATAATTTTTCTGTTAAAGCAATTTTATAGGCATAGTTTGCGTACGCTCTTGGTTTATGTATATAGGGCCCGTCTTTTTCATTATAAAAATATAACCGCAGCATGTGACTGTTGGGTTTGGTGTAATTAAACACCCGTGTAAATGCGAAATTGAAAGTAGATATTTTGTTTAAAGCTCCTGTACGTGTTTTATACGATAGGTTTAGATTCATTTTTACTTCTTTGGGTATATAAGCCGGCGAAACTAATGCCATATTATTAAAGTAAGCACCAAATAAGTCCGGATACACGTCGGTACTCTGCCCTGAAACAGGGAGATAGAAAAAGATAGCAAATAATCCGATACATGTAATGCGAATCAAATTCATGAACAAATATGCAATGCCTTCAAAAATATATTAATTTATTTAAATTTCGTTACTTATTTATTTTGAGATTGTATATTAACTGGAGTGAGTATTAAGGAAGAGGATATCATCTCCCTCATAAAGTCGGGGAAGGACCGGGAAGCAATACCTGTTTTGTATAAAAAGGTATATCCTCTCGTAGAGCGTTATATTGCCCGGAATTCCGGGAATAAAGATGATGCTTCAGATATCTTTCAGGATGCACTGTTGTTGTTTTATAAGCAGATCATCCATAATTCATTTAATGAAAAATATAAGGTATATGGTTATTTATATAAAATATGCCTTTATAAATGGATGAACAAGGCCAAAAAAAACAGCAAAATCAAATTTGTTGATGAAATTGAAAATCTTGAACCTGCCGAATTATTTGTTCATGAAGAGATGGAGGAGATCATAGCAAACCCGGATGAAAATATCATCCGGAAACTATTTACTCCAATCGGAGAAAAATGCATTGAATTATTAACCTTTACCACATATTCCAGTCTATTGTTAGAGGATATAATGATCCGAATGGAATTCAATTCGGTTTCAGCTGTTAAAATGCAGTTGAAGCGTTGCAAAGAAAAATTATTAAAAGAAATTGACGAAAATCCTTCTATCATAAATCAATTGAAAAGTAAATAAATGAGCTTCGACGATTCTACATATTACCAGATTGAGGCTTATTTAAATGGGGAATTATCTTCAGAAGAACATATTGCGTTTGAGAAGAAAGTTTCTGAAAATAAAGAATTATTTCAGCTGGTTGAAAAACACAAACTCGCGAATGCGCTGATTGTAGAAAAGCGACTTCTTTCAGTGAAAAATATTTTGCAGGAAGAACAAAGTAAAGGATCTGACAGAAGCAATTACAAATTATATGCTGTTACTGGTTTAGCTATATTGGCTACTGCTGTTGGGATTATTTCATATAAAAACAATAGTAATCCCGATAAAAATCCGGCTGCGACCATAAATTCTATTACTAAAGAATCAAATAATTTTTCTTCATACGGAACAGAAGAAAAACAAATTGAAGGTAAAAAATCTTCAGCTCAGGTTGAACCAACGATTACGGGAACAGGCCTTCATAAGCAGGAAATTCAGGCGTATGAGCAGGCAATAAAAGAAGGGCGTACTGTTGAAGAATTTACTGCACCTGCAAATGAATCTATTACTTCAACATCAGATCCGGTCAATAATTCATCTGAAAACAAAGAGTCAATAGATGCTATTGCAGCCAAAGATGTTTGTGCCGATGTTGTTATAAAGGCACAAATAAAGACAAGCCCTACTTGCAGAAATGAATCTTCAGGTGAAATACTTGTTTATAATATTCAGGGAGGAACAAAACCATATACGGTGTCCTTATCTGATATGGAAATGTCTTCGGTTATAAACGGACAATTGAGCAAAGGTACATATCAGGCTTTTATAACGGATATGAATGGATGTGAACAGAAATATCTTAAAATATACATAACAGAAAAAGAATGTTCAGTTGATTATTCGTTCAATCCTTTTATGGGAGAGAAATGGCAGGTTGATCCATATAGTTCAAACGGTCAACTACAATTATACAATAAGGGTGGCGTATTATATTATCAGGAAAATATCGAAGCCAATACAACATTCGAGTGGTCAGGTATCGGACATAGCAATCAAATACTTCCCGGTTATTATATCTTTGTGATTAAATATTCTGATGGAACAGTGAAAAGAGGTTCTGTTACAATTGTTCAATAAATGAAAAAAATACTTCTACATATCGTTGTTATTTTTATTTCATTATCAGGTTACGCACAAACGGTTCCGATACCTGATGCTGCGTTTCTTGATTTTCTGCAATCGAATTACGCTCAAACTATCAATGGGTCGGATGAATTGATTATTAGCGAAGCGGCACAGATTACCGGTACCTTGTCATGCAATGGTTTAGGAATTACAAATCTTGACGGCGTACAATATTTTAGCCAGGTGAGCAGATTACTTGCATATAGCAATGATATAGTCTCAATACCATCGTTGGTTGGTATGACTAATTTACAAACATTGCATTTATATGATAATGCTTTAACATCTCGACCTGATTTTTCTGGTTTGTTGAAACTAAAGACTGTATTAATATATCAGAATAACCTTACGCAATTTCCTGTATTTGGTAATAACCCTGCGATGGAAGAAATTATTGCTTCACAGAATGCAATCACTTCCATTCAAAGTTTATCTAATCTTACTAATTTATTGAAATTAGATGTAGGGCAGAATCAATTAACAGCATTGCCGGATTTTAGTTCTAATATAAATTTGCAGGAACTCATTTGCTGGTCAAATCAAATTGCAGTACTGCCTTCAATGAAAGCACTTACTGATTTAACCCGCTTGAATGCTGGAAAAAATAACCTGACGCAAACACCTGACTTATCTGCAAACACTCAGATGAGCATATTGGCATTTGATAATAATTTTTTAACGGAAGGCCCTAATCTATCTTTAATGAATGGACTTACAAGTGTCAAGTTATATAATAATTATCTTTCTTTCGAAGATCTGCTGCCATATACTACAATTCCGGGCTTCGCTTCAAATTTTGATGTAACACCAATGAAACCTTTGCCATGTATTGATACAGTGCGGGCATATTATGATGAACTTGCAAATGTTAGTACCGGCATAGATGAAACAGTAAGTAATGTAACATACACCTGGATGGAAGGTACTTCAACCATTGCTACAGTTACAAATGATACCGTGCAGATAAAGGAAGCATCCGGTTCATCTGTTACACAACGCTTTTTATACGCAACGCTTACACATCCTTCGATACCGGACTTAACATTAATTACAGATTCAATTGTGGTAAAGTTTTATTCCTGTCCGGGCAATGCGGCTGTAAAGTATACAACTACCAGAACAGATTGTAGTAATTCCGGAACAATTAAAGTAGATATTCAGGGATATGTTGCTCCTCATACAACGTATCAGTTGCACAGTGAATCACTGGGAGAAAATACATTTTACCACTCAAATTATATGTCTGGTTTAATAGATACGGCATATACATTACACATTAATTTTTCGCCAACCTGCTCACTGGATTATATCAATACGATTAAAATGCCTTTTGTTGATTGTAAAGAAGTATTTATTACTCCCAATGGTGATGGTGATATGGATACTTATTTTATTACAGGAACAGGAAATGCCGTTATTTATGATAAAAATGGCAAAGAAGTAAAAAGGGTAAACTTGCCATATGAATGGAATGGGTATGGCTCGAATGGCTTGGTTTCTGTAGGCTATTATATTATTGTAATCAATGGCGGTAAAGACCGATTATATATAAGTGTATTATATTAATGAGTAAATATCGTTAATCGTATATTAAAAGAGAAAGGTCATGCAATTATTAGCGTGACCTTTCTCTTTTAATATTATGTATGAATTGTTATTTCAATATATTTAGCTTCTCCGCTTCCTGTTGAAGAAGCTTGCTGTCTATAGGAACAACGCCAACTTGCTCACAAACCAAACCTCCGGAAAGGTTGGATAAAGCTGTCAGTACAGATGGTGTTGTATGCGCAGCAGCACATAGAGCAGCTACACTGATTACAGTATCTCCTGCACCCGATACATCTGCAATTTCTCTGTGGTGTGCAGGTATATGTAAGTGTTCATTTTTGTTGGTCCAGTATACGCCTTTTTCAGATAAGGTAATGAGGACACTGTCGCATGATAATCTGCGCATTAATTCTTCTACCGTCTGTTCCAGTTCTTTACTGTTATTCAGGTTTGCGTCGGTCTTGATTCCTTCTTTTAATTCTTTTCTGTTGGGCTTAAATAAGCTGCAGTTTTTATAGTGTAAAAAATTACGCTTTTTAGGATCAACTACAGTAGGGATGCCTTTTGTATTTGCCTTGTCTGTAACATAAGCGATCAATTCTTCACTCAGCACACCTTTGTCGTAATCTTCAAAGATGATTACATGTGCTTTATCAATAAGAGAGTCGATGCGTGTTTTAAGAGCTGTTAATTCAGAAGCATTTGTGATACGATCGGTTTCCTGATCCACACGCAACATGTGATGCGCATTTGAAATAATACGATGTTTGATTGTAGTAACACGATCTTTACTGGCAACAATTCCTTCTGTCGGTAAATTATTTTCTTCCAGAATTTTTAAAAAATTCGAACCGTCAATATCATCCCCTACAAGCCCGCATAAGAGCGGATTTGCACCTAAGGATTTTATATTCAAGGCTACATTGGCAGCACCGCCAGGTCTGATTTCTCTTTTTTCAACCTGAAGAATTGGTACAGGAGCTTCGGGTGAGATCCGTTCAACTTTGCCCCATAAATAAGAATCGATCATCACATCGCCGATGATCAATACATTAAAAGTACGGAAGACCTTAAAAAGGTCTTCCGCTGTATGGTATTCAATTACTTTAGTTTTGCCAGGCATTCTTTAATACGTTTGATTGCCTCGATGATGTTTTCGTCAGATGCAGCAAATGAAATACGGATGTTGTTTGGAGAACCAAATGAATCACCACCTACTGTAGATACAAAAGCATCATTCAGGATAAACATAGATAAGTCACTGGATGTTTTAATAACTTGTCCGTTCACAGATTTTCCAAGGTATGCACTTACATCCGGGAATATATAGAAAGCACCTGCAGGTTTATTGATTTTCAAACCTGGAATGTCTTTTAATAAACCGATGATTAAGTCACGTCTTCTTAAGTACGCTTCTTTCATTTTTAATGGAGCAGATAAGTCACCTTGTAAAGCAGCAAGACCAGCGCGTTGTGTGATAGAACATGTACCTGAAGTAACTTGCCCCTGTAATTTTTCTGTTGCTGTTGCAATATATTTCGGAGCAGCAATGTAACCCAATCTCCAGCCTGTCATAGCAAAGCCTTTAGAAAAACCGTTTACAGTAACTACCTGATCTTTGATTTCGTCGATAGAACCTAAACTGAAGTTTTTACCTTCGAAATTGATGTATTCATAAATCTCATCGGCAATAGCAACGATCTGAGGATTCTTCTTTAATAATTCAGCAATGGCACGTAGTTCTTTTTCTGAGTAAACAGAACCGGATGGATTGCATGGAGAAGAATACATGATCGCACGTGTTTTAGAGGTGATCGCTTTTTCAATCTCAGCAGCCGTTACTTTGAAATCATTTTCAATAGTACCGGTTAAAATCACAGATTTGCCTTCCGCTAATTTTACCATTTCAGAATAACTAACCCAGTACGGAGCAAGAATAATTACTTCTTCGCCTTTATCTACAATAGCTTGTATAACGTTTGCCAACGATTGTTTTGCACCGGTAGATACAACAATGTTTTCAGCCGTTACTTTAATATTATTTTCTTTAACTAATTTTTCTGCAATAGCAGCACGTAAATCAGCAAATCCTGCAACCGGGCTATAAGAGTGGTATCCTTCATCAATAGCCTTCTTCGCAGCATCCATAACATGCTGTGGAGTTTTAAAATCAGGCTCCCCAACACTTAAGCTTATTACTTTGTGACCCTGAGAAGCTAATTCTCTTGCCTTTTTTGTCATCGCTAAGGTTTCAGATTCTGATAAAGAATTTACAACCGTTGATAGCGTTTGAGGATTCGTAATTGTTGTCATGTGTTTTTGTTAAATAATTTTTTAAGCGGTCGTAAAATTAGGGATTTTTGTTGGTTAATTTGCTAACCAGGCTGGAAAGTTTTGTTTGAAGATCTATCGTTGCTGTTCATCTATTCATCTTATTATTAATTATTTACAATATTATTTTTGCTTTTATCCGGCTCCGTGGCGGAAAATACTGAAATATTTGTCTGGCATAAATTCCGATAGTCAAATGAAGGCATATAAGCTTGTTAAGAGACGTGCAAAATTTCATTTAATCTATTCATTCATCAGAAAAAAAAACTTTATATTGTTAATAAATTTATACTGTAACAGAATAAGCTTTAAGCCTTGTGCCTTCAGCTTTAAGCCAACTGAAAATGTTTAAAATAGGAATTGATTTAGGAGGTACGAAAATAGAAACCATTATTTTGAATCCCGAAGGTGTTGAAGTCTATCGCAATAGGGTATTGACTTTGCAGGAGCGGGGATATGGTGCTATTGTGAATACATTGGCAGAATGTTATTCCAATGCATTAACGGTGATCAATAATAAGGCGCATACTTTTGGAATAGGTACGCCGGGTTCCATATCGAGCAAAACCGGGTTGATGAAAAATTCAAATACAACCTGTTTAAATGGTAAACCTTTGTTAAAAGATTTGCAGCGATTGATTAACAGACAAGTTGCAATAGAAAATGATGCCAATTGTTTTGCCATGGCCGAAGCGGGTATGGGGGCAGGTAAAGGATATAAAACCGTTTTTGGAGTTATAATGGGAACCGGCTGTGGTGGTGGAGTTATTATTCAAAATAATGTCTTACGGGGATTACAGACGCTGGGCGGAGAATGGGGGCACATGACAATTGACCCGAACGGGCCGGCTTGTTATTGCGGTAAAAGAGGATGTGTAGAAACCTATATTTCAGGTACAGGTATTTCGGATCGGTATTTTGAGCTTACTGGCAAGCGTTTACCTGCTATTCACGTTTTGGAGTCGGAACAAAAGGAAGCGCTGGAAGTAAAAGAATTGTTTTTTGAACAGTTTGGCAGAGCTCTTTCTAATGTTATTTCGATCATAGACCCCGATGTGGTGGTATTAGGCGGCGGTTTGTCAAATTACATGCCTTTATATGCAGAAGGTGTTGAACGGGTAAAAAAATACATTTTCAGCGATGAACTAATTACTCCGATTGTAAAAAATAAAACAGGTGATAGTGCAGGCGTTATTGGAGCTGCCTGGATAGGTATTTAACCGGCTTCCTTTATATAAAGATTTCTTTATACGAAAGATATATTGATTTTGCACATTCTTCACTAAATTGAAGGTATATTTTAAAATGGTTTTTATGAGAATACAGTTACTAACGTTATTACTTTTAATTTCAGCTGTTTTTATTTCACATGCCCAATCGATTGAATTGTCAACCGATTTTCGTTTGGCAAGTCCCTATCACGAACCTGATGGTGCAAATGATGTCGTGCGGTTAAAAGGAGGTGATTTTATTACGCTGGCAAAATTGAAAGGCGGTATATCAGGCAAAGCAGACTTTGCTCTTGAACGCAATCATGGCGCATCGTTTAATGTGCTGTGGACAAAAACGATCAGCATTTTAACGGCTGAAGAATTTAAAGATTTGTATTTTAACGGAAAGGATCTTGTACTGCTTTCGGTTATACACGACCAGGTTACTAAAACTACTAAACTGATCAGTTACGGCTATAACGTTCAGGATGGTACACCACTCTGGACGAAAGAACTGGAGTCTTATCCTGTTACGCCATACGTCGACGTAGATCATCGAGGTACGGTAAAAGAATCATTTATAGATGTTATCTGTGAGCACACAACACCAAGTTTTGTGACTCCGTTTGAATACAAACACAACATCCGCTTTTCTCCGGATGAAAGTAAATTTGTTTCATACGTATTTGATTTTTCTCAGCACACATTGTCTGCAAGTGTAACCGTTTATGATAATGCCTGTAATGTTTTAAATAAAGGGAAAGTGACGATAGATAATGGTTATGTGAATTTTGGTATTTACATCAATGACCGCGGACAATTATTCATTATCAACGCTAATAGTATAGGGAAGGTGAATGTTATCCGCATGAATCTGGAAACACGTGAATTTGATGTTATTGAAATTCCCGGATCAAATTATAAAAAAGATGAATTGCTTGCACATTTTGTAAACAATGATGTGTTATATATTGGTGCCGTTGAATTGTATGAAGAAAAATTAGTTGGCGTTACCTATGCACGTGTTAATTTTGAAAGCATGCAGCTGGATAAAAACTCCTTTGACAAATTTGACAATACGGTGTTTTCTGTTGTTGCAGAGGGAAGAAAGTCTAATAAAAATATAAAAGGAGATGAAAACTGGATTGATTATGATTTGTCTCACATGTTTGTTTCTGAGGGCGAAGAAATAATTATGGTCATAGAGAAGCGTTCTTTTTATGCTGATGGGTATCCGCATATTTCCCCATCTACCTTTGACAAGAAACATCAGGTAGAAGTAAACGGACATGTGCATACAGAAGGTATTTTAATGCTTTCCTACGCTAAAGATAATAAGCGTAATTGGGTTCAATATATTGCAAAAAGCCAGGTTTATCCCTCAACAGATGGTTTGAATACGATTTCGTATGTAATAGACAATACACATCATTCTGATATTCGGATCATGTATGCAACATCAGAATCGTTGGATGGATCAATTACTACTATCAATCTGGTACATGTAGACCGTTCAAGCGGGAAAAAGGTAAAAGAAGTTATTTTACCTAATGATTCTAAACTAATGATTGTGCGCGATTATACACTTTGGGAAGAAAATGATAAGCTAATACTCGTTGGAAGAAAAGGTCTTACCGGTAAAACGAGTGCGATTGTCAGGTATAAATTGTAAAGAAAGGAATCGTTTCTTCAGTATTTAAACAGAATAAAATATTTATTTAATAGTATAACAATAGATTCGATGCAGGACAATACACTCATAGATGAAGTGACCAATGACGAAAAAGATTTTTTCGAGTCAAATAGTTATTTCATTGATGAAAAAGTTAATTTTTTCAAATTTGAAAATGCCTATAGGATTTTTAATGAGAAAGGTGATCATATCGGTGCAATTACACAACGCTTATCTGCGGGACAAAAAATATTGCGTTTGCTGGTAAATAAAAAAATACTTCCATTTCATTTGGATATTCACAATCATGAAGGAGAAGTGCAAACCACCATTCAACGTGGCTGGACGTTATTACTTTCTAAAATAACAGTACTGAATTCTAAAGGCGAATTGATTGGTACAATTAAGCAGAAATTTAAAATATTCAATCCTGAGTTTGAAATATTTAATGCTTCGAATGAATTAATTGGCAGCATCAAAGGGAATTGGCATGCATGGAATTTTGAGATCAAAGATGCTTCTAAAAAAGTAGTTGGAACGATTAATAAAAAATGGGCAGGGTTGGCAAAAGAAATTTTTACTACGGCAGACAAATACAATGTTACTATTGATCCTGCATTTTCATCTTCTGTTCAACATAAGCAAGCTGTTATATCTTGTGCAATAACCATTGATATGGTTTTAAAAGAAAGTAAATAATAAACATCAATAATACATTTTAAATTATGAAAAAGGTAATCGTTTTTTCCGCTCTTTTAGCACTTGCCCTGGCATCTTGCAAGTCTGATCAAACTTCTAAAACCACAAAACCGGCAACAAAAGAAAAGGCTGTTTTACCTAATACATCAGGTGATGAAGATGATCTTGACGGTACATGGGAATTGATATCAACGATCAGTGAGCAAACGCCATTTAATACATTATATCCCAACCAGAAACCTACTATTACCTTTAACAGCAGGCCAAGACAAATATCAGGTACAACAGGTTGTAATACGTATACAGGTTCATATACATTATTAGGAAGTACTATTTCATTTGGTACGGGATTGACCTTAACTAAAATGGCTTGTGATGGCAAGGGTGAAGCGGTATTTGTGGAACGACTTAATAAGGCTACAGATTATTTCATTAAAGATCAGACAACGTTAATGCTGATGCAGGGCGATGTTGCTTTACTGGAATTTAAGAAAACATTAGGCGGTAAGAGTTACTAATTATTAAATTACTTTGGCTGATTCTGATTCGAATTCTGTGTTTATCAAAATTGAATCAGAATCAGTCTTATTTTTAAAATAAAGACTTTAGTATATTGATGTAAAAGCTCTGTTTGAGTGATTATTTAACGGGGAAATTTATTAATATTCTAAATAATAGTTTTAATTTAATTCTGTACTGACTGCCTTATGATCAGTATTAGATTATATTTCAGAATTTTATTTTCAAACTAAACCAAATATATCTTATGAAAAGATACGTATTTACTGCCATCCTTGCTACGTTTATTTCATCTATATCTGTTGCTCAGACATACGTTTTTATGATGAAAAATGCAGAAGGTAAATGGGGATATGCAAATGTAAAAGGCGAAATAGTTATTCCTCCTCAATATGAAAACTGTGATCCATTTGCTGAAAATGGTTTGGCCGTTATTGTTAAAGATAAAGTATTTACAATCATTAACACGAAAGGTCAGGCAATTCCAACAGACGTTCAGAAGTATGAAGATGCTGCATCTAAAAAATTCAACGATGATTTATTTGCAATAAAAGTAAACGATAAATGCGGTTATCTGAATGGAAGTGGCAAGCTGGCTATTCCACTTAAATATGATGATGTTTCAGATTTTAACGGAGGTTTTGCTGTTGCCAAAACAGGGTCAAAGTATGTAGTATTAGATACCAAAGGTACGGAGACTCCCATAATGCAAAATGGATTGGTAGATGTGAAACATTTCTCGGAAGGATTTGCACCTGTTAAAACAGCGGATAAATTATTAGGTTTTATTAATACCAAAGGTGAAATAGTTGTAAAGCCACAATTTAAAAATGTGGGTTATTTCTACGGTGGCCTTGCATGGGCTAAAACGATGGACGATAAAGCCGGCTTTATAAATTCTAAAGGAGAATGGGTGATACAACCTACATTTGATGCAGTATCAGATTTTGATCCGGCATCAATGGTTGCCCGTGTTAAAGAAGTGGATAAGTGGTTGTATATAGACGCTACCGGTAAAAAAATCTATGTAAATGATACAGAAGTTTGGGGCGATTTTTCGGATGGTTTATCGAAAGGTACTCAAGCAGGTAAGAGTGGATTTTATAATACCAAAGGAGAATGGGTGATTAAGCCACAATTTGAAGGCGTACGTGATTTTAAAAATGGCTATGCTGCCGCTAAACTTGGGAGTAAATGGGGTATAATTGATACAACCGGTAAATGGGTTGTTCAACCTATTTATGATGGGATCAGAGATGCTGAGTTGATAAAATAAATAATAATTTATTCTATTTTGAAAAGCCTGTAACAAATGAGAATATTTGTTGCAGGCTTTTTTATGAAAACAAATAAGTAAAATAATTGTGATATAATTTAGTTTGAAACAGCTTTTCGTTTTATTCCAATTACATTTGGAATCTCCCAGAAAACAGTATTATTATCTTTTTCATTAAAACCTGTTTCGTAGCTTCCCATTTTTTGAATGGAACATGCCGGATGATTTACATAAAAAGATGCTTCAGGACCACCTTCCAGATACATCAATCGTTTGATACCAAGCTCTGATTGCAGTAAAATATTAGTGAACGCTAATACCTGATACGGAGAGCGACAAAAAATAAATAATATGTTTCCTTGTGCATCTTCACCCAACAATACCATGCTCCATTTTTTCTCAGATACTTGCCATGTTGCTTTGCCTTCGCAATTAACCATGCGTATTCCCTGACTGAAAGATGTGTACCTGTTTTTCAGTGCAGGCCACGCATCACAGGTCATATCTATAAGTTTAGCAGATGTTTTACTTGTATCTGAAGCTGTGAATCCGAAAATAGTTTTATAGCTCGTGTTGAACGTGGGGTTGTTAATATAACTGCCATTCTTCATATAACCTGTGCATGTCTGAAAATTACCTTCAAGTTTAAACATGCCGGCATTAATTGCTGCAATTAGTTTATATTCTTCCGCAAGCTCATTCATCTTTTTGCTGGGTATTTTTTTCTGCGCGGCACAGATCAATTCAAAAGAGAAATATTTCGGATCAATTCGTAAAACATCAATCTTTGAATCGCCGTGACTTGAAGTAATAGGAGATAAAATGCTTACGTAATCTAAGCCGGCCTCTAATTTCTTCCAGGAGATACTGGTATGTTTTGGCGTATTTGCTGAAACAATAAGCAAAAGAGAAAATAATACAATAGTTTTCATAAGCGTACTTTTATATCATAATGCAGAATTTCTGAAAAGATACAGGTAATACAATACTTATATTATTTTAGAATAGGTATGGTGAAATGTGGTTTCGATTGTTATTTTTTCGTTGACGTAGCTTTAAAGATTTGTGTTTCATTTAATTTCCCCGTCGGTAATATTTTAAATAAGGTGATTATTGAATCACATACTTCGATGTTGTTTTCACTGCCTTCCTCAGATTCACATTCAACTGCTGTTCTTGTTACAGTTGAGTCATTTAATATAGTTCCGTTCATATTAATGCCCCATCCGCCATCGCCGCCATGACCTTCGATGATAAATGAATCGATAAGTTTTCCGGTTTTGTCATAAATGTTGTAATAATAATACGTACAGCAATCTTCATTTAATTTTACGAAGATGTATCTTCTAAGGCCATTCCATTCTCCCTGGTCAGAGTAATAGTAAGCACCATTAAATTCAGGTTCATAGATGTATTCAGAGGTGTCCTGAAATGCAGCATAATATTCGTCTGCACTTAAACGATTGAATTTACTGCTGCTAAAAGAATTAGAATCATTGATTTGTTTGATGTTTTTATAAGTAAATAAAGATTCTACATGGTCAAAATCTATTCTTGAATTAAATGCTTGCGCTTTCAATTCTTTTGCTAAAGCTTCATCTGCAGCATTGAAAGTGTCTATATTTATTGTTGATGTGTTTCTTGTGTTTTCTTTTGCTTCGTTGTTACAGGCAAGGAATAACAAGAAGCTTCCAATGATTATGTAAAAATAATTTTTCATACATGTCGTGATTTATATTTTATAAATTATTCAGCTCTATAGTAAAATGGCATTCACTCATAATTGAATAAATGCCATTTTAAAAATCTAACACATAAAAGACTATACTGCTTGTATCAGTTCTTCTCTGACAATTCCAACCAGCGCATAGTTTTATCTTCCAGCTCTTTATTCAATTGTTCCAATTCTTTCGACCACTGTGCAATGTTTGTGCCTGAATCAGGTTTGGAGAGATTTTCGATTAATACATTCTTTTTTGCTTCATCGCTTTCAATAGCTTTCTCCAGATCTTCAAATTCCTTTTGCTCTTTGAACGAACGTTTTGTTGAAGATGATTTCACCTCTTTTTGTGCCGCAGCTTTAGCCGCTTCCTTCACTTCCGGTTTACGTGAGGTTTCGATCGCTTCTTCTACTTCGTAACGGTAGTCGGTATAGTTGCCGGGATACTCGCGCATCACACCTTCACCTTCAAATACCAATAAGTGATCTACCAGTTTATCCATAAAGTATCTATCGTGCGACACGATGATCAGACAGCCTTTGTAATTCTCTAAATAATCTTCCAATACACTTAATGTAGAAAGATCCATATCGTTGGTCGGCTCATCCAATATTAAGAAATTCGGCTGGCGAACTAAGATTGTAAGTAAGTGCAAACGTTTCTTTTCACCACCGCTTAGTTTTTCAATAAATTCATACTGGCGTGAAGGTTCAAATAAGAAACGCTTCAATAGGGCAGAGGCACTTAGCTCTTCGCCGTTACCAGTTTGGAACTGTTCGGCAATTTCTGTTACCAGTTCAATTACTTTTTGTCTCGGCTTAAAAGTTAACCCTTTTTGTGTATAGTAACCTAAATGAATGGTATCGCCTGTTATGATTTCTCCTGAATCCGGTTGTATGGCACGATTGATCAATTGAAGTAAGGTCGTCTTACCACTTCCGTTCTTACCGATGATTCCCAGCTTTTCATTTTTTCTGAAAATGTAATTAAAGTCGGTAAGAATTTTTTTCTCGCCATACGATTTATTTACATGATGCAGTTCAAGAATTTTATTTCCCATCCGTCGGCTGCTGAAGTCCAGCTGTACGTCGCCTTGTCCGGCTTCCTTCAATTGATCTCTGCTGCCTTCCATGGAGTGGAACGCTTCAATTCTGTATTTCGCTTTTGTACCACGTGCTTTTGGCTGGCGGCGCATCCATTCTGCTTCTTTTCGTAAGGTATTTGTTACTTTATCTAAAGATGCGGCACGAATTAACTCTTCTTCTGCTTTGCGGTCCAGATATTCCGGATATTTTGTACGGTACATCTGAATTTTACCGGCTTCAAGTTCTAAAATTCCGTTTGCAACTTCGTCTAAGAAATATCTGTCGTGTGTAATAAATAACAATGTTTGCTGAGAAGCTTTTAATAAATCTTCCAGCCATTCGATCATATCCAGATCCAGGTGATTGGTAGGTTCATCCATCAGCATCACATCCGGTTCCTGTAACAATACACGTGCAAGTGCTACACGTCTTTGTTGTCCGCCAGAAAGATTCTGCACTTCCAAATTTGCATCCTGTAAACCAAGTTTTGATAAGATCCGTTTTGCTTTGTCTTCAAATTCCCATGCCTGCAACGCGTCCATCATCGTGATGGCTTTTTCCATGTCGTCGCTGTCAAGCGTGATCATAGATGCTTCATATAACATGATGGCCTCACAAATATCTTTACGACTTTCAAGAGCAACTTCTATGATTTTTTTACCGGTAGGTAAAATAGGGTCTTGTTCTAAGTAGCCAACTGTGCAGCTTTTGTGAATGGCAATAACACCTGCGTCGGCTTGTTCTATGCCCATCACAATTTTAAGCAGCGTAGATTTACCTGCGCCGTTTCTACCAACGATAGCTACTTTTTCACCTTTGCTTAAGCCAAGTGTAACACCGTCGATAAGTTTTTTATCACTAAAAGCTTTAGAAAGATTGTCAATGGAAAGGATATTCATTTAATGAATTATGAATTATGAATTATGAATTATGAATTATGAATTATGAATTATGAATTATGAATTATGAATTATGAATTATGAATTATGAATTATGAATTATGTTTCAGTTGATGATTTTTGAATGCATCATTTATAACTTATAATTCATAATTATTTAAATAGTTTCTTTCTCCTGATCTCCAGTTCAAAATCTGCAACCACATTCATATAATGGATGTATGCGTCATGCGGACTGGCGAATGGGCTGAAGTATTGGTGTACTTCACCATCGCTGTATCCTTTAGTACTCATATAATAGAAGTGATCGGATGTCTGAAGTTTCGACCATTTTTCTGTATGCTTTCTTACCTGCATTTTACGAATCAATGGTTCTAAGCTATAGATTTTTTCAAGCGCTTCTTCCTGCATGCTATTTTGTTTCCACGCCGAAAGATTTTTTTCTATATCTGCCCAGGAAATTGTTTCATGTGCATCATATACATCCTGAATTTCTAAGGTGTCAATTACTTCAGAAGGATTCATAAATTCGATGCCATACGAATCAATCAGCACTCCGGGTAATTTGCGCAGAAATGTAAAGATACCGCTATTCTTCGTCTGATGTTCACCAAATGTTTCATAGTCGACATAAATTGTCGCATTTTCATTCTTTTTGAGCGAACGTTTGATCCAGGAAGCATATTTTTCAACTGTTAGCGGATATCCTTTCCAGTTTTTATCTGAAAAGCGAAAAGCCAGGTCGTCAGATAATTTGCAATTTCGAAGAATAAGGGGGAAGCTGGTGTGTGCGGGACTATATATTTTATTGGTACTCATGGTACCAAGCAGACTTTGAACGCCTTCTGTTATAAGACCTTTTAAGCCAAGTTCTTTGACTGTTGCAGCGATCTCATTGTTGTGGATCAGTTCGGTATTCCGGAATACCTCTGTTTGATAGCCGAATGTTGCACGGATCAGTTTGCGGTGTGCGTCAACCTGTAGCAGAAATTCTTCTTTAGAATAAATGCTGCTTAAGCTATGATAATATGTTTCGGCAAGAAATTCTACACAATCTGTTTTTGCTAACTCTACGAATGAATCAATCACATCCGGTCGATAGAGCTTGAACTGCTCGATGGTTGTACCGCTGATGGAGAAGGCTACGCGAAACAAACCTTTATATTTTTTTATTTGCTGAAGCAGAATTTTATTTGTTGGTAAATAGCACAGATCCGCTACCCGGTCAATCACTAATTTATTATGGCCTTCATCTTCATAAAGGTGATTTTTACCAATATCAAAAAAAGTAAAAGGATTAATTCGAAAAGGTTGGTGTACTTGAAAACACAGCGTAACCGAACGCATAGAATATTAAGCTAAGAGTTGGTTATATATTTCTTTAGTTTCCAGTGCTGCATTTTCCCAGGTACAATGTTCGAGATCAAAATGGGCATTTGCAGAAACAGTTTTAGCAAAGTCCGGATCTTTTAATAACATTAAAATGTAATGCGACATTTTATCAACGTCCCAGAAGTCTGCTTTTAGTGCACCGATCAATACTTCTGATACGCCCGATTGTTTTGATACAACACACGGAACGCCAAACTGTGCAGCTTCTAATGCAGACAAACCAAAAGGTTCAGATACCGAAGGCATACAGTAAACATCTGCCATAGCAAGCAGGTCGTGTATTTTTTCTTTACTTAAGAATCCGGTAAAATGTATGTTTAATCCCAGGTGTTTATGTGCACCTGTTTCTATCAATTCTTTTAACTTATCTCCGGTACCGGCAACAACAAAGCGTGCCAGCGGGTATTCTTTCAATACTTTCGAGGCAACTTCAACAAAATATTCCGGACCTTTCTGTTGTGTAACGCGACCGATAAACAAAACTATTTTTTCAGGAAATGGTTTATCTACTTTATATGGTTTTATTTTTTCAACGCCATTATGCACGGAATGTATCTTGCGTGGATTTATGCCGTAATGACTAACAGCAACATTGCCGGTATAATCACTTACAGGTAAGATGGCATCTGCCATTTCCATGGCATGCTTTTCAACCTGATATACCCAGTTATGATCGTTTATATTTCCTTGATTCCTGTCGTATTCAAGCGAATGTACATGCAGCACCAAAGGTTTTCCGGTACGTTGCTTTATTTCAACACCAGCTAACATGGTCATCCAGTCATGGCAATGAATGATATCAAAATCCCAATCCATACACATATCAGCACTTACAGAAGCGTATTCAATAACTTTTTGTATGGTATCATCGCCGTATAATGCATCAATCTGAAAAGGTTTGTAAAATTCAGAACGAACAATTTTATGCGTTTTTGATTTGTGTACTTTTTTTGTTTGTATTACTGGTTCTGCAGCTGTTTGATAAGGAGAAATATTCGCCGGAAGTGTGTATACATTCTCCAGTTCAGCATAAAAATCTGTCTGAAAATCTTCCCGGATGCGGATTCGCTCTTGTTGATTTAATCCAATAATATCAACCTGGTTTAATAGAATGGAAGGATCGCTTTTGGGTAGAATCAAGGTGAGTTCAACTTGTTTGGCAAGTGCCTTACTAAGTCCAAGGCATGCTACCCCCAATCCTCCATTAATAATCGGAGGGAATTCCCAACCCAACATCAAAACCTTTGTTTTTTTCATAAGAGCGATAGAAGATCGCAGAGGCGATATAATTCCTACTCTTAAAAATACGTTGAGCAGAGGTAAAAACCTATCATAAATAGTCTAAACTTGAAAAAAGCCCGTGTTTCATTAAACTTCTTGAAACATTTGTTAACGATTGTAAGAAAAATCCAATTATTTGGTTCGCAATAGCCTTTTTTTTATTCTATTTTAGGGGTGAGAAGTGAAGAAATTTCAGAAATAGCAATTGTATGGAAAGTTACATGAATATTAATCACGACAAACAGGTGTCTCAACAGGATGCCGGTGTCGTGGAAAGATGGGAAAGAATTGATAATCGCTTTTATTTCTATGGACAACAATCAATTTTAGAAGTCAAGGTATTTTCTGATTTTGTGTTGCGCTTTCGGTTTTCTGCACTGGGCAATTTTCACAGAGACTTTTCTTATTCACATGCTCAGGACTATCATGGAGATGTGGATCATCTTGAAATAAGTGAAGACGAGACGTGTTTTATTATAAAGACTTCAAAGATTGATTGTGAAATTCAGAAAGAGCACATGCTTATTAAAATTCTGGACAAGAAAGGTCTTGTGATCTCTGAAGATGAAAAAGGATTTCACTGGGAAGAACATAAAAAACATGGCGGCGAAATTGTTTTCAATACCCGTAAAGGTCAGGCAGGGGAACACTTCTACGGTTTAGGTGATAAACCTACCGACACGGATATTCGCGAGAAGCGTTTCGAGAACTGGGGGAAAGATACGTATGCATTCGGAAAAGATTCTGATCCGTTATATAAAAACATTCCTTTTTTTATTGGCCTGCATCACAAAGTCGCTTACGGAATTTTCTTTGATAATTCATTTCGTACCTATTTTGATTTTGGGTTTGAACGTAAGAATGCAACATCTTTCTGGGCGCAGGGCGGAGAGATGAATTATTATTTTATTTATGGACCCGAATTGTTGAATGTTGTTGAAACATATACCAATATGACCGGCAAGCCTGAATTGCCGCCCCTGTGGGCATTGGGCTTCCATCAATGTAAATGGAGTTATTATCCGGAAAAACAAGTGCGTGATATTACGAGCGAATTCAGAGCACGTAAAATTCCTTGCGATGCTTTTTATCTGGATATTGATTATATGGATGGGTTCAGATGTTTTACATGGCATCCCGAGCATTTTCCAAAACCGAAAAAAATGATTGCTGATTTAGAAAAGCAAGGATTTAAAACGGTTGTAATTATTGATCCGGGAATTAAAATTGATCCTAATTACTGGGTATATAAAGAAGGGCTGGAGAAAGGTTATTTCTGTAAGCGTATGGACGGCCCGTTAATGAAAGGGGCTGTGTGGCCGGGCGAGTGTAACTTCCCGGATTTTACTCGTGCTGAAGTGCGTGATTGGTGGGCCGGGTTATTTGAAGGCCTTATGGATACAGGGGTTCGTGGTGTATGGAACGATATGAACGAACCTGCGGTATTTGAGATTGAAACATTCCCGAACGATGTGCGCCACGATTACGATGGCGATCCGTGCAGTCATAGAAAAGCACATAATGTGTATGGTATGCAGATGGCACGTGCTACCTATGAAGGCGTGAAGAAATTTGGCGACAATAAACGTCCGTTTGTTATTACACGTTCCGGTTATTCCGGCTTGCAGCAATACTCGTCGGTATGGACGGGAGACAATGTGGCTTCATGGGAACATCTTACCATTGCGAATAATCAATGTCAGCGATTGAGTGTGTCCGGTATTTCGTATTGTGGTTCGGATATAGGCGGCTTTATCGGTTCTCCGTCAGGCGAACTTTTTGTGCGTTGGATTCAATTAGGAATTTTTCACATGTTCTGCCGCGTACACTCTTCCGGCGATCATGGTGATCAGGAACCATGGTCATTTGGCGTTGAGTACGAATTGCTGACGAAGAAATTTATTGAATTGCGTTATCAGTTGCTGCCCTATATTTATACTACGTTCTATCAGCATGTAAAGACAGGGATTCCAACGTTGCGGCCATTGCCGTTTGTAGCGCAGGAAGATTCTGAAACCTACAACAGGCAAGACGAGTTTTGTATGGGAGACAATCTGTTGGTGTGTCCGATCCTGGCAGAGAAAGTGGACGGCCGTTGGTTGTATTTACCGGAAGGTAAATGGTATTACTATTGGGACGATCAGGAATATGACGGCAACCAGGAAGTATGGGCAGAAGCAGCGCTGGACCGAATTCCATTGTTTGTAAAGGCCGGAGCTGTGATTCCGATGGCACCGATTATGCAGTATGTAGGGGAGTTTAATCCGGAAGAATTATTCCTCCACGTATATGCAGCAGCAGGTGAGCATACAAGTAATTTGTATGAAGATAAAGGAGACGGCTATGAATATAAAGATGGTATGTCTGTATATAAAACGTTTACGACAAATGGCGAGAAGAAATCATTCACCATTACACAAACCATCGATGGTCCGTATGATCCCGTTTATAAAACCTATGAACTTACATTGCATGGTTTAACATTCTCTCCTAAAAGCTGCGAGGTTGACGGAGAAAAGGTACATATTGATGTGATTAATCCGGATAAGAATCTCATTCGTTTTGATGCCAGTAAAACATTCTCGAAGATTGTAATAAAAGGATAGATTGAGAATTATGAATTATAAATTATGAATTATAAATCGTCTGTTCACATAGTGGGCAGACGATTTTTTTAAGAAATAAAATATCATTTTAGGGAACTACAGAAGCTATTAAACCGTTTATATATTAGTACGATTTTTATTTATCAGATTTCATTTTTATTGTATTTATCTTATATACTACCAATCCTTATTGATTCACAAGACACGAAACACTGGCGGAAGATAGGCGAAATATACCCGGAATATATACGGTTTATACTACCTTTTGATATACCTCATACTACCTTGTCCTATGCATTTGATTGGCCGCAAATCGGCTGTATGTTGTATTTAAGCTTTCCAGGTGTTGATTAAAAGGTGTGAATCATATTCACCGCAACGAATAAATAATTTTCTAAAATAAAACCATTCCGCGATAGGTTTTTATAACAAAAGTGCAGATATTGAATGTGTCGGCTAATTTTTGAATGGATAAATGCCTTTTTTGTTTTTGTGAAGTTCAGAAAACTATATCTGATTATAAACAGAAAGACTATGCTGTAAGTATATGTACTTGAGTTGTGGTCTTTACTTAGGATTAAGGCTAAAAATACGGAAATATGAAAATCAAATCATTAAAAATATCAAATATTTTAAGCTTTAAATATGTTGCAGATATAGCTATGGCTTCTGAAATTTCATTTGAAGACAATTTAAATATTATTATTGGTGAAAATGGAGCAGGAAAATCGACGGCGTTGGAAATAATTAATTTCTTGTTTAAGCGTATTTTATTCAAACAATATAATGTAAATCAAGATCTGTATCAACAAAGGACTACGATTCAATTTAATGATCGTAAACAAATTTTAACCCCTGCAAATAATCAAACATATTCTGGATTTCGCCTAGATCCTAATTGGAATACCGAGACGCAAGCTCAAGTAATGAGAATCTCGGTAAAGTTAGACGATATCGACATTGAAAATATCGAAAATCTAAAAACTAACCTTCCCAAATTAAATACTATTGGTAGTTACTATACAACAAAGGAATTAGGAGTAATTTTTAATTATGGAACAGAATATAGTTTTGATGTAACTCTTAACAAAGAAACTAATGACTACTCCGTTAATTTATCAAGTGGCGCTCAAGATTTTGGCTACGAGTATATAACCGAATATAATTTTTACAAAGAGTTAATCGAATTTCACAACTTAGAAAATCTTACTGCAACAATTCCCCAACTTTACGAATCCTTCACTTTAATTAGTAGTTACAGAAATTATCATGCATTTAATATTTCTGTCTCTCTGCGAGACCAACATCCTTCTCAACAAATTCAACAAATTAAAAGCAGAGACTATTCTAAAAGCCTTAATGCAAATGACCAAAACGAACCAAGTATATTTGGGTTAGTGAGATTAAGAGTTGCGGAAAAACATTTTAGTTTAATTTCGGGGAACTTATCGGACGCTGAATGTGAAGAAATGGCGAATAAATTACCCTTTATAATTTCAATCAATAGACGTTTAAAAATTATTAATCTTGAATGTAAAATTAAATTACTTGACCTAAGAACATGGCAGTATACATTCCAATTTTATGATTTAAGAAGGGGGAAGCATCTAAATGACGTTAATAGTTTGAGTGCAGGCCAAAAAGCAATTACTCATTTAATATTTGAAGCATATGGTAGAGGGGATTTAAAAGGTGGAGTTGTAATAATAGATGAACCCGAGATACATCTTCACTATCAATTTCAAAATGAATATCTTCAAGTAATTAAAGAACTAAATAAGGAACAATATTGTCAATATGTTTTGGTGACACATTCTGAAGCACTAATTAACTCTTCGACAATTAACCAAGTAAAAAGATTTTCATTAGATGCTAATGGATTTACCGAAATCAAGTATCCTAATTTAACTACTAACGAAAAGACGCTTATTAAAATATTAGACAATACACGTTCAACCTATGCATTTTTTTCAAAAAAAGTTATTCTTGTCGAAGGTGATACTGACAGATATTTTTTAAAATCAATTATTATCGAAAAATATCCAGAACAAGAGCAAATTGTTGCAGTGCTGTATATGGGAGGAAAGGGTGGATATAATGAATGGAGCAAACTTTTTAAAAGCTTTGGATTATCGGTATATGCCGTTTGCGATTTAGACTTCCTAATTAATACATCGTATCCCACTGAAAAAGGTAAAAGAGTTAAAACATCTACTGAAGTTGCTGATTTTAAGATTCGAAATCCTGATTGGGAAACAAAAATCATGGAAAAATATACAGAAGGGATTTTTATTTTGAAAAATGGAGATTTAGAACATTACTTGTCATTGCCTAAGAAAGGACTGACTGAAACGATTGATTTTTGCAATAACAGCCTTACAACATATTTAGCAGACGACTCAAACATAGAAAGTAAAGAAATAAGGTTCATTGTTGCAGAAATAATAAGATAATAAGATCAGCACCTAACAGCAGATACTTCTCTCACCTCGGTCTGTGGCACACAGAACGAAACCAGCTCTTATTATTAAACATGGATATGAGTATGTTTGAATTATGAGGCAAAGTGTATTAATGTTAATTTAAAGGTGGAATGGTCTGTGTGCCACAGACCATGTTGATGAAAGTACAACAGCGGGTTGGGCGGAGAGAAGTACAACAAAAAAAATAGCCCGCGATTAAAACCGCGGGCTATTTACATTTAACGGAAGGGATTATGTATCGTATTATCGTATTATCGTAATGTTTGTAAGTTTTTTGTTATTGACAATGATTACGTAATAACCAGCATCGGCTAAAGAACCATCGTATTGCGTACCATACCAGACAGCAGGCGTAGTCAATTGTAAAATTGTTTTGCCTTCCATGTCAATAATTTTTGCCGTACCGCTTTGTTCAATAAAATACGAACTCATTCTGGGGTCTCCGTTTGGTGTAATTACCGGGTCGCACTTGCCAGGTTTGATAATTGTAACAGTTGTATCCATTCCGCAATTGTTCGCATCGGAAACAATATATGCATATTGACCGGGAGGGACCTGTGTGAAGTCGCCTGTTGTGCTTACGATTGAATCTTTGCCAGAGAACGGAATAAGGCTATAACGGTATGGGGCTGTGCCGCCATTCAATACAACCGTAGAATTAATTATTGCACCTGTGCTGCAATCATTAGAGAGGACAGAGAAAGAATAAGAAGTTACATCCACACAATTGGTTGTTGCAATTCTCCATAATCTATGCGTTAATGTCAGCAAGGGAAGATTGGGGTTTGTAATTGTAATGTAATAAGCACCTGTATCGCTAGCCTTTGCAGACGCAATAGTAAGTTCACCAACGGATGTGGAAGTTAATGCTGCGTTGTTTTTAAACCATGCGTACGAATTACTTGTTACACTGGCGTCTTCCGTCATAGCTAATGATATAGGATGTTTTAAGCGTATTGTTTCATTGGTTGATACGCCAACGCTATCCTGTGGACTGTATGAAAAGTCCGTAAGACCGCGTGAAGCAAGCGGTAGCAGATCTTCAAATGTTAGTTTATTGTCAGCAATCTCTACAGCCGAAAGATTTGGTTTGTTCGACAATGTTGGAAGTGAAGTAAGATTATTTTCAAAGGCATAGAGGCCTGTTAATGTTGTATTGTTTGACAGGTCGCTTAAATCGGAAATGGAGTTTTGCCAGCAATACAGTTTTGATAATTTAGTTAAACTCGCCAAACCTTTAATCTCAGTAAGATTAGATTGGTGGCAGTGTAGCTCTAATAAATTCACATTGGGCGAAAAGTCCGGCAATGTTGTAAAAGGATTGTCGCCAATAATAATATACTGAATATTGGTCAGATTAGAAATGTCCGGTAATGATGTTAAATTATTACCGGTTAAAAATAAATAATTCAGTGAAGTAAGACTGCTTAAAGCAGGCAGACTGGTTAGTTTATTATTGATCGCTTGCAACTGAATAAGATTTACAAGTGTTGACAGGTTGGGCAGTTGTGTAAGCTGGTTGTTATTCAGGAACAAATATTGCAACGATGTAGTAGCTGAAATATCAGGCATCGATGTAAGATTATTATTTGAAGCATCGATTTTGAATACAGAAGTAAAATATTCGACACCTGTTAAATCTGAAATATTCGAGTTGGTAAATATTAAATCAAACGTAAATGTTTTTGCGGCAGCAATATTAAGTTGATTGCCGGTCATTACAGAAGGATAGCTGGTCATAAGCTTGTTTCTGAAATTGACATCGGGTATGGCAACCGTTTGTGCATTCACAGAAATAGTTACTATAAACAGAAATAAACTGCCTATAATAAAGCTTTTCTTATTTGTTGCTATGTGAATGAGTTGTTTCAATGTTATCGTACGATTGTTACCTGACCGTTTTCTTTTGTTCCGTTTGTATATTCAATGATATAAATATACAAACCTGCATCCAAATATTCACCTTGCTGACTTACTCCCTGCCATTCAAATATACCTTGCATGGTATTGGTTTTAAAAATTTGTCGTCCCGACATATTCAGAATTGTCATTACATAAGGATCGTTATTTACCCCCTCAATGGACCATATTTCGCCTTTGTCGGGTGCAAAGATAAAGGATTTTTTACGGCAATTCTTTTCTTCTACATCGACTGTGTATTCTTTGATACACCCATTTGCGTCAGAAATAGAAACAGTATAGGTATCTGCCTTTAAATAAGCATACAATTCTTTTGAAGCCGAGGCTTTCGATTGATTAAACGAAATTGCATACGGTTTTATTCCCCCTTTGATCTCATTTAAAGGGATTTTAACGCTACCGTTGGCAGCATCTGAACAACTTGGGTTTGAAATGATTTTTGCCGTAATGCTGGTCTGCAGACATGGATCAGAAGCAACAATCTTTTCTGTGTTAGGTTGAGTACTTTTATGAATATCAGTACTTTCGGTTGATTGTATATTTTCAGTATGTTGCGTAGTGGCAGATTTAATAACGGATTCCTGAGGAGTAGAAATTTCAGTATTTCCACCTGCAGTAGTATTGTTTTTTATCGAAGGTGTAATTGTTTGAACAGTTTTTTCTTCTGTTTTATTTGAAAGAACAGGATTGTTTTGTTGTGATTCTTTTTGAATCAATACAGAAGAAGGCGTTGTTGTTTTTGATGAAATTGTTGAGTCACTTTGTTTAGAAGAAGAATATAAAGCAACCATTCCGATACTTATAACACCGAAAGCGATACTCGCTAATCCCCATTTTTGATTGTTGTTTGAAGAATCAATGTTAGAAATATCCTTCGTCATTTGACTGCGCAACGAATCAAACGATGCACCTACAACAACCTCATTCGTTAATTTCTGAAAAGAAACTTCTTCTGCAAATGACGGATCTGACTGAAGTTTTTGTTCGAATGACAGTAATTCGTCACCTCCCAGCTCTCCATTCAGAAATTTGTCGATCAGTTGATATGTTTCTAATTCAGGTCTCAATGTCTTAGTAAATTAACCAATGAAGGATTGCTCTTCACCAGTTTTGTTAAATATTGTTTGCATCTGTAGTGATTTGTTTTAGCAACATCTTCACTACTATATCCCATCATAACTTTAATCTCTTTCATCGAACGTTTTTCGTAAATCACGTACGTTAAAATCTTTTGGCATTTTTCATCCAGTTGATCAAAGATCATTTTCATTGCCTGACTTTTCTCCTTTTGAATCAGGTCATTTAACTGACCTGAAGAATCATCGGAAATGCTGTTAAACTGATCCGGGGAGTCGTAATTAGAAAATTTCTTGTCTCTTCTTACTTTATCAATCCAGAGATTCCGTGCAACGGAATATATAAAAGCATCAATGGAATACGATTCATTAAATTTATTTAAGCGAATCTGATTAAATAAAATAATTACAGCGTCCTGGAAAATATCATTAGCGTCGTCCTTGTTTCCATTATTTTTGATAATATATTGACGTACTTTTTTCAAGCTAATGTCATAGAGATACTCCAACGCAACGTTATGCGCCCCCGTACGAATACTTTCTATGATTATCTTTTCCTTTTCGTTCACTTTAATTAATTTAACTACGATTCGTACCCTAAAAGGTAAACAGATTTTTTATTTAAAGGTCACAATTACAAAAAAATAGTAACTTGGAGTGATTTTATAGAACAAAAAGTGGGAAAAAGATCTTTATCGGGTTGTTGTGTATTTCTTTTATTGAATGTCACATTCAATATTTTTGCCCAATCCGGGGATAATAACCCTATTGTTTTTGATCAGTTTTTTCAAAATTATTACATGATCAATCCCGCCAGTCACGATAGTACTGATAAGTTCCAGGTAGCATTGGGCAACCGATCCTTAATAGGTTTGTTTGAAGGTGTAAACCGTTTGTATGTAGATGCGAATGTTCGGATTATGCACCGTTCAAAATTACAATACAGCCGCTTAGGCTTGCTTATTATTGCTTATAATGATGGCGCATTTATTAACAGAACCCGTGCTTATGGCCGTTATTCATGGACAACATCACTTGGTGCGCGTTCATCTCTTTCTGCAGGTATCGCATTAGGCGTGGTGAATTATACTTTTCTGGCTTCACAAGCCGGAGTGGGAGGATCTTCAGCAGCCTTCGACGGTAATGCAGGTTTGTGGTATATCCGTCGGAAGTTAAAAATCGGGTTTGCCTATCAGCAAATGGTGCGTTCTGTTTTGACACCCGTCAATCAACGGTTTGAACTTGTACCATACATGAATTTTAATGCGATGTATACTTCTCATATAAGTGCTCATGTGTCACTAACAACACATGCTTATTTCAGATACCAATCATCTTCTGTATACGACATACAACTGGCACCTATTTTTTTATTCGAAGAAAAATTTGAAGCGGGAGTAGATCTTCATTACCAGCGTGGAGTAGCACTCTTGTTTGGTATTAAATCCATTTCTATCGGACAAGGTAACATACGTTTTATGGGTTCTTTTTTATTGGGCACAAGCAAAATTGCGAATACCTTTAATAATGCTTTTGAATTGTCTGCAGGCTATTCGTTTTAACCACCTTTTATTTTCTTATTGCCGGTTCAAATAAAACCTATAAGGTTTTCTCATGAGCATTATGTTAATATAAAAAATCATAGGTGCTTTATATGAAACCTTATAGGTTTGGTGAGTAATATATACGACCATTATTCTATTTTTTGTATTGCTGAACTAATGCGCCCTTACTTCATAAGTTGAGTATATACCTGTTCGTAGGCCTGCGTATTGATAGATAAATCACCTCTGAAAGGATAGTCGAGCATAATAATCAAATAGATTAAGGTGCCGACGGCAAGCCCAATCAATCCATTCATGATTATGTGCATACGTAAGGATGGAATATTAAATAGCCAGCAGATAGATAACGTGATTGCACCTCCCAACAAAATGAGTATCCATACAATGAGCGGCATCCCGTTATTAACACTGCTTAAACGCTGACGCCTTAATTCCACCACCCGGTTGTATTGTCGCAGTGCTTCCTGAAAGAGCGCTATTTCACGCTGTGTTTTCGGTTCGAAGGAATATAATTCATCCTGAAATTCATCCAGTATAGAAGTTCCTTTTGTTGCTGCAATACCTTTTTTGTGTAAGGCAAAGGCATTATGAATAACATAATCGGTGTATTCAGATAATGACTTCGTTAAGAGAGTATTTTTAGGGGCAGGGAAAGACCGTACATCTCTATATAAAGCAGCAATTGCTGAAGCTTCAGTCGTAACTTTTTCTTCTGAATCTTCTAAATTCTGCCATACTCCTGCGGCAAATAACCCAAGTGTAATACCATAAAATACACCCACGGCAGATAAGTAAAAAGCAATCTGATCATTGTTGTCATGCCCGCTCCACCATTTAGAAACATAAGGTTTCATAATGAAGATACCTTCAATCGAATAAAATGTAATTGAGCCTACAACCAACGTAAAAGAACCGATCATCGGCAGATCGTATATCCAATAAAAATTCATAGCAGTAATAATTAAAAATTAAAATATCCGGCAGTGCTGATTTCAAAAGTAATATATCAAAAAAAGATATACGTCAAAAGCAATGTTAATGTTTTAAGCGTCTTTTCTTTACCATTCCGCCTTTCGTATCTTTCACACTTGTCATTACCACAAAGGCATTCGGGTCAATTTTTTGAATTTCAGTATTTATTTTAGTTATCTCCAGTCGCGTAATAACTGTATATACAATGTCTAAATCGTCGACATGGCCATGTTGCCCAAATCCACGTTTTCCTTTGTACACAGTAACACCCTTGTGCATGTGGTGTGTGATCATTTCCCGTATTTCTTCACTGTGAGAAGATACAATGGTGATGCCTATATATTCATCGATCCCTTCAATAACAAAATCAATCGTCCGTGAAGCAGCCAGGTACGTGATCATAGAATAGAGAGCCGTTTCGACAGAAAGAAAATATGCAGCAACAGAAAAAATTAAAATGTTAAATACAATAATAACATCTCCCATAGTTACGCTAAATTTTCTGCTGATGTATATGGCAAGAACTTCTGTGCCATCTATAACAGCTCCGCCTCTTACGCAAAATCCAATGCCCGCTCCTAAAAAAAATCCACCGAAGACACTTACTAATAATTTGTCATGCGTTACTTC